>Ga0255394_10074_pt1 | contig 14445 bp, 9 predicted proteins | sample ANMaggSeSYBR01D3_FD_182112 | JGI IMG/M metagenome (GOLD analysis project Ga0255394, IMG submission 182112) | Sediment cell enrichment communities from methane seep in Santa Monica Basin, California, United Staets - ANME aggregate JGI... | ecosystem: Environmental > Aquatic > Marine > Cold seeps >...
AATATAGGCAAATTCCAGGGGGCCTGAATCCGTTTCAAAGAACCCTCTGGCAACCAACGCCCGATACCATAATCCTTCTGCCGGCGAGATTGGATCCCTATCCGGCCTTTCCCTGTTTACCCATCCTGCACCCATTTCCCGGATCTCACCAAACCGGCGGGTAAAATGAAGCCAGGGCTCTTTTCCATCCAGTGAGTTCAACCACAGAAGCGCTTCTTTCTCCGGGGAAGTGAGGTCCTCCAGAATTTTCTGCAGAGCCCCAAAGTCCAGCAAATGATCAATCAGCTGGTTAACTCCTTCCCGGGCATCAGCCGCAGAAAATGGCAACCCCCATTTTTCCGCCACAATTTTGAGCTGGTTAAAATCTAACCTGGAAAGGCTATTTCTCAAATCCGGCATGAATAGTTCACTCAGGAAATTATTCGAATCGCTTTAGGGTGAAGTTTCACCTTGATATTTTTTATACTACTGGAAAATCCCGAAAAGACTTCCCCGTCCAAATGGATAAAAAGAGGTTGGTCTGCTTGAATGCTGATCTTATTAAAATCACCATATTTAATTTTGGAATGGGGCAAGTGAGATCCTTTCATAAATGCTGGCACCAAACCAAGCAAAGTCAAACGAGGAACTTCCTGAACTGCAACATAGTGAAAAATACCATCCGTAATATCTGCCGGGGGATAAATCATAAAACCGCCTCCCTCCCGTCCCCCGTTGCAGAGAACAAACATCATAACCCTATCCTGCCATTCTTCTTGATCGTCGATGGTGATGTTCACCCCGATAGGATGATGATTGAAGAAAATAGTTTTCAACACTGCTGCAATATACATCAAATATCCCCGCAGGAATGGCATTTTATGGGAATGGATCGTCACAATCGCATCAAAACCAATACCAACAGCATTATCGAAATATTCCGTCCGTCCAGTTTCGTCCTCAATTTCCCCAATATCAACCCTCTTCTCCTGACCGTTAAAGATTTGCCTTAAGGCTTTCCAGGGTTCTGGATCCATGCCAACCGAATACGAAAAGTCGTTTCCGGATCCAAGGGGAATAACACCCAATGCAGGCCTGCGCTCTTCCGGGAAAGACATAAGCGCGTTAACAACTTCATGAACTGTTCCATCTCCGCCGCCGGCGATAATCAGATCATACCCGTCCTCAACTGCTTTACGGGTAAGCTCTATTGCATGAGTTGGGTACACAGAACCAGTCCAATCTGCCACTCCAAACTCCTGCATAATCGGTCGTAAATCCGCTGCCTGTCTCCAGGCCTGGCCCATATTTGCGTTGGGATTGATAATGAAAATTACTTTTGGATACTCCATTTAGACACTCTCTTTTCTAAAGATTACAGGTTAATTAAATAAACAGATGAAAAGTTATCATCTCCAATTGGTTGTTTGTCAGTAGTATTTCAGTTTTAGGTCTTTACCGGGTAAAACAATCTCACCTTCTTTTTGATCCCCCACCCGGGTGATCTCATCCGGTTCAACAGCCGCTTTCCAGGCAGTATAGGCTGCAATTAATGCCTCTAATTCTTCCACAGAGAATAATCCTTCCAAAGGCAGCTGCCCCTGCAGGATCTTATAGCGGGTAAATTCCTCAAAAATACGCATTGGATCAGGAACATCAACTGATAGGGAATGAAGCAGCAGCTGGCGCTGGAGCCGTCCTTCCAGCGTCTTTTTCAGGAAGGGAATCTTTTTTAATAAAACGGTATAAGCGGCATGAGGATACACCTCAAGCATCTGCTGCTTATGGTTTTCCAGTGGAAAATCTCGATATCCGAATTCTTTTAAATTACGGTAAAGCGTGAACCCATTCCTCATCCAGCCCGGGCAGGAGCTCAGGTCTTCCGGCGTATTTGGGATGCGGATATTTTTCTGAAAAAGGGTATATTCAGCTAAACGGAAAGATGTCCAGCGGCCGGGATTGGGTTGGGGAGAAAGAGAATTACGGATCGACTCTTGTTTCATTAATCCCTGATTCAGTCTTCTGGGAGCGTTAACAGCGACAAAAGCTGTTCTCTGCCCTCCAGCAAACGCAGAGACCGCGCTTAAATCAGCCTTGGACATTGCAATCAGGTTTAAATCCTGATCCAACGCCGCATAAGTAAGTGATTTCTCACCGGAAGGAGGGTCAATGCCGATAAAGACTGTATCTTTAAATAACATGGAGCGTCCTGAATTTAAGTCGGGGTTATCTGGGCTATTATATGAGTGTAGCGCATATTAATCAGAATGACAACATGCCTTGAAGACATCCAGCTAATTAAACTCACGATCCGTAACCCTTAGTGGATTACGGATCGATAATTTTCGCAAGAGTGATCAGTGAGAAAAATTCAATATTAAGATTTCTTGTCCTTAAAGACAAGTTGGCTCTCATCTTCCGGGTCAATATCGACGATTATGACACCACCTTGTTTGTACTCACCTTTCAGCAATTTTTTTGAAAGTGGACTCTCAATGAATTTTTGGAGTGCCCGGGTTAATGGCCTGGCTCCAAAATCAGCAGAATAGCCATGTTCTGCTAGCCACAGGCGGGCTTTCTTGGTCAAGGAGACCTCCAAGCCATTATCAGCCAACCTCTGTTCAACTTCTTTCAGCTGCAGGTCAACAATTTTCACCATCTGCTCCCTGGTCAGCGGAGAGAAAAGTATTATCTCGTCAATTCGGTTCAGAAATTCTGGACGGAAGGCATCCTTCAGCGCTTTGCTTATCTTATCCTGGGCTTCGATATCCTTATCGCTAGCAGCCCTGTCAATGAATCCCAGGCTGCCAGAACGGCTGACATATTCTGTTCCCAGGTTGCTGGTCATAATCAAGACGCTGTTACGGAAATCAACCTGCCTCCCCTGACCATCCGTTAACCGACCGTTATCCAGAATCTGCAGCAGTGTATTCCAGACTTCCGGATGGGCCTTTTCAATTTCATCAAACAGGATCACTCGGTACGGCCGTCTGCGGACTGCTTCGGTCAGCTGTCCACCCTCATCATAACCAACATAACCAGGAGGAGCGCCAAACAACCGGGAGGCTGTATGCTGTTCTCGATATTCACTCATGTCCAGGCGCAAAAGAGCATCCTCGTCATCAAACATGAACTCAGCTAATGCTTTGGCCAATTCGGTCTTTCCAACACCGGACGGTCCGACAAAAATAAAGGATCCGATAGGACGTTTGGGATCCTTCAGCCCTGATCTGGCGCGGCGGATTGCATCCGAAATAACTGTGATAGCTTCATCCTGACCGATAATCCGTTCATGGAGTCTTTCTTCCATATGCAGCAGCTTGTCAGCTTCAGCTTCCAGCATCTGGGTCATGGGGATGCCGGTCCATTGGGAAACTACCTCCGCCACATCATTTTCATCCACTACTTCATCTAGTTCATGCTCTGCTTCCCAGGCTTCACGTTCATTATAAAATTCCTCTTCCAAACGAACGCGCTGAGTCTGCATTGTAGCAGCTCTCTCGTAATCTCTTTCCTGCCCGGCAACCTCTTCCTCATTTTTTAGGTGCTCAATTTCAGTCTGTTTTTCCTTCAGCTCTTGAGGTAGAGAGTATAAGGCGACTCGCAACTTGGCCGCAGCTTCATCCATCAGGTCAATAGCTTTATCTGGTAAATGGCGGTCTGTGACATAACGGTCAGCCAAAGTTGCAGCCGTACGCAGGGCTTCATCAGAAAAACGAACTTTATGATGCGCCTCGTAGCGGTCTCTTAATCCTTCCAGCATCTGGATTGTTTCTTCAACAGAGGGTTCTTCAATATATACCGGAGCAAATCGCCTTTCCAGCGCACTGTCCTTTTCAATATATTTATGATATTCATCCAAAGTTGTCGCCCCCACACACCGGAGCTCACCGCGGGCCAGAGCCGGTTTCATCATATTTGAAGCATCCATCGCACCCTGGGCAGCACCAGCGCCGACCACAGTGTGAAGCTCATCGACAAAGAGGATCACTTCCCCTTCGGCTTTTTCTACATCATCGATGGCAGCTTTTAACCGCTCCTCAAATTCACCCCGGAAACGTGATCCAGCAATCATTGCACCCAAATCGAGCTCCACAACCCGTTTCCCGGAAAGGATTTCCGGTACGTCATTGGTAGCAATCTTTTGAGCCAAACCTTCCACGATGGCGGTTTTTCCCACTCCTGCCTCGCCAATCATCACCGGGTTATTTTTTGTTCTGCGGGATAGGATTTGGACCACACGCAAGATTTCTGCATCACGCCCAATCACCGGATCAAGTTTACCTTCCCGAGCTAATTTGGTTAAATCGCGGGAGAATTTTTCCAGTGCTTTGTACCGGCTCTCGGCTTTGGGATCTGTTACCCTCTGACCGCCCCTAATCTGTTCAATCGACTGATAGACCCGATCTTTCGTCACTCCCTCATCGCTTAATAAGCGAGCTGCCGGGGTGTTTTTTTCATCCAAAATTGCTAAAAACAGGTGTTCTGTGGAGATAAACTCATCTTTTAAGCGATTGGCTTCTTGATTGGCCACATCAACAATTCGTTTAACGCGAGGGGTAATAAATACCTGTCCTGCTCCTCTGCTGCCGAATATACTCGCTTTTTGAGTATTTTTCAGGACATAATCCAGCCGCTCACTTAAATCGGCAGACTGGATATTAAGATTTTGTAATACTTGTGAAATTGCACCTTCTGGCTGCTCAACCAAAGCCAGAAGAATGTGTTCTGTATCTATCTGATTGTGCCCATAACGCTGGATGATCTCAGCAGCGCGCTGGGCTGCTTCCTGTGCCCGTTCCGTAAAACGGTCAAATCGCATCATTTAAACACCATCCTTGGTTAATAATTCTTGATCATATTGTTACAAGCATTTTACCTTCCCGATTGTATAGTTTGGGCATTACCGGGAGGAAAAAAGCTGCTAATCTCATAATACGCCCTTTTCACTGAAGATATTATAACAAGCTGGCGTTAATTAAATGTATGAATCAATATTAAGTAAAATCAACAATTTTTGCTGGAATTATGATTCATTAAGTGCAATAACTGGTCCAGAAATCATCGAAAATTTAAATAAAGAAGACCAGATCAGCTCTGGTCTTCTCGTCTTGTGGAAACTCCCTCTTAATCTTGCTGTTTTACCAGGTACTCCTGGTAAGCTTTCCAGCCCGGGCACCAGGTTGTATGCCAGCGCCAGAATCTACCCATCAGTGAGTCCGGTTTATTTTCTGCTTTTTGCCGCAAAGGGCAATTTGCGCATTTAGGTTCTTCCCTGACTTCAACCATAATTTACTCCTCACCAAAACAATCACTAAAGAATCTCAATAGATCCCAATCCGGCTTCAATCCGGATGTCCGCTTTGTTTTCAGCGCTTTCATAATCTGCAGATTGGAAGTACCCGTCTATTTTCGGAAAACGGCTTTGATTTACTGATACGGCAGCTAATCCAACCTCGGTTTTCATCCGCGCCGCGACACCTTCCGGTACCCGGATAATCACTGCAGCTGCTCCAGCCTCAACTTTTACCTGGGTTAAGCCCGCCTCAGCAGGAAGCGTGATGTTGGTTGAACTGGCACCTGTTTTCAGCAGCAAGTCCTTAACCTGCAAGTCTGCCAGGTCCAGATGGGCGTCAACTGCTCCGGTTTCAAATACCAGGTTAAGGGGAATGCTTTTTGTAAAACCAAAATCCCACTGAAAACCCTTACCGGTAGTCCAATTCCAGGGAAACATCACCTCTGGGAAAACCGGGCTGTGAGATTTCATTATTACATTAAGTTGATTTCCATCCCGCTTTACGCGGGCATCCAAACCATTGGCAAACATTCCAGAAGCCAGGGTATCGCTCTCTGCGCTGCTGTTTACTGTTAATTTTCCCGCGCCATGTTTAACCGTCACTGTAGCTCTTTCAGCGCCTTCCAGAGCTATGGAACCCTTTTCGAGAACCATTTCTTCCGAACTCCGTGCGCTGCCCAGCAGAAACGAGATTCCCATCATGATTAAGAACGCCGGCCAGATCAATCCCCAGACATTAACACTGATCAATCCCAGGTTATTAGCAAGGAATAAAAACCCCAGCCCAACCAGCAAGATTGCCCAGAACATACGATTGGTACGCATAAATATCTCCTCCACCTAACTGTTCAAACCGAAGAACGCTTTTACTTTTTTCTAAATAAAGATCTTCCCATCAAAAACAATCCCAACAAGATCAACAGCACAGGCCAATATTTACCACCCATTCCGATGGCACCAAAAAATGACCCGAATACTGCCAGCAGCATAAAGCTGATCAAAATCAGGGTACCGCCGTCTTTATAAGAATCTTTCCCTTTTCCTCCCAACAAATTCATCAGCACAATGCCAAAACCAACAAAACCCGGAATTAACGCCCACAAATAAGCCCAGCTTTCCCAATGACCGGTGTAATCCTGGTAAGCCAGAATTCCGCCAATTCCGCCGACGATGATTGCTGGAACTGCCAATCCGGGTTCACCAAGAGCAGCCCCCAGCGCAAACAAAAACAATCCAACACCAATAATTGCCCAGGGCCAGGAGATAGTATCCCAGATATTGGGCAGAAAATCGGGCAGGATTTGGGCGGCAAACAATATCCCGCCAACTATGATCAATAATGAGCCCCCGATAATACTGGTACGTCTCTCTTTATTCATTACTGTTCTCCTTTGATCTAAGATTGCCTAAGCAAATGGTAATAAATTTAAACTTTTCGTAACATGCCCCACTGCTTTCCAAGCGATCAAGCTAAAAACCAGTCAAAAAAAACAATAAAAAATGTTGTTCCCTGAATAAATACGGTAAAATAAGCTGATATCTAATCCCTTCTCTTATTTTATACGATAAAAAACAATAAAAGTTTCTAAAACTCGATCAATATTGAAGTTAACTTCTGAAAGCCAAAGGAGGCTGCAAGATGAAACCTCTGTCCAAGTGGTGGTTACTTTTATTATTGGTACCTCTCCTGGTACTGTTCTCTGCCTGTACCCCAACCCCTAACTGTGCCGTTAACTATACAGTTACAAAAGAAGAAGACACCAATGACGGCGTGTGCAGCAATTTAGACTGTTCCCTCCGGGAAGCAGTACTAAATGCTAATAGTTGTCCTGGACCACATACCATAACATTACCAGCTGGGAGCTATTCGCTGACTATTCCGGGTATCGATGAAGATGCAAGTGAGACTGGTGATCTGGATATCACAAAAGACCTTACTATCATAGGTATCGGCGCGCCTTCCATAAACGGTAACATTGACAGATCTTTCCATATCCATTCACCGGCAATGGTTACCCTGGACGGAATCTGGCTGGCTAACGGCACTGCGATCCTGGGGGGAGGACTAGTAAATGAAAGTGAGCTGTATTTGAGTTCTTTCACCTGTAATTACAACAGCGTTGAAATTCCGCCAGGCGGCATGGGTGATGCCAGGGGAGGTTGTATCTTTAATGCAGGGGATCTTACGATTCTTGGAGGACAATTCCTGGCAAATACCGCCGGATATGGCGGTGCTATCTATAACTATGAAAACTCTTCCCTGATAATTGAAAATAGTGATTTCACCGGCAATGAAGCTGACCACCTGGGAGGAGCGATCTGGAATGGCCTTAATGCAGATTTAGACATCAATGGAGCTTCTTTCAGATTGAATGAATCAGATTTACATGGCGGCGGAATATGGAATCATGGAAATTTAGAAGGTGTAGATCTTTATTTTGAAGAAAACCAAGCCGCCGGGAATGGCGGAGGGGTGTTTGCCTGGACGGACAGCTTCACAACTTTTACCAACACCTGGCTCACCCTCAACACAGCTGATCTCGGGGGGGGTCTTTATAATGACAACGGTATGGTCCATTTCTACGAGAGCGGCTTGACAGCCAACACGGCAACCGGCGGGGCGGGAGGCGGCGTCTACAATCTGGGCCCAGCACCACCTGCTGGTTTATTAATGAAAAATGTGACGGTCAGTAATAATACTGCCACCGGAGGTCTAGGAGGTGCAGGGATTTATAACAACAGCAACTTTGATCTCCGTTTTATCACTGTTGCTGATAATAATCCTGAGGGCATCCGAATTGACGGCGGGGCAGAAATCAAGATCCGCAGTTCCGCCCTGTCCAATAATGTAGGCGGCAACTGTATCGGCATACCCCCGGATTCGCTGGATTACAATATCGAAAATGACGGCAGCTGTGCTTTTTCTGGTCCTCATGATTTGCCAGCCACTGATCCCTTGCTAGAACCCCTGGCAGCCAATGGCGGCATGGCACCCAGCCATGCACTGGGAGTAGGCAGCCCCGCCATCGATACCGGAGTTCCTGATCTCTGTATTGCTTACGATCAAAATGGAACTACCAGACCGCAAGGTCCCTGGTGTGACCGGGGTGCCCATGAAAATATCTATACCAAGGGTATTATCCGCGGTTGGACCTACATTGACGATAATGACAATTCCATCCGGGATCCAGGGGAAGGATCTGTGACAGGCGCTCTGCTTATATTGAAAGAAGGCCCCTGCCCGGGCGTGAGCGATATCATCACCGTGGAATCTGAAAGCGCAGGCTTCTACGAAATTTTTGAAATCGATCCGGGTGACTACTGCCTGGTTCCATCTCCTCTGCAGCAATCCGCCGACCCAACCTCTATGGATCTCACGATCATGGAAGGGAGCATCCTGGAAGACATAAACTTCCGCTATATGCTTCGTGTACCAGATACATCCGCCAGTGGATTAGTATGGCACGATCTATGCGCAGTTCCCCATGACACTCCTGCCACGCCACCTCCCGGGTGTGTTGATTTAGGTGGAGGCAGTTTGGGAGCGAATGGTATCTACGATCCAGGGGTTGATCGAATCACTAAGCGTCACATTAACAAAAAACTAATGAGTCCGGAGGAGCTAGGAAATGGTGTATATGTTCTTTCTCAACAAGAAATCGAAATACTAAACTTAACATTAGTAGAACAAGGACATGCTAAGCCCTATTTCAAGAATTCAGATATTGAGCAATATTATTGTAATCACACCCCGACCAAATATGTCTTATACCTTACTCGAGATATGGAAATTGGAAATTTTCCTAATCTATATAAGCATGTAGATTTCTATAGGAAAGTAATTGACAATCGAAGTCGAGATAGGGGGGAAATGCAAGCTGCTCTTAAGATGGATAAGTGGTGGGTAATATTTGCTGCAAGGAATGAGAAAATATTTTTGTCTGAAAAAATTGTTTGCCCTCAGCGTTCTGATAAAAACACCTTTGGATACAATGATGTAAGTTGGTATGGTGGAACTGATATTTATTTTATAACAAAACGAAATCCTGATGTGAATTTGAAATTCATCCTGGCAATTTTGAATTCAAGTTTATATTATTTATGGTTTTACTACAGAGGGAAGAGAAAAGGAAACAATTTGGAATTACTTTACCAACCATTATCTGAGGTGCCAATTCCTAATATGGATCAAAAGATGATAGAGCAAATTACTGCTAAGATCGATGAAATCCTTTCGCTAAAAGGTTTGACTGCTTCTGAAGAACGAAAAACCAGGAAAGTCAATTTGGTGCGGGAAATAGATCAACTTATTTATGGATATTTTAATTTATCAGATGAGGAGATCTCGATTATTGAGGAGAGCAGGGGGAGGTAAAGGCTGAGGATTAGTGAAAAAACTCGAAATGAATTAAATAATGTCTTGGGAGGTACGATTATGCCTCCAGAATATGGAATATTTGCACGAAAATGGATCGCGTTTAACTGTGCTTAAAGTGAGAATTTAAAGGAGTCAAAAGAGCAATTAGCAAAGTTGGTGGGGATGAAATGCTGAATACCAATATGGCTGCCATCACGGTTTTTTGGCCGAACTCCTGTTCCGGTTGAATTAAAAATCGAGTTAATATCTAGTTAATCTGTATTTAGTTTAACGCTCGATTACATTTAAGTATAAATCTTCCTTTGATCCAATAGAAATAATTTATATCTGATAAGAAGTCCTGTAAACAATCACCAGAAGTTTGGCAGATACTTTCTCCCTATAGATTATTCAATAGAATCTGTTTGGAAAGTCTTATTTAACTTCTATCCCAGAAGATTGTTCTCCAGCATTTATATAATAATCTTAAAATACTCTTTCCCGGCATAACATTGTCAAAGAAAGTAAAAATAAAACTTAATAATATAAAGTATATACACAAACATACTAAATAATCTTTAGAAAATATGAAAATTATTAAGCCTGTCGTTGACATATTTGATTCGGGGTGGTATAATTGAAATAAGAAGCTAAGGTATATCATTCAACGGGGAGGAACGTATGTTAAATGGGACGCTGAAAGACCTTGTGTTAGGAGTTGAAAAAGGAGAAACGAACGATTGGCCAATATGGATTTCTGTTTCCGGAAGTTTAATCTCCGGGAGCCTGGTCTCCCATCGCAAGATGGTTCACCAAACTACAGAGCTGCTCTTTCAAGTTGCTAATATTGTGGATCAAGCTGAGCTGATTATTGGATCGGATCTGTTAGCCGAGAAAGATGAGGAATACAGCCAAATGATCTCAGAGGTCAAGAACGCCCATTTGACCAAAGTAACAATTTTTCATGGCGACAAGATCGTTCACTCACCTTTTGCGATCATTGATTTGAATGCAGTTGGCGCCTGGGGAGTTGGACAATTCCATTCTGATAATTAATTTTGCTCTGTTTGGATTAATAAGGAGGAAGGATGGCAATCCTATATGGAAAACCTGGTAAAGAGTGGGGGGATCAGCTTGTGTACCAACAATTATCGAAGCTTCCCGATCGGTTTCATATATATGCCCAACCGGTAATTCAAATGGGGAGTATTCAACGGTTTCCGGATTATATCTTGGTAGATTGTAGACGTGGTTTGATAGTTCTCGAAGTAAAAGACTGGAGAGTAATCCTAAAAGCAAATAGGACGCAGGCAGGTATAGTTAACTCGAGGAACAGCCAAATTGTCTGGCAGACAAGTCCAATAGAACAAGCCCGGCTTATATCTTATCTAGTAAAAAATGCTTTAGCATCGGATCCCGCTTTAATTCACCATCGAGGAAGACATCAAGGTAATTTAAAATTTCCAGTTGAGTATGCTGGAGTTCTTCCTCACCAGGATGGAAATGTGATTTCTCAATTGGAAGGTATTTGGGGTAGAAAACGAGTGTTTGGCCAGAATGATGTGGTAACTCAGGGGATATTTTCAGATAAATTGAATCAATTCCCTTTTCGGTTTTCAATCGAGAATGAACTCACAACAAAAGAATTGAATGTTATCCACTCTTACCTTCATCCTTCTATCACGATTAAGCAGGAACTGAAATGGGAGGAAGAGATCTATCCCTCTCGGGCAGATTTCCTGCCCATTGGAGTTGCATGATATGAGTCGATCGGTGATTTTTAACTCCCAAAAAGAACATATAGATAAAATCCGGAAAGAAAAATTCTATTTGGATACTAATGGAACACTTGTTGATGAGAATCCCTTGTTTGAGGATCTGCAAAATGCTGTTGAGAATCTTTCGACTGGTTTATATTCGAAAGACATGCATTTTATATTTGAGTTGATACAAAATGCGGCGGATAATAAATATTCTGATGGTGTCGAACCAAGATTAACGTTTGACTTGATTAATGAAGGTCCTGCTGTGGCTCCAGGCGCGGAAGGGGCATTATTGATCATGAATAATGAGATTGGTTTTCAACCCCAAGATGTAGATAATCTATGTTCCGTAGGGAAGACAGATAAGAAAAAATGTGAAGGTTTTGTTGGCGAAAAAGGGATTGGTTTTAAGTCAGTCTTCCTTGTCAGTAGCCAACCCCTAATTTTTTCAAATGGGTACCAATTTTGCTTTCAGGAAAAACCTGATCCCAAGATACCACTCGGTTATATTATCCCTGAATGGGTGATCAACTCCCCTCCTTCTGTCAGTTTGGAAGAAACCAATATATTTCTGCCAATAAAACCGGGTCAGTATCAAGCTGTCGTTAACGAATTAGAGGAAATCGAGCCTGAGACGATCTTGTTTCTTTCAAAGTTAAAGAGGTTCACACTTCGTCAAAATCATCAAAGGATCAAGGAGATAGTCCGGAAAGATCATCAATCTCCTTTGATTCATATCCAAATTTTAGATAATAAGGCTGGTCAACAATCACTAAGATTTTGGCTTGGTCAGAAAACTTTTGAGGTACCAGAAGATATCCGAGAAGACAAGCGACAAAAAGTAGCCAGTAGTCCTGTTAGTATTGCCTTTCCCTTAAGAACAGACTCAACAAATGATGGAAAGGTATATGCTTATTTACCAACCTTGGAAAACAGTTCACTTCCATTTATTATCAATGCGGATTTTATCTTAGCCTCAGCGCGCGAGCGTATCCAGTATGATAGAGCTTGGAACCGGTGGCTTCGGGATTGTATTCCCTCTGTGTTCGTATCTAATTTCCAGAAAGTTGTTAAAGATGAAGATCTGAGTTTTATATCCTACGGATTTATTCCATTAATTCGTAAGGAACAGCGGTCATTTTATTTGCCTATAGTTCAGGCGATACATGATAAGCTGTATGAGTTGCCAGTAATTAGGACAATGAAACCTGGAGAGTTTGTAATTCCGCGAAATGCTCGCTGGGCTTCGAAAAATTTCCAAGATTTGCTTGTTGGTGAAAATTTTCCAAAGCAAATTCAAGAAACACCGCTGATTCATAGTCAGATTTACAAAAATTATCTTAAACAAGTAGAAGCAATAGGAGTGAAGAAGCTTACCCCAAATGAAATTATCCATTGTTTCAGAGATGAAACCTGGTTGCGATCAAATCCGATTGAATGGTTTCAGGCTCTGTATCAATATTTATCGGATAAAGGATGGGCTTCCAAGGAGGTCCTTAACAATTTACCCATTCTAATGTGTGAAGATCAAAAACTGCGCTGTATAAACCAAGGTCAGGTATATTATTCTGACCAATCACTAAAAGAAATAAGGATTACACAGAAGCTATACGCCGAGGTGCTGGAAATCCATTTTATTCATCCAGATTTGTACTTATTGTTCAGGGAGAATGAGGAGTTACTAAAATGGATGGAGATCAACCTTGGTATTAGACAGTTTTCTCATAAAAACTTGTGTTGTGATCTGGCGCGAAATATGAATGATCAGAGTGTGACCCTTTCGCCTGGCCAGATCATTAGCAATACAAAATTGATTCAGCAACATTTTAATGAATTTAGTGATCATGTTAAGGAAGAGATCAAATCCTTCCTGCCCTTTGTTTTTGAAAACGGCAACATTATTTTTCCAAGGGAAAGGGAGAATAAGAGAATTGTTGCTCCTGATAATTTGGACCCAGATACAGGATGGCAAATTATCTTCGATAAGCCGGAAGACCGTCAGCACATATTTATTCTATCCCGTGATTACCTATCTGGTTGTGACCAAGAAGGTGACTTGGAATCATGGAGATCCTTCTTTCATAAGCTGGATATCACGGAAGTACCCTTCCCTGACAAAAGGGTTTGGAAGTTTGGAGGTGGCATAACCGATCCCGAGAAGCTGCCGCCAGATGTATCTGTGTACGCAACAGAAAAATTTCGTGAATTGTCTACCAGATCTACGTGGAATCAAACTATTACTGATTGGGTTCCACCAGGTTGGATGAGAGATATAGGTAAAAGCAAAGAAGGTTTGGTCGTTGATCAAAGGAAATGCCAGGCACTCTTCCAGTGGTTTTTCCGTTGTTCAAAGCTTTTGCGAAATAACGAGCCAGCTTTTTTTAAGGGAACTTATGAATGGTTTTATCGAAAGGAAAAATCAAAACCATTTGAGTCAGAGTTTATGAACTGTGTCCGGAATCTCCGCTGGATTCCTACCACTCAGGGACCTTGCAAGACCGGGGAAGTGTTTCTAGATAAACAAGAACTCCGAGAACTTTTTCGAGATGACATCCCTTATATCAAGGATTGTTTGGACGATAAAATAAATATCAATTTAATCAATTGGTTAGGATTAAGAAAGACTACAAACAATGATGAATTAATTGATTATCTTAAGCAGATAAGTAAGGATCGGCACCAAAAAAGGGAGAAGCAGGTCATTCAGAAGATCTATGCCTTTCTTTCTGCCAGGTGGGATGACAATATTGCAGAAAAGTTCAATCATGATCGACTTATATATATATCCAAACCGGAGAATGATTGGGTTACAAAGAATAAAGCCGTTTGGCCAGATTTATCCGCGATTTTTGGTGATGATTTTGTTTATATTTCGAAGGAATATGATCATAATTTGAAGGATTTCTTTGTAAATAAAGTTGGTATTCCCGGTCAAGTTCACGAGTCACTATATAAGCAAAAATGGATGGATTTGATTAAAGGAGATTACACCAAGATTAAAATTGAAAATGCCTTAGGGTACATATTTCCAATAATGAAGCAGGTTGCTG
>Ga0255394_10076_pt1 | contig 14347 bp, 8 predicted proteins | sample ANMaggSeSYBR01D3_FD_182112 | JGI IMG/M metagenome (GOLD analysis project Ga0255394, IMG submission 182112) | Sediment cell enrichment communities from methane seep in Santa Monica Basin, California, United Staets - ANME aggregate JGI... | ecosystem: Environmental > Aquatic > Marine > Cold seeps >...
AAAACTGATGGTGCCTATTTATATGCCACTACCGATCTGGCGGCTATTCGGTTTCGGGTTGATGAACTAAAGGCTGATCGTGTTATTTACGTTACGGACGCTCGGCAGAAGCTGCATTTCGAGATGGTCTTTGCCTGTGCCCGCCGGGCCGGTTGGGCGGCGGAAGATGTCAAACTGGAACATGTTCCGTTTGGCTCGGTTATGGGTGATGACGGCAGGCCCTTCAAGACCCGCTCCGGTGAAAACATCAAACTCAAAGACCTGTTAGACGAGGCCGAAACCCGCGCCCGTAAAATTGTCGATAAGAAAAATCCCGATTTGGACGAGTCCCTCAGGGAAGAAATTGCCAGGGCTGTCGGGATCGGGGCAGTCAAGTACGCCGATCTTTCCAATAATCTTGTAAGTGATTATGTCTTCAGTTGGGATAAGATGCTCGCGATGGAGGGTAATACCGCCCCTTATATGCAGTATGCCTATGCCCGCGTCCGCAGTATTTTCCGCAAGGGCGGCGTCAATGAAGACGATCTGCTCAACGAGGATAACCCACTTGCGTTGACGGAGCCGGACGAATTGGCGCTGGCAAAACTGCTGCTGCGTTTTGGTGAAATAATCGAAACCGTTGCCCGTGACCTGCGTCCCCATCTATTGACTAATTATCTGTTTGATCTGGCCCAGGCATTCAGCGGGTTTTATACCAATTGCCCCGTTCTCAAGGCTGAACCATCGGTCCGGACAAACCGTCTTTTACTCTGTTACCAGACCGCTCGCACTATCCGGTGCGGTCTGGGGCTGCTGGGTATCGAAACAATCGAACAAATGTAATGTTTTCAACGGTGAGTTAATTAATACGAACCCGCGATATAAAGTCGGGGGCTAATGAAAGGAACTGACAATGATTACCCGAAAATTGTGGCTGTGCGGAATACTAATTGGTGTAGTTGCTTTGTCTGGTTGTGATAAATCAGCATCGGAAAAAGACAAAAAGGAGAATCTTACTATGACTATGAAAAAAGAATCGTTCGGCAAAACTCCGCAAGGTAAAGAAGTTACCATTTTTACCCTGGCAAATGCCAATGGCCTCAAGGCAAGGATTATCGACTATGGAGCCATACTGGTCTCACTGGAAGTACCGGATCGTGATGGAAACTTGGCTGACGTAACGCTCGGTTTTGACAGTCTGGATGGTTATGCCGGAAAAGACAATCCCTATTTCGGCACCACCACCGGCCGTTATGCCAATCGTATCGCAAAGGGTAAATTCACACTCGACGGAGTGGAGTATAAGCTTGCCGTCAATTTCGGCGAAAATCATCTCCATGGCGGCATAAAGGGTTTCGATAAGGTTATGTGGCAGGGCCGACAGTTCCAAACCGACGAAGCCGTGGGTGTTGAATTTACATACCTGAGCAAAGACGGCGAAGAGGGCTACCCCGGTAATCTTTCATGTACGGTAATTTATACTCTGACTGACAGTAATGAATTAGAGATCAGTTACAAAGCCCAAACCGACAAGCCCACCGTTGTCAATCTGACCAATCATAGTTATTTCAATCTGGCCGGGGCAGGCAGCGGCGATATTTTGGGCCATGAACTGATGATCAACGCCGACCGGTTCGCGGCCCTTGACAAAGAGACGATTCCCACCGGCGAATTGCGCAGCGTTAAGGATTCTCCTATGGACTTTACAAAGCCCATGACAATCGGCTCACGGATTGCCGAGGTCCCAGGCGGCTATGACCATAACTATGTGCTTAACGCGTCCGAGAAGTCCCCGGTATTAGCGGCGCGGGCCTTTGAGGCGACAAGCGGACGGGTTCTGGAGATTTATACTACCGAGCCGGGCATTCAGCTTTACACGGGTAATTTCCTCGACGGTTCTCTTACCGGCAAATTCGGCAAGGTGTACAAAAAACATTATGGCTTCTGCCTTGAGACCCAGCATTATCCCGACTCACCCAACAAGCCGGATTTCCCGTCTGTGGTCCTTCGTCCCGGCGAAACCTACGAGACTGTAACCGTCCACAAATTTTCGACACGTTAAGATCGACGTTGGCATTAAAAGTTTTGGTGTCGGCCCGAAATTATGGGACGTTGCCGGGATTCCGGATAATGCGCCCGGCAGGACTCGAACCTGCAACCTTCGGATTCGAAGTCCGCTACTCTATCCAATTGAGCTACGGGCGCCTTTTCGAATACACATAACTATTAACATATAAATCCAATAAAGTAAAGTAATTTCGCCTACCATTGACGCCAGCCTCCAAACCTCAAGGTGTCTTGATTATTAAGCCGGAAACGCAGATTTCAATACGTTTTTTAGACTTTTGACGGTATCGTTACCGTTCCTTTCTAAAGCGGGTATTTTTCAGAATTTGGCGGCAAAAATCACGGTATTGCAATTCGAGCGTTAGCATATCTTGTGTGATATAGCTCTGGAAGATACTCAGGCCGACGATGGCATTCCAACGTCGAGTAGGGTTACGCAGTCTCTGAAGAGCCTCGGCTTTGAGTTTGGCATCGAGTGGCCAGCGGCCCAGGCGGGCGTCTTCGAGCATCTGCTGTATATTTTGGTAATATTGCCCATAATTATACTCCCGCAAAAAACGAACCAGAGCATAAAGTTGCGAATAGTAGGCAGCTACTTCAGGGGCGCTGTGGGTATTATCGGGTTTGTAACGCGAAGAGCGGGCGATGACGTGGCCGGCGTCAAGAGTCAGCAGATCGGACAAGCTAAAAAGATTATCGCCGGCGATAGTCTGCCGCAGAGCGTATAACCGCGAGGCGTTATAACGAGAATCAAAGATAACACGGCCGTTCTCCCAGCGAAACGCCTCGAAGTTAGTGGCAAGGCCCTCGTCCAGCCAGGCAGGCAGATAGAACTCGAACAACTCATTACTGAACTGGTGCCAGCCTTCATGGGCCAGAACAGAGAAATTTGCCTTGCGAGTAAGATTGTAGGCCACGCAGGCCCTGTTGAAATAGTAGGCACCGGATTTGATCTTTAAAAAATGCACGGCGTGCGGCCCGGTCCAATGGCGGGTAAAATCCTCCCACTGAGAACGGTTCCGAAAGAAATATACCTGAAACTTATAATCCGGCTCGGTAGTCTTACCGAGTATCGCGGTATAATCGCGAAAAGCCGAGTCCAAAAAAACCGGTATTTTCCGAAGAATCAGCGGATCACTCAAGGTGGTATAAATCTTATAGTGTCTGGTGGTAATGATAAGGCCTTCGCCGCTGCGGTCCTGTATGAATTCGGGCAGGTGCCAGGAATCGACAGTTTTGACCGCCGGCAGCCGAATGAGCATGTCCTTAAGATATTGATTGTCTCGCGGTGGCTGAAGGTTTTGTGACGGACGGTCGGCCCGCTGATCGAGAAGGGGGAACATCGGCTCCCGACAACCGCAAAGAGTCAATGCTACAAGTGTTATACAAAATAATCGTAAGAGAAAAATACGCATCGGATATGTACTCGGTGTGCGCTGTAGGGCATATAGAAACGTAACCGTACTCAATCAATAATCCTTTTTCCGCTATTTGCTCACGTCCACACCGAGTTCCTTTAATCTCGCCGCAGCGTTTAGATAATGAGCGGTCAACCAGAAAACGGTCCAGTTTTCCTGGTACCCGCCACGCAGAGCATAGACATCGTTAATCCGGCCGCGCTGCGCATAGTTCGTATGTTGCGGTTGTTCACCGTGGCTTCCGAAGGGGTCCATAAGCTGTCCGCAGGATCGGTACAAAACCAGCGCGAGTTTCATTAAATCCTTGCGTCCTGTAATCTCACCGAATTGATAAACATCAGGAGCGAAAAATACACCGTAGGCGTCAATATGTTGGTTTTGAGGTGAGACTACCGTCCAACCGGTAGTTCTGAAGTCATTGTCACATAGTCTGCCGGGAGGCATATCAATGTCCCAGATAACGGTATAACTGATTGTTACATAAAGAGCGTGTTCCGCGGCCTGGAGAAATGTTTTATCTTCCGTCAACAGATACAGCGACAGGAATCCCTGAAACGCTGCATAAGCTCCTTCTTTGTCTTCGCAGCGGGCATCGCAAGTGCCGCCCCAGTAAGGTTCGCGCATCGAAAGATGTCGCTTACAGTACACCCGGCCCGCTTTGATCGCGGCCTGTCGAAAACTATCTTTATCGAAGAGACGAGCAGCCTCACAAAGCGGCGCGATAAAGACCGCCTCGTTAGTTGATGTCGGCCGCCAGTCGTCCCGCAATATTCGTTGCGAATGAAACTCACACGCTTTACGGAGAAATCGGTCCCATTTGCGTGAGTCGAGTCCGGTTTTACGGGCCGTTCGTATTGCCCAGGCGAAATTGGTCATCGCCTGGCCTTGGGATAGAAAATTGGGGCCGGACCATTGCTTTTTATCTATTTTATACCATATACAAAAACCTTGTTTGTTGAAAACCGATTGAGAGAGAAAATCGAGGCTTTTTTGTACTTTCACCGACCACTGGGGATCGCTGAGTTCAGGGCTTAGTACCTGCATCGCATATCCGAGCGATGCCGCCTGCCCGGTCCAGCCCATAACCAGGGCATCGCGATCGGGATACTTGCGAAAACCGGCGACACCATCAGACTCATACCAGCGTGTCAGGGCAAATCGGTACTTGGCCTCTATGATCTCCGAAAATGAGGGGAATCCCTGTGTACTGAATGGTGAGAAAAGTTGAAGGCTGCTTTGCACCGGAGTACAGAAACCTGCCCCTTCAGCCTGAACGGGAAAAACTTCGAGGTAAAACGTCTTCTCGATAACAGCTTCCGGAGGGACGTTCAGATAAGTGTTTGGGTAAGGCGCAAAGCCAAAGCGACGGGCCTTGATTACCCCTCTTTTGCCGTTCGAGGCACAGGGGCCGGACAGAAGTGTCAGATCAGTTACCCCATCCCCCGCGGTAACACCAAGAGACCACCATTGGTCACGCACCGAGCCATAGGGTGCGAGCGAGGGCAGTGTATGGATGGCGGCGCCCCATAACCCCTTATCGTCATCCCACTCCGCAAACGCGAACGGCATGGGATAGCGATGTTCTTCGAAAATCGCCTCATCTCCAGGCTCTCCGTGAAATACCGGTACGCGGCCGCTTTTTTCACCGGATGGATTCCCGTAATATATAATGCCGGGCAAAAGGATTCTCTTTGTCAACGCCGGTACCTGGAATCGCACCGCGAGTGTGCATTGGGGCAACGTTTTATCGCCCAGCCAGGTAAAACGCCGTGTACAGCGGATCAGGTTGCCTTCCCTGCGATATGCGTCCCGTAGCCGCCACGTCCCTGCGGCAAGTTTCAGTTCACCTTCCAGAATCGTCCAGGGACCCGCTTGGCGAATCTCACTCGGACTCGCGTATTGCCAACCGCAAGGCCAATTATCCTTCCAGTCAGTCGCTATCGACCATAGTCCTTCAGGCGCTGATGTGAGCAGCTTTTTACCATCGACGGCCAACTCAACACGGATTTCCCCTTTCTCTTTGGGACATGAGAAAGACATCTCACCCAGGGCACTTAAAGAAACAACATGCAGCACCAGGCATAGAGTAACCAGCAAATTTGACTTGTGATTTAACATACTATTTCCTTAACAGAAACTATTTAGAGCCAGCGGTAATATCCAGCATTTTTTCCAGGGCCTTTCGGGCGTCGCGTTTGATGTCTTCCGAAACGGTGATTTTATTGGGCAGTTCCACATCCTTCGGCGCTTTTACATATTCGCCGATGCGGTCGAGTATCCAGGTTAGATGGGCCGGATCGATTCGGGACATGTCTTCACATAAGCAGGCGGTATCGCTTAACAAACGAACTTTGATATTACGCGGCGCCATTTCGTTTTTCAGCCGGTTGACCATATTCACTTCCGTACCGACTGCCCAGCTACTGCCCGCTTCGGCCGCCCGGATGACATTAAGGATTTGCTCGGTACTGCCGACGTAATCCGCCGACTGGGCCACATCGAAGTTACATTCGGGATGTACGATCACCTTGACGTCGGGGTCCTCGGCGTGGGCCTTTTCGATTTGCTCTGTTGTGAACTCCTGGTGAACACAACAGGAACCGTCCCACAGGATGATTCGGCTGTCGGCAAACTGTTCGGCCCCGACAGGCTCATTGTTCCGTGTGGGGTCCCACAGAAACATCTGCTCCAGCTCGACGCCCATTGCGTATGCGGTATTGCGTCCGAGATGTTGATCGGGCAGGAACAAAATGACGGCATCTGGGTCGCGGCTCCATACCCATTCGAAAATTTGACGGCAGTTGCCGGAGGTGCAACAGATACCGCCGTGTCGGCCGCAAAAAGCCTTGATATCGGCCGTGCTGTTGACATAGTTAATAGGGACGAGTTTTTCCGGATGGGGTAGCTTCGCCCGCAGAATTTCCCAGCAGTCTTCGACTTGATCCAGGTCGGCCATTTCCGCCATACTGCAGCCGGCATCCAGGTGGGGCAGCAGTACTTTCTGGTCGGGCGTCGAGAGAACGTCGGCTGACTCGGCCATGAAGTGCACTCCGCAGAAAACGATAAACTCAGCCTGCTTTTGCTCGGCAGCGATCTGGCTCAGTTTCAGGCTGTCGCCCGCGAAGTCGGCAAACTGGAAAATCTCATCCCGCTGATAATGATGGCCCAGTATAACCAGCCGTTCAGCCAGTAGTTCCTTTGTTTGCCTGATAAGCTGGAACGCCTGATCGGTGTTGAGATATTGAGTTTTTTCCGGTAGTGGTGTCTGTTTCATTTAAATTCCAGAGTTCCCTGCGAAGAATATTTCGATTGTATTGCTGTTGACGATCGTCTAACAATTGCTGAAGTCTATTTGGTGTAACCCATTCGACATTGCCGTTGACGTATAGAACCGCATGTCCGTCGGACAGTAGCCGAAGAGCCGATCTGGCGGTATAGGACAAAATCGTCTCCGCAGGGCCGTCTTTAAGGATAAGTGATTTATCATAATGGATGTCGCGGATTCTTAAGTTGCGGGAGCGTATCTCAAATTGCAGAAATTCCTGATGGTTGGGTAGCGTTTGATTGCGCTCATTCTTAAATGCGGTTATCTGCCGGCCTATCCTTTCCATGTTATGAATATATTCGTTCTTCACGAACAGGTCGTGAATCAGGAAGACCAGCACGATAAAGACCAGCCCAAGCAGAATTGGCAGCAGCAGCATACGTATAAAACGGCTGCGGCGCGCCTTCTGAAGAGAGTGTTGTACGTTCGTGGCCGGATCGGTATGCTGAATTTGCCGGTCATTATCCGACTCCATAGTTTCGGCATCGATGTCCCGTTCTGGTGTGTCAGGCTGACTCATTTTGTAGCCCCGCTATAGCGTTTTTGCGACAGATGTACTAATTCGGCCCACTACCCGTAGTATATACTATTTTATCGCGTACTGTCAAGCATTTTTGAGCGAACAGCCGGACAGCCTGCGGGTATGCCAGGCATTCCTGCTCGAAGACCCGTGCCGCCAGGGTATCTGCGTCGTCGCCTTCGAGTACCGGGCAGCTTCGCTGTACGATTATAGGCCCGGCATCGTATTCGTTTGTAACGAAGTGGACCGTACAACCGCTGACTTTGCAGCCGGCAGCCAGTACAGCTTCGTGTACGTGATGGCCCCACATACCTTTACCGCCGAACGATGGCAGTAGTGCCGGGTGAATATTCATCACACGGTTTGTAAGGCGATCCGGTATCTTCCACAGGCACAGCCATCCGCACTGCAGGACCAGGTCAACCCGCGCATCGTCCAGCAGCTTTATAATTCGCTCGCTGAACTCGTCAATGTTGGGACGGTCTTTTTTGCGGACGATGTGCGGTTCGATGCCCAGTTTATTAGCTCGCTCGACGCCGGCTACCGTGCCGCGGCTGCTGATAACAACTGCGATTTCACCGTTTAGTTCGCCACGGCTGATACACTCGGCCATATTGACCATCGTCCGCCCGCCGCCGGAGAGCAGTATCCCAAGACGCAATTTTTTACTTTTCTCTGTCATGTATATTTTTCGACCAGCAACATTAACTTACTGTCGCCGATTGCGATTTCTTTTGTCGATTCGGAGCCGTTTTCCATCTCCGTCATTTCTTCGCACAGGGTTTCTTTTTCAATATAGTTCTTATGTTCCATTATTGCTTTTTGGATATTCTGGTTATCTGTTTGCCATTGTACTCTGATATGGTCCTGGATTTGCAGGTCGATTTCCTTGCGGGTCTGCTGAATGTGTCGGACAATATCGCGTGCCCAGCCTTCACGGCGGAGTTCGTCGTTGATCTCGATATCGACAATCAATTTCGGCTCTGCGTTTTCGGACAATACGATTGTTTCCGGATAGTTGCTTTCGACGATTATTTCGTCCGCCTGTAACTGCCAGTTGTCCGAACCATTCGTCAAATCGATACTGCCGCCCTGCGATACCACCTGGACGATTTCCTGAACCGGCTTGTCAGATAAGAGTTGCGATATTGTCTTCAGGTCTTTGCCGTATTTGGGGCCGAGCAGTTTGTTGTTGGCCTTGACGGAATAACTCACGAATGCGTCGAGACTATCGGCGAACTCCAGTTTTTTGATATTAAGCTCGTTTAGAATATGTTCGGTGTAGCGTTCCAGTGTATTAGCTTGATTGTTGTCGGTAACAGCGATTAGTCGTGGTAGCGGTTGCCGCACACGAATTTGTTGTGTCTCGCGAACACTCAGAACGCGGCTTACCACGTCGGCTACCATATCCATATCGCGGGCCAGGTCTTCATTGTGAAGTGTTTCGTCGAACTGCGGATATTCGCAATGATGGACGCTTTCCGGCGCGTTTTTATCATAAGAACATACCAGGTTATGATACATTTCTTCTGTCATGAACGGTGTTATCGGCGCGAGTATTTTGCATAAGTCCACTAACACACGATACAACGTCTGATAGGCAGCCAGCTTATCGATGTCTGAATCATTTTTCGGCCGCCAGTACCGCCTCCGGTTCCGCCGCACATACCAGTTGCTTAATCGTTCGACAAAATCATCTGCGCAGTTTATCAGCCGGGACACATCGAACTCGCTCAGCGATTCGTTGGCGGTCTTGACCAGTAGCTGCAATTTACTCAGCAGCCATCGGTCGATTTCCTGTAACTGCTCGTAAGGAATCGGCTCACGCTCAGGGTCGAACCCGTCAAGTTTCGCATAGTTCACAAAAAAGCTATACACATTCCACCACGTGCCGAAAACGCGACGGCGGACCTGATCACCTGTTTTATAGCCGAAGTTCAGATTGTTAGTCGGATTATGTTCGCAGTATAGCCATCGCATCACGTCCGCGCCCATCTTCTCGACTGCCTCGTCGAACCAGATGGTGTTGCCGGTCGATTTGTGCATTTCATTGCCCTGTTCGTCGCGGACAAGGGCATGGCCCAGCAGCGTCTTGAAAGGTGCTATCCCTTCCATCATCGTACTCATTGACAGCAGCGCATAGAACCAGTTGCGGAACTGACCCGGAAAACATTCCAGCACCAGGTCTGCCGGCATCCACTTTTTCCAGTATTCGCGGTCGCTTTGGTATTTGACAGTCGAATAGGGCACGATCCCCGCGTCTAACCACGGGTTGCCGACGTCGGGAATCCGACTAACGAGCTTGCCGCATTTTTCGCATTTGATTTTGACCGCATCGACCCACGGCCGGTGCGGCGAATTACCATCGAACTGTTCCCAGCCTTCGACGGCTCGTTCTTTCAGTTCTTCTTTGCCGCCGATCACGTCGAACCAGCCGCACTCACACTCGAAGATCGGCAGCGCAAGCCCCCAGAATCGTTTTTTACTGATCATCCAGTCGTGCATATTTTCAAGCCAGTTCAGCTCCTGGTCTCGGCCCCATTCGGGTATCCAGCGAATTTTATCCACGACCTCCATAATTTCTTTTCGCCACGACATCTCGATATACCATTCATCGACCGCCCGGAACAGCAGCGCCGTCCCGCACCGCCAGCAATGCGGATAGTCATGCCGATAGTTTTCTTTTTTGTAGTACAGTTCTTTTTCGCGGAGGTTGGTTAATACATCATCGGCGACTTCGCCGGCATTTCTGCCGGTCAGGAACCCGTGTCCGTCGAAATACACCCCGTCCTCACCGATTGGCATTAATACCGGCAGTTTTTCGTCTTTGCTCAGGTCGAAGTCTTCTTTACCGCAGCCCGGCGCGATATGTACGATACCTACTCCGTCGCTGTCCGACACTTCTTCCCAGCCGATAATCCGATGTCTGTAGTTCGCCTCGGCGAATGTTTGTTTTACATTTTCCAGTTCGTCGAACGGCCCTTCGTATTCCCAGCCGATCATATCTTTGCCCGGCAACGTCCCTTCGATAGTGAACGGCCCCTTTTCCTTCATAACTGAAACCAGCGTTTCCGCCAGGTAATAGATATCGTCTTTTTGAGATGCCCTGACGTATGTCAGTTTCGGATTGACTGCCGCCGCCACGTTTGCCGCCAGCGTCCAGGGCGTTGTCGTCCAGACCAGCAAGTATTCATTCATACGGCCTTTTAGTGGAAACCGCACAAAAACGGCTGTGTCCTCGACATTTTTATATCCTTCCCGCCGTTCTTGTTCGGAGATACCTGTTTCGCAGCGTGGACACCACGGCATCGCGTCAAGGCCTTTGTAGATTAGCCCTCGCTCGTGGCATTTTCTCAGAAACGACCAGATGGTATAATTATTTTCATCGCTGATGGTGTAATAGCTGTTATCCCAGTCCATCCAGTAGCCCAGCCGTATTGATTGCTCGGTCTGAACTTTGGAAAACTTTTCTACCCGTGCTTTGCAGCGGTTGGTGAACTCTTCCAGACCGGCCTTTTCGATCTCGGCCTTGGTCTCGTAGCCCATTTCTTTTTCGACCTCGACCTCGACCCACAGCCCCTGGCAGTCGAACCCGTTTTGATATCGCTGATCATAGCCCATCATGGCGTGATACCGCTGATAGCAGTCTTTTAGTGTCCTGCCCCAGGCATGATGAACGCCCATCGGGTTATTGGCCGTGATCGGACCATCCAGAAACGACCAGGGTTTATTGCCGGCGTTTTTTTGCCGCAGCTTATCAAACGCCTGCGACTGGTTCCACCAGTCAAGAATCCGGTGTTCCAGTTCGATATGTTTGCAGGTTGAATCGACCTGTTGAAACATCTAACTTACTCCAAAACAAAGACTTAAACAAAAACAACTCGCGTGCGCGCAAATTGCCCAAACCGGCATTATGCCCTTAAATTCTCATTATTGCAAGTGCTTGTATAAAAACCACTTTGTAGATGGAGCGACCGGTAACATGCTTCAGTAGGGCGGGCCTATGGCCCGCGTTTATTAGCCCCCGATGTAAAACATGTCCCCGCGTAGGCGGGGATCGGGGGATTCTTCTCCTTTTTTCTTTATCCGTACCTATCCGTTGTATCCGTACTATCCGTGTTCTATTCTTCTGAATTCTACATTCTATTTTCTGTTCCTTTGACTATACCACGGTGGCCACTGTTCGGGACGGACGTCTTTCCATAGGCCGCGTTTTTCTTTTTGGGCTTCTTTTTGCAGTTGCAGAAACTTTTTGCGTAGCATATGTCGGAAACGCGGGTCGGCATAGCCGTGGCCGAGTTTGATTAGTTCTTCGTTGAGCATCTTTTCGTTTGGCAGATAAATATATGCGAGTAGTCGCCCGAATTTTCCGCGGTTTTTTTCGTCAGGTTCTAAAACAACACGAACCTGCTGATGAAGCGTTTTTTCACGAGCGAACTTTGCCGCCTGCGGCCCCCAGTACATCTCGCCATAGCGGGTGTGTTTTGTTTCCGGCGTATCTACACCCCACAGACGCACTCGCGTATGTTCTCGGTCGGCTTTGTGATCAGCCACGTTCAGGTCGAGAGTATCACCGTCAACAACTTTTACAACCGTGAAGGTTTGGTCATGATAAAGCTGGCGGTCCCCGACCGGGTTGGCCCTGAAAACGCCCAACCGGGACATTGCGAACAGCCCCATCATCACAACAGCCGTTGCTGCCGTTAGTATTCGCCGTTGTTGCCGTGACATCGGAGTTCGCGTTTTTCGTGAAGACCTGCTCATCTCTTCTATCTTCTTCTTTGCCACCTTCTGTTTTATTTATTCGTGTTGGGTGCCACCTTTCTGTATTTCAGAGAGGTGCTCTTTGACCGTTTTTCTGTCATTCGTTATTCGTCATTTCCTTGTAAGGTGTGTTCGCATATAAACCGGACGATTTTGGTAGGGTCTTTAAGGCTGTGAGGGTTATGCCCGATGCCCTTTTTGATGATGAGTTGGATACGGCCTCCCAGCTTTTTATATCGTTCCTCAAGTATATCGGTATTCTCTTCCATCGGAACCACCTTATCGCTGTCGCCGCAGACGTGTAGTAGCGGAACGTCGGCATGGACGAGAGGTTCGAGGTTATCGATAGGATTATGTTTATAGGCCAGTGCCTGTTTCTCGGTAAAGCCGTAAGCCTTGAGACATCTTCGCCAATTAGGGCCACTGCCCTTACTGCGGCCTTTGCCGGCGGGCCAGCTCTTGAAATCGCAGACTGGCGCGTCGGCATAGATGCAGGCCACTTTTTCCGAATTGGCGGCGGCCCAGTTATAGACTATCAGCCCGCCGCGGCTCAGGCATTCGAGCGCGACTTTACCCGCAAGGTTATGTTTTTGTGTTAAGTAAGAATAGAATTTATTCCAGTGGCCCACGGCACGAGGGCTGCCGTACATTTCAACTACATTCATATAGGCCACATGGAAGCCTTTTTTCAGCATGGCGATGTCTGTTTGTGGTTCGGTCCCGAAGAATCGGGCGCGCCATATCCAGGGTCGTCCCACAGCGGTAACCCGCGGGACAACAACCCAACATTTGCGATCGTCCACCACGAAGTCATATTTTTCATAGCCGTTCCAATTGGTACTTTTCTCGGCAAAAGAAGTTTGGCATGTTTGGGCAATGCGTCGGCTCGCTTCGAGTTCGTGCAGAACAGCCACGGCCACTTGCTCGGCCAGCAGAAAAGAGCCGTGTTTGTTGAAATGAACGTTTTTCGGTCTTTGGATTTTCTCAAGTCGGCCCAGTGCAAAGGAATACAGGTCGTTGACTGTGATGCCGTGCTTTTTCATTATCTTCTTGGCAACCTTGTTATATTTTTTCGCGTCGCCCGGTATTCGCCCGTCAGCTCCTTCCGGAACCGGCGTGGTCGTAGCGAAGATGATTTCGGCACCGGTCTTTTTGAGCCTGATTGCCAGTGTGTTCAGGTTTTTCTCGTATTGGTCGATGGGAATCTGGTGTTGACCTTTATCAACGGAGGTGTATTTGCCGTTTTTATCTACATGTTTGAGATCGTGCAGGCCGTGGTTGAAGTGAATTACATCCCAGTGGGTATCGCCTAACCATTCGTCCAGTCTTTTCAGGCCATAATTTGTGTGAGCGGCGTTTTTTGGATTGTGATAGACCAGGACTCTGCCTTCGAGTAATTGTTTAGTGGGTTTGTAATAACCGATAGAGATTGAATCGCCGATGATCAGCGCTTTTGGAAGTGCGGTTTTTTTTCTGACGTCGGTTGTTTCTCTGCCGGTTATTGCCTTGTATATCACCTTTGCCATCAGGGCGGCGCCTTTGGCGTTGGGATGGATTTTGTCGGGGAAATATTGTGGTTTGCCGCTGAGCGGTTCGTAAAGGTTAATCAGGCCGACGTGTTTTTTATCGGCTACCTGATCGATCAGGGGCAGTACCTCATTTTTGATAACTTTGTTGGTGATGCCCCAGCGGGCTGGATGGGCCGGGACTGGCCTACATATCCAGATACGCGGTTTGGCAGGCAGTTTGGCGAAACACTTGATCATCTCCTTATAGTCAGAGACAAACTCGTTTTTAAATTTCCAGTTTAGCGGTTTGGTGTCGTTTGTACCGAGTTTAATGATGACGACGTTGGGGTTGAATGCCAGGGCATCTTTGAATGCCTGTTGTTTCCAATATGGTTTATCGCCTTTTTTGAGCAGAGTCGCGCCACTGACGCCAAAGTTGCGTGTTTGCCATTTGTAGCCGAGCAGACGGCCCAGTTGGGCCGGGTAGCAGTCGCGCGCTCGGTACTTGATCGAGTTGCCGTAGGTAATACTATCACCCACACAGGCAACTCGAATAGTTTCGCGGTAGTCCCCGGCATTGATGGGTGCCGATTTGCCCGACAGGCCGCAGCCGCTGACAAGCAGACATAAAATAATCAAAGCATTGACAATTTTCGGATAGTTCTTACGCATTTTTGCTCCTTAAATCAGGTGTTTTTGGACGACGACGGGTGGCAGCGTCTGTCCGCAGGACAGGCGATGGCATTGGTAAACAGGACAAAATCCA
>Ga0255394_10079_pt1 | contig 14219 bp, 13 predicted proteins | sample ANMaggSeSYBR01D3_FD_182112 | JGI IMG/M metagenome (GOLD analysis project Ga0255394, IMG submission 182112) | Sediment cell enrichment communities from methane seep in Santa Monica Basin, California, United Staets - ANME aggregate JGI... | ecosystem: Environmental > Aquatic > Marine > Cold seeps >...
TCGCCGGAGATGCAAAAGCAGTTGGCCGACTGGGCCATAGGCGAACTGCATAAAGCGGTAAAAAGCTCGAATACGCAACTGGACCTGAAGGGTGCCCTTAATCAGGCTGGTTTTGAGTACAGGATTGACGGGGCCACGGTTGAAATCACCGTCGATTCGGTCGTGGGGATACTTTCGGAGCTTGTGGGGCCACGGTTGACCGAGTTGCTGGATCAGGCTATGAAAAGCGACGATAAGTAGTATCAATATTTTTGTAGAACTCCGATAGGACTTGTAGGTTATGCCAGGCCAAAATTATTTTCTTATTAACGCCTTGCCGACGCTTGGTGAGTTGGGCGGCACACCGCCGTTGAAGCCAACTCAACTGCTCGAGCACATCTCCGATAACGCCGCGGCTACGGCTTTGGTCGAATTTCTGTTTCTCGGAGACGACCTTCTGCAGAGGCAGGGGGGGCTTGCCGGTGAAATTACCGAACTAAATGTCTGTGTTTTGACCGAGGCTCAGGCTCGCGATGAACAGCCACTGCCGAATTACCTTGTAGGGGCACAACAGACAAAAGATGAAGCCGGTGATGAATCGGCTACTCGACGGATAATTCAGGAAGACGATCTCTGGGAAGCATATTATCATCACGGGTCGCAACTGGCCCGGCGATGGTCAAGTCAATTTCTGTCCGCGTGGGTCGGCTTCGAAGTGGGCTTGCGGAATGCTTTGGCTGTGGCCCGGTCGCAGGCCCTTGGTCTGGAGTCCGATGACTACCTCGTAGCCCCTGAGTTGGCCGGCGATACACAGGATTTCGATTCGCTTCTCAACGAATGGACCTCGGCCCAGACCCCTTTACTGGGATTGCGGGTACTTGACAATGGCCGCTGGCACTGGCTGGCTCAAAATGATTTTTGGTTCACATTTAAGAATGACGAGTTGGTCGCTTATGCGGTCCGTATTATGTTATTAAACAGGTGGGATCGGCTCTCGCATGTCGAGCGGGGCAATTCCGCCACGGCAAATAAGCCTAAATCTGAGTAATGTCGGAAAGGACAAGATAGTGAACGGAAAAATTGTTGCCGTTTATGGTAATCTCGTGGTCGCTGAGACAACAGGCAATGTTGTGCAGAATTCAACCGCCCATTGCCTTCGTTCCGACGGAGCCAGATTGCTGAGCGAAGTTATACGTATACGTGGCCGTCTGGCCGATCTGCAGGTCTTCGAGGAAACACGTAGTCTTCAGGTTGGTGATACAGTCGAGTTTCATAAGGAGATGCTTTCGGTTACGGTTGGGCCGGGCCTGCTGGGGCAGATTTACGATGGTCTGCAAAACCCGCTGCCGCGATTAGCGGAACAGATTGGGTTTTTCCTTGAGCCGGGCCATTATCTCAGCGGTCTGCAAACCGATATATCCTGGGAGTTCACACCGACCGCAAAGATCGGCGATACGGTCTCGGCCGGCGACAGTCTGGGAAGCGTGCCGGAGAGTATCTTTACCCATAAAATCATGGCGCCGTTCGTACTTCAGGGACAATGGACCATCGAAAGCATTGTCGCCGGCGGTTCTTACACGGTTGAGCAGGAAATAGCTGTAATCAGTAACTCTGACGGTCAGCGACAGAGTGTTACAATGCAGCAGACCTGGCCGACCAAGGTTCCCCTGAATATCTCCCGCCGCCGCCTGATGCCTACGGAACCTATGGTTTCGCGGATACGGATTATCGACAGTATGTTTCCGGTTGTTCGTGGGGGCACATATTGCATACCGGGCCCGTTTGGCGCCGGTAAAACTGTTCTTCAGCAGATTACCTCACGTCACGCCGAGATCGACATTGTTATCGTTGCCGCCTGTGGCGAACGGGCCGGTGAGGTAGTGGAGACCCTGCGTGAGTTTCCGGAACTGATCGACCCACGCACGGGTAAAAGTCTGATGGAACGGACCATAATTATATGTAATACATCCGCTATGCCAGTAGCTGCCCGTGAGGCGTCGGTTTATACCGCGGCCAGTCTCGGCGAATATTATCGCCAGATGGGCCTTAATATATTGCTACTGGCGGACTCGACTTCGCGTTGGGCACAAGCCATGCGTGAGTTGTCAGGTCGATTGGAGGAGATTCCGGGTGAAGAAGCGTTTCCGGCATATCTGGAGAGCCGGATTGCCTCCTTCTACGAGCGGGCCGGAGCACTTGAGCTTAAAGACGGTACGATAGGTACGCTGACAATCGGGGGTACGGTCAGTCCGGCAGGTGGAAACTTCGAGGAACCGGTAACACAGGGAACACTTAAAGTAGTAGGCGCCTTTCATGGGCTCAGTCGCGCCCGTAGTGACGCCCGTCGCTATCCGTCCATTGATCCGCTGGAATCCTGGAGCAAATACCAGGGTATCATAAAGATGGAGAAGGTTAATTTTGTTCGTGGTATGCTGCGGCACGGAAATGATATTCAACAGATGATGACTGTTGTCGGCGAGGAAGGTACTTCGGTCGAAGACTATACCACCGCTCTCAAAACCGACTTTTTCGATAATTGTTTCCTTCAGCAAAATGCTTTTGACGCTGTCGATGCGGCTACTCCGGCTGACAGGCAGAAATTTGTTTTCGGTAAAATTCTGGCTATTCTGAAACTGGATTTCGGTTTTTCCGAGAAAGAGTTGGCCCGTCAGACAATGGTTCATATTTCGGATTTATTCCGTAACTGGAACTATGCCGCCGAGGATAGTGATGAGTATAAAAAAATCCTCGGCGAAATCGAAGAGTTTATCGCGAATAAAGGACAGGTAGCGGTTGCAAGTGAATAGGACCGGTGAATAAGGAAAAATAAACAATGCGAAAGTATTACGATGAGATTACGCGAATTGCCGGAAATGTGGTAACAGTTACGGCTACGGGGGTCGGCTACGATGAACTGGCCATAATTACCACCAGTCGGGGCGATTCGCTTGCCCAGGTCATTCACCTCGAGGGCGACCAGGTTAGTTTGCAGGTTTTTGCCGGCACACAAGGGGTGTCGACCGGCGACCGCATCCGCTTCTTAAACCGGCCGATGCAGGTTCCTTTCGGGGAAGAGTTGCTCGGACGGATTTTCGACGGTTCGGGCAATCCGAGAGACGACCGGCCGGCCGTCGAGGCCAAGCAGGTTGATATTGGTTCTCCCGCGGTGAACCCTGTCAAGCGGCGTATGCCGGACCAGATGGTTCATACCGGTATCCCGATGATCGACATCTTCAATTCGCTTGTGGAGTCGCAGAAGCTGCCCATATTCTCTGTAGCCGGTGAACCTTATAATGAGCTTTTGGCGAGAGTAGGTCTGCAAACCGACGCGGACGTTATCATACTCGGCGGGATGGGACTGCGGCACGACGATTATCTGAAGTTTCGAAACACCTTCGAGGAAGGCGGGGTACTGGGACGAACCATAATGTTCATTAACACAGCCGCCGACCCGGTGGTGGAATGTCTTCTGGTACCTGATTTATGCCTTGCTGTTGGCGAACAGTTTGCCCTGCAAAACAAACGGGTACTGGTACTTCTGACTGACATGACGGCCTTTTCCGACGCACTGAAAGAGATTGCCATCGTTATGGAACAGATTCCGTCGAACCGTGGTTATCCGGGCGATCTTTATACTCAGCTTGCCCGTCGTTACGAGAAGGCGGTCGATTTCGACGGAGCCGGCTCAATGACGTTGTTGGCTTGCGTAACCATGCCCGGCGATGATGTTACTCATCCCGTGCCGGATAACACCGGCTACATTACCGAAGGCCAGTTCTATCTGCGGAACGGCCGGATCGAGCCGTTCGGTTCACTGTCGAGACTCAAACAGCAGGTCAACGGCGATAGCCGCGACGACCATCGGGCCATTATGGACGGTTGCATTCAGCTTTACGCCCTGTGTCGCGAAAGTCGTGAGAAACGGGATATGGGATTCGAGATGTCTGCCTGGGACAAAAAGCTGTTGAAGTACGGTGATGTTTTCGAGAGCAGCATTATGGACCTTTCGGTAAATATTCCCCTTTTTGACGCTCTTGATCGCTGTTGGAAGATACTCTCCGATTGCTTCGAACCGGCTGAGACGGGGATTCGCAGAAGCATTATTGAAGAACATTGGCCCGTAGCTTTGGCCGATAATTAGTCAGGCAGCATGGGCTGAAGCCCATCCTACGTGGTTTTGTAGTAATAGTAAGGTACCGAAGTCAATTCTATGGCAAAAAAGGTAAAAAAAACACGGCCTGAGCTGAAACGTTTTCGAGATGTTCTCACACGTTATGAGCGATACCTGCCAATGCTGAAGCTCAAGCAGCAGCAGTTGCAGGTGTCGATGAGGCAGATCGATAAAGATCGCCGTGAGGCCGAAGCGGACATTCAAACGGCAAACGAGAAATTCGAACCTTACAAAATTATCCTGAAGGATACTGCCGGGGTCAACCTGCCGACTTTGGCGGAGGTCGATGAGATAAAAACATCTTCCACCAACATTGCCGGGGTGAACATCCCGGTATTCGAGGAAGTTACCTTTACCGATGTACGTTACAGTTTGTTTGCCACGCCGGCGTGGGTAGATAGCGCACTGCTCGATATGCGTCAGATCAATCGATGCCGCGCGCGGGTTGAGGTAATTGACGAGCAGTATCGGTTGATCAAAAAGGAGTTGACCAAAATTGTTCAGCGGGTCAATTTGTTCGAGAAAGTTAAGATTCCCGAAGCTCGCGAGATTATCCGTGTAATACGGATTCATCTTGGCGATGAGATGACTGCCGCTGTCGGCCGGGCCAAGATTGCCAAAGGTAAGCTGACCAAGACCGATACCGCTTCCGCGGACAGGCATGACCTGGAAAACCAGACCGAGGAGGTGCCGGCTTAGTGATCGAAAAAATGGAAAAAGTTTATCTTGTTACTTGTGCGGCCGACCGTGAGCGGCTGCTGCAACTGCTTAGCGAGTGGGCTGTGCTTCATCTCAAACCGGTTGACCCTGATAGTTTGGTTGCCGATGAAAAGTGCCGGACCGGGATCGAGCGATTGGCACGCACGTTGCAGTTGTTGGAGCCTTTGGCTGGTGCCGGTACGGCTCCGGAGATTGACCCACTTGAAGCGGCTGAGGAGGCGCTACGCCTTCATCGTGAAGAGGCCGAGTTGATTACTCGTCTTAGCATCCTTCATCAACAGGTTGAACAGTTCAGGTTATGGGGTGATGTGCGGCTGGAGCAATTTGAGCAGTTACGTGAAAAGGGCATTGATATAAAATTTTTCACTGTCCCCGCCGATCAGCTTGCCGATATACACGCCGAGTGCGTTCAACGTATATCCGACCTGCCGGGGCAACGTGTGTTGGTTGCCGTAATAGATCGTTCGCAGACAGAAGAGTTGGAGCTTCCTGAACTTGCCGAGCGGGTTCCCCTGCCGGCGAATGACATGCCTTCCCTGCGGACAGAAGCAGCCGAGATTGACCGTACCCTCAAAGGTAATAAACAACGGCTTGTTGAATTGGCACGGTTGACGCCGCAGTTGCGGGAGAAGTTGACTGAGTTGAAGAATCAGGCCGAATTTACTATGGCGACCAGTGGCGGACTGTCCGATGAGAGTCTTTTTGCTGTTCAGGGATGGATGCCGATAGTCAGAGCGAAAAAACTCACCGAACAAATCGAGCAGGCGGACATTGGTATTGCTTATCAGAATCAGCCTGTGGAGCCGGGCGAAGAACCGCCGACTTCTATTGGTTATCCCGCCTGGGCTCGTCCGATCAAGGGACTTTTCGACATACTCGGAACACTGCCCGGTTACGAAGAGGTCGATCTGGCGCCGTTCTTTATGATTGCCCTGCCGGTTTTTTCCGCCATGCTGATTGGTGACGCTGGGTATGGCCTGATATTTATGATACCGCCGCTCATATTATACCGGAAGATGTCGGCTGCTGCCGGGCCGGAGAAAATACAACTGTTAATATTCATCGGGGCATGTACTCTGATCTGGGGGATATTGACGGCAAACATTTTTGGCATAACACCTGTAGAAATAGCCAAAGTAGGCGGTTTTGTCCATAGCGTTAATGGTACGGAGACTGCCGACATTGCCGCGATGCAGGCGGGAAGTGGTGGGTGGGCTTCTATCGGCAAAACGATGGTTGCTTTGGCGCCGTGCTGGGATATCGATTCGGAGAAAGCCCGTAATATTTTCATTAAGATTAGTCTGCTTTGTGGTTGTCTGCACCTTATCCTTGCTCGTTTGCGCCGGACGGTAGCGTTTTTTCCGGATATTCGTTTCCTGGCCGAGATTGGATGGTGCCTGTTTTTGGCGGGTATGCAGGGCGTTATCTGGCTGTTATTTTTCGGAGCGGAGAGTTTGCCTGTGTCGATAGGGCTTATTTATGCCGCCCTGATCGCAGGTGCCTGCCTGTTTATCCTTTTTACCGCGCCGAGCAGGAACCCCGCGAAGATGGTTGGCATTGGTCTTGCTTCTTCACTGCTGCCGATGTTGGGTTCTTTTTCTGACACGATGAGTTACATTCGCCTGATGGCCGTTGGCATGGCCAGCTTTTATATCGCCGCGGCATTCAATAGTTTGGGCGCTTCTATGGTACCTGTCGCCACCTGGTTCGGTGCCGCGCCGGTGATTATCTTTGGCCATCTCCTCAATATTGCCCTGTGTATGATTGCCATTTTTGCTCATGGGGTTCGTTTGAACATGCTCGAATTCTCAAGCAACGCCGGCGTACAATGGTCAGGTTATCCTTACGCCCCCTTCGCAAAACAACAGTAATTCAACCTGTGTCTTAGTTGGTGTCAATATTTTTTCAGGACAACAATAGCCGTATCGTCGAATCGCCTGGTAAGGCCGGTATATTTGCGCATAAGCCAGAGTATGTTTTTGACTGCCTGCTTAGCAGACATCTCGGCCGAGGCAAAGGCCGCTTCGATAATGCGACGGCGGCCGAATGACTCACGCTGAAAATTGACCGCGTCGGCCAGACCGTCAGTGTACATAACGAGCATATCGCCCGACTGTAATTCAACCTGCTGAGCATCGAATCGGGTGTCAGTATCAATTCCCAGTACCATACCGCCTTCAGAAAGATCGCATGCCTGTGTGCCGTCGGCGTGTATCAGGACAGGTGGTTCGTGCCCGCAATTACAGTAGATAAGTATGCCGCTATTGGGGTCAAGGCAACCGCAAAATAAAGTGGCAAATTCGCCATATTCGGTATCACGGCAGAACATACGGTTTGCCCTTCCGACCAATTCCGATACATTGTCGATTTCCTCGGCATAAGCCCGCAAGCCGGAACGAAGCGAGGCCATCGCAAGCGAAGCAGGCACTCCTTTACCCATTATATCACCCATCGCCAATACCAGCCGTCCGTCAGGCAGCGTGATAAAATCGTAAAAATCGCCCCCGACCTCATGGCAGGGCACATATATACCAGCGAGGTCAAACCCGGATATAGAGGGTGGTTTTTCCGGTATCAAGTGTCGCTGTACCTCACCGGCCAGCCGCATTTGGCGCTCCATCCGCTCGGCCTTTAATGACTCATTGTACAAACGGGCATTCACAATCGCGGCGGCAGACTGGGCAGCCACCGTCTGGGCAAGCGAGATATCCGATTCGGAAAATTTGCGCGGACGTTTGCTATAGAGCCGCAAAATGCCGATGCCCCTGTTCCTGAATAAAAGGCCGATACTGAGATTGCTGATAATACCCTCGCGTATGATTTCGTCGTGATAACGCCTGAAATGCGAATGAGACCGCATATCGTCCACAATAATCACCTCGTCATGCAAAGCGCGGATATTAAGCTTGCTCGCGGCAGCGGTAACAGGCCCCTTGTTTTTATAGGCCTTGCTAAGGCCGTGGGTGGCCTTGAGGACGAGTTCGCCGGTGTCCCGTTCGAGTAGTCGAAGGCCCGCGGCGTCCATATCAAGGGCCTCGCAGACAGTCTTGACGACAATCTCCAATACCTGCTGAAGGTCCATCGGGCCGGTCAATAACCGGGTGGTCTTTCGTACGCTGGAAAGTCCATGATTAAGCCGACGCACCCTGCGATCCAGCCTGCCGGTGGATTCATAGGCCTCTGTTTTTTTGTTTTTACTTATTTCCATTATGTAGCATCAGACTACTGGATTTAATTTTACCCGTCAACCTTGTATTTGACAAACCATCTGATAAAACGTAGTATCAATGTGAATGTTCAGTCATAAGTAAAAAGTTGTTGAAACCGATAATAAATATTCTTCTGAATTCGAGGGAAAATAAATGTTACCCACAAACAAAAGCTGGCAGAGCCGGCTAAGCCGTAACCAGGACGAATTGGCTGTTGAATTTGTCGAGTCGCTCAGTTTGGATCGGCGACTTTATAAATATGACATTGCCGGCAGTATCGCCCATGCACAGATGCTCAGTGAACAGCATCTTGTCAGCCGAGACGAATTTCGGCAGATCAAACAGGCCCTGACCGAGATTGCCGAGGAAATAGGCGACGATAAGTTTCGGTTTGACAAAAAAGTATGAAGACATCCACATGGCAATCGAGGCGGCATTGATAAAAAAGATCGGCCAGGCAGGTAAGAAGCTGCACACCGGCCGCAGCCGTAACGACCAGGTAGCCCTCGATATGCGACTGTGGCTGCGCGACAGACTGGAAATAATGGTCGAACTGATTAAAGGCGTGCAAAAGGCACTGTTGAAACTGGCCGGCTCGAAACAAGGGCAAATTGTTATGCCCGGCTATACGCACATGCAGCGCGCCCAGCCGGTATTGGCGGGCGGCTATTTACTGGCTTATGTGGAAATGCTCCAGCGAGACAGGGAACGGTTCAACGATTGCTTTAAGCGGGCGAATGTTTGTCCGTTGGGCAGCGGAGCGCTGGCAGGCAGTTCTCTGCCATTGGACCGCAGCCGTGTGGCGGAACTGTTGGGGTTCGCATCGGTAACCCGTAATAGTATGGACAGCGTGAGCGACCGGGACTATGTCATCGAGTATGTCTTTGCGGCCGCGATAACGGGCATGCACCTGTCGCGACTGGCGGAAGACTGGATTATATACGCAAGCCAGGAATTCTCCTTTATCCGAATTGACGATGCCTACTGCACAGGCAGCAGTATGATGCCGCAGAAACGCAACCCGGATATGCTGGAACTGATACGCGGTCGATGTGGCTCAATGTACGGTAACCTGACGGCGCTTTTGACAATGATGAAGGGCCTGCCAATGACGTATAACCGGGATATGCAGGAAGACAAAAAGCAGTTGTTCGACGCGGCCGACACGCTTGAAGCCTGCCTGCGAATGGCGGAGGCAATTGTCAGTCATACCAGATTTAATGCCAAAAAAATCGGCCGTGATCTAAAAGACGGATTTCTCGACGCGACCAGCCTGGCCGAGTACCTCGTTATTAAGGGAGTACCATTCAGGCAGGCACACCAGATTACAGGGTCGCTGGTTAGTGAATGTGAAAAGCAAGGCAGAACGCTGGCGGAAGTTCCCCTGCAGGAGCTACAAAAATTGTGCGATAAGATCGACAAAGATGTTTGCAAGAGTTTGACCGCGAACAATGTTGTCGCCGGCTATGCCACAGACGCCGCCGGAGGTAAAAAACAACTACAACAACAATTGGAGTTCTGGAAAGAATGTCTGTAATAGTCCCGGCGAAGGCGAGATAAGTTCATATTTTGGTATGGCTGAAATGACTGAAGAGAAATCAGAATTCAAGTTGATCGAATGGATACGACAACAGCGGCAGGACGAAGACGCCAAAGATGTGATTACCGGTATCGGAGACGATATGGCGGTGGTGCTGGTAGGGGGGCGGAAGCTGTTGATTACTACGGACGTGTTGCTGGAAGGGGTACATTTCGATTTAGAGCGGGCAACGCTGGAGCAGGTGGGCTATAAGGCGATGGCATGCAGCCTGAGCGATTGCGCGGCGATGGCGGCGGTGCCTTTTGTGGCAGTCGTGGCGGTGGCACTACCGAAAACTATGACAATGGACCAGGCTCGGCAGCTACATCAGGGCTTGCAGCAGGCGGCGGAAAAATATAACTGTCCGATTGTGGGCGGCGATACAACCAGTTGGGATAAACCACTGGCAATCGATGTAACGATGCTGGCCAAGGCGGGTCTGACTGAACCAGTGCCGCGGTCGGGAGCGCAGGTTGGAGATGTGATTCTCGTTACCGGAGAACTGGGCGGTTCGTTGCGGGGGAGACATCTGCGATTTTGTCCGCGTGTACAGGAATCGCGGTTACTGGCACAAATGGCTGAGTTGCATGCAATGATTGACATCAGCGATGGCCTGAGTATCGACCTGAACCATATATGTTGTGAAAGCAAAGTAGCCGCCGAAATTGATGCGCAGGCAATCCCTGTCAGTCAGGCCGTCAGAAACTTGGCTGACCCGTTGACAGCGTCGCTATCGGACGGTGAGGATTTTGAATTACTGTTTTGCGTGAGTGCGTCGGACGCGGAAAAATTGCTGCGAGAATGGCCAGGCCGGTCATCTGTGTGTTTGAGTTCCGTCGGACGAATTATTCAAGCCAAAAGCGAACAACGATTGTTTATTCGACAGGCAAACGGAACAATCGAACCGCTGGAGGTGAAAGGCTGGGAACATTTTAGTGAGTTGTGAGAGTCTGGAAATTATCAGTTATGGTGTTGACGAAACCATCGCGTTGGGGCAAGCCATAGGAAAGCAGCTTCAAGGGGGTGAAGTAATTGCACTGGCAGGCACTCTGGGTACCGGTAAGACGCATTTTATCAAAGGGTTGGCTTTGGGGCTTGACGTGGAAGATGTCGATGTGGTTACAAGCCCAACGTTCACACTGATAAATGAATACGAAGGTCGTTTGCCTCTGTATCATGCGGATGCGTACCGGCTGGAAAAGGCCGATCAGTTAGCGGCACTGGGATTTGATGAAATGTGCAGCGGATTGGGAGTGGTTGTTGTCGAATGGGCAGATCGCGTCCGGTCTCTGATGGACGATTATAAACCGATAAACATTTATCTCGAACATCGCGGCGAAAATGAAAGAGCACTGCGAATCGAAAAACTGCCGAGCTATGTGAAGATGGAAATAGAACACGGATAATACGAATGTAACAAAGAAGACAGGAGGCGGGTGTTACAATGGGATCGAAGAAATTGTTATTTGTAACGAGAATGTGTTGTTTTTGTTTGTTGCCGGCAATCGCGTTGAGCATATTTCCCACTTCGGCCGGGGGACAGCAGTCGATTAAGGTACATAAGCCGTTTATAACTCTGTCATTGCCGAATGATCAGGGCGTGGTAACTGTTGTGGGCCGCGGTGGGGCGGTGGAGTATATCGGTTCGGCGACTGTGCAGTTGATTCGCCTGAGCGATAATTATAAGATGCCGGTAACGCTGGGCGAAGATGGGAGTTTCGAGACGGAGATTTCAGCGAAGGCCGGCGAAAAGATCAGGGTGTTGGCTCGCAGTCAGGAAGGCAGGCGTTCGTATGGTACGTTCACTGTCCCCGCGGGCGCCCCGCCAAGCCAAACAGAACAGCGCTCGAATAATGAAATCAATATAACAGATCAGCCGGCAGATCAATCTCAACCTATCAGTTCGGTATCATTATCAACATTTAAACCAGTGGCTTCGGACACAAACAGCTTGCCCCGGAAACCATCGGAAAAGTCGAAAAATGAAACAATTGAGCTGGCAGTCATTATTACGGTAGTTAATATCAACAGCGGCCGGATCGTGGCGGCCAGACGTATAGCGGGTCCCACACGAGCATTACCCGAACAGACGAATTTGTTCAACGCGGTTGTGAAAAATATTATCGACAAATGCACGGCCGTAGCCACAGCGGAGTTCAGGCGCCGAACCTGCCCTTCAAAAAAGAAATCACCGGAAAAGTGTCTTTCAACAAACATAACCACCCAGAAAGCTAAAACCAAAACTAAAGATAAAGGTAACCGTTCACAGAAATTTCATAAAAAGTTCAAAATGTTAAAATAGGCAACTTGCGCGATTGTGCCCTAGATGCTACAAGAGGCATATGAACGACAAGGATGTCATTATTGGCCAGTTGATGGCGGAAATTCAACATTTGCGTAACGAAAACAAAGCGTTGCGTGAGGAAATTGACCGGTTGAAAAAGAATTCGGGCAATTCCTCCAAGCCGCCGTCCAGCGATATTGTCAAACCGCCCAAGCCAAAAGGTCGTGGTAAAAAGAAGCGACAACGTGGCGGGCAGAAAGGTCACAAAAAGTTTGAACGACCGGCTTTTACGCCGGAGCAGATTGATCAAACCATTGAATACGAACTGCGAGACAAAGATGTCGAAGGACTCGAGCCTTTGGACGAGTGGTTTATCATTCAGCAAGTAGAACTTCCGGAAAAAATGTTTCACGTTACCGAACATCGTGCTCGCAAATACCTTGATCCGCTGACCGGGCAAATACATATCGCTCCGATCCCCGACACTATTCGCAAAGGCGGGCTGTTGGGCGGACGATTTACTTCCATGGTCGCCTTCATGAAGTCGGGCTGTCATGGGTCGTATGGAACGATTCAGAAATTCTGTCAGGAAATATACGGTTTGGACCTTTCGCGGGGCATGTTGAACAAGGCCGTACAGAAAGTCTCCGAAGCCTTGAAGGAACCTTACGAACAATTGGTCGATCAATTGCCACATGAAAGCTATCTGGGCGTGGATGAGACCGGCCATAAGGATGATGGCAAACTGCATTGGAGCTGGTGTTTCCAGAACAGCCGATACTGTGTGTTTCATATCAATCCGTCGCGCGGTAGCCAAGTGCTTAAAGCGGTACTGGGCGAAACATTTGCCGGAACACTCGGCAGTGATTATTATTCGGCGTATCAAAAATATATGAAGGACTGTAGTGTGCTGATACAGTATTGTATGGCCCATCTGATTCGTGAGATATGTTTTCTGGCCGAGCATTCGGACGCGGTTCTGTCCCGTTGGGGTAAGAAGATGTTGGGTTGGATGAAAAAACTGTTCGAGACACTGCACAAAAAGGCCAATTATACGGCGAAGGGTTTTAAGCGAAGGATGGAGAGCATAAAACAAGGCTTTCTGAAGCAGGTTAGACGTCCGCCGGATCACAAGCTGGCCCGTAAACTGAAAAAACGGTTTAAGGGAAAAAAGGCGGATAACTACTTTGTGTTCCTGGCCGACCCGAATGTCGAACCGACCAACAATAGTACGGAACAGGCGATACGGTACCTGGTGATTGACCGCTATGTTACCCAGGGAACTCGTGGCCAGAACGGCATGCGCTGGTGCGAACGAGCCTGGACGGTGGTTGCCACCTGTAAAAGACAAGGCCGAAATGTTTTTGATTTTATCCATAAAGCCATCATTGCACATTGGACGAAACAACCCTGTCCAACATTACTTTGTTAAAAACCGTGAACGGTTACACAAATTGTTAAATTGTTCATCAGATATTATTTTTACCTTTATGCCCCAAAGTGCTTCATGCAGCCATGGCTCCTCAGAACTACCAAACAACCTTTCATCACCTAAGTTTTTTTGTACCTGATTTCTTTTTTTATTAAATTCCTCGACGGATTTACAATTTTCAAGCGATGTAATAACACCGCAATAATACGTTTCTACCTTATCGAATTCAGCGTTATAGATTTTTTCTTTACTACCCAAAACCTTTATATATTCTGGGCCATAATAGTTCAAAAGGCCTGAACATGGTACTTCTAAATAGTGTCCATCCATAGAACAAAAACTTGGTTTATTTGTTATTCTCGTCTTATTCAATTCAGCCCAAAATACTTTAAATAATGTTATTGCATATTTAAATATCTTTTTGGTTTTTTCATAACTATATGAATCAGGAAATTGAATGCCAATATTTGTATGATGAGTGCAATTATCGAGCATTTTAAATAAATCACAAGGCCATTTATGAATTATTATTGATCCGTCACATATAACAAATTCTTTTATGTCATTAACGGCATCTGAAAACAATCCGGAAATGTTATTTCCAACTGTTATTATATGATCTCGATCATCAAGTACCCCCATTAATTTTAAATCTGACTTATTTAAAAATTCATCGAAAGCGAGGTTAAAAATTTTTGGGTCAAATAAAGTTGAGTCACGAGACATTAATCTCAAATAATAATAATCTCCACCCATTCGCTTATATTTTTGTTTATTTTTAATTATTTTAGATTTCATTTTTACCTTGAGTTAAGTAGGGTGCGATGTGTCCCACCTTTTCTTCT
>Ga0255394_10081_pt1 | contig 14199 bp, 18 predicted proteins | sample ANMaggSeSYBR01D3_FD_182112 | JGI IMG/M metagenome (GOLD analysis project Ga0255394, IMG submission 182112) | Sediment cell enrichment communities from methane seep in Santa Monica Basin, California, United Staets - ANME aggregate JGI... | ecosystem: Environmental > Aquatic > Marine > Cold seeps >...
AAAGAATGAAGGAATAAGACGGGGAAGAAAATGAAAAGAAAGAGAATAGAGAGATAAACAGATACATAGAAAGAAACAAAAACAGATAAAGGGTAGGGGGGTAAGGAGCGGAGAGTTTGGATATAAATAATTAAAAAAAGGGGATTGTAGATAAGGATATATATACTATTAGTAGGCTATTTTTTTTGCGCGTCCCTATAATGAAGGGTGCTGCTAGCTGAGAGTGAGCCCCCCGAGCAATTTTAAGATATTATTTTCTGGCTATTTTGACAGCTGAAAAATCTCCCTGGCGAGAAGGCGCTTGACAAGCGGCCAACAATCATTTAGTATTTAAGTACTATATATTTGTTTGACCAACAACCTTTCAGCAAGAAAGCAACATACCAGAAGAAAAAACCCCCGGCCCCCGTGGGTTTTATTAGTTAATTGATTAAGTCCTAAACAGATCCGAAAACCCCTATAAATCACCCGTTGACAAAATGCCACATGGCAGATACAATATAGACAGATGGCAATATTAGACTGGAGGTCTACTGTGACTACAGCATCCATCCATGCCGCTCGAGAACCGTTTGGTTATGCCAAGATGATTGGAATAAAGGCTTCAGACAGACTGGAGTTGTCCGATAAGATCCAGGCCGGCTTTCCATTCAACTCGTTCGTTATTCTGACCAGGTCCATGGAGGTCACGAACAAAGAACTTGCTGAGCTGGTCCAGATCAGCACTCGAACATTGAACCGAAGGCAAAAAGAAGGCAAGCTCAAAGCTGACGAATCAGACCGGCTGCTTAGGTTTGCCCGGATATTTACAAACGCAATAGACTTGTTTGAAGGAGACAAGGAAGCCGCCCAGAATTGGTTGTCTAGTGATAGCCGGGCCCTGAAAGGCGATTCGCCGCTCGAGGCCAGCAGGACAGAGGAGGGGGCAAGAGAAGTAGAGAACCTGATCGTCAGGCTGGAACATGGGGTATTCGTCTGATGATTACTGCCTGGAGAATAACAAAGAAAAAATTCCAGGACAGTGCATTTACAGGAGAAGGTTCAGAAATAGCTGGAGGCCGCTGGAACAGCCAGGGCACCAGGATGGTTTATGCGTCTTCTTCCGTTTCGCTGTCTATATTGGAAATACTTGTACACATTGATAGCAGTTCGCTCCTCTCCTCCTACATTGTCATTCCTTTCAGCTTTGATGAAAAGCTGGTCAAGGAATTGAAAGAAGCGGATCTCCCAAAAGGCTGGGCAGCTCATCCTCCCCCGGTAGCCGCTCAGCGGATTGGTGATACCTGGATCCAGGAACAAACATCGGCGTTGCTCAAAGTTCCGAGTGTAGTAGTTCCGCTTGAATTTAACTATCTTCTCAACCCAGCTCATCCGGATATTGACAAGATCAATATTGGCCACCCAGTTCCACTACCGCTTGATGAACGGCTAACATGACTCGATATATAGAATAGCATTCCAATAAAACAGTAAAGCTCGCTCGTGTCCCTCAAAGACACCAGCGGGCTTTTTTGTTTCCCCAAAACTGCTCATGAAATACCGCTAGATCACATACAAGAAAATCACCAAGGAGGTGATCACTGATCGTTTTCTATACACCATATTATCCGCGCTTCTGTCCCCGGGGTGATAAAAGCGCTTGTATCTAACCCCTTAAAACACCGCCGCCGGCATTTCTGCCAGCGGCTACTTTACACATTCCACCCAACCGCATGAACGGTTATCGGGTGGACCTGATGTACTTCGCATTGTACATCAGGGATTTGTACCAGTCAAGAGCTTCGAGCTCACCCTTATATAGGAGATGTACAATGTCTGAAATAACTTTACACATAATTGAGCATTTAATTATCACCGCCAGCATGTTTTCCGGACGGGTTCACTGGCAGAAAATCTTTGCCCACAGCTCTGAGTACCTGGGCAAGCGCGAAAAACAGCAGGTAGTCAAACTAGCAGATCGTTGGGGCGTGATACTGATCGGCAAAGCCTGATCATCAAGCACTTGAACGCGGTCCGTTTCTGTTCATAAAGACGGATGCGGGCTTTCTCGTGGGGGTAGGGGGGTAACCCATGCTATGTATCAGCGGGGTTGGGGAGAAAAGCGCCCCGGCCCCGCAAATGAAAATCCCAAGATTACAAATTAATTCAATAACAGACTTCCAATGGAGGTAACTATGTTTGATTTTTATGATGCGCTATTTCTGCTTGTGGAGACCAGGGCGCTGATCACCAGGGCCCTGATTAGCTTTGTTGTATTCCTGGTGGTTTACAAGTTCTTATTACCGTTGATGTTCCGGTTATGGAGGTTAGATACGGTCCTGGCTATAAGTATTCTTTTCTTGCTTCTTATGCTCTCACTGAAAGTAGGGGGCCCGTCAACTGGTTGGTAACGAGTATATAATGTATATACAGCGTAACAGTATGGAGAGAAACCTGGATGAGGAAAACACTCTTTAAAATTAGCAACAGCCTTTTCGCTTTCCGCTTGAAAAAGTTTCGGAAAGCGAAAAGGACTGAATCCGAAAATGATCCAGATGAACCTCTCAAGCAAAACAGTCCAGCCGTTGATGCCGGCATCCCCCAACATTTCAAGGATCCCTTTTTCCCTCCAGGGAGTTCCGTCAATAATCCAAACCTGTACCGGGTTCCCTGACAAGCTGCGCCAGATCCGGCCATACTTTTTCATTCTCTTGATCAGACTATTGGAGGCGAGGTTGCCAGAGTGCGTAGGAAACACTAGCTAGAGTTTCTCTACCACCAGCGTTACCTGACCCGGAAGGGTTTGTCGTGGCGATTGGAGCGAACTCTGGGATCAGACTGTTCTTGGCGGGAAAGCTCATTACTGGTTTTCATTCTGGATATATGGTTTGTTCGGAAAGCATTTCTGGCAGCTGGTTATAAATTGGGATACAGCTGGAAAGGGGAGCGTAAAGGATTTTACTTGCGAGGGGAAGGGGAGGTCAGCCAGGAGTTGTCAATTGTGATTAGCGGTGCAGTTTCTAAGGTGGATCCAGCCCAAGTCGAGATCACTCGCCGGTTGTCGCCGGCTCAGCGGGTCCAGCAGGGATTGTCGCTGACAGATCTGGCGCATAAGGTGGTCCGGTACAGGAAAGAGATAGACAAGAGGTACTCAAATGGACGAATATGAAATAAGTCTGACAGAACTGAGGAAGAGGTTGGGGTTGAATTTGAGCTATGTGGAAGATGGAATGATTATTAGAATTACAAAGCACGGAAAGGTGATAGGGCGAATCATTCCTGAAAGGAAAATCCTCGAAGAAAGAATGGTTGATTTGGTAAAGCAAGGCGTAATCCATTGGGGAGGAAAGCCGCTCACTCTCTGGAATCCAATAGCGAGGAATATAGGACCAGCCTTGCTGTCAGATCTTATCTATGATGAAAGAAGGAGGACATAGAACAATGACGCTTGTGAGAATGGGTACCCGGGGGAGATTGACAATCCCCAAAAAGATTAGGGATAGTCTTGGCATCAAGCCGGGGGACACGGTTTCTATTATTGTGACAGAAGGAGCCCTGCTGATTCGACCGGTCAGGAATAGCATCGGGGACCACTGGGGTAGCGTGGAGGTAGATGGTCCGCAAGATCTTAACAAAGTTAGGGAAGAGGTTAAAAAGAGCAGGGGGGAAAAGCAGGGAGGTTGATTGTTGCCGGATTTTATACGACTGAGTAAATTTGAGGGGGATGTTAAAAAACCCCCCACAATCTGCTATCGGCTAGTTTAATTTCAACACCTGGTGTTGATATGATTTACATAGCCGTGTTCGACGAGGTTGATGAAGGGACCGCTAAATTTAAGGTCGCGGAAGACGCTTCGTCCGTTCCAGCAGGTATTGATGGTCACGCTGGATGCGGATGGATATGACATGCGGTCACACGGGTTCCTCGAGCTAGCTCAAATGACGACCCAGAAGTTGAGGAGAAGAGGATTTGAAAATAGACATTCTGAGTAATTGGAGCCAGCTTTTCCGTTCACTATATCTTAGATCTTCTCTTTTTGAAAGATAGCCACTCCGCAGCGGTCTGCAGCTTTTCGTAAAGATTGATCTAGTGTCGCTAACTTAAGTCCTGTTTGCATGGCTAAGTCCAGGTAGGATGCATCGTAGCTTGAGAGCCCAAGATTCCGCGCCAGGTTGAGCACAGCCTCAAACATACGCTGTTCAGAAAAACTCTCTATTTTGATGGGCAGAGAGGACAGCAGTTCTAAAAAACGCATGCTGTCGGGTTGAGATATCCGATTCCGCCTCTCGGCAACCAGCAGGACATTTCCTACCTCAAGAGGCCAAATGCTCGGTGCCAGGGCAGCATTATCGATCAGGCTATCCAGGACAGCATCGGCATAAGGATTTGTCTCGTCTTCGAAACACCATGCCATAGCTACAGACGTATCCAATACGAACTCATCCATTACTTCCGTCCCTCTTCAATCATCTCTCGTATACTAATATCCCCTAATCGGTGTTCTTGGCGGAAAAATTTGATATCCTCGATAATATCTCCGATAGGGTGGGGGGGTGCAGATTCTACAGGAGAGAGAATGGCCACAGGTTCACCGTAGCGTGTGATCGTAATGCGTTCACCCTTCATCACCTTTTTGATCAGTTCGGAAAATTGTGTTTTGGCCTGATAAGCTCCGATGGTAGGCATATAGCCTCCTTCAAGAATAGACTAGTCTACAACTAGTCTAACACGATTGTCCCTCGCTGTCAACACAAAAGGTTATTTTGCAGACTCTCATATCGACATGGCTAACTACGGCCGCCAGGATCTGGAAACTGGACTTCCCCTCCGGGTAATGGATTTTCTGAAATCTCTGGACGAGATCGTGGATACAGCCACCCGTGAGCAGGTCGACTGCGTGATCTTTGCTGGTGATGCCTACAAAAACCGGGACCCTGCACCAACTTTCCAAAGAGAGTGGGGTAAAAGGATCATGCGCCTATCTAAAGCCGAAATCCCAACCATCTTGCTGGTAGGGAATCATGATGTTTCCCCTTCAGTGGCCAGAGCTCATGCCTTGGAAGAATTCAGCACGCTGAGCGTTCCCCACGTACTGGTTGTGGATAAACCGGTGTTTCTGGGTCCAGAGGAATTGAAACCCCTCTGTGTTCCTGGAAAGGAGTTGGCTCTTCAGCTGCTGGCTGTTCCCTGGGTATCCCGATCGGTATTGATGGCTTATCTGGACTTTCAAACCCGGGATCTGGGGCAGCTTTATGAAGAGATGGAAAAGCGCCTGTCTAACGTGCTTGAAAAGTGGCTCGATGGGGCTGATCCAGCTCTACCCACTATCCTGACAGCCCATGCTTCTATAGAAGGAGCAGTGTATGGGGGAGAGCGGACGGTCTTGCTGGGCAAGGATTTTGTTCTTCCAAAATCTATGATGGTAGATCCACGGCTTGATTATGTTGCTATGGGCCATATCCATAAGTCCCAGAATCTGAACGAAGGAAATCACCCCCCGGTGATCTATTCCGGTTCCATAGAGCGGGTAGATTTTGGAGAGGTCAAGGATGACAAGTTCTTTGTCCTGGCTGATGTGGAGAAGGGAAAAACGGATCTAGACTGGCGCAAGCTAAAGGGTATCCGGCCATTTCATGATAGGTCTCTGGAGCTTACCTCCCAAAAGGATATTACAGACCAGGTCATCAAAACCCTGCCGTCTCAGGATGTCATCAAGGACGCTGTAGTCCGGTTGGTACTGGAATATCCCCGGGCTTGGGCTCCTCTCATTGATGAAAAAGCCATCCAGGAGTATGCCTCAGGCGCTTTTGAATTCCATTTTGTGAAACGTCCACAGATGGATGAGCGGATCCGCCTTCCCCGGGACCAGACAGTGGGAGATCTGACACCATCAGAACTTCTTGAAAAATTCTGGCAGTCCAGCCATGTGACGGAAGAGGACGCTGAGGCACTTCAGGCCCTGGCCGCCTCGATCATCACCGGGGAAGAGGAGGAAGCAGAAGCGGAAGTAGAGGAGGTGGTGCCGGCCCAGTAGAGACAGAATAAGAGATTACATAAGAGAGTGATTAAGAGCCCCTGTTATGTAAGGGGCTCTAATCGGTGCAAATCGGGTGTGGTTAAATCAGGCAGAGGGAAGAACAAGACAAAATCATGATTTTTTTGTTTTAAGGTAAGAAATCTTCCTCTGGAAATTTTGCCCACCCTTTTTTTCAGGGCACCACTTACAAAATACCAAGTGGAAATATGGGTTATTGTTAATTGTTGTCTAGCAAGGGATAGGGTGGTTTATGGTGTAGCTCTGGTGCAACCCCGGTGCAATTGAATCGGAAAATAGAGAAGATAGATGCCATTATGGACAAAAATTGCTTATATTTGCCCTCTAAATGGGGGAAAACAAGGGATGAAAAATCGGGGCGCCTGACAAAATGTTAGTGACAATAAATGTTTGTGGGTGGTGTTCGACATCAGCGGGAAGGGATTAATCATACACTCCCCGCGACCCCAACACAGGAGTGTTGGGGCATCTAGAATCGCCTTCCCCTCAGGAAATAATGGAAAATCACCCAGGGGTTAACTTTATTAAAAATATTTGTATCTGAATTGGCGTCTGGCATTAAGTCAGGTGCTGATGTGAGAATAGTTTCCCGTTTATAGAAATGCAATTGCAGGGAGAACAGAACTTTCGCCATTTGCGAGGATATTACAGTTAAAAAAGGCGAGAGTTTTATCTGAGCGAGGCGGAATGAATGCAACCCATCAGATCGTATAGTTCTTTGTGTAATCATCCGCCAGTTATCAAAGCGAGCATGATCTACTCTACCCAATTTTATCAACTTGCACTAACATAGAGGTAGTACAAATAGTGGAGCAGGTCATTGTGCAGCCGCCGCTCCCTTTCAGGACCGCAGGACACTTACAAGACAGAGCAGATCATTTTCTTCACCGACATTACCGGGGAAAATTATATAGGGAACACCTGGAAACCGACTTTCTTGTTGAAGCTCCCAAACTGGAATACCAGGAAGGATCTGGCCTAATACTAAGGCTTCTCTTACATGTAGTGCTTTAACAGCAATGTCGCTTGAAGTAATTCCACCCTTAGCTAAGATATATTTCGGTTTTATTTTTATTTGTTGTGCTATTTCGATCAAACCTGAGGATACAATTTTACTAATAGCCAAATTCTGACTTGCATCCTTCCCATGTATTAATTTCCTACTCGTGTAGATTACTACGTCATTTTCTAAGGCAAGTGAGCGATTCACTGTCATAGAGACTCGCCGGATCTCAGACAATCTTTTTGAGGTATCAATTAGGGAGGATACTCTAATCTCAATTCCGGTGACTTGATTGTCGGTTAGGAGTTTTTCTAGTTGTCGTGTTGTTAAAGGAACATGTGAGCCAACAATTATTACCCCGACATTCTTATGTTGGAGATTAAACTCATTCCTGGTCAGAAGTTTGTTTGATGTTAGCCCTAGTCGAGATCTCACAAATGATGCGGCAGTTCTATAAAGGTAATACTTACCTTTTTGCTCAGCATTTATTAGCCCGGTGGTGAACACATCCAAGTCTTGATAAGTAAGGGCGTTTACAATGCAATACTTTCCAGAAGTTAACTCCAAAAGTTTCTGTGTTATTTGCTCCGGACCACCCTCGCGGATATCAGAAATGTTAATGGATATAATTTCTGCTGAGTTGATGAGGCCTTTTGATTTTTCTTCCACCCAGTTCTTCAGGTTTGAGGAGGTATATCCAAAGACATTATCTTTGGCAAATGGGGTTTGGGCAGAGGGAATAAGGTTAATTCCATCATGGATATAATGGATATCATTTATCGTATACCGACCCCCCTCAAAAAAGGAAGGAATGATAAGGTATCCATCAATATCTCTTTGTAATGTCGTTGAGAGCGCGATTATTTCTTCAGGAAAGTGTCCGCGCAGAGTTGAATCGCTTCTGCTAATAATCCTGAATTTAACCCCTGTTAGTTTGGAGACCTGATTAAGTCTTGTGCCAATTTCAAGATTAATTTCTATTGCCTTGGATGCTGGCAAACTTCTTGTGTTTGTTAAGATAAAAAAACCGGGTTGTTCCCTAAGAAACATTTTCTCCAGGGTATCTAAAGTCCACTCGGTTATTACAGAGATTCCAAAAACAGTTTGAGTCCCAGTTGGATCGTCGTCCAAGATAACGATTTTATATTCTGATTTAATGATCTGGGCTTGATTCTTGCCTTGGAGAGAGACCGGCCACTCCGGTGGCAATGTGTCAATTACTTGGGAAAGATTTTGAATTATTTCCATAGTTGATGTACTCCTAAAACGAATAAACTGGAATGGTATTGATAATAATACTCTGAAACCAGTATTCTTATTTCAGGATAGCATCTATTAGCATTTTTGGTAAAATATTTCATGTTGACAAAAACATTCTATTGAGAGTTGAATAAAAACAGGATAATTAAAGTGGAACTGATTAAACGGAGCGACGTGGATGGGAAGGAATTACCTGGTAGATGGATCCAATTGCTGGTTGGAAAAGGAGAGTCTGTTTCCAAAAGTACGGCAATGACAATGGGATTTGCTCATTATTCAGGGAAGAGTGGTCCAATGGATCCCCATCATCATGCTGAAGAAATTGTGTATATTCTTTCTGCGGCTGATGGATGGGTAAGAAACGGAGGATTTGGGGAAAAACCAGAGTTAGGGGACAAAGTTCCATTAGAGGTAGGCATGACATTGCATTTTCCTGAAAAGGAATGGCATGTATTCCAATTTGATCTAGGTGGACACGTGGATATCATTTTTTTCTACAGTGAGACAAATATCTTTTCGAAATAAAAACAAAAAAATGATTGAGTAGGGGGGGATAAACAAATATAATCCAGGGTCGGTAATAGGAATTCGCGGTTTAACTGTTGTCAGCGAAAATACTCAGTTGGTTAATCCGGGTGTATTGGTATGGGGGGTGTACAATTTATTCATAATTTTCTGAAACATGTAATATTGGATTAAGACGAAAATAACCAACACCTAAATTGACATTGGTATATTTGGATACTATAATACGGTTATACCAATTTGCAATAGTGGTGATAATACTAATGATTAACTCTTATATTCCAGTTAAACGCCAGGGAAAGCTATCGGTACAAGTTGTAGAGCAAATTATTGATTTAATAGTTAAAGGGAAACTGAGTGATGGTGATCAATTACCTCCTGAGCGGGAATTGTGTGATACTTTTGGTGTTAGTCGAACAGTAATCCGGGAGGCCATTAGCGTTTTGGAAACAAAAGGGTTACTAGAGACTCAGGTTGGGAGCGGTACCTATATACGGAAGATTACGAGTGAAGATATTGTGGATTCATTGGGTTTATATATCTCAACCCAGAATAGTTCTTTATCTATGCTGCAATTATTAGAAGTTCGTCGGATTTTTGAGACTCATGTTGCTCAACTAGCTGCCGAAAACGCGACAGAAGATGATATCAAGGAGTTGGAAGAAATAGTAAGCGATATGAGCCGGCTTTTTAGTGATCCAGAAGCATTTGCGAAAAAGGATCTTGATTTTCACCTTGGCCTCGCTCATGCTTCGGGAAATCCCTTGTTTGGGATATTGTTAGAACCCATAACTGACATGATGTTGGAATTTATTTACGTTAGTAGCAATTTACCAAATACGCCCTCCGAAGCTTATGAACATCACCGGGCCATTCTTAATGCTGTAATTGCGCATGATGGAGAAAAAGCCTTTTCTGCCATGGTTAATCATCTTCAACAAACTGAGCGAGTGACATCAAAAGCCTTTCAGGTGTTGAGAACTGAAAAAAGTGTGGAAAAGAACTGATAAATATTTTTTGATAGATATTTACTCGAGTAAGTAAAGCCGATTTAATATTAGGCAAAAAGGAAAAAAAGTGAGCGTAAAAATACAGTTTTTTGGATACGCTGGATATAAGATTATCACTGAATCTGGGCAACACATTGTTGTTGACCCCTTCCTTAATGAAAATCCCGTTGCGCCATATACAGCTGATGAATTAGAAAGGGTAGATCTGTTGCTCATCACCCACAATGCCTATGACCATTTTGGTGATGCACCAGAAATTATAAGAAAGCATCAATGCCCAGTTGTATGCGCTAAAGATGTGGTTCATAACCTGACGATAAATCACGGAATTGATCCTGATCTAATACGGGTTTCGATTTGGGGAATGTTAATGGATGTGGAGGGCGTCACATTAAGATCAATTGAGAGTCATCATTGGTCGTTTACGGTGGCTCCTGATAATCAACTCATCTCAGGTCCTGCAATGGGTTTCATCATTGATGCAGCACCCGATGTTCGAATTTACCATCCCGGCGATACAGCTCTTACCTATGATATGAAGTTGTGGGGAGATCTCTATCATCCGACAGTTGGCCTGATGCATGTCTCGCTTCCTGAAGATTCGTTACCCCATATGGAATGTTACAAGTGTGGTGAGTTAACTGTATATGAAGCTTTGCTTGCCAGTCAATGGCTAGGGCTCGAACATATAATTGCCAGCCACTATGTACATCCTGATGCTGCCGATGTGAAGTTGTTCAGTGAGTTGGTACAAAAATCTGTTGAAGCCGGGGCTTATCAACCCAGGTTGTCTGTTTTAAAGCCAGGAGAAATTTTGGAATTATAGATGTTCCTTTTCCTTATAGAACAAGGGAACATCTTCGGGTTGGAGGTTAATCTCATATGAAAAAAACCACTTTAGTAACAATGGAAGAAACCCTGATAGATATTCAGGAATTTAAGCAAAACACTATGACCCCTTTAAAGGCGCCAGAGGATTTTCCAATAGAACAACAATTAGAGATGTACCGCAAGATGGCTTTGATCCGAGAGTTTGACACGGCTGTAAAAGAACTGTGGATGCAAAACTATATTTATGGATTAGCGCATTCTTATGTTTGTGCTGAAGCAATTGGTGTAGGAACCTGTGCGGCTTTGGAGCCGGAGGATTTTATCACCAGTACTCACAGAGGACATGGACACACAATTGCCAAAGGGGGGGATATAAAAAAAATGATGGCTGAGCTGATGGGTAAAGAGGAAGGCTATTGCCATGGCAAGGGCGGGTCTATGCATATTGCAGCCGTTGACGAGGGCATGCTAGGAGCAACGGGAATAGTGGGAAGCGGTATGCCAATCGCAGTTGGCGCGGCGTTGAGTTCAAAAGTTTTGGGAAAAGATTCCGTTGTAGTTTGTTTTCATGGAGATGGCGGTACGAACCAGGGGGTCTGGCATGAATCGATCAATATGGCTGCAGCCTGGGATTTGCCTGTGATATTCCTTTGTGAGAATAACCAGTGGGCTATCAGTTTTCCTTATAAGAAAGCAACCAAAAACCCCCATATATCTGACCGTGCAATAGGTTACGGAATTCCCGGTAAAACAGTGGATGGGTTTAATCCTTTTGCAGTTTATATCGCCGTGAGAGAAGCTGTTGAAAGAGCCCGGAAGGGGGAAGGCCCAACATTGATTGAGGCCAAATATTATCGTTATATCGGTCATTTTGTGGCTGATGATGAACGGTACAGGGATGTAAAAACAAATGAGCCCTGGAAAGAATTGGATCCAGTTGTTCGGATGGCAGCATATTTAGAGCAGGATGGTGGTTTTAGCAAAGAACAGGTTCACGAGACTTACGAATCCGCTCGACAAGAAGTCCTTGATGCAATTGAATTTGCAAAGAATGCCCCTGAGCCGTCCGCTGAAACATTATTTGATGGTCTTCATTCTCCTGGATTTATGGAATACCTTAAGTCTAAAGGTGAGCTCGCATGACGACAAAAACATTAACGATTAAGCAGGCAATAAATGAAACGCTTAGGGAAGAGATGCGTCGAGATGATACGGTTATTATCATGGGGTGCGATGTAGGCGTACGAGGGAACCCCTTCGGTATAACTATTGGTTTATATGATGAATTTGGGGCTGAAAGAGTTCGGGATACGCCAATTTCTGAGGCTGCAATCATCGGCGCCTGCCTGGGAGCGGCTGCTACTGGGTTGAGACCGATTGGAGAAATTTTATTCTCTGATTGGATTACGCTTGGCATGGACCAGCTGGTGAATCAGATCGCTAAGATACGCTATATGTTTGGTGGAAAAATCAATGTACCTTTGGTGATCCGTGCCCCAGTGGGAGCTGGAGGTGGCCAGGCTGCTCAGCACTCACAATCATTTGAGGCTTGGTTCAGTCATGTACCCGGGTTGCAAGTTGTAATGCCTATTACGCCTTTTGATGTTAAGGGTCTATTAAAAACGGCAATCAGGAGTGATGATCCTGTTTTGTTTTTTGAGCATAAACGAGGGTATGAGATTCAGGGAGAAGTTCCTGGTGAGGACTATACAATTCCCTTTGGAGAAGCTGCAATTCGGCGCGAGGGGACCGATGTGACCTTAGTCGCAGTTTCTATTATGGTGCATAGAGCTTTATCAGTTGCTGAGACATTGAGTCAGTTAGGGATTGAATGCGAAGTGATAGATCCTCGGACAATTTATCCGTTTGATTACGAAACTGTGCTCAAGTCCCTCGAGAAGACACATCACCTGGTTGTAACCCATGAATCAAACCGCCGCAGTGGTATTGGTTCAGAAATTGTTTCTCAATTAGTGGAGAGGGGATTTGATCTACTTGATGACCAACCTGTAATCGTCGCTGGGCTTGATGTTCCTATGCCTTATAACCGACTACTAGAATCGTTGGTTATTCCTGATGAAGAGAAACTCAAGGATGCAATATTAAAACTTATGGATTAGTTATTACGTTTGAGAAAGGAATATTTTATGGCAACATTTTTTGCAATGCCGAAATTAGGCTTGAACATGACCCAAGGAATTATTGTAGGATGGCTGGCAAAAGAAGGCGATGTCTTAGAAGAAGGAACCCCACTACTTGAAGTTGAAACTGACAAAGCCATTCAAGAAATTGGATCACCAGTTGCTGGTGTTCTGGCAAAAATAATCAAAGAAATCGGGGAAGAAGTTCCTTGTAACCATATTCTTGCTGTGATTACTGAGCCAGGGGAAGAAATACCCAATGCAATTCCAACTGAGATTGCGGAAGGTATAGCCCCAACAAGTGAAGTTGGGGCAGTTGTTCAAAACAAGGAACAAAAAGGACATCAACAAAAATATCCATCATCTAAACCTGATCGTATTATTATCTCCCCGTCAGCTAAAAAACTGGCCCAAGAACTGGGCGTAGACATCAAGCGGATAGATTCCGGTGGAGAACGGATAAAACGAAAAGATGTTGAAGATGCCTATAGCGCGATGCAGTCAGAGGGCAGGGAAGCCCCTGATATTAAGGTTTCGAAAGAACCGATGTCAACTATGCGGCGCAAGATAGCTGAAAATATGGATAAAAGTGCCCGTTCGGTTGCCAGGGTCGGTTTGACGCTTGAGGTTGATATGACTAATATTATCCAAAAGCGCGAGTCCACTTTAATTGACAAATCAAAAATCAGTTATAACATTTTCCTCTGACACCTTAATCGCCATACCGGGTGCAATCGTGCTCATGTCAGCATAAATTAAACCTTCGCGCGCCGATTCAATAATCCCATCAGTTCCCAGGGCAACTCTTTCGACATCTGGAGAATCCGGAACCATCGAGATGATTAAATCGGTCTTCGCAGCAACATCTTTGGAGGACGATGCGCCTTTTGCACCTTTTTCTATAATCTTCTTTAGCATTTCTTCAGAAACATCGTATGCAACCACTTGATACCCAGCATCCATCAAGTGGGACGCCATATGCATCCCCATAATGCCTACACCTATAAAGCCAATTTTTGGTTTCATTGATTCCTCCATGATCTACTCCTTTACTATGGCATCTCTTCAATAAGTACTTTTAACCGCTGTAAAAATCTGGCAGCAGACGCCCCATCCACCAGTCGGTGATCGAACGCCAAGGTTAATTTCATGCGCGGTTGAATCACTACCGCACCAACTTTAGCTACTGGTTTCTCAAGAATTGCGCCTACCCCCAGAATGGCACATTCTGGAATATTAATAATCGGTAAAAATTCTTCAATATCCAAACTACCAAGGTTCGTGATTGTAAAGGTTCCTCCGTCCAAATCCTCAATTGAGCTCTTACCTTCCACCGCTCTGCCTGCTATTTTCACAAATTCCTGATGCAATTCTTCAACAGTCTTTTTGTTTGC
>Ga0255394_10083_pt1 | contig 14108 bp, 14 predicted proteins | sample ANMaggSeSYBR01D3_FD_182112 | JGI IMG/M metagenome (GOLD analysis project Ga0255394, IMG submission 182112) | Sediment cell enrichment communities from methane seep in Santa Monica Basin, California, United Staets - ANME aggregate JGI... | ecosystem: Environmental > Aquatic > Marine > Cold seeps >...
ATAAACGTGGGTTTTTGGCTATCCTTGCTGCGTACCCATCTATAAAATCCAGAATTTCCGGCATGAAAATTAGCGATACGATTATTCAAAACCATGAATTTCCCTGGATCAGCAGTGACGAAACGGTCCGTTTTGTAGACCGTAAACACATCAACGTTTTTTATACCCAATTGATGCTGCCGTTGGTTTTCTTGATCTTAACTGGAATCGGCGCAGTTCTTCTTGATTTAAATTTAGGGCTATTTCTGCCAATTACGTTCCTAATCTTCTGTTTATGGAGCATATGGTTGTGGCTTGATTGGCGAAACGACTTCTACCTTGTCACCAGTGAACGGGTAGCCTGGGTGGAAAAAGTGATCTGGCTTCATGACCAGCGGAGAGAGGTCCCCCTTCAGTCTATTCTGTCGGTTAATATCTCAACAAACCAGATTCAGCGCCTATTTGGGTATGGAGATGTCATTGTCCGCACATATACAGGAAATATCCCAATGCGGAACACTGCCCATCCAAAAATGCTGCTGGACCTGATTTCCGAAGTGCAGGAAATTTCTAAAACAAGAGCACAAAGAATAGAAACCGCGGACATCAACCAAACCATCCGCACACGACTGGGTCTATCAGGGAATTCAACCTCTCCCGAAACCGATCCCGAGTTTACTGATTTGGAAATGGAGGGAGGTCCTCAGCTAACGGAAACGATCACTCCTCTCCAGGAATTCATTAATCTCTTTCGTGCCAGGTATGAGTTAAACGGGGTAATCAATTATCGGAAACATATATTTATCCTGATCCGGAATTCCTGGTGGCTTTTGATGGCTCTTGCCGGCCTTGGAGTCTCCTTTTTTGCCCGTTTAGTCGGGCTCTTGACCTATCCAACTTTACCGCTGATCGTAATACTTTTTGCTGTGAATTTGGCCGCCCTGGGTTATGTGTTTGTTGACTGGGCAAATGACCGTTTTCAGATTACAGAAAAACACATCATTGACCTGGATCGAAAACCGTTTGGGCGAGAAACCAAACGATCTGCGCTGCTGGAAAATGTTCTCAGCCTGGATTGTAAAAGGGAGAATATAATCCAAAGGCTGTTTGATTTTGGCACAGTCGCAATCAATGTTGGAGATATTCAATTGGATTTTGAACATGTCGCTCATCCCATAACTGTCCAAAATGAAATATTTGAACGATATAATACTGCAGTAAAACAAAAAGAGCTGGAAGACGCTCACCGTCGGCGGGACGATATGGTAGAATTTTTAGCGGCTTATCACGAAGAAAGCACTGATGATACGCCAGATCCCGAAAGTGACGATTCCTGATTGAGTATTAGCGACAAATTACAGGAGCAGGCTTCCTATGGCAGCGCGAGAAATTATTTTTGTCCCCCATCCAACGTTAAGAAAGAAATCCGCAAAAGTGTCTGATTTTGGCCCCGACCTTCAGCAATTAATCGAGGATATGATTGAAACGCTGCACGAGAACTCCGGAGCCGGATTGGCAGCCCCGCAGGTCAACGTCTCGCAGCGGGTGATCCTGGTGGAATTTGGAGCTGAAGAGAATGAGGAAATTCCACCGACATTGTATGTCACGATCAATCCCAGAGTGACCCGTTTTTCCCAGAAGATTGTGACCGGTGCCGAAGGCTGCCTGTCTATTCCCGGGTTAATGGGAGAAGTCGAACGGGCAGATGAGATTGTTGTGGAAGGTCAAGACCGCTTCGGCGAACCGTTGAAAATGCGGCTGCAGGGGTGGATCGCACGGATTTTCCAGCACGAAATCGATCATGTCAACGGTATCCTCTACACTGATCGGGCAACGAGTGTCTGGGAAACCGATGAAGATTATAATCCTGTGTAGATTTTATGTATCTCACTCATCTATCTCTGACAGATTTTCGAATATTCTCCCGGTTTGACCAGGACGTTCCTCAAAACGCATTATTATTGGTCGGTGATAACGCTCAAGGTAAAACAAGTCTTCTTGAGGCAGTCTACTATTTGTCAGCTTTAGATTCTTTTCAAGCATCCAGTACAGCAGAATTAATCAATTTTTCCGCTCTTCAAAACAATCTTGCGGTTTGCAGGATCGTAGCTGATTACCGCAAGGGTGATAAAAACCATCACCTGGAAATCAGGATCATCCGGGATACGATGCCCAATGGAAACGCCAGCATTCGAAAAGAAGTTATTCTAGATGGAAGCCAGACCAAAATCAATTCTGTCATCGGACATTTTAATGCGGTTCTGTTCCTCCCGCACATGCTTCAGATAGCCACTGGCTCTCCTCAACGCCGACGCCATTATCTCAACCTGACTATCTCCCAGGTGGATCCGCGGTATAACGAAACCCTGTCAGAATATAACAAAGCTCTGACTCAGCGTAATGCTTTATTAAAACAACTTTATGAACGCTCCGGCGATCCGGATCAATTATCCTATTGGGATGAAAGAATCACCCAGGCAGGATCCTATATTATGCACGCCCGGATTCAGGCTATACGGGATATCGGACATTTATCTGCCTCAATCCATCAAGAACTCACCAGGGGGGAAGAAATCCTGCGTCTGAATTATCTACCCTCTTATGAACCAATGCCCTCTCCTCCCGGGCAAATTGAATTACCTCTGGACAACCCGATAGATAGGTCCGGAATGGATTTAAAGGAAATTCAAGGAGGTTTTCGGGAAAGACTTCTGGCCCAGCGAAAAGAGGAAATCAGCCGTGGAGTGACCACTCTAGGGCCACATCGGGATGATCTGCGTTTTATCAGCAACGGTATTGATCTTGGTAATTTTGGTTCCCGGGGGCAGCTGCGAACTGCTTTGCTAGCAATTAAATTAGCTGAGGTTGCCTGGTTAAAAGAGAATACCGGCCACTGGCCGATATTATTACTTGATGAAGTGCTGGCTGAATTAGACGATTACCGCCGGCAGGATTTATTGGAGCGCCTGTCAAAAACCGAACAATTGCTGTTAACAACAACTGACCTGGATTTGTTTTCTGATGAGTTTCGTAAAACTGCAACCAGGTGGGAAATTCAAAACGGTCAGCTAACGGTTTAATCAGAGGGGTTTTTTACCGGGTACACCCACTCGCCGGGGATACTTTTTAGGGGTTGAAGCTTTCTTTTCTATCGTAATTAAAAACCTGTCTTCAGTTACTCCAGGAAGCGTTATTTTCTTTACCTGGGTTAATTCACCCCCCAATAACCCTACTGCCTGGTGAGCTTGTTGGGCTTCAGCTGGACCTTGATTCCCTTTCATCGCCAACATACTTCCCCCGATTTTAACAAATGGGAGCATGTACTCACTAAGCGTGGAAAGCTTGGCAACTGCTCTTGCTATTGCCCAGTCAAATTTTTCTCTAAATTCCACTTCCCGGGCAAGTTGCTCTACTCGTTCCTGGATAACCTGAATCCCCTTTAAATTCAAACTATCTATAATGTGCTGGCAAAACTCGGTTTTTTTATTAATGGAATCTACCAGAATCACTTCAGTATCTGGCATCAGTATCTTTAACGGTATGCCGGGGAAACCCGCTCCGGTACCGATATCAATCAGCCGGTTAATGGTTGTGTTTTGGATGACCAGATAGGGACTGAAGGAATCTAAAAAATGCTTTACCCGAATCTGTTCCGGTTCATGAATGGCAGTGAGATTGAACCTGCTATTCCATTCATCAAGCTCCTGTCTGTACCGGTCAAGGAGGGTTAATTGGTAAGAACTGAGGGTAATCCCGATCAAGTTCTGAGTTTCTGTCTTTAAGGTTTCCATCTGGGATTAATTATACAGGAATCTTGCAATCAAGAATAATAAAAGTCTGATTTCTCATCCAGAAATCAGACTTTTATTTATTGCCTAATCAGAGACTATTTTTCTTTTTCTACAGAAGTCTTATCCTGATCCTTTTTCTTTTTCCCCCGGGAAAATAATCTTTTCAGCCCTTTCAAAATCCAGCGGATGGGGAAATACAAAACCAGTACAACAGGGAGAATGTACAACGCTACCCAGATCAAAAGGTTAGCAATTAATTCCAGGGTATTGATAAGCGCCTGGATCGCCCGTTTCGCTACACCTACAGGCTGCCAATTTCCGATTTTGAGAGGCTGTACTGCCTCATTTGCCTGAATGTTTACAGATATGGCGGATAAAGCGGCAGACTGCTCATAATATTGCATTTGCCCTTTAATCAATTCTATTTGTTCCTGTACATCAACCAGGCGGTTATAGACGCTTAACACATCCTCTGTATCATAGGCTTGTTCCATGATCTCAGTCAGCTGCTGTTCCGCATTCTCTAGATTTCTCAACCTGGATTCTAAATCAGTGTATTCCTGCGTTACATCCTGACCTGAGATATTTTCATTCAGAATCTGACCTGCACCTGATTTTATCTCAGTCAAAGCCTGATCCAATTTTTCAGCAGGTACCCGGATAGTTATATTGGCCTGAGGGACTTCCAGCCCACCTTCGACCTCCATCCTGTACAAGTTGGAGGAAACTACAAATCCCCCCAAATTAGCAGCAAGGTCACTGATAGCATCAAGGGTTGTTCCCGGCTCTTCAACAACAATTGACAGGGATGCATTCTTAATTACCATTCTGGTTCGAGATTCTTGAGTCTGTATCCCCGGTTCCTGATAGGATTCTGAGCTGACTGAATATTCAGCCTCGCCAAAACTAGAATCACTTGAGATATTAATTCCCTTGGCCATGGGAGCTCCAGCATCCATCAAAATTTCAGAATCATATTGAGCGCCGCTCACAGCACAAGAGGACAAGAGAATGGCTAGAACGGACAAGAAAATTAGTTGTTTCCTCATGAATATTTCTCCTTTCTTGGGTATACTTTTCATCCTTAAGACGCTAAATCTGTTAGAAAAGTTCCCTACCATCCCAAATCCAACCGTTGAATGTACTCACTTGGCAATCCAGCTAATACCATCCTTTCCTGGACGTCTGCAATGTCGTACAAAACCCGATGCTGCGCCCAGGTCTTTTCCTCGGTATTAAAGATTGTATAAGCTGCCCGGGGATCATGATCCCTTGGCTGTCCAACTGACCCGGGATTCACTATAGTTTTATCAGGAAGTCGGGTTTTTTCCCCCGGAAAAACAAAGTTCACGGTTGCCAGCTCTTTGCCGTTCTTCATGTAGTACATTACGGGGAGATGAGAGTGTCCCACAAAACAATATGGTGTCATAAAATAATCGAAATTTGCTGTAGCTGTGTAGACATCCATGATGTATTCCCAGATCGGGTCTCGGGGACTTGCATGAGCCAGCGTTACATCATCAACTTCAACCAGCGGAGAAAGACTCTGTAAATACTGCCGGTGTACCGGATTGAGTTGTTCAGCTGTCCACTCCAGCACTCTTTGGGCGGAGTGGTTGAATTTAACATTGTCAGTCAGCCCAATCACTGCGCTATCATGATTGCCCCGCAGGCAAATCAAATTAGGAAGATCCCGGATAATCGATACACAATCATTTGGATCTGGACCATAACCAATAATATCACCCAAACACCAAACAGCATCTACTGCGCTGGCGTCTTCTAAAACCGCTTCCAGGGCTGTGCGATTCCCATGTATGTCAGATATGATTAATACTTTCATTTATGGCTGGTACCTCCCAGACATAGTTAATTTACAGTAACTGATCACTGTAATTTTCCTAATCATAAGCGAAACTTCATTTCCAGTAAAGTTATTATTAGCAGTATTCAAACAGGAAACTGTTAATAATCAAAAACAAGATTAACTTCAATTCGACATGATATCACAATCTTCTACCACTAGATGAAACTGATTGCAGGCTGCTTCGAAGGGCATTATTCTTGCAACTTAAACACAGCAGCCGGTTTTTTAACCGGCAAACCCTCACTTAAAGGTAAAATGTACTCAGTGATATGGCTATTTCAAAGCGATTCTTCCTCAGTTTCCTGGTTCTATTAATCAGTGCCTGCACCAAACAGGCACATACAGCACCCTATATAAATTTTTCCAAAGTAGAATCAGAATCGGAACCAGCAGCCACCACGGATCCTTACATACCCCCAACCAGAATTCCTGATCAGCCAATTTATACCCCCACGCCAAGCGCTCCTAAACCACTTCCGACATTGCGCACAGAAGATATCACCTATATTATTCAGTGGGGAGATACAATACGGTCCATCGCTTACCAGTATAATTTACTCCCCCAGAAAATTATTAACGTAAACGGGATTACCAATCCTAGCCTGATCTTTACCGGACAGGAACTGCTTCTGCCTGCACCTGTTATCAGGGATACGGGACCTGGTTTCAAATTAATTCCGGACTCTGAATTAATTAATAGTCCTTATACAGTACGTTTTCGTACAGTTTCATTTATCAACAATCAGTCGGGGTATTTAAAAGATTATCAGGAAGAAGTAGATGGTGAACCTTATACTGGATCTGAAATTGTCCAGCGTATCTCCGAGGATTATTCCATAAATCCCCGTCTTCTGATTGCCCTGATCGAACACCAAAGTCAGTGGGTGACTACAAAGAACAATAAAAACAATCCTTACCCGCTATCTCACAAAGAAGCAGGCTATGAGGGACTGTACCGTCAGTTAGCCTGGTCAGCAGATGAACTGAATCGGGGATATTACCTCTGGAAAGTAAAAGGTATTGGTACCTGGACATTGACTGATGGAATCAATGTTCCTATTAACGCCACCATCAATGCTGGATCTGCAGGCGTCCAGCATTTGTTTTCGCGGCTCCTTCCCTACAAGGATTGGTTAACTGCCGTATCCGAGGAAGGCTTCTTTTCTACCTATTCTAGCTTGTTCGGGTACCCCTTTGATTACACATATTCTCCCCTTGTTCCCGAAGATCTAACCCAACCCCAGCTTCAACTGCCATTCGAAGATGGCGTAACTTGGCTATTCTCCGGAGGGCCCCACGGTGGATGGGATACCGGTTCTGCCTGGGCGGCACTTGATTTTGCACCAACTCCCGGCGATGTAGGCTGCAGTACCAGCAATGCCTGGGTGGTTGCAGTAGCTGATGGCATCATTGTCCGGTCTGATCATGGTGCCGTTACCCAAAGTCTGGATGGAGATCCTTACGGTCAAACCGGGTGGTCTATCCTTTATGCGCATATTGAAACCCGGGACCGGGTGGAGATTGGATCCCGCTTAAAAGCAGGAGACAGAATTGGACATCCTTCCTGTGAAGGAGGAATCTCTACCGGCACTCACCTTCACATTGCCCGGCGGTATAATGGGGAATGGATTCCAGCTGATCAGGATATCCCTTTCATCATGGACGACTGGGTATCCCAGGGGCTGGGATTTGCTTATCAAGGCATAATGACTCGCGGAGATCAAGTGATTCGGGCTGAAGATACCAAAACTGATTACAATCGCATTCAACGGTAAAAACCAGTGAAACGTATTATCATTTTTACACTCATGCTCTCCCTGACGGGATGCAGTTTATATCAAAGAACCCCTCCGGTTTTTGTCCCTCCTGTGGGGTACACCCCAACACCAGTGACACCCACTCCGGATCCGTCGCCGACTCAAGCGTCTACCTATGCAAATTCGGCAACTCCCACCGCTGAATTTAATCCGACCCCAACTATATTCATTCCATCTACAGAAACACTAGTGCCTACGCCCAATGTCGAGCGGGAACCCATTGTCTACCATGCCCAAGCCGGGGATACACTGGCTGTTGTTGCCACCCATTTTGGCGTAGGAAAAGATCAAATCCAATCCAATGTAACATTGCCTGAGACATCCTTTATTAACCCGGGAACGCTGCTGGTTATTCCCCAGGTATTAATCAATACAACTTCTGATGCACACCTGCTGCCTGACAGCGAGTTTGTTTATTCCCGGGCGATCACAGATTCCGATTTTCCTTCCGATGTAGTCAGTTTTGTAGAACAGGCCGGGGGCTATTTAAGTAAACCGCGAGAATATGAACACTCGATCTTAACCAGCGGGGGAGAAATTGTTAAACAGATTGCTCAAAATAATTCCGTCAATCCTTTTCTCCTGCTTGCCCTGCTGGAATACCAGAGTAATTGGGTATTTGGTCAACCTCAAAACATCGCCCAGTTGAAATATCCCCTGGGGTATCTAGATTACGATGATCAAGGTCTGGTAAATCAACTTCGGTGGGCAGTCAACCAGCTCTCGATAGGTTATTATGGCTGGCGGGAAGGACGCTTGACGGAGATTTTAATAAGGAATTCACAAAACCCCTCCAGGGATGTAACAGCCCGGATTGAGCCCAGCCTGAACGCTGGAACTGTTGCCCTCCAGTATTTTTTCTCACAGATTTATGAAAGTGATGAATGGATCCAGGCACTGGATGACGATACCGGCTTTATCACAACCTATACTGATATGTTCGGTTCTTCAGAAAATCGTACCCAGTATGAACCCCTCTTTTCTCACAATTTGGTCCAGCCTGAGCTCGGATTGCCTTTTACCCGGGGTACTGTTTGGAACTATACAGGAGGACCACATGGAGCCTGGGAACGGGAAGGATCCTGGTCTGCAATTGATTTTGCACCTTCCGGATTTGAAGGTGGGTGTTCAGGGTCCTACGCCTACGTAACAGCATCCGCGCCAGGCCTGGTCGTCAGGGCGGAAAATGGTGTAGTGATCATAAATTTGAATTACAACAGCAATGAGCATTCCGGCTGGGTGCTGTTATATCTGCATATTGCTACTACTGGACGGCTTGTAGACGCGGGTGATGAGGTCGAATTCGGAGATAAACTAGGTCATCCCTCCTGTGAAGGTGGTATCTCAACCGGCACCCATGTCCACATGGCACGGAAATACAATGGGGAATGGATGACTGCCGATGGCGATGGACCTATTCCTTTTCAGTTAAGTGGCTGGACAGTGCATAATGGTGCTTCAGCTTACAAAGGAAGCCTCACCAAACCCGGGGAGAGTGTCGTCACTGCCAGCTCTTACAGTGCTCCGGGGAGCCAGATTAAGCGGTAAAATAGAAGGCCTATGTCCCGTTGCTTTCAGGGTTTCACTCGAAATCGAATTAAGTTCCTGTTTCCATGGTTTTGGATTCTGGGAATTCTACTCTCTGCTTGCCTGCTGCAAATTCAAGATCCGGAAACAATCCCGCTCCCCACTTTAACAGCAATCCCAACCACTACACCCAGACCAGTGTCAGAACGCCCGATATATTCACCCGGAGAGATCGTGGACTATATTGCACAGTCGGGTGATACATTATCTAATCTTGCTTTCAGGTTTAACACCACAGTAGAGGAAATCCTGGCAGAAAATCCGGTTATCCCGGAAAGCGCTACAACCCTCCCTCCAGGTTTGCCTATGCAAATCCCAATCTATTATGAAGCGCTCTGGGGTTCTCAGTTTCAAATCCTCCCTAACTGCGCCTTTATTAATGGACCTGCCCAAATTGGATTTAACGTAACAGAATTTGTAGAGTCTCAACCTGGTTGGTTAAAAAATTACCAACAGTATGCCGGAGAACAGCAGCGAAGCGGGGCAGAGATCGTCTCCTATATTTCTTCAAGTTTCAGCATCAGTCCCCGAGTGTTGTTGACATTATTGGAATATCAAACCGGTGCGTTAAGCAATCCTGTACCTCCTGATGATCTAGAGGATTACCCGTTAGGTTACGTTAAAACTGGTTACCATGGTTTATATATCCAGTTAGTTTGGGCTGCAAATTCCCTGAACCAGGGATATTACGGTTGGTTGGTCAACCACCTGGACACTCTGGAGTACCTTGATCAAACTATTGAGCATCCTGATCCTTGGCAAAATGCGGCAACGGTTGCTCTGCAATATTATTTTTCCCGGCTCGAACCTAAAGCGGTATATGACTACACAATAAGTCCGGATGGATTCTTCAAAATGTATCAATCCTATTTTGAGGATCCCTGGAACTACGAACCTCATATTCCCGGTAGTTTAAGACAGCCGACCATGCGTCTCCCATTCGAAAGTGGAAAAACCTGGGCTTTCACGGGAGGTCCCCATACTGGTTGGGGGCAAGGAGATCCCTGGGCTGCGCTGGACTTTGCCCCTCCAAGTGAAAGCGGGGGTTGTGAAGTGACCAGTGAATGGGCTGTAGCAGTTGCACCCGGTATTATCGCCAGATCAGATACCGGCCTGATTGAGCTGGACCTGGATGGCGACGGTGATCCACTCACCGGATGGGTGATTTTGTATCTCCACCTAGGAACCCAGCATAAAACAAGGGCGGGAGAATTGGTTGAAGCAGGAGACCCCCTCGGTCATCCTTCCTGCGAGGGAGGTGAAAGCACCGGCTCTCATATTCATATTGCCCGCAAATACAACGGGGAATGGATTCCCGCTTCAGGCACTATACCCTTTAATCTGGATGAGTGGATTGCACACGATGGAGCGGCTGCTTATCTGGGCACCCTGACCAGATTTACCGAGACTGTTATTGCCAGCGTGGAAGCAGAAGAAAAAAGCCTGATCAGCGCACGGAAGATCACCCCTTAGGGTCTTTACTCAATTTCCACTTAAAGGAACCAACCACACCCAAAGAGTTCAATATTCTTAATGCTGTATTCAATATTTCTTATTTTTTTCCTTGACATACTGAATTTTTCTGATATACTGTAAGCATTGTTCAAGTTCCCACTTGGGAGGCAGTCATGTTTACGGTAACTTTACTCGAATTTAAAACCAATCAAGCGGAGCTTCACAGGCGGGCAGCTAAATTCCGGCTGATGAAATTGCTGAAAAAACCAGATCCATGGACAGCCCAGGTATTCACCGCGGTTGGCAGATTATTGATTGAGTCTGGAACAGGGATCATCAATCGTTATCAAACAGCTCAATATAAATATTAATTCCAAAAAAGGAGATTTAATCATGCACCCATTACCTTCACAATGCCCCATCTGCGGTGGAGATGTTGTTGTCACCCAGATTAATTGCCGCGGTTGCAACACAACAATTGACGGCCGTTTTACTTCCCGCACGTTCTCGCAGCTGACTCCAAAACAAATGGATTTTGTAGAGACCTTTGTCAGATTGGAAGGCAAAATCACCCATATGGAAAAGGAACTTGGGTACTCATACCCCACAATCCGCAAACTGCTGCACGATGTCATTCGAGCGCTGGGCTACGAACCAGGCGGTGAAGAGGAAATGCCAGAGCTGTCTGAAAAAGAACGGCAAAGCATCCTCAATAACCTGGACGAGGGAAAAATCAGTTACGATGATGCCCTCAAGCAGCTGAAAGACGAGGAGAAATAAGGGCTATGACACAACACTCAATCCCTATTGATGATATCTCCCGGCTGGTAATTCCCAGCACCGGAGGCAGCCTGTACCTGACGGGGTGGAACCGTGAGGAGATTCGGATCAAAGACCCTTCAGAGCAGGACTCATTCAGCAAAGAAAAAGACCTGATTGAGATTACATTTCCAAAAGACGGCATTATCCATCTACCCCATCACCTGCCCGTTACCATCGAATCCGTTGGCAAAGACGCGGTGATTAAGGGAATCGGCAGTCCTCTTCAAATTTCCTCAGTGGGTGGCGATCTAATACTCAGTGATGTCAGCCCATCAAATATAAAATCTGTCGGCGGTGATGTGTTTGCAAAACGCGTCCAGGGAGATTTAGTGATAGAAAATGTGGGCGGTGACTGTTTGATCGATAACGTAAAAGGACAGCTGTCCCTTCAACAGGTCGGAGGAGATATCCAGATCGAAAAGGTAGCTGGCGGTATTGAAGCCCAGGCAGGAGGAGACGGCCAAGTCAGTTTTTCTCCGGTTCCCTGGCAAGCATACAGCATTAAAACAGGCGGCGATATATCTATTTCCGTACCAGAGGACAGTAATGCTGAGCTCTCAATCAAGAGCGGAAGTAAAGATATAACCATGAAACTGGACGGCGCCGACGAGAAGGTGTCCGAAGGGGACTTCACCAAACAAATTGGCGAGGGGGGTCCATCAGTCATGCTTGCCGCAGGCGGGAGCGTATTTATAGCAAGCGACAATTACAGTTGGTTATCTCCATTCCAGGAGAATGCGGAACAATTTGAAAGTATTGCTGTTGATTTTTCAGCGCAAACTGCCGATCAAATAAAAAACCATCTCGGTCATTTGGAAACTACCCTGAGGGAATCTTTATCTAGCCTTCCTGAATCAATGGAATCGGCCGGTTTATCGGAAGAGAACCTGCAGCAGATCAAAACTCGAATCGAGGAAAGCAGCCGTCTGGCAATCCAAAAAGCAGAAATGGCAGCAGCAAAAGTCCAGGCAAAGGTAGAGAAGAGTATCGCCAAGGCTCAGCGGAAAGCACTAAAAGCGAAAAGGAAAGCCGGAAAATTTGACCTGGATCAATTCTTTGCCTCACAAGCTGAAAAGAAATCAGTGTCGGATAGCGAACGTTTGATAATCCTGGAAATGCTCCAGGAGAAAAAAATCTCTCCTGAAGAAGCCGATGATCTATTAAAGGCTTTGGAGGGGAAGAAAAAACAATGACCGCAAATAACGAACGCCTGGAAATTCTAGATATGATTCAGCGGGGAACAATCAACGCTCAGGAAGGTTTAAAGTTAATCGAAGCACTCGGTGAAACCCAGGACAATCTCGACGAGGAATACCTTCTCGCTAAAGCCAGGCTTGAAGGAGGAACTGAACAGGAAGCGGGGGACGAGTTTGATCCTCAATCCGTAGTGGAAGATCTTGAAAAGTGGAAAAAGTGGTGGATCATCCCTTTCTGGGTCGGGGTAGGAACAACCATATTTGGCGCATCTCTGATGTACTGGGCCTGGTCTGCCTGGGAAATAAGCTTTGGATTTATCCTGGCCTGGATCCCGTTTCTGATCGGGATTGGTATTCTGGTACTTGGTTGGAACAGTCGGACCGGACCCTGGCTCCATCTCCGGATTCAGCAAAAACCGGGAGAAAAACCTGGTCGAATTTCTATCAGCTTTCCACTGCCAATCCGATTCTTTGCCTGGAGTTTACGTACCTTCGGAAATCTCATTCCTGGCTTAAATGCTACTGGCGTTGATGAAGTCATTCTCGCGTTGGGAGAAAGCGCCCATGCAGAAACCCCCTTATTTATTGATGTAAATGAAGGTGATGAGGGAGAACAAGTTAAGATATACATTGGTTAGGAAGAGGTTTCTAACGAGGAGAAAAACATGGTTACCAGCGAAGAACGGATGAAAATCCTGAACATGATCAATGAGGGAAAAATCACTGCAGAAGAAGGATCAAATATTTTATCGGCCTTAACCCAAAGAAGCGAAAAACCGAAAAAAGTGTCCAAGCAAGCTCTTACCAGTCAGTGGCTTCGTGTGCGGGTTTCGGATATGTCTACCGGGAAAGCCAAAGTTAATGTAAACGTACCTATGAGACTCGTTGACGCGGGGTTAAATATTGCCGCGCAATTTATAGATGAGGTGGAAAGCGGCCAGATGATGGACGCTGTTAAGGAAGCATTGGCAGAAAATATCCAGGGGAAAATCGTTGATGTGATTGACGAGGAAGACCAGGAACACGTAGAAATATTTATCGAATAAACCCCTGTTTTATATGAATAACCAACAGAGAGCCCGGATTTCTCCGGGCTCTCTGTGTTTTAGACTATTAGTAAGATTATTCCTTTTTCGGGGCAGCCTCTTTAACCTCTGCGGTTACTACATCCTCGGCTGCAGGTACATATTCCGGGACGACGATCATCATAATCACATAAGCCCAGAAAAGTCCGCTGCCGGTCGCAAAAAAGCCAAAGACAAAGAGGAGCCGGATCAGTGTGGGGTCAACGTCAAAATAATCCGCAATCCCAGCACATATGCCCGCAACCATCCGATCATCCACCGAGCGATACAATCTTTTATATTCATTAGCCATGATTCTTTCTCCTGATAACAAAATTTGTTGTTTCTCTACCAGGATATACGTCTAAACCATTATAAAGTTGTATGTTTCTTTTTGTTTCCTGTTCAGCAAATTGCTTCCTAATAACGAAAAACATTAATCAGCTATCAATCCTGTCTCCAACTCCAGAAAGGCACTTTCTTTTGATATAATCAAGACAGTATACCTAAAACGAGGTGCCATGGATATC
>Ga0255394_10084_pt1 | contig 14073 bp, 8 predicted proteins | sample ANMaggSeSYBR01D3_FD_182112 | JGI IMG/M metagenome (GOLD analysis project Ga0255394, IMG submission 182112) | Sediment cell enrichment communities from methane seep in Santa Monica Basin, California, United Staets - ANME aggregate JGI... | ecosystem: Environmental > Aquatic > Marine > Cold seeps >...
GCAGACCTTGCCATTTGTGCGACTGAACTGGTCAATAATGGTATCATACACGGCAACAAAGAGGACCCTGAAAAATTGGTGACACTTCAGATGGATTTCCAGAACGGCGAGGTCAGAATCATGGTTACCGATCAGGGTGAGTCGTTTAGCCCTGATGACCTGGAAAACCCAATTGAGGAGAAGAACCTGCTCCGTGAAGCAGGGCGGGGGATATTCATAGTCCGGGAACTGATGGATGCTGTAGATATCAGGCGCCGAGACAACGGTGGTACAGCAGTCATTATCACAAAGAAGCTTTCCCAAAATAGCTCCTGCCGTTAGGGAGGTGGAGTGGAGCTTGATTTGATCATAGCGGTAGTTTTTCTAGCTTGTGCTGCCCTGCTTTTTATTATCGCGTTTCTAATTCTGAGAGAAGACCCATCAAAACGGTTAAACCGTGTGACCGGGTTGATGTTTGGCTTTGCCGCTCTTGGCCCCTTCTTCTATGCCCTGGGGTCGCTGATCGGTGACGCGATCGATTCCAGGAACTTTATCTACAACCTACAGTATGTCTGGGAGCTGTTTTTTCCGCAGTTGGTATTCTTTGCCCTTTGCTTTCCCACCGAGAAACCTTTTTTCAGCCGCTTTCCACGACTCAAGTATGTCATCTTTCTGCCCCATATATTTCACCTTGCGCTGACCACCTTCCTCTCCGATCCGGAGGCATTGCTCGATCTGGTTGATCCCAATTCAATGGGTACCTTAGGGCGAACAGTGTTTGAGCCGCTGGAGCCGATCTTTATCCTCGCGGGCGCCGGTTTCTCTGCGCTGCTCGACCAACACTCCAAGCTCTTCAGCACGGTGAATTTCGCTTATGTGGTTATCGCCGCCGTGATTCTCTATCGTTCAATCGGGCGGGTAGCCGCCCCGCAACTACGCAAGCAGGTGATCATAGTAATCACCGGGATGATCGTCGCTCTGGCTCTCTACGTCGCCGCCTTTATTCTACCTAACCTGGGGATTCTCCAGCTTGATACCGCTGTCAAAGTAGCGCTTACTGTGGCGGCGCTGCTATTTGGCTGTGGTTCAATTGTCTGGGCGATAATCCGCTATCGCTTTATGGACGTGCGTCTGATTGTCCGCCAGTCACTGGTCTACACTCTGACATCGGCGCTGGTCGTCGGCGCCTATCTTCTGATTATCCGAGAATTGAGTGATGTTATCCGCGCCCTGTTCGGGGTCGATGTGCCGGGAGTGGAGATCATCTTTATCATCGTAGCGTTGATACTTTTTCAGCCCGTGATGAGCCAGATTGACGATCTGATCAAAAAGCTGTTTATTCGCGACAAGGGAGACTATCGCAACATATCGCAGAGCTTCACCCGTAAAGCCACCAGTGTCTTCGACCCGCGTGAACTGTTCAGCCTCACGTTTGATGTTTTGCGCGGCCAGTTGCTGCTTGACGGTGTTTCGATTTGTCTTAAGTCTGCGGCTGAATCGACAGTCTGGTATATCGATCGGCCCGATGCCGTTGAACGGTCTGACAATACATACGAGGTCGCTCAGATATTTCTGGATGGTATGACCGAACGCCGCGGTCTTACGAATTTCGAGGAATTGATCGCCGGTGTTGAAGAAACAGCATTGCTTGACTGCCTGCGTCGGAAACGAACTCGATACTTGGTTCCGCTGGTTTCAGGTGAGGGCATTTTGGGATTTGTCGCCTTCGGTGACAAGGTCTCCGGCTACCGTCTGAACTACGAGGACATTACAACTCTGTCAACAATAGCAGATCAACTTGCAATTGCTGTGACCACATCCCGTCTCTACCGGGAGTCGATTGAAAAGCAACGTCTGGAAGAGGAGATGAATTTCGCCCGCGCGATTCAACGCGACCTCCTTCCCAAAACATTCCCGGCCGGTGAGGGTTTTCATTTCAGCGCCTACTCAGAGTCGGCACGTGAGGTCGGCGGCGACTATTTCGATTTTCTCTCGACTTCGAGCGGGACACATGGCGTGGTGTTGGCCGATGTTTCCGGCAAGGGGATGCCCGCGGCACTATTGGCAAGCCAGATTCAGGCTGCGATGCGTTCCGAGATTCGCCACACAGACCAGCTTTCCCGGATATTGGCCAATGTCAATGAGATGGTTGTAAATGCTACTTCAATGGATAAGTTCTGCACACTCTTCTTCGCCGATTTCGATCCCCAAACCAAAGTGCTCCGTTACTCCAATGCCGGCCACAATTATCCGATCGTTATCTCTGATGAAAACTGCACTAATCTTCTTGATGTCGGCGGGCTTCTTCTGGGAGCTTTTATAGAGGCGACATATGAGCAGGCGGAGTTGAAGCTCGCACCCAACGATGTTGTCTTTATCTATACGGACGGCTTGAACGAGGCGGTCAATGCTGATGATGAACAATATGGTGAGCAACGCATTGTTGATACCCTCTGCCTTAATCGTCATCTGCCGGCAGCAGAGATACAGCAAAAAGTAATTGAGGATGTTCGTAGTTTCATCGGCGACCTCCCTCTTCAGGATGACATGACAATGGTTGTACTTAAGGTGGAATAGAAGTGAGAAGCAAAGATCCGATTTCAAGTTTTCAGTACTGTCCCCTATGCACGACACCGCTGAAGTTGACCGATTTCAATTTCCGTAAACGAATGGTTTGTCCAAAGTGCGATTTTGTTGATTTTCACAACCCGGCACCGGCGGCTGGCGCTATGGTATTTCGGGATGGCAAGCTACTGCTGGTGCAACGTGCCGATGAACCGTACAAAGATGACTGGTGTATCCCGGCAGGCTTCATGGAGTGGGATGAGTCACCGGCGCAATGCGCGGCGCGAGAGCTGATGGAGGAGACCGGGATCGAACTGGAGATCACCGACATATTCAATGTTTATTCCGGTGATGATGATCCTCGCACAAATGCCGTTTTGATCCTCTACTTCTGCCGGATACTGGGCGGTAATCCGGTCGCCGGTGATGATGCCTCCGATCTCGGATTCTTTGCAAAGAGTGAGTTACCGTCGAACATTGCATTCGAAGCACACAGACAAGCGATACGAGACCTGATTGAACGATACCCGGAGATGTTGAAGTAACCGTGACCTTCCGCCGCAAGCTCTTCATTTCCTTTCTGGTTCTCGCTTTCCTGCCAACATCGGCATTTATCTTTCTCTCTTATCACCTCGCCACAGAGGGTGCCGATCTGCTGGTTGCGCGGGGCGTTTCTCGTAGTCTGGACGCTGCAGACAGTCTTGCAGTTTGGACTCTTAATCAAGAACAGCAGAAGTTGACGAATGACCTGATCTCTTTGGAGATTTGCAGCAGCAGTGATTCTGCGAAGCTGAGCCTTGTCAGTTCCAACTTCGACTTTGCGAAGATCATCACATCTTCAGGGGAATCTCAGGTGGCAGGTGATTGGCCTGATAATCTGGACCAACCTGAATATGACTCGACCGAGGCTGTAATGTCTGGTCGTTATGTCTCAGAGGGCCGACTGCTTATTTGGTGCTGTGTTGTTTGTGATTCTGTCAGCGTCATCACCGGACGCTATCTCCCCCCGGAGTATTACAATCTGGCAAATGAGATATTTGAGGGACGCACCAATTATTCCAGCCTGTCACGGGCGTTGTTGCCGGGAGGCAAGAACCTCTTGCTCAAACTATCCATTGCTCTCGCGCTGGCATTTCTGGTACTCGCCTTGCTGGCTGCACAGATGCTTTCTTACGGCATGACAGCTCCCCTCGCCAAGTTGACTGAGGCGACAAAACGAATCAGTCGTGGTGACTTGAAATTCCGTATTCCTGAGAGGCGCAGAGATGAGATCGGCACTCTGATCGATGACTTCAACCGGATGAGCGATAAACTGGAGCATACTACCGAAGAACTATTGACGGCAGAAAGGGAAATGGCCTGGCAGGACACCGCCCGTACGATCTCGCACGAAATAAAGAACCTGCTCACTCCGGTCAACCTCACTCTCTTCAGAGTCAGGCAGGGAATAACTGAATCGCCGCAGCCTGATGATAAGCTCGTGCGATCAATCTCGGCTCTCTCCGGAGAGGTTGATGCTATCGCTGAAATGGCGAAACAGTTCGCGTTGTTTGCTCACCCTCCCAAACTGGCCTATACCGACGTGAAACTTCGGGAGATCATCGCGGAAGTAGTGGCTCTCTACGCTGATACTGAAGGGTCATTTGAGATTGCGACAGAGGTCGAGCCATCGGAGCTTTCGGTTTGTGCCGACCGCGATCTTTTGCGCAGGGTGCTGAACAACCTGGTCAAGAACTCTCTGGAAGCGACCCACTATCAGGGTCGCGTCGTGGTTGTAGCGAGTGATAAGGTTGATCACGCGCTGCTTTGTGCCAGTGATGATGGTCCCGGCGCCGATCTGGCGGAGGATCTCACCCGCCCATACCTGACGACTAGGAAAGGCGGCACCGGACTTGGTTTGACGATTGTGAAGAAGGTTTGCCAGTCACATAATTGGCAGTTATCATTCGAGAACTTGAGGCCGGGGTTTACGGTAAGAATAGTAATACCGAAGTAAGATGGAGAAACAGGTTTATATCATAGATGATGATCAGGCGATCAGGCGATCGCTTGGATCACTGCTTGAGGATCAGGAGTATCTGGTCACAACCTTCCCCGACACCAGACCTTTCCAACAAGGGGTGAATAGCGAAATCACCGCTGTGCTATTGCTTGATATCGCCTTACCGGGTGAGGATGGACTTTCATTCCTGAAACGGTTACGCGACCTCTACCCGATGATTGAGACTATCATGATCACCGGTGAGGCTACGATTGACCGGGCGGTGGCGGCAACCAAACTAGGCGCCTACGATTTCCTCGAAAAGCCAATCCAGCCGCCCCGTCTTCTGCTGACACTTGAAAACTTGTTTGAGAGTCTGACGCTGCGAGCACAACTGGCGGAAGCGCGCGCCGGTGAAGATAGCTCGCACGCGATCATCGGTGAATCGGATGTTGTCAGGAACCTGCGGAGGGTCATCAGCCAGGTAGCCACAACCAATTCGACAGTGTTGGTGATTGGCGAGAATGGCACTGGCAAGGAGCTTGTCGCCTATCAACTCTGGGCGCAGAGCAGCCGAAGTGATAAGCCCTATATCCGGGTCAACTGCGCCGCTTTGCCGCGTGATCTTGCCGAATCGGAGCTGTTTGGTTTTCGCAAGGGCGCCTTTACCGGCGCTGACCGTAACCGTGACGGCAAGTTCAAAGCGGCTGATAAGGGGACAATTCTCTTGGATGAAATCGGCGATCTCTCGCCGGAAGTTCAGGCGAAATTGTTGCGTATTTTGGAATCAGGTGAAATCGAGCCGTTGGGCGCCGACAATGCTGAAACCGTCGATGTCCGGGTAATTGCCGCGACCAACCGTGACCTTGAGAAGGAGGTTGCGGAGGGCAGGTTCCGCAACGATTTATTCTACCGCCTTAATGTCGTACCGATTGAAGTACCGCCGTTACGTGAGAGACGGGACGATATCCCTCTCCTGGTTGAGCACTTCCGACAAGTGCTGGCTCAAAACACCGGCTTGGGGGGAAAAGAATTCACGGCTGATGCTGTTGGTGTGCTGGCGGGATTGGAGTATCGCGGCAATGTGAGAGAGCTTAAGAACCTGTTAGAACGAATTTTTATTATGAATCGCGGCCGAGTAATTAACTCCGATGATATCGTAAAGATGCCGGGTGAAAGGGAGCAGATAGCAAATGATTCCACACGCAACAAACTGACTCAGGCCGTAAACAACTTTGAACGTTCTTTCCTGACAACAGAACTGACCAGGCACAATGACAATATCAGCAGCCTGGCCAAGAGTCTCGAAATGGATCGGGGTAATCTGTCCAAGAAGTTGAAAGGATACGGCTTGGTGTGAGAGATACACACGGCAAAACCGGATGTGGCCTCAATTATGTAGGTTCTACTCCCCGGAATGCTCAGTTTATAAATCGCTGTGTCACTAATCGCTGCTCAGTCATGGAGTTGCAAACTAACCGGTGCTTCCGGCAATCGACTTGCTTTAGCCTCTGGTGAATTGGAATAAGGAGAGGTAAGTAGTATGAAGATAATACGAGTTTTGATCCTGACGGTTTTTCTGATGTTGCCTGCTTATGGCGACGATGGCGGTGATTTCGTGATCGAGATCGAGTTCGATCGCAACACCTGCCAGATAAGATTGGTGCAGGAAGACCAAATTACGAAGCGCAGCTTTGATTTTGACCAGGTGCAAATCACCAATAATCAAGTCTTTGTGCAAAACGATCTTCTGATCGATCATAATCAGCTTCTTATCGGACAGGCTTCATTCCCGGTCGACGAGTTAACTGTTGCTGATGTCACCAAAAAACGGGATAGCTACCTGTTGTTGCTGGAAAAGAAAAGGAGTCGTTACAGCAGGCGATCACGCAGTACTCGCGATCTTTCCGGCGCGTTTGAGAAGATTGTAGTCGAGCAGGGTGATTTTGTTCGTGGTGATCTCCTTGCCTTCGGTGGAGAAGTGACTATTGAAGGTGAGATCAACGGTAATGCAGTAGTTTTCTTCGGTGACATTCGATTGGCGCGGACGGCGATCTGTTACAACAATGTCTTGGCAATTGGCGGCAAAGTAAAGAGTCATCGTGAATCCCGTGTCTACGGTGAGCTTCAGTCAACAGGCAAATGGAAGAAACCACACAGGCCGCGTGGGCGACGCTATCGCGACCATGAGAACGCGGTCGATTTCGGTCTCGGTCTCGGCTATAATCGGGTTGATGGTCTGTTGGCGTCTTGCAGACTTGCGTTTGAATCTCGCGAGAAAGCAGTTCCGCTCTTCTTTGCTGAATATGGTTATGGATTCTGGTCAAAACGCTCCAAGTATAAGCTTGGTTTCGAGCAAACGTTGTTCGATTATCACCAGCTTAGATTTGGAGGTTCACTTTATCGAGAGACGCTCACGCAAGATGAATGGATCGTGAATGATGGCGAGAACACCTTTTATGCCCTGATCTGGCGAGAAGATTTCCGTGACTATTACGAAGGTGAAGGGGGTGACTTCTTCATCGAACAGACAATAGGCTACAACCACACTTTTCGTGCTCAGTACAAGTTTGAGGAATTACGTTTCATGCCCGCCAATCCGAATCTCTGGTCGCTTTTTGGCGGGGACAAGAAGTTCCGTTCCAATTTCTCCTCGATCGATGAACCACTTCGTTCGGCCGGGATCAGCGATTACGACAACGATGAAGCAACGCTTTGCCTGTCGTATCTCTTTGACACGGTGGAGGATATCCAGGGTGATCTTGCTCGTTCCGGCTGGCTTGCGAGGATGTCCTGGGAACACTCTTCTGACGACCTCGGTTCAGACTTCGACTATGACCGTTACATTGTTGAACTACGCCGTTTCCAGCCGCTTACCTATCGTCAGAATATCAACCTCCGCCTGATCTACGGCGCTTCCAACGGTGAACTGCCACTGCACAGGATGTTCTACCTCGGCGGTATCAGAACGCTGCGTGCCTATAAGATCAAACAATTCTACGGCAGATATATGGCGTTGGCCAATCTCGAATATGTGATTACTCTTCCCCGGAGCACTGTTGGTTTGGCGTTGCTTTTCGACATCGGCAAGACAGGCAACGAAAGTGATTTTCTAACTCAGGATGGTTGGAAGGCTGATGTTGGTGTTGGACTCTCTTTTGGCAAGGGACTGCGACTGGAACTGACAAGACAGGTAAATGGTTTTGAGGATTCGATCCAGTTTAGTGCGCAATTTGGCAGGAGTTTCTAGGCGACGTTTGCTACTGACAATATTGCTCATCTTAAGCTTTCCAACAGGATCATTCCTGTTTGCCCAGAGTACACCGCTGCATTCTTTGCCTGCAACGATTGTCGCTGATACTCTCTCCATTGAGTTTCCCTACGCCATTTTCCTCACCAGCGAAGACTCCCTTTCACTGCTGCGCGGCGAAGAGATAACTTTAATCTGTCGACTGGAGTTATGGCAGAAGCGGAAACTCTGGTTTGACAAGATGCGGCAGAGTGTTACGCGGGCTTTCAAGCTCAGTTTCAATCGTTGGGAGGAGAAATTCAGTTTAGAGTATCTTGACGATTACGGCTGGAAGGTTTCAAAACATGACACTATTCTTGATTCACTCCTGATTCGTTTCGCTCGCTGGTCGCCGTACACATTCAAGCTGGAGGGCGATGATTTCACTGCCAGGAGCTCTGTTGCTTATTCTATCGAAGTCAAATACCTTACCCTGCAGAAGGTTGGCGAAATTGGTCGCTGGCTTCGTGGCGGCGAGAAAAACGACACAATTTCAATCGGTTCGGCGGATGATGGGTCATTTGCCGGCAAGCTGCTGAGAGTAGCTCTCAAGACCGCCGGATTTAAGAATCGTTCCGAAACAAGGGCATCAGAAACGTTTCTGCCTGATACGCTTTCCGGCGAGATATTCTTCCCCTAAAACCCTCAATTATCTTTCCTGAGAACCGATAATTAACGAGAAGGTAAACAGTTAGAAGAAATTCTGATTTTGTTATTAGGGAGTTTATGCTATGCCCTTTGAATCGCGAGGCTCGGAGAGTCTGGAGAATACAGGCAAATTCATCCTGCCTCTAGTTGACGAACAGCAGGAAGGGCACAGCAACGCTGAGCCGGATGATCTCCTGGCGAAAATGGAACAATCAGTATCGGCGATCAGCAAGGCGAGACCACACCTCAGCAAAGAAGAAGGCTCTACTGCGGATACTGGACATTTCAAAGCCTTGCTGGAGGTTTCCGCCGCTGTCAACAGCAGCTTGGTTACAGATGATATTCTTCAGGCTGTGATGAAACGTGCTATCGAACTTCTGAAGGCGGAGCGGGGTTTCCTGATGCTCCTTGATGAGAAGCGCCAGCTTCGCATTCGCACTGTCTATAATCTCTGCAAAGAGCAACTGATGCAAGAAGACTCTGCCTTCTCGACGTCGATTGCCAACAAAGTCGCGCAAAACGGTGAGTCAATCTATACATCTGATGCCCAGGAGGATGAACGGTTCTCCCAGCAGCAGTCGATTGCCGAACTCAACCTGCGCTCGATAATGTGTGTCCCGCTAAAGATCAAAGAGGATGTGATCGGAGTGGTCTATCTCGACAACTCCAGCGAGGCGCGCCTTTTCCTCGAGAGTGATCTCTATCTCTTCGAATTATTCGCGACCCAGGCGGCGATAGCGATCAACAACTCCCGTCTCTATGAGAAAATTCTCCGCCTAAAGAGCTACAATGAGAAAATTATCGCCAGCACACCTGTCGGTCTGCTGGTTCTGAGCCGTGACGGAGCAATTGTCACTGCCAATGCTGCTGCCGAGAGCATTTTCAAGTCAAGATCAATCAGGGGCTTCACTCTTCGGGATCTGGTCGGTGAGAAAGACTGGTCCCGTTGGAAACAAACCTGTGACAGTGTTTTCAGCAGTGGCGAGGCGGAAAACCTTACCCGTCTTTACATTTCGGTCGGAAATGAGGAGAAAGTGATATCGGCCAAGATCTCTCCCCTGGAAGATCTCGACCATGACGGCCGCGGCCTGATTGTCGTTGTCGAAGACATCACCGAAAAGACGATTCTGGAGAACTACGTCACGATCTCCGAGAAGCTGATTGCCAAAGGCGAAATGGCAGCTTCAGTCGGTCATGAACTGAACAACTTCCTCGCGATAATTTCCAATAACGCCGAACTGCTGCAAATGCGTATTCAGAAACAGCAATATGAAAAAGTGGAGAAGTCCTCACAGGCGATACTGGATAATATCGATAAGATCAGACGGTTTACCGATAATCTGATGGACCTCTCCAAGCTTGACCAGGAAATGGTAAGCTACAATCTTAATCACCTGATCGATGATCTGCTCTTCACAGTCAAATCGCAGAAACGGTTCAATGAAGTGATGTTTGTTGTCAGAATGAGTCCCGATCTGCCTGACTGCAAGATCGATGTTGGTCAAATTCAGCAGGTGATACTGAACTTGCTTTACAATGCCGCTGATGCGCTGCATGCTTCGTCGGCGAAAAAGGAAATCATAATAGCGACGCGCACAGACAAGAGCGAACAGATCATCACCATCCGTGATTCCGGCTGCGGTATCCTGCCGGAAAACCAGGAGAAAATCTTTGAACCGCATTTCTCCACAAAATCGGATGGGCATGGTCTCGGCCTGTCAAATTGCCGTCGGATTGTCGAGAACCACTTTGGGACTATTTCAGTCCGGAGCGAACCCGGCAAGTACACTGAGTTCACAGTCGCATTACCCTGCGGTGAATAGCTCAGACTACCATGACTAATCCTTTCCCCATCCGGGCACAACTCTCTTCGGTTGAAAAGATAGGTGCCGGCGGATCGGGAATCGTTTACCACGCCAGACATCCTATCCTCGGCGACGTCGCCGTCAAGGTCGCCATCAGCGCCGATCCTGTCATCCTGGAACTCTTTGACTACGAATACTCTGTCATTCGCAGTCTGAAACATGGCGGGATCGTTACGCTATTTGATCTTGGCTGGACAGAAGACGATCTGCCCTTCATTGTAATGGAGCACCTTCCGCGCGGCGATCTTTACAGTCACACCGATACTCAGCGTGCAGAAAAGAGGTTCTCTAATTTTGCGATCTTTCTCGCGGCAGTTCAACATCTTCACAACCTTGGGATCGTGCACCGCGATTTGAAAGGTGAGAACATACTTCTTGATAGCAACGGTACACCGAAAGTTACCGACTTGGGCTTGGCGAGAAGTGCTGGGGATAAGTCCATACGACGAAGCGGTACAGTTGAGTACATGGCGCCGGAAGTCGCAGATAACGGCGACTCCCTCCCTCAGTCTGACATCTACTCAATCGGCGTGATGCTTTACCGACTCGCAACAGGAAAACTGCCGCTCGTCTCAGATGACCCGTTGCAGGTTATATCACTGAAACGTCACCCGGAACGAATCGACTATAGTATCATTCCGCCGGAGATCGGTCCGGCATTGACACCTGTAATCAACAAATGTCTCCAGTTGCGACCGGAGGACAGATACTCATCGGTTGCGGCGTTGGCTGAAAATCTTAACAACGCCGGCTTAATCGAGGAGACAAGCGACGTTACAGCGCCACTTGGACAATACTGCCACCACTATTTCTACAGCTACAGCACCAGTTTCGCCAGACAGAACTTCTCCCAGCCGCGTGGCGAGATCGAGATTGTTGATTCCCACCAGGCGAAGGCAGCGTCGCTGATTACCGCCCTCAGTGATTATCTCAAACGGCGACGGTTTAACATCGCTGAAGAAGGAGATAACAGTGCTTGCAGATTATCAACAGAGGCGGATGATTTCAACATAGCGATTGTTCCCGACCGCATTAAAGGGCAGGACACAGGAAAGAGAATCTACTTTCCTGTCCTCGATCAGCAGGCCTTTGCCACGATTCTCAATAATATCTTCGCCGCCGGAATTCAACAGGACGTGACAGATTTGCTCTGGCACTATAGTACCGGAAACATCCGGTTGCTGCAGGTTCTCCTCACACAATTTGCCGAGCAGTCTCATGTCGAGTGCCGTGATAATGGAATCAGGTTACGGCCGGTTGAAAACAGTGAGTTTGAACCTTGCGACGACTATTATGACGTAATTGCGCAAATGACACCAGACATGGGTGACTGCGCCGTTGCGGCGATGTTACTCGCGGTCGACAAATTCGGCAATCAAGTGGAACCTCTAATCAAGGCCGGTGTCGTCCATCTGGATCAACTTGTAAACTTGGTGGAAGCTGGAGTTCTGACTAGGGAAAATTATCGGTTTGCAGCATCATATATGCGGGAGCATTTCTACCATCTCGCAGAACCAGAAGAGCGCTACTCGTTTCACAGGCAGTGGATTGATTTGCTTGAGTCTGAAGCGTTTGCGGATGTCGAAGATTGCGATATTCAGCTTTTCTACCATCTTGCTCGGGCAGGCGAAATCGAAGAAGCCGCCAGGATCGCAATCACGATATCTGCGAGGTGCAAGGAAGCGAACACACCTGAAGTTGCCCGCCGAGTGGTCAAAGAAGCACTGCAACTCAGAGACTTGTCTAACTACCGTGATCTGGAGCTTGGATTGCTCGTGGAGTTGGGTGGTCTGGCACGCGGTGCGGGAGATCTGAATCACGCCCTCCGTGCCTATGCCAGGGTTATTCGAATGGCGAAACCCCTCGGTAAGTTAGAATTGGTCGCGATAGCCTACAAGAATTCGGGTGACATCTACAAGGAGAAATGCGACTATTGGCGTGGAAATCAGGTTTTGGGCAAGGCGGTCAAGCTGTACGGCGAGTTGGGAGATGAGTTGGAGCTTTCGCATTGCTTCAACAACATCGGGAATATGCATTGGCTCAACGGTGATCTCGCGGAAGCGGAGATCAACTATGAAACAGCGCTGGAAGTGCAGAAGAACTTGGGCGCTGAAAGAGATATTGCTTCCTCAATGAGCAACCTGGGTACGATCAAGTTCATGCGGCAGAAGTATGATGAGTGCATTCAGCTTCTCAGAGAATCGATGCGGATCAAGCGCAAGCTGAAGGACTACGGCGAAGTGGCACGCACAGCAAACAATCTCTCAGCCGTCTATTTCGAATTAGGACAACTTGAACTGGCAAAAGAGTATCTTGATGAATCACTCAGCCTTAACAAGTCAATCGGCGCAACGAAAGAACTTCTTATGAACTATGATAATCTCTTCGAAATCGAGATCAGACGAAGTAACCGCCGAGAAGCAAAAGAGGCTGTCTATGATGGTCTCAGGCTGTGCGACGCCAGTGATCATTCTTACCGTGGTCGCCTGCTTGCCAATTTGGCTGAGATATTGACGCAGGAAGGTCTTTTCAATCGAGCTGGAGTGCTACTGGCTGTTGCGTCGCGCCTCGAAAAGCAAGTAACTGACAAGTTTTTCTCGATGCGAATAAACAGCGTGATCGTGCAATACCTGTTACAGCTCAGAGACTTTCAAACTGCAGGATATTTTCTGGAACAAGCAATCAAATTGTCGGACAAACTTGGAGAGAAAAAAAGTCGAGCATTACTTCTGCTGCAAAAGGCACGTATCCTCAGTAACCAGTTCGCAGAAGAAGAGTCGATCGAGGAATGCTATCGTAAGGCGGAGCAGATAGCCGACAATCTTGCTGCTCCGCAACTGGAGTTTGAGATATTGCTCGAACGGTGGCAGCATAGTCTCTCAACCGGCAATCTACCTGCTGCGGAGAAAGCGTCAAAAATGGTGGAGAACCACTCAGCATTTGAGGGGTCAGATGTTTACAAGTTGCGACGGCGTTTCCTGAATGGTCAGTTATGCATGATGAGAGAAAATTGGCGAAACGCGGTGGATCAGCTTTCGGAAGCTGAAAAGCTGGCAGAATTGGCCCCCGATCCTGAGTTAAGCTGGCGTTGTCAGGGAATGCTGACTAAATGCTATCAAAAGCAGTTGGAATATGAGAAAGCGCTCAGCAGCGCAATGGCTGCTTTCGGTACAATCAAGAAACTAGCTTCTTTGATAAGTGAAGCTCATTTGCGTACGACGTACATGGCCGACCCGGAGAAAGAACGACTGGCCGGTCAGTTACAGGAACTTACAGCACTCGTGACATAAACGGGAAGAGGGTCGCAGATGAGCGACCCTCTTCGAAACCGGTCGTAACCTGAGGATTCTATTGTCCGCCCTGGCTGAAACTTACAGGGGCGATCTTCTCCTCAAGCTCCTCGATCACTAGTGTGTATAGATCCATGTTGTCACCTCCGCTAGAGGATTAGGTGTACCGGCCAATCCCATGACCTCATGGGCTTGCTTTCTTGTCAACTCAAATCAAGAGAGAAAAGACCCTTCTCCCTGTTTGGTACAGGTAAACTATCTTTGAGGTCGGAGTTTGTCAAGCAAAATCTGACTGTGCCGGTTCAGTCGTAATATTCTTAAGAGTGCGTAAAAGGGAGAAAGTGTCGCAATACTCCCCCTTGAAAATTGCCTGTCACTGATGCGGAGCAGTATAATACGCCGTCAGTTTCACTTCTCCATTGACTCTCATGTCTGGAATCAGGATATTTATTTCTG
>Ga0255394_10087_pt1 | contig 13875 bp, 11 predicted proteins | sample ANMaggSeSYBR01D3_FD_182112 | JGI IMG/M metagenome (GOLD analysis project Ga0255394, IMG submission 182112) | Sediment cell enrichment communities from methane seep in Santa Monica Basin, California, United Staets - ANME aggregate JGI... | ecosystem: Environmental > Aquatic > Marine > Cold seeps >...
TTTGTCGGCTTAGGAAAAAACGGCTTGCCGAAATGGGGTGGTGTTTCAGCAAAACAGCCGGTATTTGAGGACAAAAACGGGACAGGCTGGTGCATGAGTGTCAGTTATAATCCCGGCGTCGGCCGCTATATCTTTTGCACCGAACATACTGAATCGTCCAAAGGAAATCACCTGGGTGTTTTTGATGCTCCTGATCCCTGGGGCCCCTGGACAACAGTAGAATACATCGATGGCTGGGGCAAAGGCCATGTCGAACTGAATGCTTTTTTCTGGAATTACCCTACGAAATGGCTTAGTAAGGACGGAAAAACATTCACCCTGGTCTTTACAGGGGCAGGACTTGGATTTAATAATGATAGCTTTAATACTGTCAGAGGAAAATTTACTTCCCGCAACAGTAACTGAATTGGGCACGAAAGACTTTAGAAGAAAATGCCGATGTACCATTGAGAATTTTATATTACCTTGAGCCATGGTGTATTTACGGGCGTAGCGTGTTTGCCAGTTTGCCAGGCCGGTTGGAGCCTTTTGTATGTTGACAGCGAGGAGACGTTGCCCGAGGGTAGCGAGGACGGAGCGGCGATAAATTCGTTCGACGGCGATCCAGATACTTTTGGCATACCGAATGGTCCCTAATCGATCCTGACCCTTACCATCCGCACGAGATACAGATCGACCTGGGCAGCTTCTATGATATTTGCGGGTTCCGTTATCTGCCCCGGCAGGATGCTGGTGTGAACGGTACGGTAAAGGATTACGAGTTTTACGTCAGCAGCGATGGTATTACATGGGAAAACGCTGTGGTGAACGGAGCCTTTGCCAACAACAAGACGGAAAAAACAGTTTCGTTTAATCATAAATTAGGAAGGTACGTTCGTCTGGTTACTTTGTCAGAGGTTAATGACGGGCCGTGGACGAGTATGGCGGAGCTTAATGTTTTGGCTGTTCAGCCGGACTCGGACATAAATAACGATGGCAAGGTCAACATCGAAGACTTTGCCATTCTGGCGGCATGGTGGGAGAATGAAAACGCATGTTCGTTGCCGGATTGGTGCGGAGGTGCCGATTTCGACATGAGTGGAACGGTTGATATGTTTGATCTTGCGTTCTTCGCCGAGAACTGGCTGCGATAAACAAAATAAACGGAAAACAGAATAGAGAAGCAGCATGAGTTGAAGCCCATCCTACGGAACTTATAAGCTTCTTGAATAAACCAAGGGGCTAATGAGGAGATCAGTAGCAATAAACGTCAAGAGCTTTATCGTAATAAAGACCTTCTGCTGCTTGCCCAGCGACCTGAACAAAGCTTGCCTTTTTGCCTTTGGCTCTCATTGTTTTAGCCTGCCAAGAACTATCTAATCTATCTGATAATACTTATCGCATTGTATCTTACCCATCCGTGCTTTCATGGGGAAATCTTGTGAGATTGGAAAAAAATTAGATAGTAAGGAAAGAGTATCAAAACAGCCATAAGTGATTACAGGATAGGCTGTTAAGTCGTGTAGCGGCAAAAAGAATGCCACCTCTTCTATCTAACGCTATTGTCTAATCCGCAAAAAAAATAACCCCTTAAGTCATTTAGAAATAAGGGGTTATGATTCAGTGCGGATGAGAGGACTCGAACCTCTGCTTGACAAATTCTGTAAATCTATAACCCTTTACAAAATAGAGACTTACGGCAATGTTAAAAGTGCTAATTCTGTAATTTAATTCTGTAAAATGTTTTTTGCCCGTTCTTTGTGCAAAAACAAGACTACCTACCACATTAAAACAGGAATTAGACAACAATATGACTAAGGTGTAACTGGGGTAGGAGTAGGATATAACTGAGTAGTGAGTAATTGCGGACACATTTGGGACAACAGGAGATGAGAAGCTGGGAGATAGGAAAATTTTGACTTATCTGCTCAATTGGAAGATAAGTTTGCCAGTAGGCAGAACCATAAATTACCCATTTGAGCATTGGAAACCTGCTCATAACCCATTGCTCCCAGACACAGAATTGGCGATAGGGGAGGTGGAAAATGGGGAAATTTGGACAGTGGTGGATAGGAAAATACAACGGTTTTTTAGCACTATGCAGAAAATAGTGTCTTTAGCTTTGACGTTACCATACAATAATAAGAAATTGCAGATTTGTATGACAACTTGTTGCTTTTGTTACCATACAAAGTATGCTCTAATACATATTGTATGGTAACTTATATTTGGCCGAAGGATACAAAATGAAAGTTATAAAAAGTGTGCTGAAAGAAGAACTGGCCAATTCTTTGGCAATGAAAAAAAACTATGAAAGGGAATTGGCTAAACTGCCCAAGGGTTCTCTGATAAAAAAGAAGGTCAAGGGACATGAGTATTATTACCTTGTTGTAAGAGAAGAAGGTAAGGTCAAATTCATTTACAAAGGCAAGAAAGTCAGCGATAAAGAAATACAAAAGTATAAACAAGCAAAAGAATACAGGGCAAAATACAGAAATCTGCTTTCCGAGGTTAAGAAACAGATCAAATTCTTAAGGAGTGCCTCACGTGGAAAAAAGTCAGTATGATTTATGTATAGAAGTTCTTCGTCGACTGGATAAAGCGGGCATATTAAAAGATATTATTCTTGTGGGTAGTTGGTGTACCCTATTCTATAAGGACTTTTTTGGTCGCAAAAAGTATATGACCTCACTGACAACACGAGATATGGATTTACTCATACCTCTGCCAAGAGCTATTAAAGCAAATGTAGATGTAGCTGAATTGCTGAAAGACTTGGGTTTTATCGTTGGGTTTACCGGCTCACAGGGGTACATCAGGTTAGAACATCCACAACTTATCGTTGAGTTTTTGGTTCCGGAAAAAGGCAGAGGCTCTGATAAGCCTTATCCTTTACCGCAACTTGGCTTAAATGCACAAGCTCTCAGATTTCTTGAATATCTTTCTGTGAGTACTATTATATCCAAGGTAGGCTCGATAAAACTTAAACTTCCCCATCCTGCTAATTTCGCATTGCACAAATTGCTTGTTATGAGCAGAAGACCAAAAGCGGAAAAACAAGCGAAGGACAAAGAATCCGCAATAAGAATACTGAATGCTTTAATCGACTCCAACCAAAATGCTGTAATTAAAAAAGCATTCCAGGCAATGCCTAAAAGATGGCAGGGTAAAGTAAAAAAACAACTGACAGATATAACCGAAAAGAAAATCCTTGAAGTTTTTATTAGAATCTAAATGGGACAATAGGAAGAATTGCCCTATTTACCACTCCCACCTGAAGTGAAAAATTATTTTGCTTGGAATAAGGGGGAGCCTCATAGCCTATCTTTTGGTATAGTTCCAGATATGGATCACACTGAGAAAAACCTTTGGGACAACTATTGGCATAGTAGGGATAATCTCCAAGTGATGAATTACTACCTGCCTATTGTAAATCAGATTGCCAATAATGCCTATTCCCAACATTTTGATATAGCTCAAATGGATGATCTCAGAACATCAGGAATTTTTGGTATGATGGATGCTATTGAGGGGTATTCACCCGACTCAACTATTGATTTTAAGGATTATTGTGAGCCCATAATCAAACAGGCAATAATGAAAGATCTCTATTGGGCAGATACTCCTACAGTTCGGGTATGGTCAAAGTTGAAAAGGGAACAAAAACTCATTGTGATATTGCACTATTGTGAAAAATCTACATTCTCAGAAATATCCAGTTTGCTGGATATCCCTGTAGAGAAAGTAGAGAACATCTACCATTCTACTATCAATTCCTTGCCATCACCAGAAGCCCTTAGAAGGGTCAAGGATTAATTGTTTCAAAAACTTACCAGGATATCTGAGTTGTTCTTCTGTATTGCACCATAGGGTTACACCTGCTCTTCATTTGCTCCAGAACAAGCCAGAATGCCCTGTATTAAATCTTTTCTGTTAGACTCTACCCAAATACCCTCGATACTAAAAATTCTTTTTCAGAAGAAAAAATAAGAACAAAATATAATCACAAATCAGACAAGAATTTGGCACTATTGATTTCCTGTGTAGTGCAAATATTTATCAGCAGTTAAGTCTTTGTTTTCCAACAAATCAATTTCCAAAATTTCATCGATACAATAGATTTCGTTAGAGCTACCCATAACTCATTACTAAAATTGGGGCAAAATAATAAATATGCCACATGCCCAACCACTTAAAAAAACCTCCTTGCCGAAGTTATCTCTTAATTGTAAAAGTGATTTGTCCAATTCACGCTGAACCAGTACAATTTCATCTTGCATAGCTTCCATATCTCCGTTTTAGATATATTAAAAGAATCTTAATTATTGCTTACAACTAAGTAAAAAACATAAGTACTAATCATAGACGGCCCAAGTGATACTACATCACCATGTGAAAGCAACATACCTTCTTCTCTGTCAACTTGAGATGAGTTAACAAAAGTTCCACATGTACTATTCATGTCTATTAGCCAATACTCAGTATCGTGATCGCTCTGCTTTTGTACTACTTTCGCGTGAGCTCTTGATACTTCCCTTGGCATAAAGTACAAAGTATCGCTAGCAGCATAATCGATCAAAACATCCGACGGTTTTTCGAGCGTTGTAGCAGATCTTCCCAACACAATTTCATCAACTGTAAGAGGGATTATTCCAACCGTTGACGGACCAGTTCCAAGAAGGTACGCGCCTTCTCTCAATCCACCCAGTACAGCAGATATTTTTTCAATTCGCTCGGTAACATCTGTTCCAATTATGAAAGCTATCTCCTTCAATCGAGAAATGCTTATCAGTTTATCTATTTTTAGAAAGATTGGGTCGATTTCAGACATTGAATTCCCCTGTTATATTATAGTTGAGCCGTAAGCCTTTGCCTCTTCTCGCTTCTGTTCCTCAGGACTTAAGAGTCCGGCTAATTGTCTAACTACTGCCTTAAGAGACTCTAAATCCTCGTTAGTTACGGCTCTCCTGCCTTGATCAAATAATTGCTCCGCAAGGTTCGCGTCTGACATAGAAGTTTTATTCTCCTCTAGGGACTGGAAGCGGGTGACCCAGAACCAGATTTGTCTGTCTAATATAGCGAAAGTAAGTGAATACATCACGTCTATTAACTGCTCCAACGACTCGACCTCGCTGGAATCAATTGCATTCTCCATTTCATTAGTGATATTCTCAAGAGCTGTTTTTTTCTCATCATTTCCATAATCAGATATCAGATTTTGTACAAAACTATATTGTTCTTGGGCTTGCTCAATTAGTTCAGGCAATCTTAGCTCGGCTTCCACTGCCCTGACTTTTGCCCTTAGCTGCCTTAATTTATGTTCAGCTTCAGCTGCAGCAACTGCATCTCCCTTGGCTGCCTCTATACAATTTAAAATATCCTCTTTGAGATTTTCTTTTTGGATGTCATCATAAATTGCTTTAGCTTTTGAATTTCCAATTTTCGATATTTTTTCTTCTACAATTTCAATTTGCTGGTCCATTTGTACCATTTCCTTTTCAAGGAGTTCTGGCTGTCTTGGAACAATCTCCCCAAGTTTAAGAACCTGTGAGAATTCCTCGTCAAGAATCGGGACATATGCTTTTGATGTTACAATTCGGGATTCATCAATTGACAGGGTTATTTCAACATCCGCACCAGGTGGAATATCACGACTAATTTGTTCCGATTTTATTTTAATAAAACCAATACTTGGGTTGGTATCAGCAATAGGATTGTCACCTTCAATTATTGGAATTCGAATTTCATCCTCCGGATGGGATTTTCTTACAGACACTGTTGAATGCTGAACACCATGGCCTTGAGCTGGTAAAGAGGTTCCTTTTTTAAGTATCCACAAAGGTCTATTGCTGGCCAAAGCGATTCCAACTGAATGCGTCAGTGGTGCACTTGTTATAGAAAGGCCAATAGTATAACTGAAACTATTCGGTGAAAGGAATTGTGGCTTTCCCTGGAGATTATAAAGGTTAATTTGATATTCACATTTCCTTCCCTTTTCTGCATGTATTTCTGTGATAAATGCCCCATTAGATGCCAGTGAAATTCGACCGCTTTGCCATCCACTCTTAGCATCAACTATTTCAACAGAAAAACCGTTATATTCTTTGCAGCCTTTCTTAGAAATCATACCTCCTATTTGTGGATCAATATCACTACCAACAGGTTCATAATTTTTCAGCTCTAATTTAAAGGCCCCCTCAACAGAGCCTTCTCCCGAAATATCCAACTTTTGTGTTCCGGCAAATATTGCTGCACCGCGGGCCACCACGGTTATTGGGTCTATGCTATATTCTAATGGAATGCCAAGTTGCTCCTTGATAGATTTGCGAAGAGAAGGCAGTAAACTCGTTCCTCCGACCATAATTATTTTGGACACAGACTCAGGCTTCAGGTTTGATTCGTCTAGCACCTTTTTACATAAATTAATCGACTGAATGACATAAGTAACACATATACCTTCAAGGTCATCTGGGCTTAATGCACAATCCAAATCTACTTCATTTCCGGAATCATCTACACATAAGCCGTCTTCATAAATATTGTAAGAAGAATTCGTTCTAGAAACCTCTATTTTGGCCTTCTCAGCAGATCCTTTAAGCTTATTAAATGCTGCTCTCCATTTGGCATTTCCCCTGGTAAAATCTTCCAGATCATGTTCTTCAAGCAGATGTGGTACAAATACTTTTTCTATAATTTGCCAATCGATCAGGCCACCACCAAGAAAATTGTCCCCGATATGATTAACTACCTGGATCACACCATCTCGAACCTGTATTATAGCAGTATCAAAAGTACCTCCTCCAAAATCATATACTAACCAAAATTCTTTGTCACTTTCACTCTGAAAACCATAAGCCAAAGATGCAGCAACAGGTTCTTGAAGCAGAGGGGAATATTTAAAACCTGCTAACTCTGCGGCCTTTCTTGTTGCTTCACATTGAGGCAACTCAAAAGCTGCAGGCACTGTTATTACCGCAGCTTGCAGATTATAATTTCTATTCTGAAATACATCCGCCTTTAGAGACTTAAGAATTTCAGCTGACAACTCTTCTGGAAGCATTTTTATGTTGCTAGCATCAAAACTCTTGATAGCCTGCTTTCCCATTCCCATAGCCCTCTTAAACTCAATGGCACAGTTGTCTGGATCGACCTCATAGCGTTCCTTTGCTAATCTCCCAACACGGACTGAACCTTTTTTATTAATCCATACTGCCGAGGGAGTAAAAGCTGCTCCTTCTCTATTTGAAATCACATCGGGTTTGAGATCATCCAAAACAGCAATGGCACTATTGGTTGTTCCCAAATCAATTCCATAATTTATAATATTCATATTCTGCTCCATTTTTTTAAGGCTTATTATTTTCTTTTGAGTCATCTTTAATGGGCATGGCCACGACAACCTCGCCTTCCTGTATTTTTTTATCATTGAAGTAAATTGTTGGCCTTATCGTCTCAGCCACAGTCAAAGAGCCGTACCCGGCCATTGGTTGAAAAGCGATTACCTTGAGAGGAGATCCTTCTGGATAAGCCTCGTTGGTATGATCACATATTTCAAAGCCAGCATTTATTAGCAGATCCCATGAGGCACTGTAATGCCTTAAAATTTTTCTTAACTCATCTGAAATATCATCAGAGCCTTCAATATTCTTTTTCTTCGCACGCCACAAATTTGTGGCGACATCTGCCAATAAGCGTATTGTCTTAGAAATATCACAGTCCCACATTTCACATCGATTACTCTTATTTGATGAATGAGACAAATTTTCCTTAGAAGTGGCATTGCTTTTATTTTTAGGAATCTTTAGCTTCATCTTCCCAAAGATATTGCCTGGAATGTCAATATTCACTTCATTTCCTAATTTCTCTTTTTCATTTTTAGCTTTTTTAGGCATATCAATTTCTTTCTCTATTATCGCCGATTATACCTGTCGACTAGGTTGTTAACTCTTTTGAACTCTCTTTCGTATTCTGAATATTTGACTCGTCTCTTAGCCAGGATAGCGTTATATTTATCAACTAAGCTGTTGTGATTCTCTAGGGCAGAATTATATGAGTACTGATTTACATATTGCCCATTAGCCGCAGAAGATTCATAATTGTTTATTTGAGTTTTAGATGAATTTATTTGAGTAGAGATAGCTTCCATACTAGAATCCATTTGTTCAAGCTCAGATTCAATTGCCTTTAATTGCTGCTTGCCAGTATTAATTTGTGAGATAAGCGAACTCGTTCCCTGGGAATAATTTGAATTCCTCGTGCTGTGTGAAGTAGATGGCTTATTGGTTGTTCTGTTGTTCGTCTTGTGATCTGAGTAGCTTGAGCTGCTTGAATACCCTGAATCACTGCTAAACATTATGGATAGTGCAATGATAACGATTATACCAATAAAAATAGCTATGTGCCATTTGTCAAAAGTTCTGAGTGGAGCCTTGCCCAAAAAACGATATCCTCCAACAGTTGGAATTACTCGATATCGACAAATGGGAAAAATCGGAATTGCAAAAAAGACAAAATAATAGGTAGTTAAATATGATTGCGTTTCATGATCATGATCAGAGCTACCATACAGTGTGCACCCTATACCATTAATGGTGCTCAAACTTGGAGCTTTATCTATTGGTTTTAAGTTTCCAAATAACCGTTCGTTTTTTTCTTCAGCTTCAATATTTTTTTTAATAAATGTTGCGTCTTCTTCAATTCGATTTATCATTGAAGTATTTGCGGCTATTGGCAATATCTCTTTACAAAGGCTTAAGCACTCTTTCCAGTCATCTGTTTCATTTCCATAAATTACAACACACTCTCTTAATATAGCTGCAACTTCATCATGACATCTTTCAACAAATGAAGTTACGGATGGGCTCAACAGGTATAGGGAATTAAGAAGTGGCTTTATTTCATTTAGCAAAGCTACAACAATTTTATTTGCTTCTCCTGGACTACTATTTGACTTTTCGATAATTGGAGAGCACAAGGAATGAATTCTTTCTACAATAGGCTTTGTCGCATCTCGTAGGACTTGCTGAATGATTTGATCATTAAAACCCGAAGAATTCATGATATCAATGTGCCTTTTGACTTCGCCATAATCATCTCTGCAAGAGGCATTGACAGCAAGTTCTGCATTGATGCTCAATAAAGCTCTTGGTAGAGTTTGGCGTATATTTCTTACAACATCTGAGGTTAATCTTACGTCGTCTATGTCTTGTAGGTGTTCACTGAGGCAATCCCCAAAAAAATCACTATTTATAATATCCAGCCATCTTGTATAAGTACTTTTCCAGTGTGAGTTGCAGCTCTCTATCTCTTTTGCAGTTGCAGCTCCTTTTATGACCTTGTGCTCTATATCAAGGGAGGTTAAATGGTACAGTATGGCCATATTGTGTTTTGCAATACTTCCGGAATTGCTAAGGCTTTCCTTTTCACTCCAATATTTCAAAGCGTCTTTAAGTTTCTTTTCACATAACAGATTCATTCCTTCATCTTCAGAATGGTTCAATGGCCAAAACCAAAACAATCCATATATAAGTCGACTATGAGGATTTCTTAGTTGCTCAATTGACTTATTGATCAAATCTCTATCTGGTGCTGGTTCTAAAGGCAAAAGCCCCGCCCCGATTTGATCCGGGCTTATCCCTAATTCAATACTAAGTCCTAAGGATTTCTTTTTACGATCAATTTCTTTCATAGAAGCGTTTATGGGAAGGCCAAGAACTCGAAACGGGTTGATTTGATATAGTTCTCTTGTAAGAAGATTTAATAGGGGCTCATAATTAGAGTCTCCAATATATTCCTCTTTAACATATTCTTCATAATATTGAGAATTGCTATCGATATAGTCATCACGGCATTCATCTTCTTGACCATATTCACCATCTATTATTTCAACGTTATCTGGCAAGTTGTCGAGATTAAAGTAATGATATTTTTTAATGGCCAGCAATTTAGATGTAGGCTTTAAGATCAGTTCTCCGTCATCAGTTTCAATGACAATGAAATCTTTAGCACAAGCCTTGAAAGGAATATTATCACACAAAAGCCAGCCCTCATTGCCTGCCTGATACTCCTCTTCGTAATCACTCCCAAACCAAAAAATGGTATTTCCATCATCATCTTTTTTAAAATCTGTAACAACTTCTTCTATGGATAGCCTTATTACTTCGTTAGAATTCCTCCTTAAAGCCTCAGATTGAGCTGATTTATATTTCGCATAGGTCTCTCCTATATCCGGAGGATTACCATTCGATGAACATATGACCCATCCTCCAATTGCTTCGCTATCTCGATCAAGAAGCCACAAGTTGTCATTGTTTTCGTTTGCCATATAGTTACTTCCGCCCTGATTCACATAACCATTCCCTTACGCCACAATTTTAATCGGGACTCATATCTTTCACGGAGAGAATAATCCTTATTTATGAGTTCCTCTAAAGCGTCTGCTGCCAAGGGAAGATTTCCGGGCAATTTTGATAACCTTACCGCCTCGTCAATTTTATTTTTCATTAGTGCTTCATCTATAGGGCTATTATTTATAAAAATGTTTTTTGAGGTTTCCTCATTTCCCTTAACAAACTCGGTCTTTTGATTTTTACGTTCTATAGGTTTCCACCGGTTGAGAGCATGCAATAGTTCTTTGGCGTCAGAGTATCTTTTAGTTGGATCTTTTGACAAACAGCGTGATACTATGTTTTTTAAATTAGAATCCACTTTGATATTATAAAAACTAGCTGGTTTCAACTCTTTCAAAAACCTACCTGCATCATCAACGTCCCTGTTATCGAGATTGGGATAAGGCAATCTATCTGTAAGTAATAAATACAAAGTTGTACCGATTGCCCATATATCTGCTGAACAAGAATCATGATTTTTCAATGATTCAGGAGGCTTAAAACTTAGTGTGCCCTTTGCACTTACCATAAGAGTCATTGGATTGACCCTTTTTGCCAAACCAAAATCGCTAACTCTGACGAGCAGCCCGCTTCGATCATATCCAACAAGTATATTTTGCGGTTTTATGTCACGATGTACAATTGGTGGACTTTCCGTATGAGCTACTGCAAGGCCAGAGCAAACCTGCTTAATAATCCCAACAGCATCTTCTATAGGCATTAGCTTATTTTGATATGACTGCCAGAATCGATCAAGGGTGCCACCAGGGATATATTCCATAGTAAAAAACCCGTATGTCGCACCTTTGATGTTAAGAGTATTGGCATCAAAAACTCGAATGATATTAGGGTGTCCGATTCGGGACAATAATATCGCTTCGCCAAGCATCGCCTCGATTTCTTCGATTGACATACCTTTGGTTTTAAAGACCTTCATTGCCTGTCTACCAAGGAAACGGTGCTGTACCCTATAAACTTCAGCAAACGCACCTTCACCAAGATACCGCTCAACAGTATATGTTTCTCGAATCTCTTGTCCTTTTTTTAAGATCGACATGTTTCTGGCCTTATCAATTTCTGTCAATCCTCTCCGTTGTCAAAATGTTTATCAAAGGATTGCTTAACAAGCGTCATTGCATATTCGATTTCATCATCAGATTTAAGATTAATTTTAACATCTCCATTGCCCCAAATATTGTCATAGGTTTTCCCTAATAATCAATCCAATAAATACATCTTCTCAAAACCAAGTAATGTTTTGCTTTCAGATATCACATCATGAGGTATCAACAAATACTTCCAGGGCTTTCCGCTATTCTGCTTTTCGTATTCCGAGGCATGTTTGCACCATTCGGATGCTGCCCTTGCTTTTGCCTTCACTGTTTCGTCTTCAATTTCACTTTTTCGTTTAGGCTCACACAGATATTTCGTTGAATTTGTTTCTACAATAAAATCTGGCTCATATTCTGCTTCACTGCTGTAATGTATTCTGAAAGATCCTTTTGCTGGTTTTGTCCAGTTAATTACATCTCCCTCATTTTCCAGCATGACAGAAAATCTCCTTTCAGAATCAGAGTCAAATTTGACAACTGGATACAAAGACTTCTTAAATCCACCAAAAAGCATTGATCGAATATTTTGTCGATCATCTACTGGTACTCTGAAATTTCGTACAGGTTCATCTTTAGAAGCTGAGTATGTGTTGGGTTTCAGGCTTACAGTTTTTTTGCCAATTATGGGTTCATAACCAGTAGCCCTCTCATAATAATGGTCTTGCATCTGAGAATGAATAAGGCTCGACAGTGTTTTCTGATGGTATTGAAGAACATTCTTGACCTCTTCCTCTTTGCTTAAATAAGACTGAAGTCTTTGGACGACTTGCCCTGCCAATTTATACAGCAAGCCTGCATGGTCATCATAACTAATATCATCAAAGTCGATAAGCCCTCTTACAAGATAATCTTCAAGACGTTTTTCCTCAACTACTCCGTTGCCACTTGAAAGTTTGTATCTCTCGTGATTTTGCAGATGTTGGATCAAAATATCATGGTCAACTGGCTGTAAATTAACACCGCTAACATCCATGTCGAAATCATTATAGCCGCAATCTACTTCCCCTGTAGGAACGATCCTTATTTGAGGAGCATCAATTGATAATCTATTCCTAAGCTCAATAGTTTGCTCTACTATCCTGTCAATATCAATTTTTTTACCCATACACTCAAATTCCATTTGGACTGGAACTGCGGCTTCTTTAACCTTTTGCTTTATTTGTGTTTGAATTTCAGGCTTCGACAGATCTGTACTTGAGTGGTTTTCATATTCTTTTATGACTTCAAGAGTGATTAGAGCAACCTGTTGCTGTTCAGGGCTTTCAAAAACATACTTATTAGACTGTTCCCTCTCAGAATTCCCTTTGATAATATTAACATATTCAGGTTCGACATTCACAACCTCTGTTTGCTGATCTGGAATGTCCTTACCAATAACAATACCGGTTCTAATAATAGAATCCGGCATATTGGCTTCATCAATGATTTCCTGGAATCGATCATGTGAAACAATCGTAAGCCTATCAACATGTGGATTTCCGGTCCTCTTACCATACGGTAAACGCAAGCCACGCCCAATTGACTGTTCCACCAAGGTCCGTGAATTAGCTGCTCTCAATGGCACTATCGTGTAAAGATTAGTAACATCCCAGCCCTCTTTCAGCATATTAACATGGATGACAACCTCAACAGGGTTCTTAGGGTCTTCCACACTCAAAAGATGCTCGACAGTCTCGTCTTTTTCCTCACCTCGCTGATTTGAATGAACTGTAATTACCTTGCCCTTATATCTACCATCAAAGAAATTATCGCTTTCGACTGCCTTGACAAGTGATTCGGCATGTTCGGTATTCTGAGCAACTACGAGTATGAAAGGTTTCACTATTTCCTTATTATTTTCCCTGGCGTAAACCTCAAGCTCGACTTTTGTATTCTCGTGTACACGAATACCATCTTCAAGTTTTAGCTTTTCCAGCCCCTCAGGGTCATAGTTTTTGAGGTCGAAATTTTCCCGTGTCGCTACTGCTGGTTCTTTAACCAAACCATCCTCCATCGCCTTATGAAGCGGGTAGCTGTAAATTACATTGTTAAAGGGAGTTGAATGTCCAGCTTTCTCTACCTGTGGAGTTGCTGTAAGTTCAAGCCCTAATATTGGATTTAGTTCATTGATTGCATTGATACCCGCCGAAGCACGATACCTATGAGCCTCATCCATTATCAAAACAAGATCATCAAGGTTAGATAGATAATCAAAATAGCTCTCACCAATACATTCTGCCAACCGTTTGATACGAGGAACTTTACCACCTCGAATTTCTGAATTGATTTTGGAAATATTAAAGATATTCACATGCACATGGCTGGTATCAAACAGATTGCCTTTTCTAACACCTCTACCGTCTTCGTATGTCTTACCCGTAATAATCTCTGGTGAGTTTTGTGAAAATTCAGCTATG
>Ga0255394_10004_pt1 | contig 13855 bp, 10 predicted proteins | sample ANMaggSeSYBR01D3_FD_182112 | JGI IMG/M metagenome (GOLD analysis project Ga0255394, IMG submission 182112) | Sediment cell enrichment communities from methane seep in Santa Monica Basin, California, United Staets - ANME aggregate JGI... | ecosystem: Environmental > Aquatic > Marine > Cold seeps >...
GTACAGCCACAGCATATTCGTGAACAAGTGCAGCAGCCCGCCGTGCAGGAACATATACGTGAAAGGCTGCCACAGCATGCCGTTCATGGGAAAACTTGCCGGATCGAACTCAAACCACCGCAATGCTGTCAGACCGGGCGCTGCTTCCGGGTGCATTGCCGGCACAAATATATGGATCACGAGCTGGACCGCGAACGCAAACGCGGTGACAAGGATGACCCGCTGCACCGCCCAGGTGATCCGCCTGCCTGCCGCGCACGCTTGATATTCATGTCTGTATTGGTATTGGTCCATTTTTTTGCCTGCTGCTGGATTTTCCGCAATAGCCTGACATATTTCGCTTGTTCAGGCAAGTTGCTGACTTGTATCCTCTATTCGATAATGTTGCCCCGGTCCATTTCAAGGATCATATCCGGGTGAATGTGGTCGATGGGCTGGTGGCTTACCAGCAGCACGGTTGCGCCGCGTTGCTTTGCCTGGTCGATCTGGCGCAGCACCTTTTCCGCGCTTTCCGGATCGAGGTTGCCAGTCGGCTCGTCTGCAAGGATGATTTCAGGTTCGTTGAACAGCGCCCGCGCCAGGGCGCATCGCTGACGTTCGCCCGCGGACATCTCATCGGGGAAATGTGTCAGACGTTCCGAGAGGCCCAGCTCGTCCAGCAGCATTCGGGCGCGCTCGTCGGCATTTTCCCGGCTGGCCGCCAAAGTCGGCAAAAGGACATTTTCCAGCGCGCTGAGATAAGGGACGAGGTGGAAAAGCTGGAACACAACCGCGATGTCGGAGGTCCGGCGCTTCGCGCGTTCATTCGGCGGCAAGTTGTCGAGGGACATGTCCCCGATAGTGATGCTGCCTTTGGTTTGTCTGCACAATCCGGCGGCGAGGTTTATCATCGTGGTTTTTCCGCTGCCGGATGGTCCGCGCACGAGAGCCAACTGCCCAGCCGGTATCTCGAACGACACATTGTCCAGCGCGGGGATGATGTTGCCGTTTTTGCGGTAATGTTTGCATACGTTTTCAAACTTTATCATTGTGTCGCCTCCCTCAGCAGGTCGGCCGGATCCTGCAGCAGACCCGCCACAATGGGCGGTATGGAAAATATGACGGCGACGACTGGCGCGGCCACTGCAATCGAAATAATGTCGCTTAATGAAGGCAGCAGGATGATTTTAGTGACAACAAATGCAGGCGCGAGCATGTATCCTGATGCGCACCCGGCTACCGAGCCGGTGACGCTGAACAAAAGGACTTTCCCGACGAACAGCAGCGCTATGCGCGGACCAGGTATGCCCAGCGCTACGAATACGCCGAGTTCTGGCCGCCGGTTGCGCACATTGAGATAAGTCAAACCCCATATTGCGGTCGCCGATGCCGCGAGCATGATGGCCACGGCGAACATTTCAAACCGTTTCATCATGTCCCGCTGTTTGTGCCTGGCCGTCAGAATGTCCGTGTAGGGTTCGACCTGCACGCCTGGCAGCACCTCATCGATGCTTGCACGCAACGCCGCGGCGATCTCTTCCGTATCGATGGGACACTGGCAGGCCAGAGCGTCAATGGCGTTGATCTTACCTTCTGCATCCAGAAGCGTCTGCGCCTCAGACAATTGTATGAACACCCGGATGTCTTCCGGGATTGCGCCGCGCGCCTTGAGTATTTTACCAACCTCAAAATCGCGGCCCAATATGTTGAGCATGCCGCCCGCTGCGGCATTGAGAGATTTCGCCGCCGCCGAACCGATATATGCCTGATTCGGGGGCACCTCATAAGCCGTCGGCATTGGTTTCTTGGGCCTGCCGATGGTAGTTTTCTCCGCGCGCACTCCCGTCAGCACAACCGTTTTCCCATTTATTTGGATTGTTTGCTGATATTTCCCGACAAAATGCTGCGCCAGCACCGTGCTGTTGGCAAGTTTGTCGACGTTTTCTTCGGGCATATCAGCGTTCGTGAAATCCAATGCCTGATATTGCGCGGGATCAGCGTTCTCGGGAGTGATCAGCAGGTTGAATCCCATGTTCTTCATGTAGACGCGCGTCGCGTCAACGGAACTCGCGCTGACTGTCATCATAACGATAAGCAGTCCCGTAGCCAGCAAGATTACGCAGAAACACAACGCAGTGTTAAGTTTTGACCGCTGTACTTCCCGCAGGATCATGTGTGATAAAGAGATGTTTTTTTGCACTATTCACGCTCCATTTTTCGTTTCCAACGCCAGACAATGCAGACGCTGTATATAATAGCAACAAAAGCTGCCAAGGCGATAACGCCACGTGCCGCATTCGGCACTGACTTTTCCAGAGGAATCATGACTGTAAAGCGGCCATCATCATCAGACCCTTCAAGCAGCGCGGTTTCGTCTTCTGAGCCTGTGTTACTGTCACCATTCACATTGACCGCCTGCTCAGCATAAAGCGGAAGCATCAGCGTGGAGGCCAGGGCTTCATCGGTGTCGTCCCAGATTATCGGTATCTCAACCCCCATCCTCCGGGGATCCAGGATGCATGTGCAGGGCATGTTCAGTTGCTCAAGTTTCTTAATGATATTGTTGCGGGTGATGTATTCACCTCTGAATGGGGGAAACAGCATGAGCGCGCGTCCCGCGAAAACGGCCGCCCAGTCGCTGTCTTCCTCATTGATGTCCGTGAATTGAATGAACATGCGTTCATGGGGATCGTTGCGGTCAAGTTCAATAAGGACGATCTCCTGCTCCTTCTCGGTTTCCCATTCCTCGACAAGGCCCTTGAGCATGTCCAGATTAGCGGTATCGCCGGCCGCGCCTTTGGAGAAAACGATCACGCACAAATTCAGCGCGGCATCCGCCCGCAACTTTTGACGTAAAGGGGAATCCAGAACGAGCGCCAGCTCTTCATCGCTGGGCGCGGGCGTCCAGGCATCGGCAACCATGGAGAATTTTGACGGCGCGTGCCTGGCCACGAGAACAACCTGGGGCAGCGTTTCAGGCGCTTCAGTCATGCCGTGCGCATCCCACGCCACGGCGGGATCATCGGCGGTTACACGCTCGATCTTGACATTCAGCTTCTCCGCGTTGTCCACGGACCACGATTCGAGCCGTTGATAAATCTCATCCGCCTGGGGATCGCCGCTGTTTGCAAAGAGACAAAGGGAGTGCATTTCCCTCCGGTTCTGGAACAATGCCTTCCCGGCAGTCAGTTCCTCGCACGCCAGCGCGCTGTGCAGGAGTATCATGGGAAGCGCTATGGAAATTGCGGCCAGAATCCCTTTATTGAGTCTGCAAGATCTGTTCATCCTTAATCCTTGGACAACATGCCGAAGTTCAGCGCCAAGCGCACATGACGACTATCCTGACGGACTATCCGCAACCCGGTGTTCCGAGTTCATATGATGCCTGTAGTCCAATGTCCTGTTAATGTTATTATTCTAACATGTATGAAGTGTCCCGTGGAAACCCGCATAATATGAAACGGACTCGGAGAGTGCAGTATTGGCCAGGTTAAAGATTATACGCCCGCTTGTAATGGCGATCGCGTTTGCTGTTGCCTTAATAACGGCATTCGCAATAAGAAACACATCTGTTGACATAGGCATTGATTTCACAACGCAGCCCGCATCGCCGGTGGTCCTGGGGCGCCTTGACGCAAACGACGTCTTCCACGAGATCACGGTGGCGGAACAGATTCGTGCTGAGTTCTCACCGCACCACTATGAATATGACATTGAGGTGCCGGAAGAAGGCGGGGGGGAGGTTGAACTGCTCATCGAGGCCAGTCCGGACCGTCTGACTCTTGAGCCGGAGAACGCCTGGCTCAACAAAGAAATATATATGGTTTTCCCAGGCGGCAATTTGCCGGCGCGGGCGCATGTGGAAGGCTGGCATTTTGGGCCGGCAGTGGACTTCGCATTTTCGCGGGATCTGAGATCCGGCAATGTGATTATACGCGGCGAAGGAGTTGAAAAACACCTGCGCCTGTTCTCCGAAGACACCATAAAAGTCAATTCGCCTGACAAATTGAAGGTGAGCATTCCGGCTGGCCGGAGGCTGTACCGATACTATGCGCAGGTCCCGCGCAAGCATTTGAGGGGCTTGGCGATGCGTATCGATGCGCCTGCATCAGAGAATCCGCCTGCTGTTGAGCGCCTGTACATCAACACATTTATTCCCGGAATTTTCTACAGCGGCATGGCGCCGCCGCGAACACCGCCAGCGTTAGTGATAGAGAACTGGACAACACCCGCCGCTTCAGAAAAGGGTGTGGTTGTGTTGTTTAACGGAGCGTTGATCGAGTCCAGTTGGACGCTGACGTCTCTGCTGATGTTTCTGATCGCTTATCCGTCCTTTTACGTATTTGTCCTCCTTGTTAAATTGATGCGGAAAGAATTCAGGCGGCTCAATAACGAAGTAGCCAGTCTTGAGGCCGCCGCGCCAGCATTGGCGCCCTTCAATCGCCTGGAGTTTTCAGGCTACTGGATTGCCCTGTTTTGTTTATGGAACTATTTCCTCCTGAATTTCTGGCCGGGAAGCATGAACGTCGATTCACATGACCAATGGCTTCAGGCTACCCAATTCAGTTTCATCAACCAGCACCCTCCATTTCACACCCTGATTATCTGGGCGGGCAGGAAAATATGGGACTCACCAGCGTGCATTGCGTTCCTCCAGATTACCGCGATGTCCGGCATGTTCGCATGGGGATTCTCCTTTATGCGGCGTGCTGGCGTTTCCAGGATTGTCGTGGGCGCCTGTTTTCTCATGACGGCATTGTCCCTCAAAAATGCCGCCATGGCGATATCGCTGCTGAAAGATACCCCCTATGCGATCATTATGCTCGGATTCACTATCGCCGCATTCTATCTGGTCATTGAACCGCGTGAGAGAAAAAAATGGCGGATGTGGATAACCGCCGGGATTTGCATGGGGCTTATGCCGCTGTTCCGCTACAATGGTTTGATTGTCCTGCTGGGGATGCTGTTCCTGTTTCCGCTGTTCTTCGCCGGAACACGCTGGCGCGCCTTAACCGCGGCCATATGCGGCCTCCTCATCTGCCTGAGCGTGACGCAGGGGCTTTTCCGGCTCATACATATCGAAAAAGAAGAAAAACTCGGCCCTTTATTACTTCTGAGCCAAACAGCAATACTCATTGATAACGACGCTCCATTTTCAAACGATGAATATAAACTTATGTCCGAGATACGCCCGCTATCAGATCGTTGGGCCTACAGCAAATTCAGGATTGGCGGAACAACAGAGCCTATAGCCTTTCAGTGGACATCCGATGTTCTGATTGAACGGGAGGATGAATTCAGACAACTTTATGCGAAACTGATGTTGCGCAACCCCCTCCTGGGGGCGAAGTATTTCCTGGAAAGAGGCGAATACCTGTACATACCGTGGGAATCCTCGCATATGGAAACCTGCATTCTGGGCATTGGACGCAATGAAAACATGCTCGCCAGCACGCAGTTTCTGCTCGACACGCCAGACATGTTCAAGTCGGTCCTGACATGGAGCAACGCACCCGAATGGAACTGGCTTTTCTGGCGTCCGGCGATACCACTGTACATCTGTATTCTGGCCACGGCGCTATTGGCGTACAGAAGGAAAAGTCTCCTGTATACGCTTCCGTTAAGCGCCTTCATGCTGAACACCCTGTCGCTTCTTGCCGCCGCGATTGCACAGAACGCCCGATACCAGTTCGGTGTCACCATGGCCGCGGGCATTGTAATAGGTCTGGCGTTTTTACCGAAGAAAGAAAAAGGCGCAGCTTGAGCGAAAACGGGACAATGCGCATGCTTCTCCTGGGACATTCCCCGAAATGTTTTATTCCGCTTCGCCGTGATCAGGTGAGATGTTCGGGTTAACGCCCACGCAAATCAGCGTGTTGTGCGTGTGGAACGGTATCATGTCTAATAGCGGCACAATAGGCATCAAGTATTCGAACATGCGCATCTGCGCCGGGGACACCGCTGTTTTATGAAGCAAGTTACCCGAAATTCTCCAGCCCAGGCCGCCCAGCCGGTTGAATTTGCTGCACGTCTCGACCTGCAATCCGGCCTGTTCCATCAGTTCACGCAGTTCCTCCGCGGCGTATCTGCGTTTCAAACCCAAGGACTTGTCCAAGCCGCTGTACATTGATTTGCCATGCGGGGCAATAACAAATAACTTGCCGCCAGGCCTCAGCAGAGGGATGACAAGTTTCAGTTTTTCCGCCTCATCCTCTATATGTTCAAGAGTATGAAAACATATAATGCTGTCGACAGGAGCATGCTGTTTTAACGCTTCTCCAATGGCGGCTTCGTTCATGCCGCCTTTACTTACGGACAGATTCAACAGATGGCCCAATGAATGCTGGAGGCGTTCCGCGCAGTCGTCATCGTGCTCAAGACAGACAATCCGTTTCCTATCCAGCAGTTCATAGGCAATCCCCGCAATGCCGGACCCCAAAATCATCACTTCATCACCCAGATCTTTCCGGAATTGATTTACGATCCATCGGTTAAACCAGCGGGCTCTGCTCATGCTATGGTACATGGACGCAAGTTCATTCTTGCAATAATGCGTGTCGAACCAGGCATATCTGAAAATGGCGATAATGGCTGCGATAGCGTCCCGCACACCAATCTTCTTGCCTTCGGCATATGTTCTGCCCCTGTACGATATGGGCACTTCGCAGATCCGCGCGCCCCAGCGGGCAAGTTTTACGGATAATTCCGGCTCCAAATCAAATCCATTACTCCTGATGATGAGTTGCTTCAAGGTATTTGCGCGGATAAGTTTATAACACGTCTCCATATCGGTGAGGTTGAGGTCCGTGATGATATTAGTAAGCAAGGTGAGCGACTTGTTTATCAGCGCATGCCAGAAAAACATCGCCAGGGCGTATCTGTCCACGAGAAACCTGGAGCCGAACACCGCGTCGGCGATGCCCTCCATAGCGGGTTCAAGCAGCCTGGCGTAATCACGCGGGTCATATTCAAGGTCCGCGTCCTGAATGATCGCCCAATCGCCCGTCATGTGTTCGATGGCCGTCCGGATAGCGGCCCCTTTCCCCTGATTCACCTCATGGAGGATGAGTTTTACATCCGAATGCGATCCCGCGAATTCCCGCAACTTCTCCCGGCTGCCGTCTTGCGAGCAATCATCCACGATGACAATTTCACGCTTACACGGAAGCGGGGCCGATATAACAGCCTCAAGCAGCGTATCAAGCGTTCGAATCTCATTGAACACAGGGATGAGTATGGAAAGTCGCGTCACTTCGTGCATTTTCTCACTTTGCCCATGGGAGCCAGCCCCTTTTCGTCTATCACGCAATCAACCGGAACAAAAAACCGCCCTCACACAATATTGTCCTTGGCGGCGCTATTTTCGCACAATTATACAACTGGCGCAAATAGCCCTCGCGCCCCGGAGTCGTGCCGGACCTGGGTTGCATCTCCCCGGCCAATAAGGTATGGTTATTTCATCTAGAGCATTTTAAGAAAATGGGTATAGGTTTTCTTAAGATGCTCTAAGTGTAATACCAATAAAGTCAGTTTGGAGCGCCTTGCATGTGCGAAGTGGAAGTTACCGTGTTAATGCCGTGTCTGAATGAAGCAAAGACGATTGGGATATGTGTCGAAAAAGCCATCAAGACCCTGAATGCGCTCGGAGTCGAAGGTGAAGTTCTCGTTGCTGACAATGGCAGCACTGACGGTTCACAAGCTTTAGCAGCGGAGAAGGGGGCGCGCATCGTCGCGGTTGAACGCCGTGGATATGGCGCAGCTTTGGCAGGGGGCATTGAGGCCGCCCAGGGAAAATACGTTATCATGGGCGACGCCGATGATAGTTACAATTTCACGGAACTTGAGCCTTTCATCGCAAAGCTGCGTGAAGGCTATGAGCTTGTGATGGGAAACCGGTTTCAGGGCGGCATCAAACAAGGCGCCATGCCCGTTCTGCACCGCTACTTGGGCAATCCTGGCCTCAGCTTCATTGGGAGATTGTTTTTCGGCGCAAAGGTGCGTGATTTCTACTGCGGCCTGCGTGGTTTTAACAAAGAGTCTATAGCGAATCTGAACCTTTTGTCCACAGGTATGGAATTTGCCCTTGAGATGGTCGTGAAATCTCATATACGCAAACTGAAAATAACTCAAGTCCCCACAACCCTGTCGCCTGATGGCCGCGATCACGCTCCTCATTTGCGGACATGGAGAGACGGCTGGAGAAGTCTGCGCTTTTTCTTGATATACAGTCCTAAATGGCTTTTTTTCTATCCTGGTATCGCACTCATGCTGATTAGCATAATAACCGGTACAGTGCTTATTCTTGGGAACATCTCCCGGACAAATTCACTGTTATTGTCAATGACCCTGCTCTTGCTGGGTATGCAGAGCGTCTTTTTTTCAGTGCAATCCCGTACATTTGCCACACAAGAAGGGTTCCTGCCGCCAAGCAAAAACCTGGAGAGTTTTTTCCGCGCCTTTTCATTAGAGATAGGGTTAACCGTGGGTGCGCTGCTCAGCGCCGCCGGTATTGCCGGCTACGTGCTGGCAATCCTCATATGGGCAAAAAATGATTTTGGAGGCTTCCCGATAACAACCACTCGCGTCCTGGTTATCCCGTCCTCCGGCGCATTGATATTGGGCTTCCAGATAATCCTTAACTCCTTCATGCTTAGCATTTTGCGGCTCGAACACTTTGGGGATAAAGCAAAGAAGAGCAAGACATGAAGATCCTCATATAACGCATTATGGCCACCCCATCAGGGATGAATTGAATGTGTGGCGCTGTGCCGCGATCTGGTATTGCCTGTTTATAATACTGCAATTTCTCAGACAATATATACTGAAAGTCCCAACGCTCTTTGGAGTGCGGCGGCACGACGCCGCTTTTCTTCGGGCGGCTTGCCGCCCGGACTTTGTGCGTTTACACTACCGGTTTGCAACTCCTGCAAATAGCGTCAGTTGCGTAATATTTGCGAAACTTTTCAAGATGATGAGAGTTAGGAACCCAAGGTCAGCGAAGCGCAACCCGTGGTGAGGAATGTAACACGCGATAAGCGCTGAAAGCGCGTCCTGAAAAAGGGTCGCGGGACACTAGTCCGGAGCGCTCACCCGGTGTTATTTATTAGTATTAGTCCCTTCGAAGCTGGCAAGTCTTCGAGTCCTGTTCATCTTGCCATGTCTTTTTTGTTTGGTTCCGGCTATGCTGGATTGGGAGATGTTCGGGCGGGGGACTCACTATTGCAAGTGCATCTGCAAGTTTTATGCGTCCAGCGTTACCGGTTAGTGCAAATTCGCCTGAGATGACCAAGCGATCCGCACTGTACACATCGGCGCGAATGGTACGAGAATCTAGCGGAAAAGGAAAAGATTCGTAATATTTGATTAGAGTAAACCGTGATGTATTATCACCGTATTCAGGATAATCCCCCACGATGTTCTCTTCCGGCAAGGGCCAATCCTGCATGCCATACCACTCGCGAATGCCCGTGAACATCTCGTGCGCCAGCCGGACATCAGGAACTGGATACATCGCCGAGCCTATTCTGGTATCACCAATATGGAGTTCTATTTTTGTAATTCGTTCGCTTGAGAACAGCCAGCCAGTAACCTGCAGCTCGTTATTATCACGAATGCGAACGCCGCTTATGGCCATACGTGTTGGCAATCCTGCCCTCTCAGGAAACAAATCATCCTTTTCCGGGGTAGATATCTTGTAAAGTGTGTGACCTGGCACATTAAACACCGGAGACCAATTGGGGCGAATTGTCGTCGGCCCGCAATCCTGGAGACGGGTCTCAAACTCAGATTCGTCCACCCCTTCTTTTACTAAAGCTTTGAAGAAAGCTTTACGGAAATTATCGTTAATGACTGGCTGGGTATCATAAAGCAGGAAGTACACGTTTCCCGTCTGGGCAATGCTTTCCAGCTTAAAAAGGGCATTCTTGTCACTCGGTGTGACAAGTCTGATCGAGAACGGGAAGTCCTCGGAACCGTAAGCGGATGCCGGGCGCAGCCTTTGGATGTTACGGAAAGCGCTTACTTCGGCTAGAGCTACGATGGAATTGACCGGGATCTCGTTCTTGATTTGTGTTAATGCTGAGTGTATGGGCCACTCTACGAATTTTGCGCTCTGACTTTTCGCGGTGTTGGAATTCATCCAATGGACCGATTGGATGATGACTTCCTCGGCCTGAGACAGGCAGCCCAGGAAGATAAGCTCTGGCACAAGGATCAGAATCCGGTTCCGTCCCCCGCGCTTCCAGAACAAGGCAATCTTCAGCCACATAAAATAAATTGATCCAGAAAGCATGAGGCTGAAAGTTGGAAGCATTTGCGCGCCATTAACCCACTGGAACTGGGCGTAGTTAAGTTTTGCAAATACGACCCAATACGTTGAGTTGCAAATAAACAAAATCCCCAGAAGTGTGAAATAGCGGCGGCCGATAAGAGAAGAGCGCCCCCAAGAGACAAAAGCCCATATCAATGCGGCGCTGACGGAAAGCACTCCTAACTTGACCAGCCCGTAGTAATTCCACACATTCGTTAGCAGCCACCCCGGATAATCTTTAAGCGATAGCACATCCCCAAACGGTGTTTCCCCAACGGATTTGGCGGAAAACGTCTTCACGCAGAGGTCATCAAAAGCCATATCAAAGCTGCCAAAGAACCATGCGTTGGTTAGCAGGTGCGTCAAGAAAGCCGTAATGGAAGCAGTGGCCAGTATTGCAACAATCAGCGTGGCTTTGCGCCAGTTCTTCAAACCCAGGCGCCAAAATGTGTAAGCAAAGACAAAAAAACTACTCGCCAGTAATTGGTCGTAAGTCGAAAAGGCGTCGCAGAAAAGGCATAACCATGCAGCCCCGAAAAACAAAATGCGCCGCCGTGGCCGGCCAATTTCAAGCGCGAGTATTAAGAACAGAAAAGCCGCGGCCTGGAAAAACAGGGATAGATTGAGATAGTTTTCAAGGCATTGCGCAATGAATATTGCGTGAACAGCCTGCACGATAGTGGCAATACATGCGATACGATTGTTAAGGATCAGGGACACCACTGTATAGAACAGCAGAAGATAAGCGAGTGCAATTGCGTTGAAGAATACGGCCAGTGCAAACTTGGAAGTGCCTCCAAGTTTCCAGATCACACCAGCGACATAATAGGGAAGCGGTGGATAGTGCGTATACCACACTGTGTGATCCGAAGCGCTCAAATTGCTAAATATATCCGGGAAAGGCGGTGTGAAGCGGTGGTGAAAATATCCGTCATCAGCAAAGTGCTGGGCGGCGTATGGTATCCAGCCCATTTGGACTGTCGGTTTGGTATGCACCCGGGAGAAGTAAACCGTGAACAATATGAATAGAGTCACGAGCAGCACCATAGCGGGCCAGAATGCCCGCGGGGATCGAGACAAAAAAGGTTGAAGTTCATCTACATCCAGGACGGCTGGTACACTCTTGCCAGGCGCTTCCACCATTAGTTTGTCTTCCCTTCACCAAGACCCCACATAGTGAGACCAAAATTGAGGTAACCTGTCTTCGATTGGGCGAAGTGTCTCTTGAAGAGCCATTCCAGAGATTCACGCGTAAACGGACAAATATGGTCGGCTGGCCTACCCGTAATAATATTGAAAAAACGCTCGCCGAACAGCCACAAAATCGAATCATAAGGCGGGGTGAAGACAAGCAATCTGCCGTCAGATTTAAGTATACGCTTTACTTGACGCATGGTCTCCGTGCGGCATTCAACATGCTCAATTGTGTCGATCATTAAAACCAGGTCAAAGGTCTCCGAAGCATAGGGCAGGTCATGATCGAAGTCCACGATTTTTGTAGGTAAGCCCCGGCTTTTTGCAATTTCAAGAAGCGATTCATTGCTATCGGCGGCATGGAAATTGAGATGAGGGAAGAGCCGGGCCAAGCTTGCGGATATGGCCGCTGCGCCGCTTCCCAAATCAAGCACTTGACTTTCCTCTGGCAGACTGGACAGCACACGTTTCGCGACCCTCTTCTTGGCCAGATCCAGCCAACGAAATAGCCGGCCGCCGGCTACTGTGGTGTAATATGGCGCGAAATCGCATCTATCCTTATCATTATTGATCATTACTACTCTTTGTTTTGCGCATGTTGTGCATACTGCTATTTGCCCGGAAGGTAATCCAGGAACAGCCGCCAAAAGAAAAGATAGGACTTCCTGTATGTCGGAAGTTTCGACTCGCCCCATTTCCTGCAATACTCGTGACTGCCCACTTCTGTGACGCGATATCCGTACTTGAGGTATTGAACGATCATGTGCTGTTCGACATCGAAATCGTTTGCATGCAGCCGGACTTCCTTCGCGGACGCCGCCCGGGCGGCCCGAAGGCCATTGAGTACGTCGGTGAGGGTCGATTTCCATCGCAGATTTATCATAACGCTCAGAAAATCACTGCCAAAGGCGCGTAGCCATGTGTCTATATCCCCCTTCCACTCATCGCTCCCGCCTTTGTGCCGCGAAGCGATTACCAGATCCGCCTCATCATTCACGATCGGTTCAACCAGTTTAGGAATGTCAGCAGGTTCATGAGAACCGTCAGCGTCAAAGAACACAATCACATCGCCAGTCGCTTTTTCTATTCCAACCTTGTATGCGTCTCCCTTGCCTTTTCCATTATCCTGATACACCGAGGCCCCGGCCGCTTCCGCTTTTTCACTGGTGCCATCCGTAGAATGTCCATCAACAACAATGATTTCATCACCATAAGGTTTGAGACTTTCAACCAGTTCATATATACCGCCAGCCTCGTTCTTGGTGGGGACGACAACCGTGACCTTACATTTTTCGTCAGTACTTCCCATGTGCCCAAACCCTTTGTTAGTTATTTTTGAAAATGGCAGGAAGATGTTTTGCTAACCAACACAGATGCCCGGATGCATAAACTGACTTGCTGCACTGCATAAAACCGACATTCTTTTACCGCGCACGGAACATCAATTATGGCAAACGCGCAAAACAATTGCAAATTTGGGGCGCGCGCCAAGCGTCTCAATCACTAATCCTCAGCAAGGAGATTCTTTGCCTTTCCGTTTTCCTGCGAGGACTGTATTTGTTACAGGTATCCGAGGGCGCGCAGAGCGTCCTGCGTTTCCGCATCCACATTCTCCGCGATTACCGATGCGATGGGCGGGTTGTGCCAAAGGTATACGCCAAACTTGCCAGTAGTGATCTTTGCCTTAACATCAGGCGAAGCCGATGTCAGTTCAGACAGGTCCAGTTTCACCCCGTCAATGCCAATGTTTTGCAGCTTTTCTCCAGCGAAAACTTGCTCTTGAGGGATTATCTCGGTATTTCGTTTAAGTTCCAGTTCAATCTGCAGTGTTGGCGGCGCAACTATGAAAATTTCCACATGATTTCGATTTATCGGATTTCCAAAAAAAGCGTGTTTGTCAGAGGGCTTTTGTGAGACATTCTCGCGTTTTATGTTGAACTTCACTTCGTTCTGCGATTGTTCAAATTCCATGGGATACCCGGAAGCTCTGATGTCCATTTTGCCGATATTTTCACCGCGCAAAGCGCCCGTTAAATATTCTTTCGTTTCCTTATCGAATTCTATGTAGATGTGCAGACCGGATGATGCGGGCGCCATGATTTCGGCCAATTTATTTTTCATCTGCGCTAAAGTCTCTTTGGGTTCAAGAGTTGGCGTTTTTTCTTGAGGATCGCTGATAAGATCGTAAAAGATCTCTTTGCTTTCGGCATAGTCATCTATAAATTTGTGGCGGTTTGATCTTATGGCCGCCATATTCTTTTCCTTCATTGTGAACATAGAGGCGCTATATTCTTTTTCGGGAGCCTGGCCTTTCACTAATGTCTTAAGAAAAGACGAGCCTTGAAAAGCCGGTTCGACAGGTATATTAAGATA
>Ga0255394_10089_pt1 | contig 13814 bp, 11 predicted proteins | sample ANMaggSeSYBR01D3_FD_182112 | JGI IMG/M metagenome (GOLD analysis project Ga0255394, IMG submission 182112) | Sediment cell enrichment communities from methane seep in Santa Monica Basin, California, United Staets - ANME aggregate JGI... | ecosystem: Environmental > Aquatic > Marine > Cold seeps >...
GCGCCAGTGCAATGATTTCAGATGGGGTCTTGTATGACCCAGTGCCTGATATCACATTGGCCCTGCACCTCTGGAATGAAAAACCCCTGGGTTGGATTGGCATAACTGATGGACCGATGATGTCTGCCTCTGAGACGTTTATGGTCCGCATCACCGGGAAAGGCGGCCATGGTGGAAAACCTCATGAAGCAGTGGATCCCATTGTCGCGGCGGCTGGAATCATCAATACACTTCAATCTATAGTCTCCCGGGAAATACCACCCCTGGATAGCGGGGTAATCACAGTCAGCTCGATTCAGGGAGGAGAGGCTCACAATGTGATCCCTGAAGAAGTAAACCTCACTGGTACAATCCGATCCTTCACTGAGGATACCAGGGAATTATTGCTCAATCGTTTCCACGAGGTAGTGGAAACGACAGCAACTGCTTATTTATGCCAGGTTGAGGTAAAAATTGAAGATATCTCTCCAGCCGTTAACAATAATCCTGAGATTGCAGCAGTTTTACGACGGGTTGCGGGTGAATTATTTCCTGCAGCAGTGATAGATCCCGGTTACCGAACGATGGCATCGGAAGACATGGCTTATATGATGCAGGATATTCCAGGATGTTATTGCCTGATAGGTTCGGCAAATCCTGAGAAGGGACTGGATGCCAAGCACCATCAGCCAGAGTTTAACTTTGATGAGGAAGTTTTAACCCGGGGGACGGCGTTGTTGGTTTCGGCGGTTTATGAACTACTAAAAGATTAATTCAATCAGAATAAATGCATAGATAAATGATCCGTATTCCCTGGTGGATTCCGGATCTTTTTGTTGATTAATAGGGGCTCGGTGTTAGTCATAACACCGAGCACTCTAACTGATTATTGACGCATAAATCCGAGAATGTTATAATTGGATTAATCTTATTGATCAGATTAATCATATCAGGGGCGATTATATGGATCATTCAGAGTTCTTTCTCTTTCTCCTCCAAAATTCAGAAACAGATAATGAAAAGCTGCCTTCTTTGAAGGATCTCAGCACAGAGCTGGGGATAAGCATCTCTAGGTTGAGGGAACAGCTGGAAGTTGCCAAAGCCCTGGGTTTGGTGGATGTTCGACCCCGGTTGGGGATACGGCCACTTCCGTATTCATTTACACCAGCTGTAGATGCCAGTTTATGTTATGCGATCCAGTTTGATAATACTAATTTTGAAAAGTTTGTAGATCTTCGAAGGCATTTGGAATATGCTTACTTTCCCCAGGCTGTGGACCTTTTGCAGGAATCAGATCACCAGGAACTGAGGCGGCTGGTTCAGGATGCCTGGGAAAAATTAAGGGGAAGTCCTGTCAGAATTCCCCATGATGAACACCGCCAATTACATCTCACAATTTTTAACCGCCTGAATAATGTTTTTGTGTCAGGTTTGCTGGAAGCCTACTGGGATGCTTATGAAGCGGTTGGATTAAATGTCTACGCAGACTTGGATTACCTGGAACAGGTTTGGACTTACCACGAACAGTTGGCCGAAGCCGCGATTATCAAGGATAAATCCCGGGGATTGAAAGTGCTCCATGAGCACTTTGACTTAATGGATCGCATGTTGGCCTGATATTTTATTATTAATCTATTACACGTATTTCGGGAATTTTTTTTCAGGAGTATGAATGGCAAAAACACAATCAAAAATGCAAACACAGAAAGTAGTGAATGAATTTTCAATCAATATCGCTACCATAAATGGGTCTGGCAGTCAGACAGCAAATTTAACCTTGATAAGATCAATCTTTAAAATGGGGATACCTGTATCAGGAAAAAATATTTTTCCGTCGAATATTCAAGGTTTACCCACCTGGTATAAAATTCGAGTCAGCCAGGCCGGTTATTTGGGACGCAGTCAAAAGACGGAAATTGCAGTTGCAATGAATCCAAAGACTTTTGGGGATGATCTTGCTGATTTGGACGCAGGGGGTATTTTTCTTTATGCAGATCATATTAAGGAACCCATTGATCGGGATGACCTGATTCTCTGCCCCATGCCGGTAAAATCCATCGTAAAAGAGACCAAACCTCCCCGTGAGCTGAGAGATTATGTTGCTAACATGGTGTATGTTGGAGTATTGGCTTACCTGTTAGATATCCAGCTGGAAACTATCGAAAGCGCCCTTGATTTCCACTTTAAAGGGAAACAGGGTCCTATTGATTTTAATTTGTCTGTGATCCATGATTCTTTCCATTGGGCTGAAAACAACCTGGAGATTGTTTCACCTTTTCAAGTTCAACCCCTGGATCTAACTGAAGGGTGTAATCTGGCAAACGGCAATACCGCTGGAGGATTGGGCACTATCTACGGGGGCATGCATTTCGTTTCCTGGTATCCAATCACTCCGGCAACGAGTTTACCTGAGGCAATTCTGGAATATGCTCCAGGCTTAAGAAAAGATCCCGAAACAGGAAAGAATACTTATGCAATCATTCAGGCTGAGGATGAATTGGCAGCGATCGGTATGGTGGTCGGGGCAGGTTGGGCAGGTTTGCGGGCGATGACCGCTACCTCCGGTCCCGGATTGAGTTTAATGAGTGAATATGCAAGCCTGGCATATTTTGTGGAAATACCCGTTGTGGTTTGGGTAATTCAGCGGGTGGGTCCAAGTACCGGACTTCCAACTCGGACAGCACAGGGTGACGTTAACCAGACTTATAATCTTGGGCAGGGAGATACCAAACACATAGTGCTCATTCCCGGATCAGTTAAAGAGTGTTTTGAGTTCGGCTGGAAAGCCCTGGATTTGGCTGATAAGCTGCAAACACCGGTATTTGTGCTTTCTGATTTGGATTTAGGCCAAAATCAATGGATGACACCGCCATTTGAGTACCCGGACGAACCCATTGACCGGGGCAAGATCCTCTGGGAAGAGGATCTGGAAAAGATCAAAGATGAGTGGGGCAGGTATCTTGATCTTGATGGAGATAATATCCCTTATCGAACAGTACCGGGAAATCAACATCCCAAGAGTGCCTATTATGCCCGGGGTACAGGGCATGACGATTTTGCCAATTACAGCGAAAAACCCGAAGAATGGGAAAAAAATCTAGACCGAATTAATAGAAAGATTGAGTCGTCCAGGGCGATTCTGCCTAAACCGGAAATTACTACCCGTTCCGGTGCTAAATCTGGTGTGATTGCCTTTGGATCTACAGATTCCGCGGTCAGGGAAACCTGTGATTTATTACAGGATGAGGGATTGATCCTGGATTATCTGCGAGTGCGCGCATTACCGGTTGCATCAGAAGTATTGGATTTCATCCGGGCCTACGAGCGAATTTATGTGGTTGAAAATAACCGGGATGGACAAATGCACAGTATTCTTTCTTTAGAGATACCTGATCGCGCAACTACCTTGGTATCCCTATCGCATATTGATGGGATGCCCCTGAGCGCAGATTGGATCAAAGCGGCAGTGATGGAAGAGGAGAAATCTTAATGGCTGAGAAAACAAGCAAACTGAATGAAATTGGATTATCCAAAGAAGATTACAAGGGAAAACAGACCACCTTATGCCTGGGTTGCGGCCATAATGCTATTGTTGGTCAGATTATCTCTGCCTGTTATGAATTAAATATCCCGCCGGAGAGAGTGATAAAAGTTAGCGGGATTGGTTGTTCAAGCAAAGCCCCCACCTATTTTATGGATCGCGCGTTTGGATTTAATGGTTTACATGGGCGTATGCCATCCCTTGCTACCGGCGCCTTGTTTGGAGATACATCCCTGATTGGAATCGGAGTGAGTGGTGATGGGGATACTGCAAGTATTGGGATGGGTCAGTTTAAACATGTAACGCGCCGTAATTTGCCATTACTATATATCGTCGCCAATAATGGGGTTTATGGTTTAACGAAAGGCCAGTTTTCAGCTACTGCGGAACAGGGGTTAGCGCTCAAAAAACAGGGCCAAAATCGATATGTTCCTGTAGATATTGTTTGGGAAGCCATTGCCGGGAGGGCATCATTCGTGGCTCGAACTTTTTCCGGGGATCCCCAACAGTTGAAGGCATTAATAATAGCAGGACTGCATCATCGCGGAATTGCAGTCATCGATGTGATCAGTCCCTGTGTGACTTTTAACAACCAGGATGATTCCTTCCATTCCTATGCCTGGGGCAAATCCCACGAGGTTGCCCTGCACGAGTTATCTTTTGTCCCCCCAGTTCGAGCAATTAAAGTTCAGTATGAAAAAGGCGAATCATTGGAAGTGCCGCTCTACGATGGTACCCATATCATTCTTAAGAAACTTGCCCATGATTATGAACCGACTGATAGAGCAAAAGCTCTCCAGATGCTGGAAGATGCCAACGATAGAAACGAGTTAATTACCGGTTTAATATACATCAATCCGAAACAAAAATCGCTTTTTGACCTGTATGATTTACCGGATACACCCCTTAATCGTTTGCCGAATGAAAAATTACGCCCGGATCCAAAATCACTGGAGGAGATAAATAATCTGATGTTCTAACTAAAATCAGATTTGGTTGATAATGGAGCGAATGTTATTGAGAATTTTCAAAATAATAATAGATTAGCTTCTGATAGACTGAATAAACTTTATTGGTTGTTGTGTATTGAACTTACCAGGGAGGAGCTATGACTCTTTGGAGACAACCACTTGACAAGGACCGCATTCTTATTACACACGGTATCGTTCATATTGTCGATGACCGTTGTAAAGGGTGTGGTTTTTGCATTGAATTCTGTCCTCAGGAAGTTCTAACGATTTCTAAACGTACAAATGCCAAAGGGTATCATCCTCCGGAAATTATTCCGGGTACTCAATGTATTAATTGTGGTTTATGTACACTCTTGTGTCCTGATTTTGCAATATATATAGAAGATGGTGGAAAACATTCGCCTGAAAGAGTCATACCAATTCACCGTCCGGGGAGTAAGGATGAATAAAGAAAAAGGCAGACTTACCGGAGAACATTTTATGCTGGGAGATCATGCCTGTGCGGAAGGAGCGATCCTGGCAGGCTGCCGATTTTTTGCTGGGTACCCGATTACGCCGGCAACAGAAATTGCAGAAAGAATGTCTGTTCGGCTTCCTCAGGTAAATGGAAATTATATCCAGATGGAAGATGAGTTGGCATCCATGAATGCTATCCTGGGCGCTTCCTGGGCAGGCGAAAAATCAATGACAGCAACCAGCGGTCCCGGATTTTCATTAATGATGGAGAATCTCGGCCTTGGAATAATGCTGGAAACCCCCTGTGTGATTGTAAATGTCCAACGGGGAGGACCATCAACCGGTTTACCAACATTGGTCGGACAGCAGGATATGATGCAGGCCAGATGGGGTTCTCACGGTGATTATGAAATTATCGCTCTCTGCCCCGGCTCCCCTCAGGAACTTTTTGACCTGACTATCAGGGCTTTTAATCTATCTGAGAAATACCGGACACCAGTCCTGGTCATGACTGATGCAGAGGTTGGTCACATGACGGAAAAAGTGGTCATCCCACCCGTTGAAGAAATAGAAATCATCAACCGACCGCTAGTCCATAAAGGAGATCTAGAGCCGGATCATTTCCGGATATTCAGGGATAGTCCCGCGAGTGATCCAAAACATGTATCTCCCATGGTGAAAGCCGGGGATGGTTACCGCATTCATGTCACTGGTTTGACACACGATGAGCGAGGTTATCCAGCCATGAATGCTGAGGCAAATCAGTGGAATGTCACCCGCTTGATGGAAAAGATCAATGCCAACAAGAAAGAAATAATTGAAGTAGAAACCGACAAACTCAGGAATGCAGAGGTAGTTGTAGTTTCTTATGGTATCTCAGCCAGGACTTCTCTCTGGCCGATTGAGCAGGCTAGAAAAGAAGGTATCAAGGTCGGTTATCTCCGGTTAATCACTGTCTGGCCTTTCCCGGAAGATACCATCTTAAAACTAGCCAAAAAGGTCAGCGCATTTGTAGTACCGGAAATTAATATGGGGCAGATTGTTCGTGAGGTGGAACGTTGTGCTGCTGGGCAGGCACATGTATTCGGAGTTCATAAACCCGGGGGTGATATTCTGGATCCCGGGGATGTCTTAAATGCGATCAGGAAAGCTGCAGCAGTCCCCCAGAAGACCTGAATCCGATCGATGGGATTTTTTGGCGGAAATGTGGAGGAAATTTTATGACAACTGATGAGATGGAACGCAGTGAACGGTTGCGGATTATGAATTATGATACACCGGCTGTCAGTGATTGGGAAACCGGATTGCACCCGATGGATGATTTACTGCGCGGAGAGAGACTTCCCCATATCTGGTGCCAGGGCTGTGGCTTAGGAACTGCTTTAACTTCCTTTATCAGCTCCTTACAATGGCTGGAGAAAAATCAAGGATGGGATCTGGATAAAGTCGCTGTTGTATCCGGTATTGGCTGCACAGGCAGGATTGCCGGTTATGTCAGATTGGATTCCTTCCACACGACTCACGGAAGGGCAATTCCATTTGCTACCGGTCTGAAAATCGCTAATCCGGAGTTGAAGGTAATCGTCATATCCGGAGATGGAGATATGGCAGGTATTGGAGGAAATCACCTGATCCATGCTGCCAGAAGAAACCTGAGTATCACGGTAGTTTGTGTGAACAATTTTAATTACGGTATGACCGGTGGCCAGGTGGGTCCTACAACACCCCATGAAGCCCGGGCGGTCACTGCTCAGTATGGAAATTATGAATTCCCTTTCAACTTGCCGTATCTGGCCGCAGCCAGTGGGGCATCCTTTGTCGCCCGCTGGACAACACTCCATGCCCGTCAATTGGATTGGACATTAAGGAAAGCGTTAAATCACTCCGGCTTCAGTTTTGTGGAAATCATTGCTCCTTGTTCAACAGCTTATGCCCGCTGGAATCCAGAAGGGAAAGGATTGGATCCGGAAAACCTCCGACGACGGGGTTTGGAGGTTATGAAACATTACCAGAATATAGGGCGGACAGAACATGGAGTTCATCCCAAAGATGCTCACATTAAAGTAAATGAATCCGGCGAAGTGATAGAAATCGTAGAGGGTGAATTCCTGCAAGAATCCAGGCCAGATTTTATAGAAGCCATTAATCAGCGAAAAGATCAGGCTGAAAAGTACTGGCAGGGTGAAAAAGACGCTCTTGATAAACGGAAAAAATTACCACCAAAAAAAGAGCAAGTATCCCGGACTGAGATCCAGCTGGGTGGTTTTGGCGGCCAGGGCATTATGAGCGCAGGCAAGATTATTGGTATGGCAGCTTCTGTTTATAACAATCTGGAGGCTTGTTTTACTCAGAGTTATGGACCGGAAGCAAGAGGGGGAGCAGCAGGATCACAAGTAGTGATTTCCAGTAAACCTATTCACCATCCTCACCTAACCCAGCCAACCAGCATGATCATGATGTCCCAGGGGGCTTACGATAAATATATTACAGACCTTAAGCAGGATGGAGTTCTGTTGATAGATGATGAATTAGTGACTCTCCCGGATGATCACCGGGCTGATATTAAAACCTATGGAGTTTCTGCTACTAAAATTGCTAAGGAGGCTGGCAACAACAGGGCTGCAAATACAGCCATGCTGGGTTTCTGGACTGCAGTGGAAGGAATAGTAGATAAAGAAGCCATGCAGGAGGCAATTGCAGAATCTGTACCCCCGAAAACAGTTAGTTTAAACTTGGAAGTTTTTGAAGCCGGTTACAAAAGAGGATTGGAACTGGTTGAATAATCCGTTAGGGAAAAACTATGGTTAAAGAAGTGCTCATCATTGGCAGCAGCCAGGCAGGATTACAAGCTGCATTGGACCTTGCCTCTTCAGGGATCAAGGTGCACGTCATTGAATCCAGTCCTTTTATGGGGAAAAACGGAGAATACCTCTTCCCGGATTATTTATTAAACCAACGATTGCTGGAAATTCTAAAACATCCGAATATTACTCCCTGGACAAATACATCCCTGCAGGAATTAACTAAAGTGAACGGGATTTTTCAGGCTGTTTTGCAGCAGTATCCCCGATATGTAGACCTCTCGAAATGTACTGCTTGTGGTGATTGTATCGAGATCTGCCCGGTGATTGTTCCCGGATCCGATCGGAAAGCTATTTTTCTAGAAGGACAGCCAGGTTGTGCTGTGATTGAAAAAGCAGGAGTTTCTCCCTGCACAAATGCCTGCCCGGCTGGAATTCACGTCCAGGGTTATGTGGCATTGATCGCCCAGGAACGGTACCAGGAAGCATATGATCTGATCCACTCCGCTCTGCCGTTTCCATCTGTATGCGGACGGGTGTGCAATCATTATTGTGAAGAAGCCTGCTCTCGTGCGCAATTGGATGAAGCGGTAAACCTGATGGCTTTGAAACGGTATGTGGCGGATTGGGCTTACAGGCAAAAAGATGACCAACCAGAGAATCCAAAGCTTTCTCTGGATAACACATTAGATGACAAGCGCCCCTCTTCGGGGAAAAGAGTAGCCATTATCGGGGCGGGTCCGGCAGGGTTAACTGCCGCCCGGGATTTAATTCACAGCGGACACGCGGTTACAGTTTTTGATGCCAATTCTACTGCTGGCGGAATGATGCGGGTTGGCATTCCCCCTCATCGTCTACCATATGATCAATTGGATTGGGAAATTCAACAAATCATTTCGGAAGGTGTTGACCTTAAACTGAATACCTGGGTGGATAATATTCCCGGGCTATTAAGCAATGGATATGATGCGGTACTTATCGCTACAGGTGCTCATGAGGCAGTGAAAATTCCTATTGAAAATGCTGATCATCCCCAGAACTGGCTCAGTCTGGAATTCCTGAAAAAGGTCTGTCTGGGGGAAGATATCGATCTCAGCGGCAGAAAAGTCATTGTTCTGGGTGGTGGTGATGTTGCCATGGATGCTGCCCGGGCGGCAGTTCGATTGGGTACTCCAGAAGTCCGACTGGTATGCAGGGGGATGAGGGCATCGTTTAATGAAATCTTGGAGGCTGAAGAAGAGGGAATCGAAATCATCCGGGGGAAGGTATTTAAGAAAATAGTCCTCGACAAGGACGAGATTTCCGGGGTGGAATGTTTAGATGCGGAAATTGGAGATGTAATTAACGGAAAACGTCAATTCAGTGAACTTCCTGGAACTGAACATGTTATTCCCGGGGATCTGGTGATTTGGGCTGTTGGTCAAAGGCCGGATTTTGGATTTTTACCGAAAAATGAACAGATCACTGTACTTTCTCCGGAAGGAATCCAGGCTGATTCCCAGATGATGACATCGATGGAAGGTGTATTTACTGCGGGGGATGTCCGCCGCGGAACCACATTTTTTGTTGTTGATGCAGTCGGGGAAGGGCATCATGCTGCCCGGTCCATTGATTATTACCTGAAGGGCGAGTCATTTGAGATCCCGGAGAATGGACTTTCGGAAGTAATCCTAAGCCAGGAAGAAATGCAATACAGGCTTGATCAAAGGGATCAGGCCAGATTTAATAGAGCTGCGATTCCTCACTTACCGGTGAAGGATCGGAAAAATAATTTTATTGAAGTTGATTTGACACTCGGTGAAAAAGCTGCATTGCAGGAAGCCGGGCGCTGTTTAATTTGTGGCCCCTGCAGCGAGTGTATGGCTTGTGTGGAGGTTTGTGAGCCGGGTGCGATAATCCATAATCAAACATCATCAAGATCGTTTATAGATGTTGGTGCAGTGATATTTGCAGACGATATCCCGATTGAATTGGATGGTTTTGAGGAATACCAAGTTGCCGGAGAAGACCTGAAAGCGGGATCGGCTGCCGCGTACCAGGTGATGAAGGATTTGAAATTAAACCTGAATCCTAATATTCAAATTATCCCTCCCATAGCTTTACCAGAGGAAACCGAGGATAGAATCGGATTGTTCCTTTGCCAGTGCGGAGGTGAGATTTCCGATATCGTAGATACCACTGCCCTTAGTGCAGAAGCAGTGAACTGGTCCGGCATAGTCCATGCTCAGGAACTGCAGTTCTCCTGTTCTGAAGATGCTGCAGGTGAAATTATGGAAACCATCCAGGTACAGGACCTCGATAAGGTAATTCTAGCGGCCTGCACTTGCTGTTCCCTCGATCAGATATGTTTCAGCTGTACTTATCAGCGATTACGCTGCAAAGACAACCTGGGAATTTTTTCATCCTTAAAGAGCAGCATTCCCATCGAATTTGTAAATATCCGTGAACAATGCGCTTGGGTACATCAGGATCTCCCGGATAAGGCTACTGAAACAGCAAAAATCCTGATTAAGACTGCCCTGTCACGCCTTCGATCTATTAAAACTGGAGTTCAACCACACTCGTATGAATCCAAAAAGGTCCTTATTGCAGGAAACGGACCTGCTGGGGAAATATGCAGGTCCTCACTTATCGACTTGGACATAGAAGCAGACATGATTGGTGAGATTCCGAAAAAGATCCTTCGAACAGGCGGTCATTTTATCCTGACTTACGATAGTTCTGAATTATTGACAGATCTGCTGGTTATTACTCCGAGAAACAAAAAAGAGCAAAAGCTTTTGCGTGATGTGCTTCAGATGCCTGATGGTCGCTCACTTTTTCAATTAGCAGACTCAAGGGTCAATTCATTGGATTTTGGAGTACTTATATTCCCGCCTGATGTGGACGCCGAGATTTCAGGAAGGTCTGGGGCTGCCCGGATTGCTGCCTGGATAAACAGGATTAATAATAAAACAAAATTGTCGGCTGCTGAAGTTGATAAATCCCGCTGCCGGGCCTGCGGAACCTGTGTTGAGGTTTGTGGATTTGGTATTCCGGACCTTATTGAAGAAACCTCTGGCCGATATTCTTTCATCGATCCAAAATTATGCCTGGACTGCGGCATCTGCGCAGCAATTTGCCCTTCCGGAGCGATTACCCCTGGACAATCCTCAGACCTGCAGTTGGAAGAAATGATAAAAACAATCCTGGCTTAATATGAAAACAGAAAAGAAGGAATCAAAGATTATTTTATTTACCTGTAATTGGAATGCTTACAGTGGCCTTGAGGCAGCTGGTGCAGAGAAAATTTCATATTCACCCACTGTGTACCCAATCCGGCTTGCTTGTCTGGGCCGAATCACACCGGGAATAATATTAAAGGCATTTGAGAATGGAGCCAACGGTGTATTATTACTTGGCTGTAGTGAAGGTGAATGTCAATATGAAACGGGGAACAAACAGGTTACCGAGATTGTTCCGGAAACCAGGAGTCTCCTGAACTTGCTGGGTTACAACGATAATCAATTCCAGCTGGATTTTGTAGATGTCGGGGACGGCAAAGCCTTTAAAGAGATTATCCAAAATTTTACAAATGGGATTGATGAGATTCAAGGAAATCAATGAATGGATTAAAAGAAATTATCCAATCGAACCGGGTTTGGCTTTGCCTGGATTGCGGTAAATGCAGTTCAGTCTGTCCTATTACCAGGCATATCGTTGAACCTTATACCAGTCCCCGGCTGCTGGTTGAGATGGCGATCAATTCAGGTGAAGATGCCATATTAAATAACCCGCTTCTCTGGTCTTGCTTAACCTGTAATTACTGTACTGAGATCTGTCCCTCCCAGGTATCTTTTTCTAATTTTATACAAAATATCAGAGTAGAAGCCAGAGATCAGGATAAGTCCCCCAATTGCACCCATAGTGGGATGATGCAAACTTGGAGCCGAATGATGTCCGATCCTGAATTGAAACAGAGCCGGCTGGACTGGATTGAGGATGGTCTCCAGGTCTCCGAGGACTCTGACACGGTATTCTTTACCGGTTGTTTGCCGTATTATGATGCTGCCTTCAGCCAATTGGATATTGAAGGGATAGACACAACCAGGGCAGCCCTTAAAATTCTCAATTACCTGGGTATTGAACCCATAGTTTTAAAGGATAAGTGTGTTTTATGGTCCAGGCACATTCAGGACAGGTAGTAACGATTCGTTTGGCTCCTGTAGACTTAAGGTTCTCTAAATTCGTTTCCCCCAATTTACGAAATGTTTTCATATCACCCTGCCAATATTGATCATGACCGCAGCAGCGCTCATCTGCTAATACTATGGGTTCAATACCGAGGTGATTGAGGATCTTTAAGGCAGATCTGGCAATCTCTATCCCTTCAATATCTAATTTTTCAAACGCTGCATCATAATAGGGCAAACAACCGGTAAAATACACCGTATCTGATTCTTCAGAAGTTTTAAGCCCGCTCCCAATCCAATCCAACCGGTCTTGCTTCAATTCAGGGTCGGTCATCATCCGTCCCCAGGTTTGGATCATCCCGCCGTGGGTGCAATCGCCAGAACGATCCTGATCCCTGGCTGCTTCCCTGACGTTCTGAATAAAATCAGAAAAAGATACCAGGGAGGGACAAATTTCAGTACATTGATTACAGGTTAAGCAGGACCAGAGCAGCGGGTCATCTAAAACTTCAGCCTCTCCACAACCAATCGCCGTTTCTACCAGCAACCGGGGACTTGTATAACAGTCAACTACATGCCGCGTAATAGGACAGACTGAACTGCATTTTCCGCAATCAAGGCACAACCATACCCGGTTTGATTGAACGATCTGTTTAAATCCGTTCATAGGTTTTCTTCTAGTTCTTCTATTCCTTTTACAAATTTATGGATATTCTCCACAAAGGATTTCCCATTCCCGGCAGCTACAAAATCCAATTGACATTGATTATCCTGATAACCCAGAAGTTTTAGAAGATTCTTGGTTTCCAGAAAAATCTCCCTGATTTGTTGACTGCCAGTTTCATAACGGCATTCATCTTCAAGGCAGCCCACCAGATACACACCTTTGGCGCCTTGCTCAAATGCCTTTAGAATAATCCCTGGAGTGATACGCCCCAAACAAGAAAGCCGGATCGGGTGCACCGAGGCAGAATAGGATCTTTTTTCTGCACCTGCCCCCTCAAGGCCACTGTAGGCATTCCAGTTACAGGTAAATAAGATGATTTTTGAACCCTTTTCTTGTATCTTCATATCAACTCAAGATCGCATCCAGCATTTTCTCCAGCTGCATATCTGAAGCGCTTTTTGATGTAATCGCTCCAGAGGGACAAATAGCGGCACAGATGCCGCAGCCTAAACACAATTTAGGATCAATCCGTGAATATTGACCAGAGGCTTCCCCAAAAAGCTCCGGTATGCCAAATCCACATACTTCAACACAGTATCCACATCCGCGGCAGCGGGATTTATCAACTTCAACCGCGGAGGAAGTAGTCCGGCTGTTAATCTGACTTATCCAGGCAGCAATCCGGGATGCTACAGCCCTGCCTGAAATCTCCGTGTCCACTTCGTGTGGTATGACAATCACTCCAAAATCCAGTGAATTGGTCTGGTCATCTATCAAAGAAAGAAGGGATCGTCCATCCGGCATCTTTAGAACATCTCTAAACTTACTCAGTTCCTCTTCATCTCCTGGAGTTATGACCAGCAGATCAGCTCGCCCTTCAGATATTTCATTGTTAATTTGTAAATTACCACCCACCCGCAGTATCTCAGAAGGCATATCCTCAGTTGTATCTGTGGCTATGCCCAGTTGGTTAAGTGATGAGCTGCAAACCTGTCCTGCCGGACCATTTCCAATTATCAAGACCTTTTTTGGATCCAGAGAGATAAGTGGTTCACCAGACTCTGCATATTGCAGTCGCGCCAGAGCAGTTTTTATCAGTGATTTTGCAGTAGCAGTTGCTTTTTCCGGGTTATCCATATGCACCCAGGCACACTGCTCCCGGATGTTTACAAATTCAATGGGCGTGATTTCCTTCAGGGAAGAAAATACTCCCAGATTCTCTTTACA
>Ga0255394_10090_pt1 | contig 13622 bp, 7 predicted proteins | sample ANMaggSeSYBR01D3_FD_182112 | JGI IMG/M metagenome (GOLD analysis project Ga0255394, IMG submission 182112) | Sediment cell enrichment communities from methane seep in Santa Monica Basin, California, United Staets - ANME aggregate JGI... | ecosystem: Environmental > Aquatic > Marine > Cold seeps >...
CCGTTTTAGTTTTGTCACCCACAGATTCAATAGGCAGACGGACAATAAAAGTTGTCCCTTTATATATTTCTGTTTCAAAGGTGATTGATCCACCATGTTTTTTCACCACAATTGCGTGAGTAATGCTCAAACCCTGCCCGGTACCTCCGCCAATATCCTTGGTGGTGAAAAAAGGGTTGAATACCTTGTCCTGGATGTTTTGTGGTATTCCACACCCCGTATCTGAAATGCGAATTTCAATCCAGTTTTTATCACGGCGTGTCTCTATGGTTATTGTTCCTTTACTTTTACTTCTGGAACTATCATTCGCCACTTTACCAATAGCATCAGCAGCGTTAACAATCAAGTTCAATATCACCTGATTCAGCTCAGCGGGCCAACCAGAAATCGACGGGAGATTTGTACCATAGCGTGTTTCCATTTCGGCTATATATTTCCATTTGTTACCTGCAACAGCAATTGTGCTTTCAATTGCCCTGTTAATATCAATGTTTGCTTTCCCTTCTACTGCCGGATGGGCAAACTCTTTCATTGCCCGGACAATTCCTGATATCTGCTCAACCCCCTCAATGGCCTGCTGGATTGCCTTGGGCAACTCCGTAATCAAATAAGCAATATCCAGGTCCTTGATAAAACCGTCAATTTCTGTGACAAGATCGGACGAAATTGTATTCTTTTTGTTTGCATCCAATAAAATGGCGTATTTATCCAGCATATTCATAATGTCATTGAATGACTCCTGAATAAACCTTGCGTTATCCCCGACGTATTGGGCGGGAGTGTTAATTTCGTGAGCTATTCCGGCTGCCAGTTGTACGATTGATTCCATTTTTTGCGACTGGGCCAACTGCGATTGCAGAGCGATTATTCGTTCACCAGCCCTCAATCGAGCCAGCAATTCATCTTTCTTAAATGGCTTGGTAATATAGTCATTTGCGCCTGCCTCCAGGGCGAGAGTGAGATTTTCCGTGCCTTCCTTAGCGGTCAGAAGGATCACGTAAATGAAACCGGACTTGTACTCCTCCTGGAGTTTACGGCAAATCTCTACTCCGTCTATACCTGGCATTATCCAATCAACAACAGCCAAGCGTACATCGGATTCATTAGTGAGTATATCCCATGTTTGCACCCCGTCCTCAGCGGCGATAACCTCATATCCATTCTTTTCCAGAATACACTGAAGTATTTTTCGTGTTACCGGATCATCATCAGCAACGAGTATTTTAGTCATAGTTATTTTCCTGCAGGACATCGGCCCAATCAAAGTCGTTTAGTATTTCTTCTAATTTCCGCAAGTTCCGTTTCAAATTGTTAAACAAATTATTGATCCTTCCAGAATCCTCAGCTTTAATGGACTGTTCAATTTCAAGAGCAATTTCTCGGACAGTTTCTGCTCCGATATTGGCTGCTGTTTATTTTTTTTGGTTTCAAAGCATCATCTGAAAATTGATTATGTATTGAGTTAAATTGTTCTACAATATTTTTAAAAGCACTGTATATCATAGGGTCGAAATGATGCCCCGCATCATCTCGCAAGATCCCCAGCGTATGTTCCTGGGAATACGCTGGTTTGTACGGCCGGGCAGTGCGTAAGGCATCGTATATGTCCGCCAAGGTGACAATTCGTGCTGCCAAAGGAATATCCTGGCTCTGTAAACCTTTAGGATAACCGCTTCCGTCCCATTTCTCATGATGATATAGAGTAATAGTTGACGCCATGTCCAATATGGAATTATCTCTTGATTTTAATGTCGATTTATTTCTATGCCATTTGAGATAAGGATTCATGCTTTCAGTATCTTTCCGCAATATATCAGCACCGACAATACAATGCTGTTCCATAATCTTTCTTTCAGCGGGGGTCAATTTCCCCGATTTCAACAAAATTTTATCGGGAATACCAATCTTGCCTATATCATGCAGTGGACTTGTAAGGAATATCATTTCAACAAAGTCAGGTTCCATATCGAGTTCTTCAGCTAAAGCGCGGCAATAACATCCTACCCGCAGAATATGGTTGCCGGTTTCCTCATCGCGATATTCCGCCGCCTTGCCGAGACGTAGAATTATATCCAGGCGTGAATCTTCCAACTCTGCGGTTCTTTCTTTGACCTTGCGATCAAGAATTTCATTCTGGGCTTTAAGCTCATCCTGATAGGATTTCAAACGCAGAACGCTGTTAACCCGAGCCAGCAGGTCCGCACGATTGACCGGCTTGTTCAACAGGTCCGTCGCCCCCATTTCCAGGGCACGACTTTTAAGATTGTGGTCGTCTTTGCCAGTCAAAATGATTACTGGGATATCTTTAGTTGTTTCGGAATCCTTTAGTATCCTAAGTAATTCAAAGCCATCTTTGCCCGGCATGGTAACATCAGAAATAATAGTATCGAATGCAACCTTGGAGATTTCGTCCAAGGCAGCATCGACACTATGAGTAAAATACATATCCCATACATTACATTGCCCATGGAGCATGCGTTTCAACCCCTCCAGAAAATTTGGCTCATCGTCAATAAAAAGAATACGTTTTTTCATCCTGCTATTCCTGAATTACTTCTCACTCGTATTTATGGGCATACGAATAACAAATGTCGTTCCTTTACCAATTTCAGTATCAAATGAGATCGTTCCTCCGTGCTTATCGACTACGATTGAGTACGCTATGGACAATCCCTGACCTGAACAGTTACTAACTTCTTTGGTGGTAAAGAAGGGGTCGAATATTTTGTCGCGGTTATCTTCGGCTATTCCAGGGCCGGTGTCACTGATGCGTATCTCTACCCAATCACCGTCTTTTTGTGTGCTTATTGTGATAGTCCCCTTCTTTTTGGAGCCGTCGCCTACCACTTCAATAATTGCCTGGGAAGCGTTGATTATTATGTTCAATATAACCTGATTAAACTCACCCGGCAGACACTGCACCAGGGGCAACTCAGGATCGAATTGTGTTTTCATCTTAGATGTATATTTCCATTCATTGCGTGCCACCGCAATCGTACTTTTGATAGTCTTATTAAGATCAACCGCCGTTTTTCCTTCAACGCCGGGATGTGAGAATTCCTTCATAGCCTGAACGATTTCGGCCACCCTGTCTATGCCTTCCAGGGTTTGTTCGATCGCGTGAGGAATTTCATCGAGCAGGTACTCAATATCAATTTCCGCCATAGTCTGCTTAAGCCTGGAGATCGAATCCGGAAATATATTGTCGGTTTTCAAGAGGCTGTTATGTTTACTGATCATATCCGCTATATCATCGAAAGATTTCTGGAGGAAACGGGTATTATCTCCGATATATTGCGTGGGTGTATTGATTTCGTGAGCTATACCGGCCGCCAATTGGCCAATAGATTCCAGCTTTCGTACCTGCAATAACTGACCTTCCAGTTTCTTTCGCTGTGTGATATCTTCAATAGTGCCCACTATGCTTCCAATATTTCCGTTTTCGTATAGTGGAGACAGATTCATATTGACGAAAACCTTAGCGCCGTCTTTTCGAATTATTTCTGTTTCATACTGTGATACTGTTACACCCATCACCTTGACTTTCATCAATTGCTTGTTTAGCTCCGCAAAGACATCAGAGGTACAAAATATAGATATCGATTGCCTAATCAGCTCATCACTGGTATATCCGGTGATTTCTAATGAAGCCTTACTGACCAGGCTGAATTTTTCATCCAGATCAATTACAAAAATAACATTGGTAACGCTTTCCATTACACCTTCGAGAAATTCATTTGTGGCCTTTATGAACCCTTCCGCTTGTTGGCGGTCCGCGATTTCTTTTTCCAAATTGACCTTGACTAACTCGAGATCCTCTACCGATGTCGTTGTCTTACTCAAATCCTCAGCCATTGCATTAAAGGAAGAAGCCAATTGGCCGATTTCATCATTTGACTTGATTGCAAGTCGGCTGTCGAGTTCGCCTTTGCCGATTTTGGCTGCAGCAATACTCAGCTTGCCGAGGGGGCGAGAAATTGACCTGGAGATGACCAGACCGATGATAATCGCTAATACTGTAATTGCTATCGAAGCAGTTAGTATACGATTTTCTAATTTAGTAACAGAAGCGAAAATCTCTTTTGTTTCCTGCTCTGTGACTAAAATCCAGCCTAAACCTTTATAGCCCTTGTAGCCTTTTGAATGGGCAATAGCAAAAAGCTTGCCCCCTTCACTGGGATTATCACCGTCTGTTATAAAATAGTGCTCATATTCCGCCTTTTCACTTTTAAGGATACACGATAACAATTTTTCAGGCAAAAGCTCAAGGATTTTATACCCTTCGGTCGCATAGATAACTCCGCCGTTTTTAGTGAGCAACCTGAACTGGACGCCCTCTTTTTTTTCTGCGTCCTTAATAAGATTGATAGATTCCTCGATGTTCAAAACAACTTTTGTTATACCAAGAAAATTACCGGCCTCGTCGTTATTTCTTATACAAATATCAATAGAATAAACATCAGCGCTTCTGTCGTATCCAATGTTTGACACATAAAGACCGTCTTTTTTTGCCTCCTGCCACCACTTTTCATCGGCCTGATAATAGTCGGAGGTTTTCATCGTCTGAGCTGCGATGGCCCCGTATTTGTTTGTTACAATAGTTTCGCCAAAAACTTTATACCCATTTTTTTCTTCATAAAAGTCTAATTTTTCTCTTAATTTCTCTGACAGTCTATTGCTCATTAATTCGTGCATAAAGGATGTGATTTCTTCCTTCGCTACAGAGGTCCATTGATGGTCTTGTTCATCGATATAGTTTTGGATGTTATCCAGCTTTTCAAATTCTTTGTTCGATTCTGAAATGATTAGGTGTGTTCTTAGATCATTTTTGTATTCCTGGAAAGATTCCATTCTGTTGCAAATGCACCTGTCGATATGCGCCAGGATTTCATTTGCCAATACTACAGACGCCTGACCGATACTTTTTTGCAACGCTCTTTGACTGGCATTAACAGAAATATACCCGATAATCGCTATCAGCAAAGCAATAGTTGTAAATGCAGCAACTAATTTTTGCTTTATTTTCACTTTCTCAATTCCTTAATCTGAGATTGTTCTTCTTTGAACTCCGTCGCGATAGGCAGGTGGATAATGAAGGTGGTTCCCTTACCCGCTTCAGTCTCAAAATACAGATCCCCGTCATGTTTATCGACTATTACTGAATGTGATATGGCTAATCCCTGGCCGCTACCTTTTCCCACCCCTTTAGTTGTGAAAAAAGCATTAAAGATTTTCGATCTGACCTCCTCGGGAATCCCCGAACCTGTATCGCTGATGCGTATCTCTACCCAATCACCAGCTTTGTGAGTGCTGATAGTTATAACTCCCTTTTGTACGCTTTCATTTCCAATTGTCTCTGATATTGCGTGAGCGGCATTCACAACAATGTTCAGGATAACCTGATTAAACTCACCCGGCAGACAGGAAACCGGTGGCAGATCGTCGGCAAAGTCTGTCTTCATCTCGGCAACATACTTCCACTCATTACGTGCTACCGTAACGGTACTTTCAATAGCCCGGTTGATGTCCGTGAGGGTTTTTTCTTTCGAACCCGGATGAGCAAACTCTTTCATTGCTCGAACAATACTGGTTACTCGTTCTACACCTTCGAGTGATTGCTGAATCGCATTTGGTATTTCTTCGGTCAGGTAATCAAGGTCAACTGCTTCAAGGGCCTCCTCTATTTCAGAAACAAGCTGTGAACTTGGCTCACTTTGCTTAACGGCCTTCAGTAATTTGTTATACTTCTCCAGCAAGGTGGCAAAATCATCGAAACCCTCCTTTAGAAATTGGGTGTTGTCGCCTACGTACTGCGTAGGTGTATTGATTTCATGAGCTATCCCTGAAGCCAGTTGTCCGATTGCCTCCAATTTCTGTGCCTCCCCCAGTTGTGCCTCCAGGATTTTGCGTTCAGTTATATCCGCTCCCAACACAAGAATGTTTAATTGTTTCTTTTCTCCTCCTATGACTGGATTTATTGTTAAACCCAGAAATCCATCAGTGCCGTCCGGCCGCTTAAAATGCACATCATCCACTGGTGTTGATTTTTCCCGACTTTTGCATAGATTAACGGCCTCGGTAATTTTATCACAATCCCATTGAACATTACATTCCGGAAGGGTTTGGCCCATAACTTCAGCTTTAGAAATACCAAAAACCTTCTCTGCTGCCGCGTTCCATTGGATAATTCTGTCCTTTTCATCCATGTTTATCAGAATTGATGTTATTGCTTTTAATAACTGGCCATTTTCTGTATGTGCTTTCTTTAATTCCAGGGTGCGTTGTTCTACTCGATCTTCCAATTCTGACTGAGCCTGGCACAATAATCCTTCTGCTTCTTTTCGCATTTTGATTTCTTCTATGGCCTGATCGCGGAGGGCACGATAATCTTTGATTTGGCGACTCAGATCAGTAACGTCTTCGATTACAAAAAGAGCATAGAGTTCTTTCTCCTGATTTGTGGGTATAGACGTAACTGTTGTATGCTGAATCCGTAACTGGCCGTCTCTAAAACAGGAGGGGATTATTTGCTTATGCAATTGAGAGGAAAATACAACAGGTGGTCCACCTTCGAATAGATCTTCCAATCGATAAGTATAGCTTGGGGTGTTTAAATGGGGAAAATGGTCGAATATATGCGTGTCCAGAACGTCGTTCTGTGAAATCCCTGTCCATTCTTCCATACAATTGTTCCAGAAGACAACTATATAGTCTCTCCTTAGAACAAACACCCCCATAGGAATGTGTTGTAATAGCTCAAAATCGCGTTTTATTATAGCACTATCCACAACCATCGTAGCTCCCATTTATGTTGCTACACACTCTGAAGCAATATTTTCGATAGCGGATAATAATACATCGAACGAATCCATCTCAAAAAAGATGATGATGTCGCACTTAATTTGAAGCTGCTCGATTAACAAACGAGTACGGGCTAATATCATAGTGGTATTTGAATCGTTATGTTTTGATCCGAAAAGATCCTCAATATTATCTTCGGTAAAATCAGGAAGAGAAAAAGTCAGTTGCTGATTGAGAATATTAACGATGACGCCCATTACTCCATTGATGACTATATTGCCGACTTCGGCAAGAGTCCCTGCTCTGACTGCATCAAGATCGGCCGTGCCAATCTTTTCACCGGTAAGAACAGACACCAGCTTTGCGGCACTATCCGGTGCCATTAACATGGCTGCGTTACCGGAGAACAAACCTTTGAAATGGATTTGTACTGTGGCCAACATGTCTGTGCCTATATTCTTTGTTTCTTCGGTTAAATTTCTTAATGTTATTATTTGTACTCGGGGAACCTGCAGCTTGATATGGGCTGAAACCATCTGGTTCAACACACCAGCAGCACGACCAACGCCGATATTGATCAGTTCCTTCAAGGCATCAATTTGGTCAGATGATATGTTCATAGAGTTACCTCTTCCTTTTTAACAGCCTTGTTGATGGCTATTTGTAACTCATTGTTTTTTGGAGGCTTGTTAAGAATATCAACAGCCCCAAGCTCCAGGCACTGTTTGCGCGTGTCTTCCTGTACATCTGCTGTCAATACAATTACTGGGATATTGAGAGCTTTGTTTTGAAGATACCGCAGGACTTCCATCCCATCCATTCCAGGCATAATAAGGTCCAGTGTAATGCAATCGGGTGATTGAGATGCTGCCAGTTCAAGCCCAACGCTGCCTTCATCCGCTTCCAGAACTTCATGACCATCTGCTTTAGCCATCTTTGCGATGGCCTTGCGTGTAAATGATGAATCTTCAATAATCAGGATTTTTGCCATGGCCTATTCTCCTTGACTAAAATACAATAAGACCCCGAAACGCCCTTTGTCTTCTATCGGCATATAAATATTGGCGATTAATGTATTAATAACTGAATCCAACTGCAATTCGGCAATATCGACAGGAATAATTGGAAGAATGGTGACGCGGGTACCTCGGGAGATTGTCAATTATCGGACTATGCAGAAATCATTACGGGTAGGCCAGATCGAATACTTCATTATATTTTTGTCCCGGCATTGATTCTTCGATTGAATCTTCGTGTAAATCTTCACCGAGGCCGTTTATATAGGAAATATCTTCTCCGTCGAAAGATGTAACTTTAACATCATTTCGCTCGTCAAGGAAAAACGGACCTTCGAATTTTTCCTCAGGCAAATGCTTGCCTTCTTTATCAAGAGCTATGATAACTTGCGGTTTGAAGGGATTCTTGGGATTGTGTTTTGTCACAACTGCAATTTGTTTTGATTCCAGTCTGAGTTTGGCACCTATTGGAAATGGTTGGATTATTCCCGCAAAAACCTTTAATACAGCCGGGTCATAAAAATCCTTATATTCACCATATAGCATTTCGTGAAGTGCAAAAACCTGACTCTTGGCTTTTTTATAGATTGTCGTGGAAGTACCGGCGCTGTAGGCATCAGCCACACGTATGATACGTGCGAATATGGTTATTTTATCTCCGGGCAAACCTTGTGGATAACCGTTCCCGCATTGATTTTCATGATGACAACATATAATCAACTTTACCATGGGACCAATTTTATCTGGCAGCATATCTGCGCCACTTTTTGGATGTGCTTTTATGAGATCGATTTCATTTTTTGTTAATGGTTCGGCTTTATGATACAATCGTTCAATCGGCACCATACCAATATCATGAATCATTGCTGCTGTTGCCAGAGGAGTTAAGTTCATGGCATCACGAATTCTTTTGGCAGCACTTAGCCTTTCCCTCTCTTTTTTGATGTGGTTGCGAATTGTGTTACCAATCACCATGCTCAGATAAAACACGTTGGAGCTGTGTTCCTGCAGATACTCATCCCAATTGCTGCTTTGATCGATTACCGCCATAGTCACGGGATTATTCTGCAAAAATTGCATCATTTCTTCGATGGTTCTTTGCATACCGGCCATGTTATCGGCTGTTAAGGCTGCCCCTGAACGCACAACCTGACTTACTTTCTGGGACACTGTTGCTATATTTCTTCGCACTTCCAGCGATACCTTATGGTCCTGACTGTTGTCGCCAAACTCAACCACATCGTCGAGCAAAGGGTCTATTACCTGCACCATTTTATTGGGAAATCTGCGATGTAAGGCCACAATGTCCGTTTCAGATAGAGCATGACCATGTGGCAGCAGCACACTGTATTTATTCACAATATTGCTTGCCAGGGTCATACCAGATTCTAATTGATCAACAGGAATCGCTATCGGCATCGATCTTAATCCTTTGTTGTAATATTCTTACCGTTATATATACTTATAACGCAACTATTCCTGATAGACATACGAATCGCCCCGGCCCCGGCTACTATCGACATTTTTTGCTCCAGAATAAATCGATAAAGTATTTGCGTTGAGATGGTTTTGATGAGCCGTGTTGATGATAACATGTTCCACCCTTTTCCAGCGCCCCCACAGCGTCACTTACATTACCATTCGGTGTTATCCTTTTTTCACCCTCTTGTCTACTTCTTGTCGATATTTTGTCTAAATGTTGAAATAGGCAAAATTTGACTGTTGTAAGGTGTTGAAATTAAACAAGATATGAGCACTGATTTATAGCAGATGATTTTGGGAAGCTGGCATTCTACCACTGAATTACGCCCCCTTGAACTTCCCATAAGTTCTTTATTAACAGGCCTATACACATATTTTCTTGTTTTGTCAAGACCATATTTTTGCCCCTTTTTAACCCCCCTGCGTCTGCTGAGCGTCAAAGTCATCTGTTCTTTATGTAATAAAACAAACAACTTTCTGAGATATTATGTCATACATGATTTGTAACTGTCCGTGGCCGATTTCGTGTACCTTGATAATGTCTGTGTACTTGTCGCTTTCGGGTAAATATTCGGTCAGTAAGTTAGGTGTCTGCGAAAACCATTCTATGTTAAATTTAACATTCTCTTTTCGCGGAAAAAGAGCTACATAAAAAATGTCAGTTTCAACGAGGTCCTGAAAGAAATGAGTTCCAAAAGAAAGTTCCGGCATTAAATTCCCGCCTTCATGAGCGATTTCCACCAGCACCGCAATATTGTTGATCTCGGAAAAACTGACAGGCACTCCCAAACTCGGCGTGGTTGTCCCCCATCTGCCAGGTCCAAACAATATAGTTGGCATGGCCTCTCTGTTCGTTATCTGCCTGTTCAGGTTTCCTACTATTCTCGCTACGCTATATTTGCGAGTAAGAGTCGCCTGCGAATAAGCCTCCGGGTCAACATAAATAATCTTTTTTATGTGCTGCATAATACTGCCGCCCATTGTATATCCGCAAGATTCAAAAAGGATGTCCTCTTCCTTAATATCGTTCGGGATGTCCACATTCGCTCTCAATCCCTTGGTTTGCAACGGTCTGCATTGCACCAGATTAATCTTAAGGTCGCCCTCTTTTGTGAAATTGGCGGTGAATTCTATATCAACGGGATATTGATAATGATCTTCCAGGATTTTCAGCATTTTTTGCATGATTCGAGTGAAATCGGTCTTCGATAAAAGTTTTTCAAATGTCAGTACCCAGGCCCGCTGTCCCTTTATATTCAGTTCTTTCATTTTCCTTTCAGCTTCCCGATCGGGTACAGCCACCAGGTCCAACCGCAAGTCAAGTTCTTCATCAAGCAGCTTTTGCAACGAAACAGTCTTAAGGCAGTTATCTCTGGTATCGAGCAAATCGATATTGTGTTGTGAAAATCTTGCGGCATCTTCCTTCCCGGCATAAGGCCTGAGCAGCGGGTCATCCAAAGCAATTATCTGGGGATAATCGTCCTCAACACGATCAACCGCCCTGGTACCAAGTCCCAAAACCAATCTCAACATACCGGCTTTCGGGTCGAGATGTGGTTTCCAAACAAAGGTATTATAAGAGACTCCAACGCCCGCAAGTTCAGGAAAGAAGTAATGCTTCCGGTACGAACCGGATACTCGCTGAATCAACAGGGCCATTTGTTCATCCCGCTGGTCCAGGCCCCGCTGAAAACGATACGTCAGCGCGTTTTCGTCCATTGTGCTTGCGTAAACTCTTCGAACAGCCTCTTCAAGTTGAGAATAACGTTGCTCCGGGTCGCCCTGATTGACAAGAAATATACTTTCATATTTACCGGCAAAGGCATTTCCAAAAGAGTCCTCCAATAAACTGCTGGAACGAACAATAATAGGCGATTGGCCAAAGTATTCCACCATTTCCTGCAATCGTTGTTGTATCTGCTTCGGGAGCTTTCCACGTAGTAGATTTTCCTTTATTTCAGCGGCTGCCGTGAAATAACCCTCCCTGGTTTTCTGCTCCATAAGCTGTTTCCACCAGCCATTTTCAATTATATAGCTGTAAAAAACGTCCGAACCCACATAAAACGAATCGTGAGGCTCGAAATGCTCATTCCAATCGAAAGATTTGTCTTTCAAGAGTATTTTTTGCGCCAGTAGCATACCAGCCGTTTTGCCACCGATGAAACCGCTGCCAATCAATCTGCTTTTAATGTTAATCAAATCCTCAAGAGAAAAGTTGTTTTCCGCGAGATCCGAAATTCTTTTCTCACGCCCAATCATTATTCCGCAAAGCTTTCTGACAATTTCTATAACCTCTCTGGAATCGGAAGGCTCCGCCAATAAAGTCTCGGCCTTCATAAATAATTGATCCCAATAGTCTAATGATCTCGTCGAACCATTCAGCTTCTTCTCGGAAATATGCGAGAATAAATTTGTCGCGTCAATACTGCTCATAATCGGCGAAAATGTTTCTCCCTGTTGCACGTGCGGCAGAAACATAGTTGGCGAATAACGATTCCAGACCTTCAGAGGGTGTACATAGAAATGCTGCTCGAAATTACACAGGTCTAATAAAAGCTGGGTCGTCTCGCGAATCCTGGCCACGGTTTGAAACGAATGAGAGTTTCGCAATATGGCAAAATAAGCGATAGTGTCCAACTCAAAAAGATACGGACAGGTAACCTTAAAGAAATTGCCGATCATTAAATCCGTAGCCCAGGCCGAAAGCAGGTCGGAAAGGCAGTCAAATACGTAATACGCTCCAAGTCCATGATGCGAAATAACAGTATGAATCTGCGTTGAAAACGATTCGAAGCCTCCGGTCGCGTCAAACTGATGGACCGTAACATCAGGTTCATTCTCAATCAAAGGTTCGTGTTTGGCGAACCTCATATATACAACTTTTCTGCCGTCAGTCAGAGCTTCGGCAACATAAGGCGTAACAAATTGACGATAATCTTCTACGCTGTCAACCTGCCATACGACATTATCACCCTTTTGCAGATTGCCGAGTATTTCATCAAGCCCCTTAAGGCCGGTACTTGCCGTCGCAGCCATAAATCAACCTCTCTTTCTGTAATATCGTTTGTGATCAATTTGCAGATATTTGACCTTATACCTTATTATACGAGCTGTAATACCGAGGTCTCGCGCCGAGGCGGCAAGGTTGCCGTTGGAACGTTTCAGAGCGTCCACAATTATGTCTCGCTCGAGCAAGTTGACCTTTTCCAGCAGTGATCCCGTCCCAATGGTATCGGACGCATCGGAAGTCTGAAGTGTCGGAGGTAAGTGGTAACCGTGCACAACGCCATCGGTACTCAATAGTATCGCCCGTTCAACGCAGTTTTCCAATTCCCTTACATTGCCGGGCCAATGATATGCCACCATCATATTAATCGCCGGCGTACTGATTCGCCTGATGTCCTTGTTCATTTTTTTTGCGTATCGCTCAACGAAATAATCGGCCAACAGCAGAATATCATCCTTGCGATCACGCAACGGCGGCAGAAAAACAGGAAAAACATTTATACGATAATAAAGGTCCTGGCGAAAAGTCCCATTATCAACGGCTTCTTCCAGATTGCGATTGGTGGCAACTAAAATTCTCGCGTTGGTTTCCAATGTTCGATTGCTTCCGACCCGTTCGAACTGTCGTTCCTGAAGAACCCTGAGAAGCTTGACCTGGGTAACAGACGAAAAGTCTCCTATTTCATCGAGAAATAACGTGCCGCCATCCGCCTCCTCGATTCGGCCTTTGCGGCCCTGTATCGCTCCGGTGAAAGCGCCCTTTTCATGGCCGAAGAGTTCGCTCTCCAATAAATTCTCATTCAGCGCGGCACAGTTGACTTTTATAAAAGGTCCCTTATCCCTGGTACTGGAATAGTGAACCGCATGAGCAACCAACTCCTTGCCTGTGCCGGATTCGCCACGAATAAGAACTGTTGTATCGCTTGAGGCGACCTGTTGAATCGCACGATATACATCGCGCATGGCATTGGAATTACCTATTATGTTTTCCGGTCGAAATCGATCTTCCAATTCATAACGCAATCGTAAATTCTCGTCCTCAAGTTCCTGTCGCAGAAGCGATTCTTCACGCCTGGCCCTGACGTCATTGGCAATCATACTGGCGACAATACTAAGGACTCGCATATTCTCATCGAGGGATGCCGCTTTGTCGAACACGCAATCGACCGAAATTGTTCCTATTACGTCTTGTCCGATCGAGATCGGCACACAAATAAAACTCATATCCTCTTTTGTAACATTCCATCTTTCGAAACGGTTAAGAAACAACGGCTCCTCCGATACCCTCGGAATAATCATCGCTTTGCCCGTCTGCAT
>Ga0255394_10091_pt1 | contig 13614 bp, 12 predicted proteins | sample ANMaggSeSYBR01D3_FD_182112 | JGI IMG/M metagenome (GOLD analysis project Ga0255394, IMG submission 182112) | Sediment cell enrichment communities from methane seep in Santa Monica Basin, California, United Staets - ANME aggregate JGI... | ecosystem: Environmental > Aquatic > Marine > Cold seeps >...
TGTATTCTGACGCGCGATACCCGATCTTGAGTGCGGCACCAAAAACCAGGCGGTGCAACCAGCCGGAATCCTTAACCTTTACTTGAACGAGACTAATCAGATTTTCCCATAGTCTGGGTCCAAAAAATACGATCTTGGGCCCGATCTCCCGGATGTTGTCCTGCACTGTCTCCGGTTCCTCCGGAAAATTGGTTCGCAGACAATAGACAAGAGAGCATGCCACCCCGAACAATTGCTCCGCGATCCATGCTAAAGGCAAAAAAGAGAGATACTCCTCGTTCTCCTCATATTGATCAATGGCATCAATGGCCTCGGCCATACCAATCAGGGCCTTATGGGTAACCATTGCGGCCTTGGGTTGCCCCGTAGTCCCGGAACTGTAAAAAAAGACTGCCATGTCTTCCGCTTTGGTCTTTGCCACGGATTTTTCAAATGAGTCCGGATGTTCCTTTTCATAGGCCCTGCCTGTCTCAAGCATCCGGTCCATGTTTATGAGGAGGGGGTCAGCGTAAGTCCAAAGGCCCTTGGGATCCCAATAAATAATCTTTTTCAATCCCGGGAGCTTTTCCTTGAGTTCCAAAACCTTGTCAACCTGCTCCTGATCCTGGCAAACCACGAAACGGGACTCCGAATGACTCACATAATACTCGACCTCGGGTGGTGTGCAGTCGGCAAAAATGCCCACTACCACGCCTCCTGCCCCCTGTGCCGCTAATTCAAACCAATAGGCATGTGGTTTGTTCTCCGCTAATATGGATACCCTCTCACCATGCTTAAATCCCATGGAAATAAAGGCCAGGGATAGATATTTCACCAATTCGTAATAATCGGCCCAGGAATAACTCTGCCAAATTCCCATATCCTTTTCACGAACTGCTGCCTGAGTTGATCCGTACCTGCGGTAGTTCCTTAGCAGGAGCTTTGGAAGCGTGTCCTCTTTTTCTGTCAAATGCATTTTTTTCATCGCTCCGGCCATTATTTTTGCATCACGAAAATCATTCCTTACCCAGATATGCCTGGATCACCTTTTCGTTCTGCTTTATTTCGGCAGGCGTTCCCTCAGCAAGCTTCAAGCCAAAATCCAGAACCACCACCCTGTGACATATATCCATAACCACGCCCATATCGTGTTCCACGATAATGATGGGAATTTTCCAGAGTTCGTGAATATCCAGGATAAACCGGGCCATGTCCTCTTTCTCCTCCACGTTCATCCCGGCCATGGGTTCATCCAGAAGGAGGAGTTTTGGATGAAGGGCCAAGGCCCTGCCCATATCAACTCTTTTTCTGAGACCATAAGGGAGACTTTCAACCACCCGGTATCTCACCTCTTCCATCTCGAGGAGGTCGATAATCTCCTCCACGACTTTTCGGTTTTCAACTTCTTCACGACGGGCCTTTCCGAAAAAAAAGGATCCGGCCACGGGCCCGTATTTAATATAGACGTGACGTGCGGCCATCAGATTGTCGAGGGCGGTGAGACCCGTATAGAGTTCAATATTCTGGAAGGTCCTGGAAATTCCCAGCTTCGCCCTCTTGCTTGGGGAAAAACGGCTGATATCCTGTCCCTCAAAAGAGACACTGCCTCTCTGCGCGTGATAAAAGCCGCTTACGCAGTTCAACAAGGACGTCTTTCCTGCACCATTGGGGCCAATGAGTGCCAGTATCTCATCTCCATTAACCTCAAAAGAGACATCCATGAGGGCCTGTACCGAGCCAAAGCTGAGGTTCACGTCTTCTACTTTCAGTTTTGTTTGGTCTTCAGAAGTCATCAGGCCATCCCGAAAAATTTAGTTGTTAGCGGGTCGAAAATAGAGTATATCCATTATATTGCCTTCCGGTTTATTTTTGAAAACGGCTTCCACGGGCATACCGATCTTAAGGTCCTCCGGACGTGATTCACTTATGAAATGGATCAAGCCGCCATTACTCCCTTTGAGCCTTACAATACCCAGCATCCACGGCTCCTTCAGCCGCTTCCCGTCCGTGGAAAAATAACTTTCGCCGAAGGTCAGCAGGGAGCCTCTCGGTTCCACCTCCACCCACTCCATGTCTTCCACAAAGCATTCCTCACAAAAAATTCTCGGTGGAACAAGAATGCGGCCACACTGCCTGCACTTGGTGCCCATTATCTTCTTGTGGTCTCTCAGCTCTGTAAAAAAACGATCCCCGGCCTTTCCCACTGACCATTTATAGTTGATCTGTATTTCTCCATCAATCGATAACACAGCCTTTTTCTTGGCCATTTTTCCCTCCTGTTTCAAGTTATAAAATCGCTTTCGCGATTTTATGAAACGCGGCTACGCCGCTATTTAGTGCCCATCCAATGAACTACCCCGCAGCAGAGCTGCGAGGTATCGAAAGGACTTTTCATTTAACCCCGATGCAGAGCATCGAGGAATTCTTTTGATTAATGAAATAAGGGGACTATCAAATGTCCAATTCAGAAATGAGCAATTTTTTACAAGATCAAGGAAATCAAGGTATTAGGCGGAGACGTACTGTAGTACGTCGCACAACGAATCCCGCCGATTGACGCTGAGATTGTGAAAAAGGGCCATTTCTGGATGGACACTAATTAGTCCCGGCCAATTACCATAACCGCATTATACTGGTACATACCGCCCCACCCATTGGCAACGGCATTATTGACATCTTTTGGAACCTGGCATGCTCCGGCCTGTCCCTTGGCCTGAAGATAGCACCAGCAAAGTCTCGACATACCGGCACCTATGGGGTTTCCCTCTCCCTGAAGACCACCGGAGGCATTTACCGGCAGGGGACCGTCTTTGAGGGATATGCCTTCGTCAATCATGCGGCCGGCCCCGCCCTCGGGACAGAGCCCCATGGCCTCACAGTGCTGCATCTCTTTATATGTAAATGGGTCGTAGACCTCAGCGTAATCAATCTCTGCCATTGGATTTCGGATGCCGGCCATGTCATATGCCTGTTCAGCCGCGAGATATGCGTAATCAAGCCTTCCCAGGTCCTTATTTTTCCGCCCCATAAACCACACCGAATCCGCACCCCTGCCTACCCCTTTTATCCAAATGGGGTCATCTGTCAGTTCTCGTGCCACATCCTCGGAAGCCAGGATCAGGGCCCTTGCCCCGTCTGTCACAGGCGATGTATCCAGGAGTTTGACCGGCCAGGAGAGATATGGTGAGGCAAGAACGTCCTCCACGGTCAGTTTCATGGGCAATTGCGCATAAGGGTTTGAAAGTGCGTTTCCCCGGTTTTTTACTGAAACCTTGGCCATCTGTCTTTCAGTGATGCCATACTTGTGAAGATAAGCCCTCGCCTCCAGACCGCACTGTATTGGTACGTTCAAACCGATAGGCCGAACATAGGCCTCATCGTAGACCGTATTGAAAACCGCTTGAGCAGAATCATTCTCGCTCATTTTCTCGTAACAGAGAACCATTACCAGATCGTGCATTCCCGAGGCCACATGCGTATAGCCAAGAATCGGCGTGGAGATTGCCGTTGAACCACTGGTGCTGTTTCGCATTGTGGGCTTCAGAAGACCTCCAGAGGCATCTATGGCAACTTTATCTGAATTGTTAATGCCACAGAAGGCATCTACTGCCGACCCAAAGACAACGGAATCGATATCATCCTTGGAAAGATGGCTGTTTTCTAATGCATTTCGTGCAACATCAAAAACCATTTCCTCTACGGTTTGTTCTTTACGAAATTCGTATTTCTGCATTCCTACGCCGACTATGGCGACTCTTTTAGGCATTATTTTCCCCCTTCAACAATAACAAAACCGTCCGACCCGTTTTTTTTCGTCCGTTACCACTTGCTCAGGACAGCGACACCGGCCGTTGCAGTCGGTATGCCCCCCCATGAATGGGCCAGCCCCACACCGGCTCCGGGAACCTGGACCCCGTTTGCCTGACCTCGAATCTGCCGGACTACCTGGGCCACACGAATCAGACCCGATGTGCCGACGGCATTACCCCTGCCAAGGAGCCCCCCTGACACGTTAACGGGCAATCTGCCTTCTTTTTGAAAGCTCTTATCGGCAACACACCCCTTGATTTCATCCGAACCACAAAGACCTAATGCTTCACAGTGAAGCAATTCCCTGTGGGCGTACCAGTCGCTCACCTCGGCCAGATCAATCTCCCGGTCCGGTCGGCGGATTCCTGCCATCTTATATGCCTGGCGGGCCGCCCATTTCGTTTCCCTGGATACACCCTGCTCACGGAAAGCCACGTGGCTCTTATCCGAACACCAGCCTATACCGCTTACAAAAACCGGTTCGTTCAGCAGGTCCTTAACCCTATTCTCAGAGGCCAGGATAATAGCACAGGCAGCATCCGCCTCCTTAGCCTTAGTCATTGTTCTAATGGGCCATGAAAGCATGTCGGATTTTAAAACGGTTTTTTTGTCCGGGCCAGATCCCTTTGTGCCGCTATCCATATTCAAATTCTTGACAGCTATCTCAGCCAGATCTTCTTCACTCAGTCCCGTTCGATCCATGAAGGCCCGTGCCTCCATGCCGGCCAAAACGGATTCAAGCCCCAAAAGATTGGGGACGCTTTTGCATACAGGTCTCGAAAACACAGGCTCCATGGAATCGGCGATTAATTTCTGATAGGCCAACCCATCAGGATCTCTTTCCGAGGCCTTTTGAACGGATGCAACGACCACAACCTGGGAGGGATCGGACATTACCTCCATATACCCTGCAAAAAGGCAGTAAATTCCATCTTCGCCTAACCGTAAATCGCAGGGCTTCATAACGCCGCCTATGGAGTCCAAGGTGTATTGATTGGACAGGCTCCTCCCTTCCAAAAAATCAAAGGATGAGGTGATAGCGCTGCCTATATCCTTTCTTTCCAGACCCGCATCATCCAGTGCCTGTCTCGTGGCATGGAAAAGCATTTCTTTATGGGACACATCGACCATTGGGGCCTTACCTTCCACCACCCCAATGCCAACTACACAAACACGGTCGTCCATAATTATTCCCTTTCAATTCTACGGGACATCAAGATATCCCATTGTCCTTCCATAACTATTTCTTCACGCTGGTTCATTAAACTCAACCAGAACGAAACCAGTCCTCTATCGGTTTTTTTGCCTTCCAGCTTACCTATGACCTCGATTTTCACATAAACAGTATCGTTTATAAAAATCGGATTTTTGAAACTCCACTCTTTGATTCCCTTGAAGGCAACCGTAGTGCCTTCTATAAGACCGGAACGATTCAGACAACCGGAGGCAATGGTCATTCCGCACATCCCGTGGGCGATTCGCTGCCCAAAAGGTGACTCTGCAGCAAACTCAATATCCGTATGAAGCTGGTTAAAATCCCCGGAGACACCGCAAAAATTAACAATATCGGCTTCTGTAACCGTCCTGCTGACAGTCAGAAATTCATCTCCAATATTGAGGTCATCAAAGTATTTTCCCGGAACCCACGCCTTCACATGCAAACCCCTTTTGTTCCAGATCAAGTCAACAGGATCTTTTAATCGACAGGCTTAAAGTAATCTATATCCAGAATATTCCCTGTTCGATTTTCCTTCCAGACGGCCTTTACCCGGCCCCCGATACGCACTTTTTTCGCAATTTCATCAAAATCATCCGTGGGTATACCGCCCACAAAATGGGGGAGCCCCACATCAGTCCCGTCAAGGTCTATGATACCGATAAGATAGGGCGGTTCCTTGGGTTGCCCTTCATAAGAGAAATCAATCCCACACCATGTTCTTAGCGTCCCTTCTGGCGAAACCTCCACCCAGTCATCTGTTTTTTCAAAACAGTGGGAGCAAAAGCTCCGGGCAGGTATCAAGACCCGATTGCATTTTAAACATTTTGTGCCCATAATTTTTTTGTCCTTCAGCTCATCAAAGAAACGGGTCGTAGTAGTGCCCATTGCCCATTTGTAAGGTAAGCTGACGTATCCTTCTAATATCCTGGATTCACTGCTCATAAGTCCCCCCATAGCTATAATGAGTTTGAAAGAATCATAATTCCATTGAATTGATCAAGACCGCCCATTGCATGGGCCAAGCCTGTGCTTGCTCCCGGAACCTGGTGGTCACCCGCCTTCTCCGTTACCTGAAGCACAACCTCGGCCGTCCTTTGCAAACCGGTTGCACCTATGGGATTGTTGCATAGGGTCCCGCCGGAAGGATCACAGGGGAGATCACCCCCCCTCATTACTGTACCGGATTCCACAAGTTCACATGCATGGCCAAAGTCGCAGAAACCAAAGCACTCGTAAAAAAGCATCTCCTGGAAAGTAAAAGGATTATAAACCTCAGCTACATCCAATTCTTTCCGCGGATTTGTTATGCCTGCCTGCTTATATGCGCTTTTGGCCGCGTTGATGGCAGCCTGCCAGACCACTTTATCTCCTTCGCCGAAAAATGCCTCCTCCCCACAATAACCCACACCACGAATCCAGGCCGGCGTTGCCCCCAATTTCTTAACCATTCTTTCAGATGCCATGATAACTGCGCACGCCCCGTCCGATGCCGGGCATACGTCTAAAATCCTGACCGGATATGCAATTATACGGGATTTAAGAACATCATCAACGGTGATATTGAGCTTAATATGGGCATATGGATTAGCTAATGCATCGATATGATTTCGCACCGATAACTCGGCAGCCGCCATGCGCACCCGCTTTTCATCCAGGCCATATCGGTGAGCCCATTCGTTTGACTGCAAAGAAAAAATACCCGGGGCACCGGCTAAAAAAGGCCTCTGGAAAAATGGATCGGCCACTGTTGCCATGGTTCCTTGAGGGTCTCCCTCATACATCTTCTCTGCCCCTACCACCAGGACCAGGTCAAATAATCCGGAGGCTACATGATAAAAACCGGTGTGAGCTAACGACATGCCTGTAGAACCACAGGTTGCGGTCCTGATAAGTGGCTTGCCCGCAGCGCCCATTGCATCTGCCCAATAAAGATGGGGATTGGCCACACCTTCCATGGCAGGGGGCATAGAGCCGGACACCACTGCCTCGATATCTTCAGGGCTCAATCCGGAATCGTCAAAGGCCCTGCCCACTGCCTCATAGATCAATTCCGGATAGGAAACATCCGTTCTTTTTCCGCACTCGGTTTGACCTGTCCCAATAATAGCTACTGCCTGACTCATATCAGTTTCCCCCTAATTTCCAAGAATAACGACGGAGTGCAACTGGCCGCCCAACCCGTGAACACTGTGGGCAAGCGCCCTTTTGACATCGCGCACCTGATGCTCTCCAGCCTCGCCTTTTATTTGGAGAGCCGCCTCACTTATCCGGATCAAACCACGGGCAACATAAGGATTGGCCCCAAATAAGCCGCCGGATGGATTGACAGGAATCGCCCCGCCCATCGAAGTAGTCCCATCGTTCAGGATATTGCGCCCTTTTCCGGGAGGGCAAAATCCTAACTGTTCTGTAAAGAGTATCTCATTAAATGAGGTAGTGTCACACACCTCAATCACATCTATTTCCTTAGCAGGGTCTTTCACTCCTGCCATACGATAGGCCATCTCCGCTGCTTTGGGCAAAGCCCCATTCAAGAGGTCCTGATCGCCCACAAAAGAGTGATTAACGTTCCACCCAAGGCCCTCAACAAATACAGGATTTTTCGTAAGATCCCCTGCAATTTCCCCGGCGGCAAGCAGGACTGCGCAGGCGCCATCAGAAGTGGCGGGAATATCAATCTCCCGCAAGGGGTCAACCATCATGGGAGAGGACAAGACATCCTCCAGAGACAATTCCCCCTTCCTGTGGGCATGATAATTTTTCCGGGCATTTCCAAGGTTTTTCATCACAACCCTGGCCAGTTCTTCCTCTTTTAGGCCATAACGGTTCATGTACTCCCTTGCCTGAAGGCCTGCAACGACTGTTTCATTCAACCCCACCGGGCGCTGGAAAAATGGGTCGGCACTCATGTGAGTTAATGTATGGACCGAAGGTGATTCCGAACACTTGGTTACACTCACAACCAGGGCGGTCTTATATTGTCCTGAGAGTACACGCATTACGCCATAGTGAAAGCCTAAGGCTGAGTCATCTGCCGCCTTGGAACCGCTTTTGAGATTGGCGCCCGCGGCATCATAGTAATAGCTGTTTGAACAACTGATCCCCTGCCAGTAATCGGACGAGGATGAAATCATTGTCCCGATTTCAGATTTCTCAATTCCCACACGATCCAAGAGTTCTTTAACAACGCCAAACATGATCTCCTGAATGTTCTCTCCCAGTGCATCGCCATGCCTGGTCTGCACCGCATCAACAATTGCTACTCTCTTATCCATATTTCACCTGTAATGATGATTTGTGAGCAAAAATTTTTAAATTCGGTTTTCTGTCAAATCAAGATTGACGAACTTTGTACTTTTTACGCAACCATCAAGATTTATCACTAAAATTCGGATTTATTATAAAGTAAGCATATCTCGTGCCGAAAAAGAAAACAGGCCATAATATTTTCTGAAATTAGAACGACGATGTGTTATGAAAACCGATAAAAGAAGCCTTATCAGCCGGTTATGGAATGGTTCTTTTTTAAGTTAAAAACAGATCAGTGGAAATGACAATGTAAAAAATTGAGTCTGTTATCTGCCCAAAACATGTTTTGGGCATGTAAGGGTCTGGACATGTCCAACAATTGGACATCGGTCTTTGTCTGGAAAGCCCGGTTTTATACTGAGAGGGGGGGGGTGACGGTTTTCTGAGGATGCGACTTCAATATTGTATCTCTTCAATTTATTATAAAAGGTGGAACGGCACATATTCAGATAAATTGCGGCCTGCCGCTTATTGCCGTTCTTAATGCTGAGGGCTTGCTCTATCATTGCTTTTTCGACCGCCCTCCGGTCTTTAAACTCCAAGACCCGTTCTTCAGGACCAACCGGTTTGAATAGCGGTTGGCCTGCCATTTTTTTCCTTACCCTGGACGGCAGGGCCTCCATGTCAATCGATTCTCCGATATTGAGATTCATGGCTCCCTCTAATACATTATTTAACTCCCGGACATTACCGGGCCAATCATAGCTCAAAAGACAATCCATCACTTCCTGACTGACGGCCCTTACATTGCTATTGACACGTTTGTTAATGATCGGAATAAAATGCTCGATCAAAAAGGGAATGTCTCCGGTTCTGTCCCTCAATGGGGGGACATGGATATTTACAACGTCCAAACGATAATAAAGATCTTCCCTGAATTGACCTTTATTGACCATATCCCAGAGATCCTTATTTGTTGCACATATGATTCTAACATCTACCTCGTAAATCGAACTACCGCCCACACGTTCGATCTCATTTTCCTGAATCACCCTGAGAACTTTCGCCTGCATACCCATGGACATATCCCCTGCCTCATCAAGGAATATAGTTCCGTTGTGGGCCAATTCGAACTTACCGGGTTTGCCCTCTTTGCCGGCACCTGTGAACGACCCCGGCTCATAACCGAAGAGTTCCGACTCAAGCAGGCTTTCCGGAATTCCGGCACAGTTGACCCGGCCAAAAGGACCATTTCTACGAAGGCTTGCCATGTGTATGGCCTGTGCAAAAAGCTCCTTCCCGGTTCCCGATTCCCCGGTAATCAGTATGGTTGAATCACCCTCGGCAACGCGAAGGGCCTTTTTCTTGACATTAGCGATGGCCTTTGATTGGCCAATGATATCATCAATGGAGAATCTGCACTCGGAAATTTTCTTAGGATGTTGCTTGGTTTTTCGTGCCTCATCCAATTTTTGCATTCTTGGGAGAAACTCTCTGGCTTGGGCCATGTCAGTAAAGACACTCCTGCACACAGCGCCTGACACGTTGTTATCCTTGAGGATAGGTGTGACCATCACTGGTACCGGTTTCTTGTGCGGTCTGGAAATCTTGCCCACATACGAAATACCGGTGTTTGCGACCTTTTTCAGGAAGCATTTCTTGTCAATGGTAGACATATCGATTCCTAAAATCTCGTGGCAGGAAAATCCCAGATTTTGCGCAGATTTTCTCGAAATATAGGTTAGTCGTCCATCTTTATCCACTGCTCCCAGTTCTTCAAAGGTCGCATCAATCAATCCGTCAAGAAGATCATATTTTTCCCGCTGATCTTTCAGTTGCTTCATTATGGACGTCTTTTCCGTATTATCCAGCATGAATTCCACGGCGGAGACAATCTTTCCCTGAATTTTGATGGGGATAGAGCTGCATTTCAATCGTTTTCCGTTAATCATTCTTTGTTTGTCGTAATGGGGAATACCTGTCGACAGGGTTTCAATGATTTTAGTCTCGGAAAGGGTTTCTTGAACGGGTTTGCCCAAAACCAAAAGAGGCTGTATGCCCATAAAATATCCGGCCATAGAGTTGAAGAATCGAACAGTGGCATTTCGATCAATAACAATTACGCCTATTGAGAGGTCTCCGAATGCATTCCAGAAGGAATCAAAGAGAAGATTTTCAGGGACAAAAGGCTCATGATTCAAGGTCTTATTACCTTGATTATTGCTTTTCATAGTTCCCCCCCCAGGGGCCTGTACGCGGTTATTGTGAGGCCGGATTTGTCCTGCTGTTTTTGTGCTTTCAGTACACCTAAGTAAACTTTGGTTTTCTTTTTTCCAAAAAGGCCTTTGCGCCCTCCACCGGTTCCCCGCTCTCACAGGCCATACCCAAAGCCTTTTGCTCAACTAATAAACCCTCTTTTAACGTTTTGTTCAGGCCTTCGTCAATAGCCATTTTTGCACACTTTATGGCAGTAGGGGCATTTTTAAGCATCGCCTTGGCCATAACCTTTGCCTCATTTAGTGCCTCGCCTTCCGGCACAAGCTTTTCAATCAACCCTATTCGCAAGGCATCTTCAGCATTTATTCTTTTGCCCGTAAATATCATTTCTTTTGCCTTTCCGGGGCCTATCAACCGGGACAGCCTTTGGGTCCCGCCCCCGCCCGGCAAAACGCCGAGTTGGACCTCGGTCAGACTAAATTCGGCATTGGCGCCGGCGATCCTGATATCACATGCTAACGCAATTTCAGTCCCTCCACCCAATGCCAACCCGTTAACCGCACAAATGACCGGGCTCCCTAATTCTGAAATCGGGTTTATAACGGACTGATAAAACCTCCCCAGTCTTACGCCGTCTTCTCTATCTTTAATACTTAAAAACAGATTGATATCCGCCCCTGCAATAAAGACACCTTTATGATTCACCGCAGTAAGAATCGCGACCTTCACCCGGTTGACTCCGGCACCTGCGTCCTCATCTTCCATTTTTTTTAATTCTTCAAAGACTTGTCGCAATTCATTACTCATGTCCTCTGTCAATGAATTCACAGGAGGATTATTAACCGTCACAATCGCGAGACCGTTATCCAATTCGTAGTTCACATATCTCATCATCATCTTCCCTTCTGCCAAATTTTTTACTTATTTCTCCAAATGACATTACCGCTCTAAAATTTCTTTGGACAATCTGTGATAAGATGTTTGCCCATCCCCTTGATCCGCTGAATCACTAATAGGGGCTTTACTGCTCACCTTTCAAAAAAACTTTGGACAAAGTTCTCCCGGCAAAACTGGCCCCCGGTAAATTCTTTGAGCGAGGTCTCTCCCCCAAAGACTTTGAAAACGATTTCCCTGGTGCTTAGGCCCTTGTTTTTCATCTTTAGGATCCGGTCCCTGATTTCTTCGAGATAGGATATGGTTCGTCTTAAAACATCTGAAGCACTGCCATGCATTTTCCCTGAAGAGGTTATCAATAGAGACGGCTCAAGTGCCAGCATCCTTTTTAGTGCCTTTAAAATTACTCTGTTATCCTCATTTTTTCGGGCTGAATTGGGCTTTTCCGTTAAAAATTCGTCACCTGTAAATAACCACCCCTTTTCCCGCAAGAAGAAAACCACATGATCCGGTGAATGTCCTGATGTGTGAACCACATCCAGGGTGTAATGTGCCGTGTTGATTGAATCATCCAGGGCATTGACCGGACAGGGTTCGGGGCAACCCCACAGGTCTTCCTGATAAGAAAAGATATCCTGTTTACCGCCAATTATGGAAACGGAATCCCCTGGAGCAGAAACAGGGATCTTAAGTCGATCCATAATCACCTTATTGCCGCCGATATGATCAATATGATGATGGGTGTTGACCGCTAATGACACTTCCTTATTTTTCAGATAATCAACGAGTTCCCAACGTGTATTATGGCACCCAGTATCTATCAGGAGACCATCCACCAGATAAGCGGCCACGCTATAATAGATGCGGCCGTTAATCTCGGAGCCCATCATTATTCGACTCATTTCCTTGTAGCTTTCAATCTCAAACATAGTCTATAGGATTGAGATAGCATCCCCCCATCTCTGTTTATCTCCATTTTTATACTTTCTTCTTTCATCAGCTTTTGCAAATGGCTTTCAAGGATAGGTGTGCCGGGGAAAAACCTTACAGAAGGGCTGTCAAATAATATCCTGTTTAGTTCCTCGAAGGTCTTTGGTCCGGCTTGAAGCGCCCTGATAATAACAAGATCCCTTTCCAATATTTTTTCTCTGGTTTCCTGAATAGCCTTTGTTGCATCCACAATGACACTTCCATGAGAAGGCAGGATAAGATCAATATCCAGATTGCCGACTTTTTTCAGGCTCCCGAGATATCCTTCGGCACCCCCGGAAGACGGGGCATACCAGGCGACCATCTCCCCTAAAATATCTCCGGCCAGCAAAAGCCGCTTTTTAGGGTCATACAAAGATATGTGTCCCGGCGCGTGACCTGGTGTGTGAAAGACATGGAAATCGTAATTGCCAACCTGAATAGTATCGCCTTCTACTACTGTGCTGTTCGGTTTTAAGCTGCACATGGAACAACCAAGGGACCGAAAATAGGCAATCAGATCAAATCCAGGACCTTTTTCCCCATCTTGGCCCTGATTGCTGACTTCGGACCAACGCTCTTTACACAAGGGTATATCAAAGGATAGAGAAAGTCTTTCAGGATCGAGGGCATAGGGGACATCTATCTCATGCAGTATAATATGCCCGGGCGAAACTCCGGATAAGAGTATTTCCATCCCACCCATGTGATCAGGATGGGCATGTGAGAGGATAATCTTTTTTATTGGTCTTGCTTCCCATTTGAGAAATTTCAGGGCGTTATAAAGACGATCAGCCGAAGCAATGCTTCCGCAGCCCACATCAAAAAAACTTACTCCATCCCCGTCCTTGAACACATACACATTGGCAGATTCAGGCCAATAGGGAGAAGGAGGCCTGATCATTTTCAGGTCATCGAAGATTGAAACTACACTATTAGAACCGGGCATGGCGTTTTTTATACCTTGATTTTTCCGGCCTTGATAATTTTGGCCAGCTCCACCATGCTCTTGGCGGTGGCACGGGCGGTCTTGAGACCATATTCGTCCTTTAATACCTGATGCTTGTCTTTAGGGTCGAAGGCTCCCGTTCCGCCGAGACTGCTGACACCGGCCCCGCCGAAAGTGGCGAGGATCCCGGGGGCGGCAATGACCATCTGGTAGGTCAGGAAAGCCCAGTGAATGGTTGTGAGGGTTGTCTCGATGCCCGAGTTTCTGAGCCATCCCACGGCCATGGCCGCACCCACCTTGTGCTTCAGGGCACTGCCGTAAAATTTTC
>Ga0255394_10092_pt1 | contig 13398 bp, 11 predicted proteins | sample ANMaggSeSYBR01D3_FD_182112 | JGI IMG/M metagenome (GOLD analysis project Ga0255394, IMG submission 182112) | Sediment cell enrichment communities from methane seep in Santa Monica Basin, California, United Staets - ANME aggregate JGI... | ecosystem: Environmental > Aquatic > Marine > Cold seeps >...
CTGGCTATATTCCAAAATATTGAAAGGAGGTAAATATAAAAATGGAAACAAATAACATTGATAAGCTTGAAAGTTATATTGAGCTGTATGATGAGATACGAGAAAAAACTGATAGTGACAGTGCGGCTGTCGCTATCTTACAGGAGATGGGTAAAGACCAAAGGTCTAACCGGATCAGGGAAGAAAAAGCGACCGTTGGATATAAACCAGCTACTGAGAAACAGAAGCGATTTATGGAACGATTGGGGATAAGCTTCCCAGCAGAAATAACCAGCAAAGAAGCATCTGTATTGCTTAGGGAAGAGCTTAAGACTCTGGACTGATGGGGCTGGATGACAGGCAGGGGCAGTTTTGCCTTTGCCTGTTCCATTGGTACGAATGAGGATAGGTTTACCAGCTAAGCTGGGCTCAATTTTGGCCAATATTAAAAACTTTGCCAGATAAGAGCGTGTGGAAAATACAAATTCCTATCCATCGATTTATAAAGTTTGCGGTCTGGGTTTTAACGTGATGGGAATATGTTCAAAATGGGAAAAGGGCAGAGGTGGTGGTAACCAGAATTAGCGGAGCTACTGAGCACGACCAAAAGGCATAAAAGGCGCTTCGCAAGCTCAGCTAACCATTTAAGCCTTTTGGTCTATAACAACGGGGCCGAGAAAGCGTAAAAGGCGCTTCGCTCGCTCAGCTAACCTTTTAGGCTTTTCGGCAATAGTTATGCGAAAGAGGCAGTGTAAAGTGAAATTCAATATATAAGTTTTTCCTGAAAGTTTACACAATGTTCACAAGAATATGACATGAATTATACACTAAAATACTTGCTGTTTGGATGAATCAATATCAAAATCAAAGATTGACACCTGTGTCAAAAGTTCGACCGTAATGTTGATGCGTTATCGCATGTTTTTGTGTTTGTTCGAGCCTTTTGATGAAACCACTGAGATTATATTTGACAGTGAAAAACAAAATATTATAACGAGGGCTTGTGGAGCCTATGGAGCAATTGTCATGACTCGAAAAAGATCGGCAGATAAAGGAGTGGTATGAATTTTCAAATAGAAAGATTAAAAGCACTTCCATTCCACAAAAATGGAACATGGCAGGGAGGTCTGGTTAGAATGCCAAGCTGGGTGGGGAACGAGGAAGAAAAGCCTGTTCGGCCATGGGCTGCTCTTTGGATCAGTGTACACGAGGATATTGTTCACGCCAGTGAACCTCGGCCAGTTGAAGAGGTGAATTTTTCCCTTGCGTTCACTACATTGGTTGAGTTTGCCTGCGATCAGAAGTTGGCAGGATATTTGCCAGGCAAAATTGAAGTCAGAGATTCTGCGCTGGCTGAATATTTGAGCGGCCAACTAATGGACACAGGAGTTGAGGTTAAGGAAAGAAGTAAATTACAATATCTGGATCGAATAATAATTGATATGGCAGAACATTTGGCAGGAGGCAAATTACCTCCCAATGCCACAGATACCAAGGGGGTGGGGCTTGATGAAATGCAGGGTTTTGCAAATGCTGCCAGTGTGTTTTATCAGGCCAAACCCTGGCAGTATTTAGTTGATGAAGATTTGATTGAAATTGAATCTCCTTTTATAAATGCCGGGTTTCGCTATGTAATTGTTATGGGCCATGGCGGACAAACATATGGATTGAGTTTTTTTGATTCAAAGAAACAGTACGAGTCCATAATGGAATGTGAGCCTGGTGAATTTTTCAGCAAGAATCAGGCGTGGTCTGTTACTTTTGGTCCTATCATGGAGCTTCCCTTTGGCGATGCAGATTTATGGGAAGATCATAGTCTGACTGTGGCAGGAGATGAAGCCTATCCTGTTGCCTTATGTTATGGCCCCGGCAATAAGATACGCCGGCCTGGACCGCATTATCTGGCATTTATAGAAGGTCTAATGCAGGCATTGGCAGAGACAAGTGAAAAAGAGATTGATGCAGGGAAATGGCAAAAGTCGGTTCAGACAAATAGAGGTTCCATGGAGTTTGCCCTGGTCCTTCCAGATGTCCTTGAGCCGCCAGAGGAAAGGACTCCTGATCGCATAAAGATGAAAGGTAAAATGCCGGATCAGCGAAGTATGGAACAGGATATGGCCAATATCCAGAAGATTCTGAATGAACGAGAATTTTCTGGTATTCAGGAAATGAATGAATTCTTGAATAAGAATTTTACCGGCAAAAAAGTCCCTGAAAGAGAGCCAAGCACTCCCTTGGAGAAGGCTCAGGATATAGTATATCAGGCTTTTGAGGTTCGTGGCCGAAGACAGATAATAATGGCCAGAAAAGCCCTTGAGATTTGTCAGGATTGTACTGATGCCTATGTATTATTGGCAGAACATGTTATTGAGGTTAAAGAAGCCTATGATCTGTACCAGCAAGGAGTTTTGGCAGGTGAGAGAGCTTTAGGAGAGAAGTTTTTCAAAAAGGAGTCAGGTAATTTCTGGGGAATAATTGAGACAAGACCTTATATGCGAGCCAGATGGGGAATGGCTCAGAGTCTGGAGGCTATGAGGAAATATAAAGAAGCAACTGAGCATTATCAGGAGATGCTCAAATTAAATCCTCAGGATAATCAGGGGGTGAGACATGTACTGCTATTATGCCTGTTGAGAACTCATCAGGATGAAAAGGTGGAGGTGCTTCTGAAAGAAAATAAAGAGGATAAAGCTCTGGCTATTTGGAGTTATGTCCGGGCTCTCTTGAGTTTTCGGCGAAAAGGAAATACTGCTGCGTCCCGAAAACATCTGGATCATGCCTTCTCTGTTAATCCGCATGTGGCTGAGTATCTGCTGAATGAGGAGGATTTACCAGAGGGTCTGCCGGATGGTTATAGTCTGGGAAGTAAGCAGGAGGCTGTGATCTGTGCAGATCAACTTTTGGATGTCTGGCAAGAGACACCAGGAGCAATTGAATGGCTGGATGAAAATCATGAAGCATTGTGATGGTAAGTTTTAAGAAGAAAGTATAAGGTACAATCTGGGCGGTCCTGAAGATTGTGTAGCTTGTGGAATCTCTTAGAGTGCAGTTTATTTTCGATATTGAGGGAAGGTTTTTTCCTGTCGAAAAGAGGGATATTTATTGGGTTGGTTATTGATGGAATTTTCCAGTTGCTGATGAGGAAAATGTGGATGAGTGAAAAGTTTGGTTTGGTTGATGCGGATGAATAAAAAGATAGGGCCTCTTCGGAGGCCTTTATTTTATTTTCCCGCAGCCTGAGCGGCTGCGGGATTACGGTGAGACGACGGAGAAGTTAGGGTCTCTGCGGAGACCTTATTATGTTCCCGCGGCTGCGGCCGCGGGACGTGGGGACGACGACGGACGACGACGGACGGAGGTAGTGGGGGTGGATAGTTATGATAGGGTTTTGTGTGAAGCGAATTATGGTGGTATTTGCTGAGGTTTTGGTGGAACGGTATATAAAGCCCCTGGAACCGGAACCATAGCGGAAATTGTAACTAAAGAATTGATAGTGTGTTAGGTTTAGAAGTTTCCCATGTTAACAATACCAAGCGGAACCATAGCTTTGGCTGTGGAGGTCGCAATATTCGACTGCAAATTACTCTTTAGTATTCTTGGGTTTTCCCCGCGCAAAGATTTATATATTGCACTGCTTTCAGTTCGACATGAAATCAGATCAAACGGGTCAGTATGGGAAAATCGGCTCACAATATCGCAGTTGGGGTGAAGAGCAGATCGCCAGATTTCTCGATCGTCATGGTTTTAATTATCACTATGAATACCCTTTGGCTCTGATAGACCGGGGGATGGTTCGCTTGTATTATCCGGATTTTCAGCTGCCGGAATTGGGCATGATTATCGAGTATTTTGGGGTCAATGGTAACCCTAGATATGATGAACAGGTAAAACACAAAATGGGCATTTACCGACAGGTGGGGATCGAAGGATTGTTTCTCAATCGGGACTCGCTCCGGGGTAATTGGCCTAACAGAATCCTGGGGCAAATGGAAGATATTCTTCAAAATCGACTGAGTAAGTTTGACGCTAGTGTCAGTAGCTCAGACCGTATTTCATAGCCCTATTTGCTCAATTTGCCGGGAGGAAAGAGAGTAGAGTTTACGCGTGGTGGTAAGTTAGGTAAGTTTACCTATTGGCAATGATGTATGACTACTGAAAAGTGGTGGGAAAGGTTTTTAAGGCGGGTGGTCTTTTAATAGCCAGGAAGCCAAGCAGGCCGATCGAGGTAGTTGGCGGTACGATATGTCAGATAGATAGACGATACAATAGCCATTACCAATCGATTTGACGCATTAACCGCACTCTCTTTGACACACCAACCGGATGTGCCCCATGAACTTCGGGCGTCCCCCGATAGATTGCGACGAGACTACAAAGCAGTGAAGGCGGCAACGGCTATGTGGAGGGGTAGGTAAATCGCCCGAAACTGATCAAAACGGCAGATGTATGAGAGAGCCGGTTTCGGGTTGCTCCGACAGTGTGTACTGAACACGGGATAGTCAAGGTTATGTTGGCAGGAATGTTCTTGACTTTCAAACATGCTTTATTTAGCATATAGTACGCTATAGCATTTGTCGTGTTTTTATTAAGTAGGTGTGATTGAATGGCCAAGAGAGATATTCCCAAAATGGTCAGAGAATTGCGGTCCACTCTTGACCTGACACAAGAGCAGTTTGCGGCTAAAGTTGGAGTGACATTTTCGACGGTTAATCGTTGGGAAAACGGCAAAGGAAAACCATCTCCGTTAGCGATGAAGGCTATAACAAGGCTTAAGCGTAAAATATAGCGATATTAAGCCTGGTGGAGATAATGAAACCTAAAGTCAAAAAAAAGACTTTTACAAATTTTTTATGCAATTTTCAGAGATAAAGGCGTCTGAAATATTGAAAAAGGAAATTTGTTGTGAATCGTGGACTATTAATCGCATTTTAAGGAGCTGAACATGAAGAAGAAATCGTTGAACTTGTTGTTTTGTCTGGCTTTTGTGTCATTTTACACAACTATTGCTTTTGCCGCACTGCCGCCACATCAAAAGCTTATGGCCAAAAGAGCTGCGGAAATAGATGCCTATCGCAATATGACCGAACGGATAATGGGGCTTGAAATCAGGTCAGATTCGAAAGTTATCGACTTTGTAGGTGAAACTGACAGGATAGCCACCTCGATGGAGCATTTTATTAAGGGGCTTCGTATTGTCGAAGACGAAACCTGCTGGTATGACGATGGTACATGCGAGGTGGTAGTTGAGGTTACGCTCTCAAAAGTTATAAAGGAATTGCAGAGTAGTTGCGATAAATACTACAATGGGAAAAAATGGGACACGAAGAGTTTTCTGCAGATTAAGACACGTACGGAAAAGAGAGTTTTGTCGGAAATCGGGGCTGGAGCGGTCAGGCTGCAAAGCACCATAGCAGAGCCGAAGACGGTGCCGGTGGTATTGGATTTTCTTAATCCACGCGACAAGCGTATCGAATTGCCCGCTATTTACAAAAAGTATCCTGCAAAAAATCGGCTTATGGCTAAAAGGATAGCCACAGTCGATGCCTATCGAAAGTTAGCTGAAAGGATTTATGGTCTTAAGATCAGTGCCAAAACCACAGTAGCCGACTTTGATGTGAATATGAGTTCTGATATTATAAAAAGCAAAATGAACCATTATCTCAAGGGGATGAAAATCGATGAGATTCGCTACCAGGGAGATGGCATTGTCGAAGTGCAGGTTTCACTTACGCTGAAGCAGGTTATTAAAACTCTCAAGCGGGTCTGCGATGAGTATTATAATAAGACTGGCAAAAAGATAAAAACAGAGATATTCGAAGAGATAAGCAAACAGACAAATCGCAAAACAATTACAGTTCTTGGCATGGGCGCTATCACCGGAAGTTCAAATGGAACGCAAAACACATCCGGGATGCAGGGACAATCTACCGGCCGTGTCGAGAGTACTACAACTACCATTATTACTGAAGAACCGGAAGTTATCGAAATAAAATAGGAGATGATACCATGATAAGAAAAATATTGGCTTTGAGTTTTGTTCTGGCGATGGTCTTGTGGATGTCCGGTTGCCAGCAAACAGTACACCATGAAAAACATCAGACAGAAACAACGGAGACCACTGAATCAGAAGAAATTGTAGTCGATTAAAAACAAGACCAAGCCCAGCCTTTAGTCAGGTTGGGCTTTTGGTTTTTATGCCCAATCGGGTATAAGTCAAAGATGTGGCAGAATCGGGAATATTAAATATGACAAAACGGATTATGGCAATATGTTTAGTTCTGCTGGCAGCAGGGGTTTGTACCGTTGCTCAGGCAGATATATCTTCACGGGTTAATAAAGCAATAGGCCTGGAGGAGGCCCTTGTGTCGTTACCGGAAGCTCTAAGGACTCCCAACCGCTATGCGCTCATAGTCGGCGTAGGTGAATATACAGATAGTCGAATTCCTAAACTTTCGGCCTGCCCGAACGATGCCCGCCAGTTATACGATGTTTTAACAGATCCATCGGTTGGCATGTTTCCAACGGAGAATGTGACTTTACTATCAGATAAAAACGTTACCAGAAACAAAGTTGTCGATGCCCTTGATACGCTGAGCCGCAAGGCAGGCAAAGAGGACCTTGTGGTCGTCTTTTTTTCCGGTCATGGGGCGGTCGATGAAAAGGGGCGGTCCTACTGGGTGATGCATGATTCGGCGATAGATCGTCTGCGAGCAACGGCACTTGCCGAAACTGAAATAACAGAATTGCTCGGCGAGATAAGGACCGCCAGGCTGGTAACATTAATCGATGCCTGTTACTCAGCTTCCACTGCCAAACTTGGAAAATCGAAGTCACTTCTCGATCTCAGGAAAATATATCCGAAGTTCACCGGTGACGGCCGAGTCGCAATAACCGCCAGCAAGGGCGATCAGTTAAGTGTGGTTATTTCAGATAAGAAGCATCCCGGCAAAGGATACTCAGTTTTTTCCTGGCATCTGATCAGTGCTATGAAAGGGCTGGGAGATATGGATAAAGACGGCGTAGTGACGGTCAATGAACTGTGGAGCTATGTCAAAGACCGCACAGAGACTACCGCCCGCCAACAGGGAGGCAATCAACAGCCGCAGTTAAAGGGGCAAGTCGGCAGTAAGTTTTTATTGACCGTTGACAGCCAAAGGCTTATTGAAAAAAGCCAACAAATCCAACAAGGAATGGCTACCCTTAAAAAACTAGTCATGGAAGATAAGATTACGGTCGGCCGATACAAAGAAGCCGAACAGTTTATCAAGACTGATCCAGTTAGACTTTCCGAAACAGACCGTCAGAAACGGAAGGTTTATCTGGACCTGGCAGAAGGCCGTTTGACACCGAGGTACTTGCAGGCGGCCCTGGATGCAATTGAAACGCCAACCCAGCGGGCTATCAGGTTAGAGAGAGAAGCCAAAAAACGAGCCGAACGGATAAAGCAGGCAAAGATAAAAGAGTTACTGTCTGTCGCTCGTGCCAACGACAACAAGACGAATGGTAAAAAGGCATTAAGGGCTTTAGCGGAATTGCTTGTATTATCTCCCGGTCATAGCGAAGCCCTTGCGTTACAGCGTAAGATAAGCGGTTACTACGCGAGCGCTGGAGATGTTACGACTAACAGCATAGGCATGCAGTTGGTCTATATTCCTGCGGGTGATTTTATGATGGGCAGTGGTCTTAGCGCATCCCAGGTAGCTTCTCAATATGGCGGCAAGGCCGACTTTTTTGAAGATGAGCATCCCCAACACAAGGTCAGGCTAACTCAAGGTTTCTGGATGGGTCAATATGAGGTGACAATAGAACAATTCCGCAAGTTTGTCAGGGCAACGGGTTATCGTACATTAGCAGAGCGAGGAATTGGGAATTCATACGGAATAACAAATGAAGGCTGGAAGAAAGTAGAGAGCCTGAACTGGCAAAACCCGGGTATAGAACAGGGTAATAATCATCCTGTTGTCCAGATACACTGGGAAGACGCAAAGGCGTTTTGCGAATGGCTCACAAGCAAAGAGGACCGGACTTACAGCTTGCCCACAGAAGCGCAATGGGAATACGCCTGCCGGGCAGGCACTACCACAGTATTTAGTTTTGGCGACACAATGCTAAGTGGTTATGCAAACATAGCGGACCAGGCGGCTAACAAATGGATCTCGCAATACAACAGAAATTACAATAATGCAGTCGCATGGAATGACGGCTATGGAACCACTGCCCCTGTGGGAAGCTATAAGCCCAATCCGTGGAACCTTTATGACGTGCACGGCAATGTTTGGGAATGGTGCTCAGACTGGGGTGTTAGTGGTTATTACCAAAGTAGTCCTTCTGTGGACCCAGCTGGGCCGACCAGTGGAAGCAACCGCGTTCTTCGCGGCGGCAGTTGGAGCATCAATCCGTGGGACTGCCGGTCTGCCAACCGCAACAGGCGCACGCCCGGCAACACGGACTACCTCATCGGGTTTCGGGTTGTGGTGTCTGTTTCGTCCCTGGACTTTTAACCCTTTGTACTTTTACTCTTTTACACTTTGCCGGGGTGCAGGGGCGGAGCCCCTGCTCGCTAGAAATTTGAAAAATGCGAAAAAATGAAGAATTGAAGATAATTCAGGATTTTTATGATTTTATGCTCTGGATGATAAAACATATTGAAAAATTTCCACGTCATCACAGATACAGTCTTGGGATGTCTGTAGAAAAACGCTTGCAGAAAATTCTTGAATTATTTCTGAGGGCAAAATTCTCGAAACAGAAAAAACAGATGCTCGGTGACATTAATATCGAGCTTGAAATATTGAGATTTCAGTTGAGACTGGCTAAAGATTTGAGAGTTTTAACAGTTAAAAGCTATGGCTATGGTTCAAAGTGTTTGCAGGAAATTGGTTCTCAAGCCGGCGGTTGGCTTAAAAGCAGGGATTAAAATGAAGCGATATGGAAATTTATGGAAAAAGGTGATTAGCTGGGAGAATCTTGTTCTGGCAGCTAAAAAAGCTCAGCGAGGCAAAAGAGGCCGCTGTTGTGTTCAGAAGTTTAATTTTCAACTGGAACCAGAGCTTTTGCGTTTGCAGCAGGAGCTTATGGCAAAAGAGTATCGTCCAGGCAAATTTCATACTCACTGGATAAGCAAGCCAAAGCCAAGATTGATATCAGCCGCACCATATCGAGACAGGGTTGTCCATCATGCACTGATGAATGTATTGGAACCGATACTTGAGAGGCATTTCCATCCGAGAAGTTTTGCCTGCCGAAAAGATAAAGGGACTCACGCAGCGGCCAATAGACTGCAAGAACTTATACGAAAAAAGAAATATGTTCTGCAATGTGATATTCGTAAGTTCTTTCCGAGTATAGACCATAAAATACTCAAAGGCAAATTCCCCAAACTGATAAAAGACAAAAATGTCTTGAGCCTGATGAGTATGATAGTTGATTATTCCAACAGGCAGGAAATTGTGCAGGAGTGGTTTGACGGTGATGATCTATTTGGTCCGATTGACAGAGCAAAGGGACTTCCGATAGGAAATCTTACAAGTCAGTGGTTTGCCAACTGGTATTTGAATGACCTGGATCATTTCATAGCCAAAGAGTTTGGCATAGGCAGTTATGTGCGATATTGCGATGATTTTGTATTATTATCCAATGAACGTATAAAACTTGTCACTGCTCGTAATTTGATAAAGCAAAAATTGCAGGCTGATAGATTGAGACTGCATAAACGAAAATTATTCATTAAGCCGACGAAGGCAGGTCTTACTTTTGTCGGCTACCGGATATGGCCACAATTCAGGCTATTACGAAAAAATAATATCAAGGCGTTTAAAAGACGTGTCAAATGGATGCGAAAGGCTTATTCCAATGGATTGATAGAGTGGGCAGATATTCAGCCAAGACTTGATAGCTGGATAGCTCACGCATCCCATGCGAACAGCAGAAAGCTGATTGTAAGATTGAGTAAGAACTGGAGTTTTTCAAGGGCTATGGCCGATAAGCAACCGCGTTCTTCGCGGCGGCAGTTGGAACAACAATCCGAGGAACTGCCGGTCTGCCAACCGCAACAGGAACACGCCCGACAACACGAACAACAACAACGGGTTTCGGGTTGTGGTGTCTGTTTCGTCCCTGCACTTTCAAAGAGTAATACCCGGAATCATACGGTTTATGGACCATATGAGTGTGGTATTGAAAGTCCTGGCTGTAGTCCTGAGCTGATTAGGCGTGTTGCCTGATGGCCAAATTTTAATTGGCCCGGCTGTAGCTGGTAGGCCAGTAATGGTTCGACGGTTCCGGCCGGGCACTTTGAGAATTACGGTTGATATGTTTAAAATATGAGTGCGATAAGAATATTGGAGAATAGAAGATATGAAAAATAGACTGTTTTTATTATGTTTAGTGACAGGTTTGGTATTTGGTGTGTCTAATTCTGTTTTTGCGGCGGATCGTGCGATGGTGCGTGCTACGGGGCAGGCGCCTGCGGAGTTGCCCAACGCTCGTGAGGCGGCGGTTGAGGCGGCACTGCGGCGGGCAGTAGAGGTTGGCGGCGGAGTTGAGCTTGCAAGCATCACCGAAACAAGGGATTATCAGCTTATTAAAGATGTGATATACGTCAAAACAGCCGGGTTGGTAGAGAAGTATGAGGTTATTCAGGAAAATCCCAATCAGGGCGGGTTATACACCGTTCGGGTTGAAGCAATCATTTCCAGGGTAGATATCAATACGCAGATCGAGGCGTGGAAAGCTCTTATCAAGCGGAAAGGTCGGCCCCGGATAATGGTGGCAGGTTCGGTAGATAGAATGCTCTTTGAAAGACGGCTTACCGCTGAAGTACAAGGGGTTTTGGAGCGAAAGAGCCTGACGGTTATTGACCTTGATATGCTCAAGGAGAACCAACGCAGAGATGCTGAGCGGGCAGCTAAGGGTGATCTGGACCCGGCTAAGGCGGCACTTATCAGCCGAGAAGTCGGGGCGGACTATCTTGTGGTCGTTCAGATCGAGGGTACGAAGTATTCACGGCAAAGCTATCACGGTGTGAACCTGTTTCCGATTGACGCGACAGCTATCGTTAAGGTAATAGCCGCTGATACGGCAAAACTTATAGCAAGCGAAGTCGTCAGTGCAAGCCAGAAAGCGGACACCTCCGAACGGGCTATGCTGGCGGTTACCAGCAAAGTAACATCTTCAGCCCTTAAAGAAGCATTGCAACGCATCGCGGCTCACTGGCTGGAAGATGTTGACAGCAGAGGCGGAGCGGAGTTCACAGTGGTGGCGGACGCTTTTGGTTTTGACAGGTTTCAGGGGCTTATCAGCGGCTTAAGGGCTGCCGGCGGGGTTAAGGATATTATCGTTGACAGTACCGATTACCAGGGCAGGAGCAGCTTTCGGGTAGTAGCAAATAACACAGCGTTTAATATCGCCGCGGTTTTGAAGCAGGTCGATCCAGGCATAATAATAATAAATTCCAGTAAATACCGTATCGAGGTAGCACCGGGTAAAGCAGGCAGCGAAGGTTTATCTGTCGGCATGACAGTCGCAATCGCCGCAGGACTGGCGGCAGTGGTATTGGTGGTTATTGCAGTAGTAAATCTTTTCAAAAAAAGATGATATGAAAGAGGACGGAATGAAAAATAAATTATTTATATTGTGTTTGCTGTTGATGTTGTTGATTTGTAATTCGTCTTTGGCTCAACGTGTTCGTGCTATCGGTATTGAGCAGTTGCCTAAAAACAATTTCTTATCGGTTAATAAGACCGCTTCCGGCGACAGTGCGGCTCTTTTTATAGGCGTAAATGAGTTCACTAAAGATGCAGGGCTTGCTTCACTGAGTTGTGCGGTTAATGACGCAGTCGGTCAGGCGCATCTGTTTGTTCGCGAACTGAAGCTTATTCCTGCTGAGAACTGTATCCTGTGTATATCAGGCAGACCGAGTACGGCAATAGCGGCCAAACAGCTCGAGCTATTGCAAAAAAACGGTGTGGAAGTTCGCAGTGCAACTAAACCTGATATTCTTAACGGGCTTACCATAGCAACGAGGCTGCCGGTTTCGTCGGCGGATATGATGATAGTTTCAGTCAGCAGTCACGGCTTTGAAGATAGAAATGGTATATATATAATGCCGTCTGACGGCCTGCGCAGCTATCTATCCGAGACAGCGGTGCGTTCAAGGATTCTGACCGATACGATAAGTAAGTCCCGAGCGGGCAAGAAGATTGTGATACTCGATGCCTGCCGTGAGCGGGTGGGTAAGAATAAGTCCAGCGGCTCCGGTGCGGCGATGACAGAGAATTTTCTGCGTGCTTTTGCCGCCGGTCGCGGTCAGATAACTCTGACCTCATGCGGAATCGGCCAGTTCAGCTATGAGGATGAGAAAGATGGCCATGGCGTATTTACCAGCTTTTTACTAAAGGGCCTGCGCGGCTCAGCCAGGGCTGACGATAACGGCTTTGTTACGGTTGGCTCGTTGAGTAAATACGTGGCAGATGGTGTTCGCCGTTGGATAGTTCGTAACAAACCGGATGTAGGATGGAACAAAATCCCTCAGCCTCGCCTGGACGCATCGGAAACAGCACGTATGATGCCCCTTGCAATAGCCGGCAACCTCAGCGGTAAAAAATTAGCAACGGCTCGAAAGTATTGGCGGGATTATAGTATTACTGAAGGGACAAACAGCCCGGCAACATCATCTGGAACCAGCCACAATCGCCGAAATCTTGCAATTCTGAAGGAATACTACCTCGACGGCAGAATCGAAAAAGATGATTACGAATTAGCGAAGGTTCTTTTTAATACAGAATCTCAGTATCTGGACAAAACAGAAAAAAAGCTTATCTCCGCATTTGAAGATGTTACATCGGGCAGGCATAACCCCGAAAGACTTTCTCGCCTGTTAGGTTTAGTTGAGGAAGCTACTGAAAGGAATAATAGGAAGTTTGCTAGCCTAACCGGTGATGTAATCACCAATTCCATCGGTATGAAATTTGTCTATATACCACTGGGTGAGTTTATGATGGGAAGTAACGATGGTCGTCCATATGAAAAACCGGCTCATAAGGTAAAACTCAGCAAAGGTTTCTATATGGGCCAGACGGAGGTAACCCAGGCACAATACCATGCTGTTATGGGTAGCAATCCCAGCCATTTTAAGGGTGATAGTCTACCTGTTGAGCAAGTCAGTTGGAATAATGCAACTGAATTCTGCAAAAAGTTGGGGCGTAAGGAAGGTAAAACCTATAGGCTTCCTACAGAAGCCGAGTGGGAATATGCTTGTCGCGCTGGAATAAATACACGTTTTTATTTTGGCAACAGTGAGTCAAGTTTGGGTGATTACGCATGGTACAACGATAACAGTGGCTCCAAAACATACCCTGTTGGCCTCAAGAAGCCGAATATCTGGGGTCTGTATGATATGTACGGCAATGTCCTTGAATG
>Ga0255394_10093_pt1 | contig 13215 bp, 9 predicted proteins | sample ANMaggSeSYBR01D3_FD_182112 | JGI IMG/M metagenome (GOLD analysis project Ga0255394, IMG submission 182112) | Sediment cell enrichment communities from methane seep in Santa Monica Basin, California, United Staets - ANME aggregate JGI... | ecosystem: Environmental > Aquatic > Marine > Cold seeps >...
GATATGTTTCCGGTCAAACAGATCGACCGGGATGGATACTTCGCAAAGGAGAATTCATCATTTATTTCGCAATTATTATTAAGACTGCACAACTAATTTGGTGCCTCAATACTATAGGTACCATCTGTTTTGGTGGTAGTTGTTCTTTGTCTGATGTAACACAAATTGTCGTAACTATTAATGTAACAATAGCATTTATCAAAATTTTTATTATGTTTGGTATTGCTCAATCTTTGCGAGCGTTAAGGTTCTCTTCGTTAAAAAGGTTTGAAGATTCTGATTAAAAATATATTTTTACAATTTTACCACAAGCAGGCGTAGCCTGGACAAGTAGACCGGGCCGTGTCCGCCATTTGGGATTGATAAAAGTAGGGTATCGGGTGGGCAGCCATCGTTTCGCCGTCAGGCGAACAAGGTGGATGGTTTCTGCCAACGATGTCGTGCCTTTTGCCGAGAACAGATGTGTATATATTGGAGTTACACGATGTTCAGAAAGATGCTGTCAGGATTATTACTGCTGAGTCTATATTTAGCTGGCTGCGTTCAGATACCGCAGGAGCATCTGAGCAGGGCGATAGAGCAGCGGGAGTTGTCGAATCATGTGCATTTTCTTGCTCAGCCCGGGCTGAAGGGTCGCAAACCGAAAACCTTCGAGTCCCGGCAGGTGCGTAATTATATAAAGAGCAGGTTCAAGGTCTATGGCCTGGTACCCTGGGCGAATCGTGCGGGATATGAACAGCCGTTCGGTCCTGGTACTAATGTGATTGGCGTTCTGCCGGGGGCGGACCCCAGTCTCGCCGATGAAATAATTCTTGTCAGTGCCCATTACGATCATGTTGGAAAAACCAGGGAAGGCATCCTGCCCGGTGCCTGTGATAACGCATCAGGTGTAGCTGTGCTGCTGGAGGTGGCGGAGCAACTTTCAATGAGTGCCCATCGGCCGAAACGCCCTGTCTGTTTCGCAACCTTTGACTGTGAAGAAAAAGGTTTATTGGGAGCGTTTGCGTTCACCTGCCGGGAAGATTTCGATGAGTCAAAACTCGCCGCTGTGGTCAATATCGATATGCTCGGAAGGGATTTTGTGGATGTTGTCGATCAGGCGTTGTTCGTGATGGGAACAGAGCAGTATCCGTACCTGCGAGAGAAAATAGTCCGGACCGGCACTGAAGCGAACATCAGGATATTGCCGATCGGTGCGGATTTAGCTGCATTTCGAGGCGATCACGCACCGTTCGAACCGATGGGTATTCCATGTGTGTTTTTTACCTGCGGCATTTGCAGCGACTATCATAAACCCACCGATACAGCAGATAAATTGGATTATGCGGATATTAAACGCTCAGCAGCAGTAATACTAAACACTATAGAAACACTGTCAAATGCCACTCATATCGAAACAGCAAAAGCTCAACAACTCGGCGATGTCCAGGAACTTCAGGCCATACAGCATGTTTTGGAAACCGTCAGTGCCGACTACGAAAAAGCCGGATTCGATCCAAACCGGAATAAACAGATCGAAGCATTAGCCAAAGACGCCAAAACCCTTTTGGCTGGTGATAGTTACAGTATTAAGCAAAGAAACCAATTCATACAAAAAGGGATGGAGACTGTGCTGCCTTCATTGATGGGGGTCTATAATAACGGCAGTGGCGGTGTTGCGGAGTAACGCTGTAACACTATAAAACACAGGCATTTAACGGAGCTTCAGAAGTGGAAAGAACATTAGTAATCATCAAGCCGGACGCGGTGCAGCGGCAACTGGCCGGGCGAATTATCAGCCGATTCGAAGAAAAAGGGCTGCAAATCGCAGCAGTAAAATTTATGCGTATCTCACAGGAACTTGCCAGAGAACATTACGCTGTTCATAAAGGTAAAGATTTCTTCGAGCCGCTGATAAAATATATCACCAGCGGGCCGGTGCTGGTTATGGTTCTCCAGGCCAATGGAGTTATCGCAATGGCACGAAAACTAATGGGAGCAACCTTCGGCAATCAGGCTGAATCGGGAACAATCAGAGGCGACTTCGGCGGATCGCAAGGATTCAATCTCATCCACGGCAGCGACAGTACAGAATCGGCCGAGACCGAAATCAAACACTTCTTCAATAACGACGAATTAGTCGATTATGAATTGACGAATAAACACTGGCTGTATGGAAACGAGTAAATGGGTGAACAAGTGAACGGGTAGAAGAGTGAACGAGTAAATGAGTAGAAGAGTAAAACAGAAAAGGATAGATTGATGCTGATAAAGAAGATCAAAGATGTGCCGGCTACGGCAGTTGATATGAAGGGTGCTGAAAATGTCAAAGTACAGGTGCTGTTCGGGCCAAAAGACGGCGCACCGACGTTCGCTATGCGAATATTCGAACTGGGCGGAGGTGGGCATACGCCGTTTCACACGCATCCGTTCGAACATGAAGTGATGGTCCTACTGGGAGAACTGGCCATAGTAACAGAAAAAGGCGAAATACCAATAACCACCGGAGACGTTATCCTGATCGAACCGGGCGAGAAACACCAGTTCCGTAACCTGTCCGATACGGAACCGGCAAAAATGCAATGCCTGGTGCCAGTGGAATATCAGAAGTAGAGTTGTGAGAAAGAGAGTTGTGAGTTGTGAGAAGGAGAGAAGAGATGGAACACGGATGACGCGGATGCAACGGATTGGCACGGATAAGAAAAACAGAAGAAGAGAAGAATTTTAGATTTTAAGATTTAATCATGCCATAGGCAGATCCGCCTTTGGCGGAGAATTGAATCCCGATTTGTCGGGAAACATTTAATCTCGACTTGCCGGGAAACATCGAATAAGGATAAAATTTTAAAATGAAAGAAAAAAGTAAAAGAAATCTTGTATTGATGAGCATTTTAACTGTCCTGCTTATTTCGCTTTGTCGTGAATCAAAAGCTGCGGACTACACTATTGAAAACGACGCTATAAAGAGGGTCATATCTGTTGATACGACAGTAAAGACGGTATCGTTGTCCAATAAGTTGACCGGCCGAACGTACAAGGTAACGTCGGATGAGTTCAAGGTTGTTCTCGACGATACCGATTTTGACAAGATCGGGACCGTTTTGACGGCTCGGGATTTTGTGCGTGACGGGAAGGTCTCCGTACTCGACGGCGGCAAAAAACTTGTAGTGCCGTTGAAGAATGAGGCTAATAATCTTAAGGTGCGGGTTTTCTATGAGGCAGACGGTTCTTTTTATATGCACAAATGGCTGGAATTCAGTATCATCTCCGGCAGCAAGACGATAAGTATTATTGAAGTTGAACGAATGATTATAAATGACACTACACCTTCGCGTCCCAATGCCAAGGAAGCGAAAGAAGGTAAAGCGAACGATGGTCCTGTCTATGCGGATAATTTCTGGATGGGGATCGAGTTCCCCAGGTTTTATAACGATTTTGACGGAGATTATATACGACTGTATCATTATCCCAATAAAGTCGCTTCCGTAACGAAGATGGTCAAAAGTTATAAAGCGGTTCTCGGCGCGGCAGGCAATGACTGGAAGGGCAACTCCCGATTAAGCCCCATAAAGGAAAGTTTCTTTAAATATATCTTGGAATGGCGTTCAACTCCTGTCCGTCCCTACAGGACATATAATAACTGGTATGTTTGTGAACAAGATGAAAAGGCGGTAATGGATTTTATCAAGTCCGATATAGCGCCATTATATAAGGCAGGTCTGACTTTCGACAGTTTTACTATAGATGACCGCTGGGCGAATTCTCGAAGCTCAACCAGCGGCTGGTACCCGGCAAAACAAAAATGGCCTAACGGATTTGGTAAGGTACGGGCTGAGTTGGCAAAATACGGCGCCACTTTGGATCTCTGGATGCCTATAGTTGACCGGGCACCTGTTCCTATCGGCAGCGCAGCCTACAAACACATGAAAGAAAGATTCATCCATTTTACGCGCAAGGGCGTTACCGGTTTTAAGATGGATTTCGCGCGATATACCAGATTGTTGAAGTGTAAAGGGCGCAAGGGGGATATAAATGAATATCAGTTGGAAGCGAGCAACGAAGGGATTCTGGACATAGTAAGGGCCTGTCGAAAAATCAATCCGGACGTGGTTTTTTATCTTACCAGTTATGTCAGTATGTCCCCGTGGTGGTTGGGAGAAATTGATTATATCTATGAGAATACCGCTGATCTTGTGGAATACCGCGATGTCTGGCATTATAATAATTGCCTGAAACTGCATGTGCCACAAAATAGCTGGATGCAAGTAGGAATACCGGGGCCACATGCCAAGGGCAATGATTTCGACAATCCAGGAAATTATTGGCATTCACGTGAGGAATTCATGAACACGGAGAGGTTTAGCCCAATTGACTACGTTTTTCGCGGTTCGATGTTTTTTGAAGTATATGCCAGATTTACCGGTACGACCAGAGAGACACTGGCTGATCTGGCAAAGTTTCACAAGGATAATTTCGATATTCTCACCCAACAGCCCTTTGTTTCCGGTTGCCGCGATATGTATTACTGGGCCTTTTTCCATAAAGAAAAGGGCGGGCTTATCAAGCTCAGGAACAGGGCCAAGGCGACGAAGAATATGACCATGAAACTGGACGGGACAATCCGCATAACAGAGAATCCGGGGACCGCTTTCGAGCTATGGAAAGTCGATATAAGCCCCTATAAAGAAACAAGGTATAAACCCGGCAAATTTTATTACGGCGATACGTTCGATGTTTCAATGCCGGCGACAACAACGCCTTTGATTGTCAGGCTAAAACCCCTGGCTAATTAATCTACCACTTGTGTTATGAGTAAATCGCTCCAGAAACAAATAGAAGCACTGCGGCGGAAGATTCGCCGTCAGGATCACCTCTATTATGTGCTGAACGCTCCGGAAATAAGCGACCGTGAGTATGACGAGCTGTTCGCGGAACTGAAAAAGCTGGAAAAAGAATATCCGGAACTTATCACGGCCGATTCGCCCACGCAACGGGTGGCAGGGAAACCGTTAGAAAATTTCCAGACTGTACGACACAGTGTGCCGATGCTGAGTATGGACAATACCTACTCAGCAGAAGAATTGCGGCAGTTCGATCAGCGGGTACGAAAAACACTCAAAAACCAGCAGCCCCGTTATATTGTCGAAAGCAAAATAGACGGTGTCGCAATGTCGTTACGCTACGAAAAAGGTGAGTTGGTACTGGGGGCCACACGCGGCGACGGCACGAGCGGCGACGATATAACCGCTAACACACGGACAATTCAATCGGTTCCGCTGCGATTAGAAAAAATGAGAAAAACAGCGTCAAAAGAAACACTCTTTGGCGGCGATGTTTCAGATGTCCCCGAAGTGCTGGAAGTGCGGGGAGAAGTGTTTATGCCAAACAGCGAATTTTCGCGTATAAACAAACAGCGTGAAGAAACCGGCGAACAACTCTTTGCCAATCCGCGTAACGCCACGGCTGGTTCGCTGAAACTGTTGGACAGCCAAAAAACGGCAAATCGGAAACTGCGGTTTCTGGCCTACGCGACGGGGGAAGTTCGGCCGGCGGATTTCAGCAAAGGCCACGCCGAAACATTGAAAAAACTGAAAAATCTGTCCCTGCCGATAAGTCCAAATTATGAAAAAGCTGAAAATATCGAAGAAGTAATCGAAATATGTAACCGCTGGGAAGAAAAACGGAATACCCTGGATTATCAGATCGACGGTATGGTGGTAAAAGTCGATAGCTTCGAACAACAGCGACAATTAGGCCAAACGAGCCGGGCGCCACGATGGTGCATCGCGTATAAGTTCGCAGCCGAACGGGCAGAAACAATAGTGGAAAGTATCGTGGTGCAGGTTGGCAAGACAGGGACACTTACGCCGGTGGCGAACCTGAAACCGGTACAACTGGCAGGCACAACGGTGAGCCGGGCCAGTCTGCATAATTTCGACGAGGTCGAACGCAAAGACATCCGCGAAGGCGACACGATACTGGTGGAAAAGGCAGGCGAGATTATCCCGCAGGTCGTCGAAGTCATCAAAGAAAAACGACCAAAAAGCAGCAAACCCTTTCCCGTGCCTAAAAAGTGTCCGGAATGTCATTCGCCGGTAGCAAAAGAAGAAGATGGTGTGTATGTCCGCTGCGTTAATCCAGGTTGTCCGGGACAGTTGGTTGAACGGCTGCGGTACTTTGCCGGGCGGGACCAGATGGACATCGAAGGGCTGGGCGTCGCACTGATTGAACAATTGGTTGCCGAAGGCATGCTGAAAAACTTTGCTGATATTTATCGGCTGAAAAAAGAAGAAGTGGCCAAGCTCGAGCGGATGGGCGAGAAGTCGGCGGAAAACCTTATCAAGGCAATCGAGGCAGGCAAAAGCCAATCGCTGGGGCGGGTGATTTCAGGACTGGGGATGCCGCATGTTGGCAACCGGGCGGCACAAGTGCTGGCGGAGGAGTTCGGAAGTATCAAAGAATTGATGGCGGCTGATACCGAACGGTTGGAACAAATCGACGAGATCGGGCCGATAATGGCGCAGAGCATCTCTCAGTTCTGTAACGATAAACGAACCCGCTCAATAATTGAGGATTTGATAAACGTCGGCCTTGAAATGCCGGGGCCGAAAAAAGCTGCCGCAAAGACGGGTGTTCTAACCGGTAAAACCATAGTGGTAACCGGTAGCATAGAAGGATATACACGCGGGCAAATGGAAGAACTGGTTACAACTCACGGCGGTAAGGCAACGGGTAGTATCAGTAAAAAGACCGACCTGGTGGTCTATGGCGAAAACCCGGGCGGTAAACTCGCCAAAGCGGAGAAATTGGGTGTGGAGACGATGATAGCGGAAAAATTCATAGAGATGATTGGCAACAAATAGTACCAGTAAAAGGTTTAAAATGAAAAAACTGAGAATAGTCTGTGTTACTGCTACTCTAATTGTGGCGTTAAGCGTTACGGCCTGGGCCGAGGGCAACATCAGGGAAAAAATATCGACCCTGGAAGACCTGATTAACAAGGCCGAGACAAAGAAAATAGATGTCGCATATCAAAGGGTTACTTTAACCATCGCCAAACTGTTTGACCAATTAATTCCGGGTGACGCGGTTCGTAAAGTTGAGGATTATCCTACCGATCGCAAATTCTATAAAATATTAGGCCGGGAGGAAACCCTCAGAAGAATTCAGACCCTATCCGACTTCGAAGTGAGAGAAACAAAACGAATATTGGACAAGGCGATAACCGATATAAAAAAGATTATAGACCATCCTTACTCACAGATAAAAATGCCAGTATCAAGAATCAGTAAAATATCAGTTAGAAACGGCACTTTCTACAATGGGGATCGGCCCGTTTTTCTTTCCGGTTTTCGCGCCGCCCCCCTAACGCATGAGGCGCTCGATATTCAAAGAGATTTAGGGTGTAATCTTGTCCGATCTGTAATTATATACTCGCCGAGATTTAGTGTGGGCCGGGACAAATTCAATGACGCTTATTTTCAGAATAAAATTTTTTCCGAATACAAAATAGCCCAAGAAAAAGGCTTTTGTCTTGCCCCCAAAATATATCTGGGCGGCACACCTTCATGGCTTGCCGATTTAGCTCCGGAAATTGCCTTGAAAAAAGGGGAGGGCTGGTTTCGCGATTTTCCGGATGTTGACCATCCCTTAACCGAAAAATATATAAAATCCGTTGTCCGGCACGCCGTTTCCAAGGTTAAAGACACACCTTATCATCTCTGCTATATGCTTATGGGAGAAGAGCACTGTGTTGCCGATTTCCGGGGTGAATATACTGCCGAGAGGTATATAAACTGGCTGAGAGAAAAGCATAAGGACATCGATGGATTAAACAAGGTATGGCACACCGATTATAAGGATTTCCGGCAGGCTGCTGACAGAAAATCTCTCGATACCAAAGCAGGACACTATGATTGGCATTCATTTAACCAGCATCGGCTGGTAACTTTCAATCAATGGCAGATAGATGGAATCAGAAGCGTCGAACCGGAAGCTCAGATTATCTGCTGGCCCCCCGCCGGAGGGCTGGTAAGTTCCCCGGTCGGAGGTTTTTCCGTCCATTTCGGAGTTAATTGGGAGGACATAATTAACCAGGTTTCGGTAGTCGGATGGGATGGTTGTATCTTTCCTCGCGAGTCAAAAGAGGCCCAAAAGTACTGGCCGCCGTCCCAATGGCAAAAGTATAGTATGGGCTGGAGAGATCAGCTTATCTACTATGATTTTGCCAAATCGGTAGCTCCGCATAAACCCATCTTCGATCCGGAGTGGCATACGATAACCAGTTTTCGCCACATCTCGCCTTTCGGTTTGTCTGCGGATTTCTTAAGGACAGCTTTGTGGATAGAACATCTGCACGGATTGAGCGCTAACCTTACATGGGTCTGGGGAAGAAAACAAAATAACCCTAAATTTGTCGAGTTCCTGGGTGGACTTCTCACTCAGCCACAACTTCTGGAATCCTGGGGCAGGACGACCCTTGAACTGAGAAGGCTGACTGATTATATCGTTTTGTTTCCAAGGCTGGAACGAAAAGTAAGAATACTCTACTCGGAACCTTCTACAATCCATGATGAAGAAAAATATACGGATGAATTAAGCGAACTATATGAGGCGCTCTACTTCCTGGATTATCCGGTAGGTTTTATTACCGAAAACATGATTAAAAAGGGGGAACTGGAAGATTGTTCCCTCCTCATTATCCCTAACGCCAGGTTTGTCAACGAAAAGGCTGTCGCGGCCATCAGAAAATATCAGAAAAAGGGCGGAACAGTAGTAATCACAGGAAAATATTCCCTGAAATATAATGAATATGGGGCGGAACGGAACATATCTGACTTTCTTAAAAAAAACATATACTTAACCGGCTCCGCCGCCGAAGAATACGCTGTTCAATTAGATAAAATTATGGATAAGGTGGGTATCGAAAGATCGGTAAGATTGTTGGATAAAGAAGGAAAGAATGCCTGGGGAGTAGAATTAAGGTCGGCTGACAAAGACGGCAGAAAAATTGTCTATCTTATCAATCTGAACAGACATGAAATAAATGTAACCTTAAAGACAAAAAAACAAATAAGGCAGGTAAAAGACCTGGTAAGTAATAAAATGGTACAACTTAAAGATACCTTTGTGTTGAAACCAAAAAAGCCCATGCTCTTGGAACTGAATAGTAGGCTCTGCCAGACGAAATGATACCCGATGGGTATAATAAAGGATAAATTATGGCAAAGTTGCGGATGTCGTGGCCGAACCGGATTACACTGGGACGGATATTTATGACCGGTCCGTTTGTGATCGCGATGCTGAATATCAATGAGCCGCAGTATCAGCCGTGGGCACGGTATGGGGCGATGGCGGTTTTTGTCGTCATCGCTATCAGCGACGGACTGGACGGATTCCTGGCACGGCGAAATAACAGCGTTACAATGTTGGGCACCTTCCTGGACCCACTGGCAGACAAGCTGTTGATTACCTGCTGCTGTCTGCTGCTGGCGGCCAAAAACACCGCTGTGCCAGGTATGGAACTTCCCGACTGGGTGGTCGTACTAATCATCGGCAAAGACCTCTATATCACATTGGGGTTTGTCGTTATCTACCTGATTACCTCAGAAATGAAAATCGCCCCGGTAACAATGGGCAAAGCCTGTACCGCACTGCAAATTTCAATGGTTTTTGCCATCCTGATATGGCCGGACGTTGAGCGGTTATTTCAAGGTTTTTCGTACGTAGTCCGGTTTTTGTGGTTGGCGGCGGCAGCGTCGGCAGTAGGAAGCGTGATTGTCTATACCCGCAAAGGAACCCATTACCTGAACGAATTCGAACAACAAATGATGAAAAATAAGAGTAAGTAACTCAGGTTTTACAAAAGCCTTGAATTAGTGTATAATTATTTATTGGGTATGTTATCAACCCCTCACTAAAGTGAGGGGCTAATGAGATAGAGACCCCGCGACATAAAGTCGGGGGCTAATGGGAAAAAGACCCCGCGATTTTACATCGGGGGCTGATGGGATGATTTATGTGTTTCAGCAGTATTGAAAGTGTGATAGCCGATCTGAAGGCTGGGAAAATGATCGTGCTGGTCGATGACGAAAACCGCGAGAACGAAGGCGATCTGGTCTGCGCAGCGGAAAAGGCTACGCCTGATATAATAAATTTCATGGCCACGCATGGGCGAGGGATGATATGTCTGCCGCTGACAAATGAAAAGTGCGATTATCTGCAACTTCATCCGCAAACCGGTAACAATACGGCCCCGCTACAAACGGCGTTCACGGTAACAATCGACGCGGCGGCAGGCGTTACGACAGGCATCTCGGCTGCCGACCGTGCCCAAACGATACAACAGGCAATTCGGGACGATTGTCGGCCGGGTGAGTTGGTGCGGCCCGGTCATATATTCCCGCTGCGGGCACGCGATGGAGGTGTGCTGGTAAGGGCGGGCCAAACAGAAGGCTCAGTTGACCTGGCACGTTTGGCGGGACTAAAACCGGCAGGGGTAATTTGTGAGATAATGAACCCCGACGGGACGATGGCACGAATACCACAGTTAATCGAGTTCTGCAAAGAACATAACCTGAAGATGACGACAATAGCGGCCCTGATCGAATATCGAATGCAGCGGGAAATACTGGTCAAGCGAATCGAAAGCGTCGATTTACCAACCGATTGCGGACAGTTTCGACTGATCGGATACGAAACATTAGTAGATAACAACACACATCTGGCACTATGCAAAGGGGACGTAGGCAAAACAGACAAAAACGGCAATGTGATTGCGCAAAAAGATACCGTTCTGGTACGAGTGCATAGCGAGTGTCTTACAGGCGATATTTTTCATTCGCTGCGCTGCGATTGCGGTGATCAGTTGCATGAGGCGATGCGCCGAATCGAAAAAGCGGGCCAAGGCGCAATTATCTATCTGAGGCAGGAAGGCCGTGGGATCGGTCTGGCGGCCAAGCTGCAGGCCTATCATCTGCAGGATGTGGGAATGGATACGGTACAGGCCAATGAATGGCTGGGCTACGAAGCAGACAAGCGAGATTACGGTATCGGGGCGCAAATCTGCCGCGATCTGGGACTGCACAAAATAGAAATAATGACCAATAATCCCATCAAAACCGATCGACTACAAGTATATGGCATTGACGTGGTCAAACAAATACCAATAGAAATACCGACCACCGAACATAACCGCCGTTATATGAAAACAAAACGCGACAAAATGGGGCACCTGCTCCGCGATATATAAAGCTTCCCGCGAAAGAGGTGGCATAGCCACTTTTTCTGTTCTGCATGGATGGCAAACCACGCTCCCGTTGGTCGCTATCCGAAATGGTAGAATTGCGAGATTGGAACAGATTTTAACATAGGAGAGAGAATAAAACGAAAACTCAAAACATATTACGTTTCCTGGTTTATGTGATGATTTTTATATGTCCACTTGGCGGGTGTCGGCATATTCCCATAGGCTCGAAGAAAGGGGTCGCTATACAATCGGAGCAGGGATTTCAGCCAACAAAAGTAATTCTACAGGCGTCGTTCACTCATATCGTCCCAAAACAAACAAAAACGAATCAGGCCGGGCAGATAGAAACATACATAAGGCTGACAGACCAGTTCGGCGATTCGCTAAAGGCGCTGGGGCGATTCCATTTCGAGTTGTTCGAATATCGACAGGCAGCCTCCGACCCGCGGGGCAGGCGTTTTTCCATAAACGGGGTTCAGAAGTTCGACCTGACTGAAATTAACGCCAATCAACAGCACTGGGACAGTATAACAGGTAATTATCGATTCACTCTGAAACTGCCCGACATACCGAACGCTCAACCAAAAACAATAGCTATGCAGGTTACTTTCTCGGCTGATTCCGGTCTTCGGCTGGAAGGAATTCTAATCGTGGCACAAAGGAAATAATTGCGATAAGAGATAACCAATGATTTCTTTGGCGGTTGCATCAAAAATAATATCTTACCCGCAATTCTATTCTATAATCATTCAGTTTTTCTCCGAACTCGGTGTATGAGTCCCCGGTAAGAAAGGTTGTTTTCAATCGAAGGTCCAGATTTTTTACGCCGGTGTACGAGAATTCGGGGCCAACGGAAAAGCTTTTGTCATCGATGTTATATATTCCTGTTAGTGAGGGCGTGAAATATAATATGTCAAACGGCTCTTTCTGACTAACACGCAGATAAAGATAGTCTCTCATGGGATTTTTTCTGTTGTAGCTTCCCCCGGCTATGTTCGATGCTTTTTTCAAAAAAGAATCGTCGCCTGAAGTAAGATACGTATCGTAACCGGTGTCTATGAACGAAAAGTAGTCTGTTATTTCGCTCCGGGCAAGGCCTGTCGCATCATGAAAATACTCGAAGATATACGTCGTGTCCGATCCGGTCAGGTATCGCAGGCCGAGCAGGCAGCTTGTTGCATCATACTTTTTATCGAAGACTGTCCCGTTACCATCGATGAAACTTTTCTTGTGGTCATCGATGAACGCAAGCTCTCCGTGTATCTCAAAATTAGAGGTGATGTTCCTGGAAAAATCCATCCCGTATCGGTTTGCCTTGCTTCCGCCAGCAAGAAAAACAAAGTCAATGTCCGTGTCATAAAGCAGAAAATACATTTTTCCCGCAACATTCAAGCGGTTAATCTTTCCGAAATCGTCATTCAGATGGTTATAAACAGGCATCAAAACAGGGGTGAAAGAGAAGGTTCTTAACCGGCCGTCAAAACTCTTAATGTAATCCGCGGAAACCACTACAAAACCTTCACGGGCAAGTTCGGGATCTTCGGGGTCTTTGGGTCTGTCCAGAAACGCCATAGGGTTCCAGGCGTATCCCTTGCCCCATTTTAATGTTTTTTTGCCTATATTAAAATTAAACGCTGACGACGGCCTTAATGACACATAGCCTTCATAAAGTATCGTCTCTTCCGAGCATCCGAGATAGGATTTTTTAAGGTCCGTGTTGACTATCGCGTGAAATTCCGTAGTTCCCTTCTTATAGCTGCCGTCTAATAACGCCTTGAAATTATATTCCTCGCGGATATTTTCTTTGCCGCGGTCATACAATTTGAGCTTGTGTAACGCGGAATTATTATCCAGCCCGAAAAGAACGGGACGAAATTCAACATATCCCCCGATATGCAAAGGCTTTTCTTCTATTTCCGACAGATCAAAGGAATACTCATCATCGGCCAAAGCCGTTCCATAAGAAAGTGCTGACAAAATCGCGAGTA
>Ga0255394_10095_pt1 | contig 13196 bp, 10 predicted proteins | sample ANMaggSeSYBR01D3_FD_182112 | JGI IMG/M metagenome (GOLD analysis project Ga0255394, IMG submission 182112) | Sediment cell enrichment communities from methane seep in Santa Monica Basin, California, United Staets - ANME aggregate JGI... | ecosystem: Environmental > Aquatic > Marine > Cold seeps >...
TTCGCGGCGTAAGACCCGGTTTTTTTCGGCCTTCAATTCCGTGTCCTGCCGGGCCAGGGCGAAGGCGTCTCGCTGGGCCATGCGCAGCAAATCGATGTCTTCGATCAGGTCGGCGATTTTAAGTTCCGGCAGGCCGTGCTGGGCTGTACCGAACAGTTCACCCGGCCCGCGAATCCGCAGGTCCTGCTCAGCGATCCGAAAACCATCATTTGTTCGGCTCATAACTTCGAGTCGTTGTTGGCTTTGTTCGGTATCGGCGCGTGCGAACAGCAGGCACCATGATTTCCGCGTACCGCGTCCGATTCTGCCGCGGAGTTGATGCAATTGGGCCAACCCGAACCGTTCAGCGTGTTCTATCACCATAATCGTGGCGTTTGGCACATCGACGCCCACTTCGATAACAACTGTAGCTACGAGAATCTGAATTCGGCCGGCGCGAAAATCTTTCATCGTCTGTTGTTTTTGACTGCTGTCCATGCGTCCGTGCAGGAGTCCGACCTTAAGTTCCGGGAAGATATCTCGACTGAGCTTTTCGTACTCGGCGACCGCTGCTTTTATCTGATCGCCGCCGGGTCGAACCGATCCCTGCCGGGGCCCGTCTGTCGTACTTTCCTCCTCGGCATATCCCTGCTCGACCCTTGGATAAACGATATAGGCCTGTTCGCCTTGTTTGATATGGGAGCGGATAAATTCATAGGCGGGTTTGATTTTTTCCGGTTGATACCAATAGGTTACTGTTTCTCCCCGGCCGGGCGGCAGGTGTTCGATAGTGGAAACGTCCAGATCGCCGAACACAGTCATTGCCAATGTTCGCGGGATGGGCGTAGCGGTCATCACGAGATAATGGGGCGCCAAATCTTTGCCGCGGATAATCTCGCGTTGACGAACGCCGAACTTATGTTGTTCATCGACTACTACTAAAGCGAGGTGTTCGAATGCCACATCGCGTTGCAGCAGCGCCTGGGTTCCCACAACAATATCGAGTTCTCCACTGCTGATTTGTTCCAGGATTTCATCGCGTTTTTTCCCGGTCAGTCCTCCTTTCAGCAGTGCTCGTTTGACCCGGCTGTTACGCAGGTAAAGTTCGATACTTTGGAAGTGTTGCTCGGCCAATATTTCAGTGGGCGCCATTATCGCCGCCTGACGATGACGGCCCACAGCCAACAGCGCGGCATAGAGTGCCACAACCGTTTTACCTGACCCCACATCGCCCTGCAGCAGCCGATTCATCGGTTTCGTGCGGGCCATATCGGCACAGATTTCCGTAACCACCTTGTTTTGGTCCCCAGTCAATTCGAACGGGAACAGCCGCTTTATACGTTTATCCAGACGGTCGTCAATTTCCAGTGGATATGCTGCCTGTAGTTTATGCAATCGTTCGCGTCGCAGGCCGATGCCCAGTTCCATCAGGAACAATTCATCGTAAGCCAGCCGCCGTCTGGCCTGACCGATTTTTTCTTCATTTGGCGGTTTGTGTATCCATTCGAGTGCTTCTCGGCGTGTGGGCAGTTTTCGGTTTTTGAGAAACTCATCGTCGTAGCGTTCTACAACGAGAGACAGCAGTTGTTCCAGTGACCCGCGAATAATACGGCCGATTTCCATTGAGGACATATCGCCGCAGGCCGGATAGACGGCAGCGCCGCCGTCTTCCTGCTCGAACAGTTGATCTATATCCTGAACGGCCATCCATCGCGGGTTCACGATCTGCATGGTTTCTTTGTATTGGGAGACTTTGCCCCAGGCCGTGATAAAATCACCAGGGACAAATTTATCGCGAAGGTACCCCCCGCGAAACCATAGCAGTTGACATCGGCCGGTCGGGTCTTCCAGAGTCATGCTGAGTCGCGGCGGACGGGATCGCGCATGATAGCGCATTGAAATAATCTTCCCCGCCACGGTTGCCTGATGGTCGCGGTTCAGTTCTTTTATGAGTGCCAGCGGCGGTTTGAATTCGTGTCCCCGCGGAAAATATTCCAGCAGGTCGCCTGCCGTGTGAACGGACAATTGATCAAACACTTCCGCTCGTCGCGGACCGACGCCTCGCAGAAACTGCACATTGGTATCGAGATCGAATTGTCCCTGAGTTTTTTCGTTCATTCATCCGGCCCGTTTATTCCGGTGGTTGTACCCCGGTTGCGCCGGAGTTACGCGGGTTCGTTTGTTGATTCGGTGGAACCCGTCTCGGCCGGTGCCGCGCCGGTACAGCGGACAATCTCGTCCAGCAATAAGCCGAGATTGTCGTATTGGCGATCGGTAAGTTTCAGGGTTTTGGTTGCCTGGCCCTGTTCGTATTCGATGGAAAAATAGCCTTTTTTTTCCAGGGGCGTTTTATCGATTTTTTTCATACTGGTATATGGGATGACTTTACCTGTACTAAAGCTTAGCCCATTTTCGTCGGCGACGATTTTTCTGGATTTCAAACGCATCGCCCCTATCAGAAAGTACAACCCCGCCGCCCCGCAGGCTGCCGGTCCATAAACGCGATTGAACATCAGATCGAAATTTGGTTCTCCGGTTTGGGCATTTGTATGGTCTTCCTGATATTTTTCGTTAATCCAGCCATCGTACAGACAATAAACACCGAAAGCCATGCAGGCCATGGTAATAATAATACCTGACTTGACACCATATTTACTACCCGTTGCTTCAATTGCCATTTCAATCTCCAATATTTTGATGTCGGCGTTTATTTTGCCTGCTACACATTATTTATTACGAGTTCTATAATGCCGTTTGCCGCCTTGAATTGCAAGTATTATTATGCGACGGGCGGCAGCTGCATGAAAGTGCCAGCCACGACAACCAATTCCTCCCTCTTCCTCACCACCCACCACTTGTCTTATGGGCTTACCGCAATTTGAATAAAAACATAAAAAAAAATTTGCTTTTCGGAATAATTGTGTTACAATAAAGGTGTAACATATGATGGTTATCTGAATTTCATATTATAAGTCATTTATTTTGTACGGCCTGTTCTTCTGGGCCGAGCCTGCGTTGGGTCGTGTGAGGGTGAGAAAAACTGAGGGGAGACGGTGTGTGTTTATCGCTTGTAGGCTCGGTGTCAGATCGGGTCGTGCGTTGTTCAATATTCGATTGGCTGCGTCGGGCGACTGGCGCAGCTAGGAGCAGATCAGAACCGGTGGGTCGTGTGTAGCGGCTGTACACTTGGTTTTCAACGTAGGTAGAGGGTAGTTGAAAGGAAAAAAACAAGGACATACATAATGGCTTGGGCTGTCCTGTCAGCCCCAAAAACGACTGTGTCGAGAGGCGCAGCCCAAAAGATGCAGCGATATGCTGCTGGCTGTTGAAACGGTGATTATCCCGAATATTCAAAGATCAACAGCCGAACAATTCTGTGCAAGCTCGCAAAAATTTTGCGAGCTTGTTTTTTTTATAACTATTCAGCCATATGCAAAAAACCGTTGAAACGGTTGGAAGAAGCGGTCGGCGAGACCTCCAGCACCGGACTGAAGTCCGGTGTTAATGAGAAAATCCACCTATTGCACACGGCTGAATAGTTACGTTTTTTTACCTCGTAATCAAAGCATGTTCGGCTTCCCATCAACCGCTATAAATAAAGTTTGACTTATACAGCCGATATTTGTACCATACCCATCTTATTGTAACATCCCTCGATTGTAATCGTGGACTGATAAGTTCCCGGCAAAGCCGGGTTATTCAAGGGTCGAAGCGATATGTTTGCCGTTATTTCTGATATTCACTCCAATTTGGCTGCCCTGCGGGCGGTGCTGGACGATATTGAGCGCAGACAGATTAAGGAGGTATTCTGTCTGGGTGACATCGTCGGCTATGGCCCTGAGCCTTGCCAGTGCCTCGACCTGATCATTGATCGACAAGTCGCCGGCATAATGGGCAATCATGATCATGCCGTCTTTTATGAGCCTACGAATTTCAATACCGGTGCCGAGCGGGCAAGTTATTGGACCCGAAGGACGTTGGAAGAAGAGCCTGACTCCGAAAAGCGTAGTCGTCGCTGGAGTTTTCTTGGTCGGCTGCCCGTGAGTATCAGGATGGGACGAATTCTGATGGTGCATGGTTCCCCACGGCGGCCGGTGAACGAATATATTTTCCCGGACGACATTTATACCAACTCCGCGAAATTGCTGACCATTTTTGAAAAAGTCGATCATCTTTGTTTTGTCGGGCACACCCATGTCCCCGGCGTCTTTCTGGATGACCCGGATTTTTATGGAGTGGACGAACTTGATTATGTGTATCCTGTCGTCAAGAAGGAAAAGGCGATTATTAATGTCGGCAGTGTCGGTCAGCCCCGTGATCAGGACATCCGCGCCAGTTATGTTGTTGCCGGGGAGGATAAGATAGAGTTCGTGCGCGTCGAGTATGACATTGAACTAACAGCGGCCCAGATTCTGGCTAATCCACAACTTGATAATTTCGAGGGCGAACGGCTGCGCGACGGCCGTTAGGGGGGGCGATCATTATGGACATAGATTTCAAAAGAATGTTGCTTGCCGTATTGTTGTGCATGATGATTATGTTCGGTTGGCAGTGGTATATGAGCAAGCGGTTCGGCCCCGAACAGTCCCAACCTGAACCAACTTCTCAACAGCAACAACAGCAGCAGCAACAAACGACTGTGCCCACTGCGGTAACTACCGGAGACGGTACCCCGGTTGCCGTCCAGCCGTCGCTGATGGCCCCTGCCGCAGGCACGTGGAAATTGCTCACTCTGCCGAAACAGCAGGAAAAGCAGGCACCGGTAGTTTTCGGCGACCTTGAAAAAAGGAAAGGCGGATACAAGGCGCAGATCACCCTTGATCCCGGCAGTGCCTCGGTTCGCGATGTCCTTCTGAGCGAATATAAGCTGAACATTACCGATGAGCATACCGGTTATCCGTTGCTGGTTCCCGCCCGCGACGACCAGGACCGCGTCCGTTATTCGCTTATGTCAGGTGTGCTGAAGATCGCTGGCCGGGCGGAGGTGTTCGACCTTTCCGGCAACTGCTGGAAAATGACTGCCTCGGTCCTTGCCCCGACCTCCGACAACCCCGTTCAGTCCGTCAGCTTCACTGCCACTATAGTGAACCAGAACGGCCAGCCGATTCTTGACGTCGTCAAGACCTACAGTTACGGCCCGGACAACTACAATCTTGATTTTTCATTCCGGCTCATAAATAAAACATTTGAGCCGTTACTGGTGGAATCACTGGAGTTTTTCGGCCCGCTGGGCCTTCGCCGAGAGGACCCGCGCAGCGACAGACGCAACGCTGTTGTCCTTTATCTTGACCGTGAACGTCAGCCGCAGGTGGTGCGCGAACTGTTGATGAAAATTCAGTCGGATCCGGAAAAGGGCCAACTGGAAAAACCCACCGGCGCAACTCTGCAGTGGCTGGCTGTATCGAACAAGTTTTTCGCAGCCACCTTAGGCCCCAAGCCCACCGGCGCAAAACAAAAAACAGACTGGCTCGACCGCAGTCCCGTTACGGCCGCCATCCTCAATGCAACAGAAGAAAAAGCCGGAAAAATCATTCCCGTCGAGACCATTGTCGTTCAGACGCGATTGCAGTGGGAAAAACCTATCGAGGCTCGATCCGATCTTGCCTATAATTTTCAGGTGTACCTCGGTCCCATCGACAAGGAGGTCTTCGACGAGTGTTGTGTCGGTCTGGACTATGAAAATCTGATTTATCGACCTTCCTGTTCGTTTTGTTCTTTCAACGGGCTGACTTATCTCATCTTCAAACTTATGAAGGGTATCTACGGTATTGTGGGTAACTATGGCGTCGCCATTATTATCCTTGTTTTGATGGTCCGTCTTGCTCTGCATCCCATCAGCAAGAAAAGTCAGGTCAATATGATGAAGATGCAGAAACTAAGCCCGAAAATCGAGGAAGTAAAACAGAAATACGCCGGCAATAAGGAAGAGATACAGAAGCGCACTATGGAGGTCTATAAGGACCAGGGCATGGCCGGTAATATGATACTGGGCTGCCTGCCGATGCTTCTGCAGCTTCCTATATGGATAGCCTTATTCACCGCGGTCGATGCCAATATTGCCCTTCGTCATCAGGGTCTGCTGCCGGCGAGTTGGCATTGGCTTAACGATCTCTCGGCTCCGGACCGGCTGATCCCGCTTTCTGTATTCGGTATAAACGAGGCGGTGCAGATTCCATTGGTGGGTGGCGTAGATGCCTTTAACCTGCTGCCGATATTGTTATGTATCGGTATGTTCCTGCAAACCAAGTTCTCACCTCAGTCGAGGATGTCTTCCGCCGCGAATCCCCAGGCGGCCCAGCAGCAGAAAATGATGTTGTATATGATGCCCGTGATGATGCTGGTATTCTTTTATACCGCTCCCTCCGGCCTGAATCTTTATATCATGTCCAGTACCTTCGGCGGTCTTATCGAGCAACACTTTATCCGCAAGCATCTCAAAGAGGAGCAGGACAGGGCCGAGGTTGGTATTGTCCCCGCCACCACGAGGATCAGCGGCCGCATGGGACCAAAAAAGAAAAAACCAAAACCACCTTTTAAGTATATGTAAGAAATGAGTTGTGAGTGGTGGGTTGTGAGTTGTGAGAAAGAGGGAAAGAAAGAAGAATTTAGAATCCAGAATTCAGAAGAAAGAAAAGAGAAAAGAGAAGAGAGAAGGAATCAATGACAATCTGGTAGATTTTATTCAAAATGCAGAAAGGAACAGTTATGTACAAACGAATTATGTTAGCAAAACTGTTGTGTCTTCTTATTGTTGTCCTGGCCCTGGGCTGCGGAGAACCGAAACAGGTAGTGGATATCGTCAACCAGCCCTATCTGCTTGACACAGGCCTGATTTCTCGCTCGATTTGTTTCGAGAATCCAACGGGAGCTCCCGGCGAAGGCGGTAAGGCGGCCAGTAAGCTGGGTGTGGGGCGCAAAGGCAAACCCGCCATCCGCCTCAAGGCCGGCCAGACAGTGCAACTCTGCAATATCGAAGGGCCGGGCACTATCAGGCATATCTGGATGGCCGGTCCCAAAACACCACTGCATCTGCGGAGTCTGGTGATCCGTGCCTGGTGGGATGGACAGGAACATCCCAGCATCGAATGTCCCATAGGGGATTTTATGGGTTTTGCCCACGGCAAGGTTATGGCATACCAATCAGCGGTGCACTCGCTGGGGCAGAAAGCAGCCATGAATATCTGGCTGCCCATGCCGTTCGCCAAAAATGCCAGGATAACACTCACAAACGAAGGTAAAGAAAATGTGTCCGTGTATTATCAGATTGATTATACCATTGCCGACAAACACCCTAGTAATGTCGGTCGGCTGCACGTATTGTTCCGGCGTGAAAACCCAACTACTATGAAAAAAGATTTCGTGTTGCTGCCACAGCGAAAAAACATGGGCCGGCTTATGGGCGCGATTATTGGTGTTCGCGGCCTGACACCCGGTCAATGGTGGGGTGAAGGCGAGATTAAGATTTTTATGGACGGCGATACCGAATATCCAACCATCTGCGGTACAGGCAGCGAGGATTATGTGTGCCTGTCCTGGGGCGTACAGCAGACACCGTTCCTTTACAACGGATGCAGCCTGAACCAGAAAGATTTCGTATCAATGTATCGCTGGCACCTGCCCGATCCCATAGCGTGGCAAAAGGAATGCCGTATCACTATCCAGCAGATCGCATTTAATAAAGGCCTGGCCGAAACAGAGGACGACTGGTCCACCGCCACATTCTGGTATGAACCGGTCCCCAGTGAACCGCTGCCAAAGATGCCTGGCGTTGAAATGCGGACGGCCGATATCTGGCAAGATTAACCGCTATGTACGAACGAACAGGGATAAAATATATAGGAGCTATCAGCCTTGTCAGTAAATCTTTGTGATAAATGCGCCGGTCTGTGCTGCCGATACCTGGCACTGCCGATCGAGAAACCAACCGCCAAAGGCGATTTTGATGATGTACGCTGGTACCTGGCCCATGAAGGTATCTCCGTTTTCGTCGAGGACTCCGACTGGTACATCAATGTCGCCAGCCGATGTAAATATCTTAATCGGGACAATCGCTGCGATATCTACGAACAGCGGCCCCGTATCTGCCGCGGCTATAAGGATGAAAACTGCGACTTCCACGGCGGCGACTACGGCTATGAACTCTATTTCTCTTCTATCGAGGAACTGGATGAATACCTCGAAAAGAAAGGGAAAAAGAAATAAACAATGGGTGGTATGTTTTTGCGTAGCTTATGCGAAGCACAAGCAAGCTAAAGCATGGTTGGTAACTGAATGGAAAAAATACAATCTGTAAAAGGCACACGTGATTTTTATCCTGAGGAGATGGCGGTACGGAACTGGCTGTTCGACGGCTGGCAAGCGGCCTCGCTTCGTAACGGGTTCGTCGAGTATGACAGTCCCATCTTCGAGTATCTACAGCTTTATACCGCCAAGAGTGGCGATGAGATAGCCAGCCAACTCTTTTCACTGACAGATCGCGGCGGACGAGAATTGGCGATTCGGCCTGAGACAACCCCTTCGCTGGCACGGATGGTCAATCAGCGAATCAACTCACTGCCCCGTCCGGTCAAATGGTTTTCCATATCGCGCCTCTGCCGTGCCGAGCGACCTCAGAAGGGCCGCCTCCGTGAATTCTTTCAATGGAACATCGACATCATCTCCGATTCGGCTTATGAGTACGCCGACGCCGATTGCATATACACCGCCGTCGATTATCTTCGAAGCGTCGGACTTACCAAAGATGATATTATTGTAAAAATCTCCAGCCGGGCAATGCTCGCCGAGCTGCTCAGGAGCCAGGGCTTTGCGGACGACCAGTTGCCCACGGTATATTCTCTGCTGGACAAGCAGCCCAAAATCCCGCCGGACAAATTCACCGCCCTGGCCGAGGAACAGATACCCGACGCCGACCTTCGCGAGAGGCTTATGCGGTTACAGTCTGTTAATTCGATAGGTGAACTGAAAGAATTCGCATCGGATTCAGCGCAAGACAGTATCGAACCACTTGAGACGCTTTTCCATATTTTGGACAGGATGGGCATTGCCGACTATTGCGGATTTGACATTAATATTGTCCGTGGTCTGGCTTATTATACCGGAATGGTCTTCGAAATCTTTGATCGCCGGTCGCAGTTAAGGGCTGTTTGCGGCGGCGGCCGTTACGATAATTTATTGGCCGGCCTTGGCGGCCCCAGTGTGCCTGCCGTCGGTTTCGGGATGGGCGATGTGGTACTGGAAATCCTGCTCCGTGAGAAAAACCTGCTCGACTCAGCGAAAAATACTCTGGGCTTTTTCGTTGTTTATGACGATTACAAAACTTTCGAAGACAAGGGCTTGCCTTTGGTGAACAGCCTGCGCGAGAAGGGTTTTTCAACTGCCTTTGATTATCGCCGTACATCCGCTATGGCAAGGCAGCTTAAGATGGCGTCTTCTCAGGCCGCCCGTTTCGCTGTCATTCTCGGACAGGAAACTATTGACTCAGATGAAATTATCATTAAGGACATGGCTGACGGTTCGCAAAAACAAATAGCCATCAAGGTTTTTCTGGAAGAGCCTGATAATTAATTATGAATTCCAACGGCGTCCATTATGAACGAGCCTTCGAGGCCTATTTACGGCAGCGGCGATTGTCTTATGTCGCGGTCAATCAGGCACGGAGGGCCATTTTCGATGGGGTTCGCCTTAAGAGTTTCGACTACCTGATTTATCCACCGGCGCAAATGCGGATTCTTGCTGACGTTAAGGGTCGCCGACTGGAACTGTCCGCTTATCAGCGGGGCCGACTGGGCGAGTCGTGGGTTACTATTGAGGACGTCGATGGATTGAAGTGTTGGCAGGAGGTTTTCGGTCGGAGTTACAGGTCGATTTTTGTTTTTGCTTATTGGCTGCATGGTGAGCCGGTTCGCCGTGAGTCTTCGACAACTATTTCGCTCGGACCGTTGCGCGGCGTTATAGACACACCTGCTCAACCGGAGTTGCCGGACGTCTTTTCTTTCCAGGGTCGCCTTTATGCCTTCAAGGCAGTGGAGTTGAACGCCTATCGGCTTGGTATGAAACTTCGCAGCGCGAGTTGGCGAACGGTTTATGTACCCCGGCGGATATTCCGCCACGTAGTCGAGCCATTCGATAACTTTATCCGACCACGACGTAAAAAAGCGAATTAGTACCTGTTGCCTATGTTATTGGCAATGAATCATTATCTTGAACCGGAGCTTAAAACAAATGAGAGGCTTTGTAAAAATAATATCTGTAATAGTCATTGTTTTATCTGTTTCATGTATGCAGGAAAAAATAAAAGATAAAAGAATGTTCACGCATAATCATATTATCTGCTGTGGGGCGGAAGAGGTTTTTATTGTTGATATTGACGATAAAAATACAAATGACATAAAAAAGTGGACCTGGCGTGCTTCGGATTCGCCTGAAATTCCAAAAGACGTTCATTCATCCTTTCGTACTACGGATGAATGTAAGCCGTTTGGGGAAAATATTTTAATAACGTCTTCGTCTGGCGGCGTGGCACTAATTACCATCAGGGACAAGCGATGTCTTTTCTATACTTGTTCTCGTAATGCCCATAGTGCGTGTCTTTTACCTGGCGGAAGGATAGCTGTCGCGTCGAGCACCGGTGGTGATGAACTGTTGGTGTTCGACAGCAATAAATCCGGAGTTGACATAAAGCCTCTTTCGCGTATGTCATTGAAAGGTGCGCATGGTGTTTATTGGGACAGGAACCCTTCTGAATTGTGGGCGTTAGGGGACGATGAACTGCTTGTAATTGACATCGAAAATATAAATACTAATACCACTAAATTACTCGTGAAAAAACGCTGGAAACTTCCTACGGATGGAGGCCACGATTTATTCCCATGCCCTAACGAACGGTTATTATTTGTTACAACAAATACTAATGTTTATCGCTTTGACAAAACAGATGGTAAATTCACTTTGGACAAACATCTCGGCAAATTGAAAAAAGTCAAGTCAATCGATGAAAATCCGGAAACAGGAAGGATCGTCTATCATCGGGCAACTCCCGAAAACTGGTGGAGTGAGAAAATACGTTTTGGCGACTCTCGAAAAACAATACGTTTTAAAGATCACCGCTTATACAAGGTTCGCTGGTATATGCCTCGGGAAATATTGAGGTAAGTAGACTGGCCGAGTTCTTACAGAGCGGCTCGGAGCAGGGCGATGAATTTGTCGGGTGGGCGATAACCAACGAAAGTATCAATAACCGTACTGTCGGGATTAAGTATTATGTATCCAGGGTAGGTTTTTATATTATATTTCTTTGCAATGGCCCACTGCCGGTTCACATAAATTATTATTCGAATGAAACTGTCGGCTGTTTGAATAACCTTAGGATCATGGTAAGTGCCTATTTTCATTTTCTGACATGGTGGACAATTTGGGGCATGAAAAGCGATCAGGATGGGTTTGTTCTGGCTCTTGGCCTGGTCGATGCCCGCCTGATAGTCAGAGTTCCAGACGATGGCGGGTGTGTCTGGTTCGTTATTAGAATTGAATATTATGACGACAACCATGACAAGCATCGCGACAAGTAGCCAATGCCACGAACCACTCCCACGAGAGCAAGTTGAACACGTCGAGCACGTTGAAGCATTATCAGGTGGTACCTGACACTGAGTTTTATCTTCATCAACCATTATGATTAAGCTCCGTTTCGCAAGAAAAGAAGACCGTTATATAAGTAAGACTCAGGTTTTAGTAATTTTACGGCGAGTGGTTGGTTTGGCGGGGGTCTCAACAGCGGCAGCGGTTCGGACCGTACGTGTGGTGGTTTTTTCGGCGATGGTGAACTCGCCAATATTGCGGAGCCTGCGGTAACGATTCTCAAGCAGATTTTCAATTTTATAACGGCGCAGCTCGCGAATGGTCTTTATCAGGTGTGTCTCGAGGTTGTGGACCGCTTCGTGCGGATTGCGATGCGCACCGCCGAGCGGTTCGGGAATAATATGATCAACCACGCCCATTTTCAACAGGTTCTTACTGACGAGCTTCAGTTCTTCAGCGGCTCTGGGGGCCTCATCGCCGCTCTTCCAGAGAATGGCGGCACAGCCTTCCGGAGAAATAACCGAGTAATACGCGAATTGCATAATAGCAAAACGGTCGCAGACGCCAATACCCAGCGCTCCACCGGAACCGCCCTCACCAATCACGACACACACGACAGGAACGCGCAGTCTCGACATTTCCATAAGGTTGACGGCGATGGCCTGGGCCTGGCCGCGTTCCTCGGCATCAAGACCGGGATAGGCGCCGGGAGTGTCAATCAGGCAAACAACGGGTAATTGGAACTTTTCGGCCAGCTTCATTTTCAACAGTGCTTTGCGATAGCCCTCCGGGTGAGCACAGCCGAAATTACATTCCACTTTTTCCTTCGTAGTGCGACCTTTACGGTGTCCAACGAGCAGAACCTTCTCGCGACCAATACGGCCGAAACCGGTAACAATGGCACGGTCATCACCAAAACAGCGATCACCATGCAACTCGCGAAAGTCCTTCATCATCAGATTCAGATAGTCATTAAGTATCGGTCGGCGCGGGTGCCGGGCCACCTGAACTGTCTCCCATGCGGAAAGGTTATTGTATATCTTACCGGTGAGCTTGACCAGGTTGGATCGCAACTGACGAATCTCAGGGGAATAATCGATTCCCTTGGCAGTCTGCAATGCCTGTAGCTCAGCTATCTGAGATTCCAAATTGGCCAGGGGCTTTTCAAAATCAAGATAGCCGTTGCCGTTAGGCTCATTTGCAACAGCAACGCTTAAATCGTCGGTCCGAGTCATTTGTATGGTGTGTCCTGCTGGCTATTTAGAAAAATTGGTGTGATACATCGCACCCTACTATATAAAATACTGACCTCACACTAAACAGTATAATACCCGATTACAAAGGCTTCGGCAAGAAAAAAATTGACATAGCTCGGCACTGCGGATACTCTACAATGGTTACTTTTCAAGATAATACGCGTTGTAATACTATGAAATTAAAAGACTTAGATAATATATCGATAATCGGCCTGGGGCTGTTGGGCGGCTCACTGGGCTTAGCGATTAATCGCATTTTTCCGCGGGTAAGACGTTCGGGGTACAGCCATCGCCGGGTAACGCGGGATAAGGCGCTACGGGCGGGGGTAATTGATGCCGCTTACCCCACGGTGGCCGAGGCGGTCAGAGGTGCGCAACTTGTGG
>Ga0255394_10100_pt1 | contig 13008 bp, 11 predicted proteins | sample ANMaggSeSYBR01D3_FD_182112 | JGI IMG/M metagenome (GOLD analysis project Ga0255394, IMG submission 182112) | Sediment cell enrichment communities from methane seep in Santa Monica Basin, California, United Staets - ANME aggregate JGI... | ecosystem: Environmental > Aquatic > Marine > Cold seeps >...
AGTTTTGATACAACCAATTGAAAATAATGAAAGGATAAAAGCACAAAATGGGAGATTTATATTATTTGGTATAAATGATAAAAAAAATGAAATGGCTATAATAGATAATAATAACTATTATAAGGAAAATTGGATAAGAAAGATATACTTAATACCACCTTCGTGTAAGAAAACAATATTAGCAGAACTTGACGTAATAGGTATTAATCAAAGAATGTTGTTTCCAGGACTAACCTCATCAATTAGTTATTTGAAAGATAGGGGTAGATAATACTCTTTTAGATATTTTCGAAAGACTTAGCTCTCTGATATTTGTGCACAATTGTAGTTTCGAGCACAGGTTACTAAATGTTATATAGTTACTAAAAGATTATCAATGAGAGTTTTCTTCTTATTGTTGTGTGATGATTATGAAATAATATGCTACGGATTATTGATGCCGAGATTGTGGAGCGCTTGGAGAGGCGTAAGAAATTCAACGAGGAGCAGAGCGATTGAGCATAGTCAGTATTTAGGGAATTAATGGATAAAAACACCAGATGAAGTTTATCGAGTTCAAGAAGTGGAGTGAGATGGTCCGAGGTATTCTACAGTAAGGCACAGTGCCGCTGAGTGTTCAGCAGCGGGGTGGAGAGGTTGAAGAAATGAATTGTATAAAAAATACGCAAAAGTGCGATTTTTTTCATATTTGTGATATAATTTGCTACAAATGTGGTATATTTTAATTACGGGAAAGTGGAGAGTATTAAATATCAGAGTGAAGTTGATTGAATAATATGTTTGTTTTTGAAGATATTTGTAATACTAAGTATTTAATATATGAATGAGGTGTAAATATGCTGCTCGCTAATTTAATGATAAGTGTGTTTTGTAATACTGAAGAGTTAAATGATAATCCGCATTTTATTAAAGAAATTTTTGATTTGTTTTATCCTGATGGATTTATTGTATCAACCTTTCAAATCAATAACATTGAAATTAACTTGGATAATCAAAATTCGCCAATAGTTAAACCTGTTGAACGCCCTCAATTAAAAAAGAGTGATAGCAATGAAGTGATTAATTTTCTTCCAGATAGAATAGACTATACTAAATCTATACGTATCGCCCAAGGTGAAGACTTGGAACAACATCAAGACATAGATATTTTGTCTTTTAACGATGGAATTAGGTATCTCCAGAAAATTTTAGATCATATTAATAGAAAAGGTTTCCGATTGGCATTGAACATAAAATATCTAGATAAGATAGATGGTATTGAGAATACGAGGCTTATAAATAGTTTCTACAATGACAAAGATCTTTCAGAGTCAATTAATAAACTAGTGACAAGAGAAATATTTAAAGGCGAAACAATTAATATTATCCACAATAACATTCGTTCGCTATCGCCAATGAATGTGAATTTTGGAAATCAAAATTTACAATTCAAAGGAAATATTGTTCAAAATGATATCAATACACATCAATCAAAATTAAATGATCGATTTGATGGAGAGATTATAAAAAAGTATTTTGAATACTTTTATGAATTAAACTCAAAAGTGATGGATGGTTTAAATGAATAGGGACGATGTTGGAAATACAAATGAATGTTTTGTATTGAATACTATGCAAGATGAAACATCTGATAGTAGTAAGTATATAATAATCAATAAAGTTTTCCAATTAAATAATAAAGAGCCGAATTCTGTTCAAAATTATGATGTTGGACCTGATAATTCTACAATGAAGTTAATAAACGAAGCTATCATTGAAGAGTATGAATTAACTATTAATAAGTTGTGTTATAAATTTAAAAATCAGTTGATTCGTTCAATAAAAAATGATGAATTTGAGTTAGGTGAAATATCTTCCTCAAGTATTATATTTAGTGATATGATGAGGCAAAATGAAAATGTGGCAAAAAGGGCAATTAACGAAGTATTTTTGGATTGTTTTCATGATGACAATGTTGTATATGGTGTTCTTGAGATTATTTCTGATATTGAGTATGATGTTATCTATCCAAATGGTCAAACAATTGCCTTAGCTGTTTCTGCTTATAGTGATGATAGAATTAAAGAAGCTTTAGTTCGTGCTTTTGAGAACTGGTGTAATGTAGAATCACTTCGGATACTGAATACAATAAAATTCACTTCGTCGTGGCTTGAATCTTATAGACTTGATGTAATTAAAGATATTGAGGAGTTTTGCGATTGTGCTATCTAGTTAGAAAAATAGAGAGAAATAAATGGTCATGTTTTTCGGAACAGTATTTACAAAATAATATAATTTCATCTCATCCAATTACGAATGATCTGAAAGTAGATCGCAACAATGGACTATCTCTTTGGGAAGTGGACATATCTAATCCGACATCCATTGATAATATTGCATTGGCAATAGCTTCTACGAGGAGTAATCTTAAAAACTTAGATTTGTTGATTCTAAATAAAAGCTCACTAGATGAAAAAGGTTTAGTAATGAAGCCAACGCCAGGTAATTCAGTATTTGTGAGGTTGAATGAATCTCATGTTGATTTAACAGTCATAGATATAAGCGATATAGAAAAGATTTCTAGAGAAATGTTCGAAATTGTTGATGATAAGGAATATTGTATAAGATATACAGAAAACAAATTGATTAGATTGTTTATTGATAAGATTCAGGCTGGTGAAATATCACTTGATAATTTGGAAGAATCAATAAGTAAAAAAATTAAAAAAAAGATGACACGAAATATGACATAATGAGACACTTTTAGTTGTATAGTAAGAGAGCAAAGAATTTAAAAAGACTGTTGGAGATATTTGGCTTTTTGTTAAATAGTGTTGGTGGAGCATAAAAACAAATAAAATAGCTTTAGAAACTAAGATTGATATGGTAGTTTAGAGAGTGAAATTTCTAAGCTGCTTTTATTTTTACAATGTTTAAATTGATAAGAATTCTGTTTCTAAAATGATAGAAACTTCTATAGCCAAAAGCGATTCTCTTAATAACTGTCTAACTTTTGGGGTGCAGTTTAAAATTAGAGTCAGTTTTATTTTTGTATATTTACTTGAACTATACATATAGATAGTTATTCGCTCCTATCGGCGTTTCTTTTTCTTTTCTTCTTTTTCTTTCAACTCAATTTTCCATAAAACTTTTCCTTTAACAATAACAGAAAAATTATCAATACTATGAGTATATTCACGCTCGCTTGAATCCCATACAGTTATTTTAGCAATTAACGCATCTACAATCCCATAAGAATCCATATTGAGTCTTAAGCAGTCAGAAGATTCAAAATTAAATATTCCTTCACCAAAACGTTCAGACTTATGTTTGAGTTCAAGAGTGAAGTCGGCGCCAATATAAGTTTTATCAAAACCAAATAACTGATGTACAGTAAGTCTTTCACCAACCGCAGAAAAAATCTCCAATTTCCCACCCATAATAGTGGTAGGATTATTTGAATAATTTTTAAATAGTAGTTGGCTTCGACCTAATCCTTTGTCACCGCTAACGAAAAGTGAATAGTCTTTAATAACGACCCCAATTTCTTCCTTCATAAAATAAAAACGATCGTAATCTTCACGTGAAGCAATCATTTGATGACTACCTTTTCTGATATAACAAAAACCTCGCTTTAATTTTTCGTAATCTTTTTTGAGAAGATAAGGTTTGTTATCACAATCATCAATTTTAATGATGCCTAAAAGCGTACCATTATAATCAAAGGGAATATATTCTATATGTAAATCAGGTTCTATATTTGCATAAATAAGTTGTTGATATTCGGCACTATCTTTGAATTGGTTTGTTTCAATACCCAACAATTCTTTTTTATTGGTTGGTTTTACCTTAATGCCACAAATAATGTATTTAGTTTGACTTGAGAATGAATTAGCCATTGAAAGTATATCTTTTATTAGGCTAGTGTTATTTGTATATTGAACTGCTTTAAAATCTAAATAATCAGTCTCATAACCATATTTTATAATTTCTTCAATTTTATTTGTATCAATCATCAAACATCTCTCCCATATTCTATAAATTCATTTTAACACATCATATTACTTAATAAGAAATAGCATATACAAATTTACACAAAAATTATGTATTTCATTGTGAATATTTGCAATTAGAAATATACTATTCTTATTTTTACTGTGCCACTAATGAAAAATCGGACATTTTGATTAACTAATTAAAAAAATAAACTTAAAATAAGAATTTATATTAAAATATACATAATTAAATTTATCAATATTTTTATAAAATATCATATTGAATTATTTAAAATTTTATCCTTAAAAATTCTAAATGACAATTGTTTAAAGCTACTGTACCATATTTCAATATTCGTACATTTTGATTTCATATTATCATAGTATAGTTACATCCTCGTATAAATAATCAACTTCATGATGGTTGAGTCAATATAGTGGGTACTAATATGGTTGTAATGGATTTGATGAACTATTGCAAAACTATATAGAAAAGAGAAAAAAATATGGATAACGATAAGGTTCTTGTAACTGGAGCAACAGGACATTTGGGTAATGTTTTAGTTAAAAAACTGAAGGAACTGAATATGGATGTAAGGATATTTGTTTTGCCGGGAGAAGATCTTGAACCTGCTGGAGGTCTAGATGTTGAAGTGTTTACTGGAGATATAGCAGATTCTGAGTCTGTATTTGAAGCAGTAAAAGGTTGCGGTTATGTCTTTCACTTAGCTTCTATTGTTTCGATTGAAAAAGGCAAGAAAAACATACTTGAAAGAGTCAATGTTGGTGGAGCGAGAAATATCGTTGATGCATGTTTAAATCATAATGTTAAAAGATTGGTGTATGTAGGTTCTGTGCATGCATTGACTGAACCGGAACATGGCATTTCTTTTATAGAAAACACTGATTTTGAACCTGAAAAGCTTTTTGGCGATTACTCTTGGTCTAAGGCTATGGCATCTATAGAAGTGAAAAATGGTGTAGATAGAGGATTGGATGCCGTTTTTGTATATCCGTCTGGAATTCTAGGTCCTTATGATCATGGAAAAACCAATAATTTCAATAATGAAATTCGTAGATTCTTAAAAGCCGGCAAAAATAAAACATTGATATACTTCGATGGTGAATATGATTATGTAGATGTAAGAGACGTTGCTGACGGAATAATAAAAGCATTTCAAAAAGGTGAAAGTGGAATGAGCTACTTATTGACTGGAGAAAAGGTCAGCCTTAAAAAGATTTATGAAATGTGCATAAAAGTAAGTGGAAAACACATGAAACTTAAGAAAATACCTTATAAAATTGTGTACGTGGCAGCATTTGTTTCTGAATTCATGACAAAGTTTATTAAGAAAAAATCTTTGATGACAACATATGCAGTTGAGGTTTTGAGATCGAATTCAGATTTTGACAATAGCTTCACCAAGAAGAAGTTGGGATATAAAGCTAGATCATTTGAAGAATCGATTAAAGATACAATAGAGTGGTTGAAAAAGTCAAAATCCATCTAAATAAAATGCTCCCTTCAGGTAGATTTATTAACCTGATAGGGAGCATTGAATATTTACGGTGCTTTATTTTCCCATAAGAAAGATCTGATATTTGAATAAAAATCAAAGCGGAAATTTCTAACTTGTTCAGATTCAAGATCGTAATCATTTTGGCTGAGTATATCAATGTAATGTTCTACCAAAGATGCTGTATGAGAATCCGGGTAAGTATCGATAAAATCTTGATATTGAGCTAAAATTTCATCGTCGATTTTAGTAGAGTCGAGTTCAATGAATTCCAAGTGGTTGCCGTTTCCCATTATGGCAGCGTATAAATAGCGGACATAGAGTTCATATATCTTGCTTTCTGTATAACCGTCTTTGAATGTGAGCAAATGATTTTCTACATCAACAGTTTTATCGAGTAATTTACCAATGACTTCTGATAAATCATCGCTATTTAAATCTTTAGCAAGATATTCGGATTCTTGAATCTTGAAATAACTATTGAGTTCATCAGAAGCATATGAACTATATTGAGTCAATTTTGTATAATCAATCAAGTTGACAGAAAGTTTGTTTTTATTCTCTGGTAATTTTGATATCATAAACTTTTCAAATGTGATCAGCATCGGATCGTGATATTTTGAATCGCAATCATCCAAATTCTCATTTAAAAATGCTTCGATATCGTCGGATTCAGGATTGGTTTTAAATAATTCTGAATATTGTTCGAAGATTTCCAGTTGAGGATCTTCAATTTCTTGAACTATTGGTTTTTCAGTGCAACCAGTTGCGATTATAGCTACGATCAATAATAAAAATGGTATATAAAGTTTTCTGTTCATGTTCATATCATCACCCTGTCAAATTTAGTAAGTCCACTATAAGACTACTATACTTTTAGAAAAGTTCCAATAAAAATTTAATATTTTATTAAATTTGAAAATATGATATAATATTTTTGTTATAGAAGGAGGGTGAAGTTATATGAAACATATTAAAACTGTAACTAAGGGTTCTTTTAATAGAGTTGCATCGACAATGGGATGTGGAGAATGTCAAACATCTTGCCAATCAGCTTGTAAAACATCATGCACCGTTGGAAATCAAGCATGCGAAAATAAATAGTAATAAGTATAGGCAGCTTATAGGCTGCCTTTTCTATGTATAAACAAGGAGATGTATAAATGATTCATAAGTTTAAACAAGGTGGATTGCACGTTGTATTGGATATAAGCAGTGGAGCGGTTCACGTCATAGATGAAATGGTATACGATATATTGGATTATTATCCTGATGTGAATATCGATCAGGTTGTTGAAAAATTAAAGGATAAATACACTGAAGAAGATTTAAGAGATGCTTGCGATGATGTTGATTCTTTAATAAATGAGAATTTACTTTTCAGTCCTGACAATTATGAAAACAATGTGCAATTCAAGAATAGAAAACCCGTAGTGAAATCCATGTGTCTGCATGTAGCTCATGACTGTAATTTAAGATGCGGTTATTGTTTTGCATCACAAGGAGATTATCAAGGTTCACGTTCTTTGATGAGCGCGGAAACCGGGAAAAAATCGTTGCTTTATTTAGCTAAGAATTCTGGGAATCGTCGTAATCTAGAAGTCGATTTTTTCGGAGGAGAACCTCTGATGAATTTCGATGTGGTCAAAGAAATAGCTGAATACGGTAAAAGCATAGAGAAATTGTACAATAAAAACTTTAGATATACGATTACAACAAATGGAATGCTGTTGGATGACGATATAATAGATTATTTAAATGAAAACATGGACAATGTGGTTATGAGTTTGGACGGCAGAAAACCCGTAAACGATAAAATGAGGCCGATTGTCGGCGGTGGAAGTTCATATGATGTAATCGTTCCTAAATTCAAGAAATTAGTCGATCAAAGAGGGGACAAAGATTATTTCATCCGGGGTACTTTTACAAAACTCAATTTGGATTTTGCAAAGGACGTCAAACATTTCGCGGATTTAGGATTTAAAAGCACGTCTATGGAGCCGGTTGTTTCTGAACCGGGATTGCCTTATACAATCGAAGAATCCGATTTAGAAACTATTTACGCACAATACGATGAATTAGCTGAAGAAATGCTGTCTAGACATGGTACGGATGAAGATTTTGGATTTTTCCATTATAACGTGGATTTAGAACAAGGTCCTTGTATAATCAAAAGATTGACAGGTTGCGGCGCAGGTAGTGAATATATAGCTGTCACACCAGAGGGAGATATTTATCCCTGCCACCAATTTGTCGGCGATGAAAAAATGAAGATGGGCAGTATTTTAGATGAATCATGGGATTCTGATATGAGTTTGGTATTTAAAAACGCTCATATCTTCAATAAGCCTAAATGTAGAGATTGTTGGGCGAAGTATTATTGCAGCGGTGGTTGTCATGCAAATGCATATAACTTCAACGGAGATATAAATATCCCTTATGAAATCGGTTGTGACTTGGAGAAAAAGAGATTAGAGACTTCTATATACATGCAAGCTAAAATTATGTTGATGGAGGAATAAAATGATTATAAAGTTTAAAGAGTATGAACCGATAATCCATAATGACGCTTTTGTAGCTCAGTCCGCGGATATCATCGGACGAGTCGAAATAAAAAAAGATGCAAATATTTGGTTCAATACTGTAATTAGAGGCGATATCAATAAAATAGTTATCGGCGAGAGAACCAATATTCAAGATTTGACTATGATTCATGTTGCGGATGAGCATGAAACAATTATAGGAAACGATGTAACTGTCGGACATAATGCAATATTGCACGGTTGTACCATAAGTGACAATTGTCTTATCGGTATGGGTGCGATAATTTTAGATGGTGCATTCATTGAAGAAAATGTTATAATAGGTGCGGGTGCGTTGGTAACACAAGGCAAAAGAATACCCAAAAATTCGATGGTTTTAGGATCTCCTGCAAAAGTAGTTAGAGAGTTGACCAAAGAAGAAATTGAGTATTTCAAATTTTCGGCTAAAAAATATGTAGAAACATCAAAAGAATACTAGACTAGGGGGTATGACATTATGAGAAACGGAAAGCTTTTCTCAATTATCGCATTGATAATAATTGCAGTTCTTGCATTTGTAGCACTTTATGGATTAGGTCCAATTAAATCTGTTGAAGATAGCATGAAATTAGGACTTGATATCGAAGGTGGAGTTGTAGTTGTTTATGAAGCACAAACGGATGTTGTAGGTGATGATTTAGCAAAAATCATGTCACAGACAAAGAGCGTATTAAGTAAAAGGGTAGATCAATTAGGTTTGACTGAACCGAATATTTCAATTCAAGGTGAAAATAGAATTAGAATTGAATTGCCGGGAGTAAAAGATGTCCAAGAAGCTATGGATGTAATAGGTCAGACTGCACAATTGAAATTTATTAGGGTATACGAGGATTCTATCGCATATCCAGATATGACAATAAATGATTTTCATGGTGAATTGATTCTTACCGGTAAGAATGTAAGTGACGCGGGGATTTCTTCAGATCAATACGGTAATCCTGCTGTATCGTTGAAACTTGACAGAACAGGTGCGGAATTATTCAAAGATGCTACGATAGCAGTTGTAAATTATGAAGAAAAAAGAGGTCAAATTGCAATTTTATTAGATGATCTTGTAATATCAGCTCCATATACAAATGAGATTATCCCTGGTGGAGAAGCGATTATTACGGGATCGTTCGATTTCAAATATGCCCAAAACCTTTCTACACTTATTAGGGGTGGTGCTCTTCCTGTAGATTTAGTAGAAGTGCAAACAGGATTGATGGGACCGATTTTAGGTATAGATGCTCTTAAGTATAGTGTATATGCAGCTGGCATCATTAAAATTGATGATTGTGATAACAAACCTTATCTTCTCAAAAAAGATTACGAAAAATTAAAGCGAGGTTTTTGTTATATCAGAAAAGGTAGTCATCAAATGATTGCTTCACGTGAAGATTACGATCGTTTTTATTTTATGAAGGAAGAAATTGGGGTCGTTATTAAAGACTATTCACTTTTCGTTAGCGGTGACAAAGGATTAGGTCGAAGCCAACTACTATTTAAAAATTATTCAAATAATCCTACCACTATTATGGGTGGGAAATTGGAGATTTTTTCTGCGGTTGGTGAAAGACTTACTGTACATCAGTTATTTGGTTTTGATAAAACTTATATTGGCGCCGACTTCACTCTTGAACTCAAACATAAGTCTGAACGTTTTGGTGAAGGAATATTTAATTTTGAATCTTCTGACTGCTTAAGACTCAATATGGATTCTTATGGGATTGTAGATGCGTTAATTGCTAAAATAACTGTATGGGATTCAAGCGAGCGTGAATATACTCATAGTATTGATAATTTTTCTGTTATTGTTAAAGGAAAAGTTTTATGGAAAATTGAGTTGAAAGAAAAAGAAGAAAAGAAAAAGAAACGCCGATAGGAGCGAATAACTATCTATATGTATAGTTCAAGTAAATATACAAAAATAAAACTGACTCTAATTTTAAACTGCACCCCAAAAGTTAGACAGTTATTAAGAGAATCGCTTTTGGCTATAGAAGTTTCTATCATTTTAGAAACAGAATTCTTATCAATTTAAACATTGTAAAAATAAAAGCAGCTTAGAAATTTCACTCTCTAAACTACCATATCAATCTTAGTTTCTAAAGCTATTTTATTTGTTTTTATGCTCCACCAACACTATTTAACAAAAAGCCAAATATCTCCAACAGTCTTTTTAAATTCTTTGCTCTCTTACTATACAACTAAAAGTGTCTCATTATGTCATATTTCGTGTCATCTTTTTTTTAATTTTTTTACTTATTGATTCTTCCAAATTATCAAGTGATATTTCACCAGCCTGAATCTTATCAATAAACAATCTAATCAATTTGTTTTCTGTATATCTTATACAATATTCCTTATCATCAACAATTTCGAACATTTCTCTAGAAATCTTTTCTATATCGCTTATATCTATGACTGTTAAATCAACATGAGATTCATTCAACCTCACAAATACTGAATTACCTGGCGTTGGCTTCATTACTAAACCTTTTTCATCTAGTGAGCTTTTATTTAGAATCAACAAATCTAAGTTTTTAAGATTACTCCTCGTAGAAGCTATTGCCAATGCAATATTATCAATGGATGTCGGATTAGATATGTCCACTTCCCAAAGAGATAGTCCATTGTTGCGATCTACTTTCAGATCATTCGTAATTGGATGAGATGAAATTATATTATTTTGTAAATACTGTTCCGAAAAACATGACCATTTATTTCTCTCTATTTTTCTAACTAGATAGCACAATCGCAAAACTCCTCAATATCTTTAATTACATCAAGTCTATAAGATTCAAGCCACGACGAAGTGAATTTTATTGTATTCAGTATCCGAAGTGATTCTACATTACACCAGTTCTCAAAAGCACGAACTAAAGCTTCTTTAATTCTATCATCACTATAAGCAGAAACAGCTAAGGCAATTGTTTGACCATTTGGATAGATAACATCATACTCAATATCAGAAATAATCTCAAGAACACCATATACAACATTGTCATCATGAAAACAATCCAAAAATACTTCGTTAATTGCCCTTTTTGCCACATTTTCATTTTGCCTCATCATATCACTAAATATAATACTTGAGGAAGATATTTCACCTAACTCAAATTCATCATTTTTTATTGAACGAATCAACTGATTTTTAAATTTATAACACAACTTATTAATAGTTAATTCATACTCTTCAATGATAGCTTCGTTTATTAACTTCATTGTAGAATTATCAGGTCCAACATCATAATTTTGAACAGAATTCGGCTCTTTATTATTTAATTGGAAAACTTTATTGATTATTATATACTTACTACTATCAGATGTTTCATCTTGCATAGTATTCAATACAAAACATTCATTTGTATTTCCAACATCGTCCCTATTCATTTAAACCATCCATCACTTTTGAGTTTAATTCATAAAAGTATTCAAAATACTTTTTTATAATCTCTCCATCAAATCGATCATTTAATTTTGATTGATGTGTATTGATATCATTTTGAACAATATTTCCTTTGAATTGTAAATTTTGATTTCCAAAATTCACATTCATTGGCGATAGCGAACGAATGTTATTGTGGATAATATTAATTGTTTCGCCTTTAAATATTTCTCTTGTCACTAGTTTATTAATTGACTCTGAAAGATCTTTGTCATTGTAGAAACTATTTATAAGCCTCGTATTCTCAATACCATCTATCTTATCTAGATATTTTATGTTCAATGCCAATCGGAAACCTTTTCTATTAATATGATCTAAAATTTTCTGGAGATACCTAATTCCATCGTTAAAAGACAAAATATCTATGTCTTGATGTTGTTCCAAGTCTTCACCTTGGGCGATACGTATAGATTTAGTATAGTCTATTCTATCTGGAAGAAAATTAATCACTTCATTGCTATCACTCTTTTTTAATTGAGGGCGTTCAACAGGTTTAACTATTGGCGAATTTTGATTATCCAAGTTAATTTCAATGTTATTGATTTGAAAGGTTGATACAATAAATCCATCAGGATAAAACAAATCAAAAATTTCTTTAATAAAATGCGGATTATCATTTAACTCTTCAGTATTACAAAACACACTTATCATTAAATTAGCGAGCAGCATATTTACACCTCATTCATATATTAAATACTTAGTATTACAAATATCTTCAAAAACAAACATATTATTCAATCAACTTCACTCTGATATTTAATACTCTCCACTTTCCCGTAATTAAAATATACCACATTTGTAGCAAATTATATCACAAATATGAAAAAAATCGCACTTTTGCGTATTTTTTATACAATTCATTTCTTCAACCTCTCCACCCCGCTGCTGAACACTCAGCGGCACTGTGCCTTACTGTAGAATACCTCGGACCATCTCACTCCACTTCTTGAACTCGATAAACTTCATCTGGTGTTTTTATCCATTAATTCCCTAAATACTGACTATGCTCAATCGCTCTGCTCCTCGTTGAATTTCTTACGCCTCTCCAAGCGCTCCACAATCTCGGCATCAATAATCCGTAGCATATTATTTCATAATCATCACACAACAATAAGAAGAAAACTCTCATTGATAATCTTTTAGTAACTATATAACATTTAGTAACCTGTGCTCGAAACTACAATTGTGCACAAATATCAGAGAGCTAAGTCTTTCGAAAATATCTAAAAGAGTATTATCTACCCCTATCTTTCAAATAACTAATTGATGAGGTTAGTCCTGGAAACAACATTCTTTGATTAATACCTATTACGTCAAGTTCTGCTAATATTGTTTTCTTACACGAAGGTGGTATTAAGTATATCTTTCTTATCCAATTTTCCTTATAATAGTTATTATTATCTATTATAGCCATTTCATTTTTTTTATCATTTATACCAAATAATATAAATCTCCCATTTTGTGCTTTTATCCTTTCATTATTTTCAATTGGTTGTATCAAAACT
>Ga0255394_10102_pt1 | contig 12944 bp, 9 predicted proteins | sample ANMaggSeSYBR01D3_FD_182112 | JGI IMG/M metagenome (GOLD analysis project Ga0255394, IMG submission 182112) | Sediment cell enrichment communities from methane seep in Santa Monica Basin, California, United Staets - ANME aggregate JGI... | ecosystem: Environmental > Aquatic > Marine > Cold seeps >...
GAAACCCTCACGCGAACTGATGTTGGCGGTCCCGTGCATATATATCCCTGCAAAATGGGCGTGCCTTCATCGGCCTCCGTGCGCCAGGAAGAATCCTTGACCAGATACTTACGTTCAATTTCAAGTCCCATGCCGGTTTCTCCTGTCGGGTTACGTATGTATTGGCCCTGATTCCAGGATAAAGCGCCGCGGCCGAACGCCGCGGCTGGATCGGGCCGCACAAAACGGTTACCTTGACAAACTGTTCATAACCCGGTGTTCCTGATGTTGAGCAATCCCTCTACCGCGCGAGGTGTCTCTGATAGAGTAAATACTGTTGAATCGGGAATAATGCCTCCGTTTGATGGTTCACCCATAATATTACACCAGATCGTCTTTATTTCAAGTTCTTTGGCGGGAACAATGTCCCATTCGATATTGCTTCCCACGAGAATTGTATCGCCGGCCAGTACCGCCAAACGATTAAGCGCCGCCTCAAACAAGGCCGTCCGGGGTTTGCCGCAGCCTAACTCGCCTGAAACAATAATTGTTTCAAAATACTGGTTCAGCGCCGCGCGTTCAATTTTTTCGCGTTGCGCGGTGTTTAATCCCCGTGCGGCAAGGCAAAGCCGGTACTTCTTCGACAAGGCCTCCAGAGTGTCCGCGGCGTCGTGAAATATGGCAAAGGACTTCTCAGATTCCGCCCTGAATGTATCGGCCAGTTGAACGGCCAGGCCCATGTCATCGACCCCGTGGTCTTTCAAGGCGCGGAACCAGATCTGGCAAGCATAGTTCTTAAGCCATTTCCGGGCGTCTTCTCCTATTTCGGAGGTGTCTTCCTGTTTTACGCTCAGCGCATCCTCCGGCAGCAGGCCGATATCATCGAATTCGCGTGCAAATGCCGATTCGTTCCACAGGCGCCCGATCCACGACTTTGCTGAATGCACCATCTCTTCAGGTTCAACATCGCATTCGGTCCAAGCCACCGCGCTTGTCGCAAACAATGACTCCTCGTGTGACGCTGACCATACAGCCAGGGTGTCGTTAAAGGTAAATATAATTGCGTGTTCAGCCATCGCTTTGTCTAATTCCCCAGCGGAATAGTTGTCTTCAGATTTAATGATGCGAGAAGCACCGCTCCATCGAGAATACCATTGCGGCGCCCGCTTCGTTACATGCCAGGATGGCATCGTAATCGTTTATGCTGCCGCCCGGCTGCACAATCGCCGTCACCCCTTTGGCCGTCGCCGCGTCAACGGCGTCGCGGAACGGGAAAAAACCGTCCGACGACATGACCGCGCCATCAAGTGTTTCCGAACCTTTGTATTTGTTTGCCGCTTTAATAATGGCCTGTTCCACCGCGCCAACGCGATCCTGTTCGCCCGTGCCGACCGCTAGAGTCTGTCCGTTCTTGGCAATAACGCAGCCGTTTGAACGCACATGGATGTTCACGTGCCAGGCAAACAGGAGGTCGTCCAGTTCACGGCTGCTCGGTTTCCGATCAATATCGATCCGCCCTTTCCTGGCGTGATCGCAGTAGGCGGGTATAAGGTCATCCGCGTTTTTCACGCGGGAAAGATACGGTTTCGCCATGACAATGCTGCCATCGTCAAACACCTTCATCTCAACCACGTTCGATTTGTCCCCCGGATATTTCGGCAAACCGGAAAATTCGGGGAGCTTTACGATACGGATCTGTTTGTTGCGCTTGAATTTATCAGAGTTGTTGAATGTTTCAAGCGCTTCAGGGGCGAAAGAAGGCGCGGCAACACCTTCCACAATTGTCTGCATAATCTCTTCGGCCGTGTCGCCGTCAACCTCGGTGTTAAACGCAACCACACTGCCAAAAGCGGCCTGGGCGTCGGCGTCGCGGGCGCGCTGGTACACCTCCGCCAGCGGTATTCCGTCTACTTCAATAGCCACGCCGGAAGGATTGCAGTGCTTCATTACCGCGCAAGCCGGACGCTGCATATACTTGAGAATGCCGACGGCGTGGTGCATGTCTTCGATATTGGTCTGCGACAGGCCGCTCTTGCCAGTCTTCAGCATTTCATACGCGCCCAGCACAAGGTTTTGTCCGTCGGCCGGCCGGTAAAACGCGGCGGGCTGGTGCGGATTCGTGCCGTAACGCAGGTCTTCCACCTTGCTGTAGGCGCGCCCCAGCATCTCGAACGATTCAGGGAAATCGCCCTCGGTGCGTGTGCGGTACATCTGTTTGAGATCTTTTTCTGCCATGGTCCTAGTATCCTTATATTGCGGTCTGGAATGCTGGGCAGACCGGGCCGCTTGTTTAGATGCCCAGGCGAACGGCTATGGACAATCGCGCGCCGCTTCCCCGTAGTTTATTCCACGCAAAGTCGCCAGTTGCGGCCACGATAACTTGAATGATAGCGATGCCGCATTTTCCCACGAAAATATGCCGACATCTTAACCTAGAATGTGCCACATCCGCATAGGCCAAGTCAATATCACTAATAAATAAATAATCCCAGATAATGCAATAGCTCGCGGCAAATTCGCAATTGTCTTTTGTACAATCAGGTATGCGCGCTAAGTTTTCGCGCGGCGGCGTGTTTCTTTTTTCACGCGTTTACAGTAAGATGTTGAATGCTACAGTAAATTAACATTATGGGCGAGGAGCGGGAATCGGCATGAGCTTTTCTATCGAGTATAAAGAGTATGCAGACAGGATACTGGGTTCCTGGCTGGGCAAATCCATCGGCGGGACAATTGGCGCGCCCTTGAAAAATCACAAGATAGAGATGCATTTCACGCCGGATAATTGCTGGCCGGATGAAGCGGCGCCCAATGTTGACGTGGACATACAGGTAGTTTGGCTCGAGGCCCTGGAAGAGTATGGCCCATGGCTGGACGCCCGCATCCTTGCGCAGTATTGGCAGGACCGCTGCTGGCACAACTTCGGCGGGTACGGCGTGTTTCTGCACAACATCCAGCGGGGCATTTCGCCTCCGGCGTCCGGCTGGTTTAATAACCGCTTCTTCGGCGAATCGATGGGGTGTCCGATCCGCTCGGAAATCTGGGGGCTGGTGTGTCCCGGCAACCCGGACCTCGCGGCGGCGTACGCGCGTGAAGACGGACAGCTCGATCACGGCGCGGATAGCGTGTCCGTTCATGCCGAACAATATCTGGCAGCGGCTGTTTCCTGGGCGTTTACTGCGTGTGACGTGGCCGAATGTCTCGATGCCGCCATGAGCGCGATCCCGCGGGACTCAAAGCTGGCTGCGGCGTCCCGCTTTACTCAAACGTTGTGCGTGGTGGAACCGGACTGGCGCAAGATCAGGAAAATCCTTGTCCGGCGCTATGGCCACCGCGATAGTTCGCGCACACTGATAAACCAGGTCCTGATACAAATGGCGTTGCGAAAGGGCAATGGCAATTTCACCGATTCTTTGATGATCGCACTGAATTCCGGCTGGGACACTGATTGCACCGCTGCGTCCGTGGGTGGATTGCTGGGGGCATTTCTCGGCGCGGGTGATATACCTGGGATGTGGAAAAAACGCATTGGCAAAAAGCTGAAATGCGGTGTGGAAGTGCGCCATAAAAACACATCGTTTGACAAGCTGGCCGATGAAACCGCCCGCGTAGGCGTTGAGGTGTCGCTCGCGCACCATTCACCGATCATTTTTCTGGACGGGCCGGAAGTTGAAATGCGTTTGCCCGGGACCGATCCCCTGGACATCCATTTCGAGTATCCCGGTCTGCCGGTGCTTACTACGGAGAAGGAGACGGCGGTGCTTGTGGTCATGCGCAATGAATCGCACGAGACGCACCGCGGTGTGATTGACATCATCGCGCCGGAGGGTGTGCGCGTCTCGTGTTTGCAGGCCACACTTGAGATCGGCCCGCAGGAAACCGAACTGATTCCAATTAACATTCGCGTCGCTCCCGGCGTTTCTTGCCTGTGGGACAAGAACCTCTTCGAGGTGACCTGGCGTGAACACGATTTGGAACTGCGGGAATCGTTCGGACTCGCCGGAGCGCGGCAGTGGGTCATCTATGGCCCGTACTGGGACATATACGACACCACCGAACATGATGAATGCCCTTTTCACAACGACACGGTCAAAGCTAATCCATGCCTGATCCCCGGTTCAGGGCGGTCAGCATATCACCAGTATGCAAACCTGGACCGGATATACCTTGATGAAATTGAGCTTCTGAAGGGCGCATTGCCTGAAGAATCGCCGTTTGTGGTGGAAACGGGCGAGGATTGCCTGGACGAAAGAAATCTAGGCGGATTTACGGGGGAGGCGTGCTATTATCTCGTGCGCACCATTCACGCCGATGAGGAAAAGAACCTGAACTTCATGGCGGGGGCCACCTGCCCGTTTGTGATGTGGCTCAATGGTGATGAAGTGATGCGGAACGACAAGGTCACGTCATGGTGTCCCCATGATTTCAGCGCGGAAGTAAAACTGAACAAAGGCGAAAACCGGCTGGTGGTGAAAGTCGCGCGGAACCTGGACACATTCCGTTTCTCATTGTTGCCGATGCGGCCGGATTTCGCGGAAGATAAGTCACAGGGCGTATCGATGATTGACGATTCGCTTGGCTGCGAGATCGCGCCGGCATAATCCGGAATAATTGACGCGGATATTTGTCCTCGCCGCGTCTGCCTGTTGCCTTTTCCTGAACGATAATCTACACTGGACTTAACAGTTATAAGGAGAAGACCCATGACTATTCAAACACTTCGCGAATTTCTGCTCTGGTGCGCGGTCATCAATATTGGGATACTGATGTGCTGGGGACTCATGTTCCTACTCGTCCATGACTGGATCTACCGGATGCATGGCAAGTTCTTCAAACTTTCCGTCGAGACATTCGACGCCATTCATTACTCAGGCATAGCCGTGTACAAAATCGCCATATTCATGTTCAGTATCGTCCCTTATCTTGCGCTGCTTATCGTGGAATAGCGGGAATGCGCCGCAAGCTAAACGGATTGGTGACTGGTTACACGTGTTCAGCGAAAGGACCTGAGAATGATTGAATTCAAGGATTTTGTGCCTGAGATGAAAGACAAAGGCGGCCTGTTCAGGCAGCCGGGCATGGAGGAACTGGCGGAGGCGCTGGAGAAGGCGAACGAGTGGATCGCCGCAAACAACGTGGATATTGTCAACGTTGAGACCGTCGCATTGCCGAACATCCACAATCCCGGAGAAGAGGGATCAACGGACACGCGGCTGTATGACACAGGAAACATGACCACCTGGCATCAATTTATTCGGGTTTGGTATCGGAAACCGTGAAAACTTATTCCCCTGACTTTGATAAAGCGGCGACCGCGTGTTGCGCCAGACTGGTGAACATCGCTTCCTGGTTCGGGCCGCACCAGTTCATCAGGTACATCTCGTACCTCTCTTTGTCTGTGTCGGAGGGTTCGTAGTATTCGTCCGGCGAAATATAGCCGAGGTAATCGCCATTAAAACTCAGTGGCCAGAGGTCCATGCCTTGCCCGCCGCCCCATTCCTTGAGTTTCACGCTTATTTCTCCGCTGAAATCGGCGGGCATGCCCAGCAGATAGGTGTTGCCGATGCGCAGGGTTTGGAACCAGCCGTCTGAATCGATGCCGAGTATGCCCAGCAGATATGGCGATGCCCGCCATTTTGAGTTAATCCGCCATTGAGGCGACGGCGTCTCCAAAGGAATCCCTATGGAAGCGATCTCGATTTTATCATCAAACGTGATCGCTTCGGCGCTTCCCAGCGCCTTGACCGCAAGCGCGTCTCCAAGCGCCTCCGCTTTTTCAAAACCGCTCTTGTCACCGCCGTATCTGTTTGACATGCTGCCGGTGGCGCCCCCGAGAAACATAGCGAACCCGCCAGTGCCGCGTTCGATGGCGCGTTGAAGATAGCCGGGGTAGTCGCCGCTGAATTCCATATTGCCGTCGCCCAGCACTGTGGCGTGTGCGGAATAACTGACAACGTAACAGCGCGATTTGTCCGCTTTTTCCACCACCATAAGGCTTAATTCGGAGTCCGTTGCCGCGTCGCGGGCACGGTTGCGGATATATTCAGGCGCGTCTGCGCTGGCGAATCCAATTGACGCGGGTGCGATTTCAGCGTTGGCCGCCAGGATCGACTCGGTGAATTTTTCAGCCAGAAATTCTACGATCCGCTCATTGTATTTACCCGAAAACTGTTCACCCACGAAACCAGGCGCCCACGCGCCAGGGCCGGAGTGTGTGTGCGAAGCGTTGAACAGGATGTCATCCGGCTGAAGGCTGCTATTCGCCGCGACTTGATCCCGCACGATCTCCGCTACATTCTCCGGCACAATCAGCATGTCCGACGACACTATCGCCACCCGATCACTGCCATCGGAAAGCACGAGCGTTTTAACGTAGAGTTCATCATGCGCGCCCGTGGACGGCGCGCCCTTTCTGTCGCCGTAACCAGCCAGGGGGGTGCCAATCGGCGGTGTCATATCGGCCTTCGCCCACCCGGCTTCAAGGGCATGTGTCCCGCCGGATATGCCGGACCGCGCCGCGCTGCGCCAAAGTTCAGCCAGGTTTGCCTTGTGGTAGCTTTCTGACTCGACATTCGACGCTGAATAGGTGGGCCAGGGGCCGACGAACAGCACAAAGAAAACAACCAGAACCAGGCTCAACACGAACAATATCTTGAGGATTTTTTTTATCATGGTTTGCGCCTTTTACTGGTCCACGGAAACTTTGAGCGCATTGTCCCCGAAATTCATCACAAGTTCAAAGGCGTCCCTTGTTTGTTCCAGCGGGAATGAGTGCGTAATCAGCGATTTTATGTCGACCCGGCCCGCCGCGATAAGTTCGAGTGATCGCGGAAAATTGAACCGGAAACGGCGGCACCACTGGACCGTCAGCTCCTTGCGCCTGGCAATACTTACCGGGAAGGGATCTTCTTCCTGGCCGGATATGCCCACCAATACACAACGTCCCGCTGGCCGCGCGGCTTTGCACGCCAGCGTTGGCGTGTCGGATGACCGGGCGCAGTCAAACACAACATCCACTCCGCGCCCATTGGTTTCCCGCATGATCACATCGACGGTATCTTCCTTGGCCGCGTTCAGCGCGAAATCGGCCCCGTGTTTCGCGCCAGCGGCAACACGGTAATCATGGAGATCGCTTCCGATGATTTTGACGGCGCCCGACAAACGCGCAATCCGGGCCGTCAGAAGACCGATCGGCCCCAGGCCAAGTATCGCGCACGTCTCACCCGGACGCAATTGTCCCAGTTCAACCGTATGGACCGCCACCGCAAGCGGCTCGATCATCGCCGCCTCATCCGCGCCCATGCCGTCCGGCACCGGGAAACAGAAATCCGCATGAACCGTCTTGTATTCGCAAAACGCGCCGTCATGGGGCGGCCCGCCCGGAAACACCATATCCAGGCACACGTTATAATGGCCCGTCCGGCACCATTCACATTTCAGGCAGGGAATGCCCGGTTCCACCGCGACACGTTTGCCGATAAGGCCAGGGTCCGCCTCCGCGCCGACGGCCTCCACAATACCCGCATATTCATGCCCGAGTATCAACGGCTCCGTGATTTGCGCCTTTCCGATACGCCCATCCTCGTAATAATGCATATCAGAACCGCAAACGCCTGTCGACTCGATCCGGATCAGCGCCTCATGCGGCAAAGGCGCCGGTTTCTCAACATCCACTACGCGCATATCGCGCGGCGCAAACCATTTCACTGCCTTCATTGATAGGACATCTCCAAAAACTTCTTGTGCCGCCGGGCTGATAACGCCCAGTCATAATGAGAGAATACCAAAAGCCGTATGGCATTGGAAGGAATAGAAAAAATAGAAAAAGGGAATGCACAAATTCCTGTAGCGCCTCAGCTTATGACCTCATAGACATTAGTCGCCACCTTGAAATCCACCCCGAGTACATCGAAATGGGCTTTGCCGCATTTTATCTTGTTATTCTCGGTTTCCCTGCGTTTATCCGGATCGTGAGTACTCTTTGTTTCCCGAACCAGGTATAGTTTCTGATCACTCTCGGTGACGATGGCCCAGTCGGGATTGTAATCCCCGATGGGGGTGGGTACGACGAACCAGCGGGGAAGTTTGCAGAAGAATTTTACGTCCCCATTGGTATCAAGTTTCTCCGCAATCTCACGCTCCACTTCGGATTCCCACACAATATAATCGTAGGGGGTACGATCATCCTTGCTCTTCACCTCGTACAGACGAGACAGGTATTCCTCGATTTCGGCCTCTTCGAAAAGCCGCATCTCGTAGGCCTGGCCATCTATTTTTTCATACTTGATGCCATCCACAACCATTTCGTGCAATGCCCGGTTAATGTATTTGGCCGCTTCAGTCATGAAAGCCTGAGGATTGACCGCGAACTCCTTCAAACGTTTAGACTTTTTGAGTATGGCAAACAGAGTTTTACGGGTAAGTTCCGTCTCCCTTTGAAGAAAGGCGAGTACGTCTGGCAGGTATTGTCTGTTCTCCATAACGTTAGCTTTGTTCACGATTTCACGGACGCCTTCCACTCCGGCCTCTGTAATTGCCGCTTCCGTTTTGTCAATAAAAATACGGACGGGTTTGATCTCGGGCATCCCCTCTATTTTCTTTGCCGCCTTCTTGACAAGCTTCTCGGTTTCGAATTCGACAGAGTAACGTGTTTTCTTCCCTATCTTGTCCCACAATACTTTGAAGTCCGTATTAAGTTCGATGCGTTTGTTGTATTTTACAGACCGCCGTTCCCGAGCATTGACGATACGGTTTCTGAAAATGTATCTTTTTATTTTGTCTGTTACCGCAGACCGAATATGCTCGAACTCTTCAGACACCTCCAGCTTGAATCCTTTCTCCTCGGGAACAAATTTCTCGGTAATATCTCCCTCGTCGCTCAAGTACCCATTGGCAACAAGGGAAGTCCATACTTGAACTGATTTCTCCTGTCCCAATGGCTGCTCAACGGCGGGATCTATCAATTCTGAGAAAACAACCTTTTCAATACGTCCAAATTTGAATCCGCCTCCAACGTCATTTTCGATCTCATCCTGGAGTGATTTCGCGTACTGTTCAAATTTTTCACTGGCCACGACGGTAAGTCTGTTGATATTGTCGTCATATACGCGGACACCATCGCTGTTTACAGGCAATCTCAGCCCGCGGCCAAGGGTTTGCCGGCGTTGTTGTTCTGTTCCCATTTCCCGCAGAGAACAAACCTGAAACACATTAGGATTGTCCCAGCCTTCTTTTAATGCCGAATGCGTGAAGATGAATCGCAGGGGCTCATCCATGGACAGCAGCCGTTCCTTGTCCCTCATGATCAGTTCATATGTCTCGTCGTCTGCTTTTGTGGACCCGGAAGTATCTTTCAAAGCGACGACTCTGCCGCCTTTTTTGTCCACGGAAAAGTACCCGTCATGAACTTCTTCAGCAGAGAACTTGAGCACATTATTAAAAAAGTCTTTTTGAGAAATGTCCCGATAGGCTTCCTCAAACCATAAAGCAATCTTGCCCTTTTGAGGACTGCCGTCGTCGTCATAATAGCGGTAGTTGGAAACCTTGTCGATAAAGAAGAGCGACAGAACCTTAATTCCGTCCTTCTGGAATTTCTTCTCCTTCTTGAAATGTTCCTCAACCGTTTGCTGGACCTGATTCTTGAGGATTTCATCTCCCATTCCGCCTTGTTCCTGTTTGACCTCAAGAACGGTCCCGTTTGAGAATTCCACGTACTCCATGCCGCTCTCCGCAGAGATATTGCTGACGATGTACCCGTCGTACCCGGTCCTGTTTGTCTGCCCGCTCAGGTCCGTACCCTGCTTCAGGGTTACTTTCTTCTCCTTGGTCCCGTTGGGAGCATCTTCATATATGGTGGCCTTTGCATGTGGTGTTTTTGCATTCTTGGCGTACCCGATACTGTCCAGCCGGATAAAGGTGTCGTTAATGTTCTTGTCCGAATACACCGACGCCACTTCTATCTGTTTGACCAGCCGCATATCGTAGGCCTTAATCGGATCAAGATTGTACAGAATGTTGTACGGCTCGCGGTGCGTCGCGGAGTACCGCAAGCAGAACATTGGTTTCAATGTTTTAATTGCCTTCTTGGCCTTTGGTGTATTGTCAACGCTCTGCGGTTCATCGATTATCAAAACCGGACTGGTAGCCCTGATGTATTCCAGCGGTTTACGCCCCGACATCTTATCCTGTTCCTGATGGATAATATTCGTCTCCTTCTTCAGGAACGCCTGGATGTTAATAATCATAATCTGGATCTCATTGCTGACCGCAAACTGCCGGACTTTGCTGAGATCCTTGGAGTTGTAAACGAAATGGTCGAAAGGAACGTTATCGTACAGCCCCCTGAAATGCTCTCTCATCAGCTCAATGGAAGACAAGACACCTTCGCGGATGGCTACGGAGGGTACGACGATGATGAACTTCTTGTACCCGTACTTCCGATTAAGCTCAAAGAGAGAACGGAGGTAGACATAGGTCTTACCCGTCCCTGTTTCCATTTCTACGGAGAAATTGGAAAAGGCGTAGCCACCGTCTCCGTATGCGTAATCGATGAGCTTTTCCGATTTCTCGACGTTATTCCGTTCCTGAATTGTGTGAAGGTTGGTAAGGAGCTGCTCATCGTCCAGGATCAGACGGTTGCCTATGCCCAGTTCGTTGAATTGCATCTCCCCCTGTTGCGGGGCGTATCCCACCCCGAACTCCCCCTGAGTCGGCGACATCGTCACCTCAAACCCGCTCTGCTTCGGCGGCAGCCCCTCAAACAGGTCCACGACGGCATTTATTGCATCCAACTGGTATTCCAGTTTCGAATCAAACTTTAGCTTCATTGCTTATGTCTCTTTTTGTGTATCGTGTAATAGACACAAATTTGCTTGTGTATCGTATTTTGCGTTTCGCAATACACAAATGAGTTTGTGTATTCCAGACGATACACAAGCTTACGCACTAAACAAAGTTTTACCCTCTATAATATTCAGTAATTCAGGAAAAAACAAAACAGCAGCTCGACGCCCGCTGGCAGGGAGAAATTCTCTCAAAATCTCAGCATCCTTAAGTCGCCGTAACAAGCCCATGGCGGTAGCCTTATGGATGCTTGTTCTTTGCACAAAATCGCTGGTTCGAAATAGGGGTTTATCAAAGATAGCGTCGAGAACCTGAACAGCGTACTGGGAATGCGTAAGGGACGTTATACTCTCCTTCATTTCCTCGTAGAGGTTCATTATGGTTTTCACCTTCTGACTGTTTTCTAACGCCTGTGTGCTCACGGCTTCCAAGAAAAACTCGATCCAACCGTTCCAGTCCTTTTCCCGGGATATCCGCCGGAGCTTATCATAGTAGAGTTCTCTATTCCGCTCAAAGTACGAACTCAAGTAAAACATCGGGGCGGAAAGCTTCTTTTTTCTGTACAGAAACAAGGGTATCAAAATACGTCCGATTCGACCATTACCATCCTTGAATGGATGGATGAGTTCGAATTGAGCATGAACCACGGCTGTCTGTAAAAGATGGTCGGCATCGTCACTCCCCATATATTCCTCAAAGAGGTTAAGATGATCTGACAGGACAAAATGACTCGGCGGAACAAAACGGGCCTGTTCTATCGGCGTTCCATAAGTGCCAATCCAATTCTGCTCCTTCCGGAATTCTCCGGGGTTTTTATCTTGGCCACGGACGGAATCAAGGAGAATCTTATGGATTTCCCGTATCAAAGATAACGTTATCGGATACTCCGCAACATGGTCACGGGCCTTCATCATGGCCGTTCTGTAATTAATGATTTCTTGAATATCCTTATACTTTTCGCCTTCCTGCTTAATTCCGGCTTCGTGCTCAAGCACTTCATCCACAGTCGCCTGAGTGCCCTCAATCTTGGATGACAGCACGGCCTCTTGAGTTGTCAGAGGAGAAAGTAAGACAGCAGGATTTACGATACCCTGTAATAATCCGTCATATCGGGCAAGTTCCGCGTTTGCCTGTCCAACCAGGCCCAACAAACGGCCATAGTCAAGATCCTTCAACGGCAATTCTTCGGGAACATAGGGTTCCATAATTTCCACCTCTCGTTCATAGTTCCGAGTGATTTGTGTATCGCATTTTCGCTTTCATGATACACAAAACGATTTGTGTATTCCAGACGATACACAAACTAATACACGTTATCCCGAAAGCCAGACATATGATCCCGAAATAAATTTTGGGATCATATGTTAACTTGTTTATTACCATCTGCTTAGTCGCAACGCAATTTCCCCGAAATGCGTAATATGTGGATTCATGGCATACCTTCCTACACCGTCCGGAAGACAATCTGCTCAGCCCTGTCGCGGCCCTGGTTACGGGCATTAAAGGTCTGGATAGCGTTCACCTTCAACTGATCGTCGTTCTGGAAACCCTGGTCCAGACAGATGAACTGAATGGGTCCGCGTTCCGCCACGGCGTTAATAAGCTCCTTCGTAATCTCCGGCTCCAGGCATATCAGCAAGGCCCCCTCACACACCGAATACACTGTCTTGCCGCCTACATCGAGTTTTCCCATCTTCTCCGTCGGCATAAACCCCGCCTTCAACAGGAGTTCGTACAGGATATCCTCCTGCGAGGCGTCCTCGGAGATATGGAACAAATGCTCCTTGATGGCGTCCTGGATTTGCTCCTCGGTGGCGTCGGGAGGAAGTTGTTGCCACACCTTGAAATTCGACTGGTCCAGCTTCAGCACCTTGAACCCAAGGTCGAGGTCCGGCAGCTTCTCAGACGTACCCGGCAAATCCCTCGAAGCCTTCTCCGCCTTTTCAGCCCGTTCCGCCTCAATCTTCTTTATCACCCGCCGGATGCGTTCCTTGCCAATGTCCGCGATGCTCTTATACCCCGCCTTGAACGCCTCCGACTTCTCATCGCACGGTTCCGGCAACTGGACCATGATGAACTTGCGGTTGCCACCGTCTTCCTTGTTAAGGTCGAGAACAGCATGGGCG
>Ga0255394_10103_pt1 | contig 12864 bp, 9 predicted proteins | sample ANMaggSeSYBR01D3_FD_182112 | JGI IMG/M metagenome (GOLD analysis project Ga0255394, IMG submission 182112) | Sediment cell enrichment communities from methane seep in Santa Monica Basin, California, United Staets - ANME aggregate JGI... | ecosystem: Environmental > Aquatic > Marine > Cold seeps >...
CATCACGCCTCCAAACAATTCTCTGCAGCGAGCTTATCAAGTAGCATTAAAATTGTCAACTAAAACATCATTTGTACCGATACGGAAGGAGCATTCACTTAAAGTAATACATCATATATCCGGCGTTTGCACACGTATTTACTGGTCATTACCGCACCCGTTGGGCGGCACATCCCCGATGCTTTGTTAATCTTGTAGTTTATGTACGGCTATCTATTTCACTGTGGTACAACAGCATAACCAAGAAGATAGACTAGTTACTGCCGAACATCCAGGGGTATTGTTTGCCAAGTATCTTGTAATGGCTGCGCGCCGCAGTTGAATCTCCCGCCAGTTGCAGGATATATGCCAGTTTGTAGCGTGCTTCCCAACAGTAGGGCTTCAACTCGATTGCCTCATTGAAATACGCCATCGCGCTGTCGATTTTGTTCTGTCCTGCCAGAGCCTGCCCGATATTGAGGGAAAGCAGATACCAATCTTCATTCAGGAGTCTCCTGCTCTCCCGAAAATGGCGTTCTGAATTGCTTTGTCAGTTTCTACGATGCAGTATCTTCCTCCTCGTCTAGGCACTGCTGGACTTTCTTCTCGGAAACTTCGTGAAGGAGCTTACTGTAAGGGGCCTCTCCTGTGATTTCTCTCACCACCTTCCCGATACTTCCTGATTCCCCTTGAGACTGGAGAATCAAGTCTTCTAAGTCTACACAATCGGCTGCACCTTCAAAGAACTCCAAATCCTCGATATCAAGAGTATGGTAGGTGAATGATGAGAGTCCGCTCAAGTTCAACTCTAGTTCCTTCTTTTTGATCGCGTCCTTGAGCCATGGGTTGTCTGGAGAGATACTGCCAAATGGCATATCGTAGAAGACTATGATTGGTACAACTTTCTTGCCTCTAAATCGCTCAAGTTCCGGATGCTTACCTATCTCCTTGGTTCGTTTATAGACCTGTACTACAGCTTCGGCCACCTTCTTGATCTCGTGATGCAAAACCTCTTCGATAGCGCCGGTCTGATGCCTTGGGAGAGCAAACTGATAAGCTTTGCATTCAAAAAAGTACGTCTTTCCCTCCAAAGTAACTATCCAGTCGAAAAACCTCCTGGAATCTGCATAGCGTATCTCGGGTGACACCTTTGCTTCTCCGAAGGCTCCTCTTAGCAACCTACCGACATATTCCTCGAAAAGTGCTCCGAAGTACTTTCTAAATTCGAGGTGCATCCCCAGTGATTCATAGTATCGATGAAAAACCCAATACAATCCCTGGAAAGCAGATTTCACGTAAAGTGGCAAACTGGGAATACAATACTGTGATGGCGTCTTACTATCTGAGAACTCTATCAGTGGGTAAGTCAAAAGAGTATTGAATCTTGTCTTCGTATACTTCGGGTGTAAGGATTCATTAAGTCTCATGTCCTCTTTTCGGAACTTGTCATAATTGGCGCACTTAAGAGTTAGGAATTTCTTAAGCTGTGCAATATTTAGAAAACGTGTTTGTCGTGCGACTTCTGATTGAGCAAGCGAAGACAAATGAAATGAAGGACGTCGACTACTGTTCTTGTAGAAAGCACAAGCCACACAGAAATATTCACGGATAGACAGTCCTGAAATCTTGACAAGAACCTTGTTTAACGAGTTGATTTTGCTGCTAGGCACAACCTTACTTAGATGTTCGAATAACTCTATGCTTCGTGCCATCTGTTGCCCAAAGTGAAATTGGAACGCAAGTTGCTCAAAGTCCGCTCTTACGAGAAATGAGAGCATATGCTTACTTGACTTGCCACCATCCTTCTCCAATAGAAGCGGATCAGGCAGACCATTCGCATAGAGTCCACCTAGGGTGAAGAACACTGGGTCCCCTCCTCCGGTGATAGGTATGATTGCGAAATCGGATGCGCCGGAGACTATCGCTATATTGGCAAGATACGCTAGTTGATGCTGAGTAATGAAGCCCTCTCCCTCTGGATGGCAAAGGGCACTTCGCTCAAAAACTTGAGGCTCTTTTGCGTTGAATATCCTTGCTGACAACATCGAGATTGCAATCAGCACGTCCTTCAGGTTGAGGTTCTTGAAGAAAAGGAGGAGGTCTTCCTCGACAAGACTGTGCGGTTTCTGTCCTGCTCTGCTGACGAGCTGTTGAAGCTCATTCTGAAGTTTGTAATGCATCGACATCATTTGTTCAACTATTTCTTGCAAGAATGCGACTGTGACGATGAATTACTTAACAATGATTATCAGTTGCTGCCGAACATCCAGGGGTGCTGTTCACCAAGTATCTTGTAGTGGCTGCGCGCCGCAGTTGAATCTCCCGTCAGTTGCAGGATGTATGCCAGTTTGTAGCGCGCTTCCCAACAGTAGGGCTTCAACTCGATTGCCTCATTAAAATACGCCATCGCGCTGTCGATCTTGTTCTGTCCCGCCAGAGCCTGTCCGATGTTCAGGGATAGCAGATACCAATCTTCATCCAGGAGTCTCCTGCTCTCCCGAAAATGGCGTTCTGCATCTACAAACTCGCTCTTGAGGGCGCGATTGTAGCCGTGGTGCAATTCATCTACGAAGTCAATTGCCGAGTGGACAGTGTCACGGGACATATCGATTTCGTTGACCCGCCGGAAAGCCACCTTGACCGAATTCCCGGCGCGGAATCCGACGGTTGCGTAACAACGCCTGAACTCGGAATGAAGCATCAATGCTCGTTCGGCCGGTGCAGATGGTTTGTAGCCTGTGGAAAAGAGAATCAGGTCGGGCTTCTGTTGCAGGAGATACTCGTTGTTAAATCGCCGCTCTTTCCAGGAGGATTCCATTCCTGCGATATGTTCAGGGTTACGGGCAATATAACTGTCAGTAAGACCGAGCATATCGATCACGCGATGACCAATCAGGTTATACCCTGTCTTACCTATTGTGCTCACGGCCAGAGAGAAGTTACCTGGTATGCTCTCTTTCATCTTGCTGCTGACGAAATCCATCTTACTTATCAGATTGCGCTCAGCATACCAATAGGCATTGATATGTCCACGCGACAACAGGTATGAACCGGCCGCAAACAAGAGTACGACTACGAATGCCAGTTGGCGCACCTTCTTGTTCGCCCCGCCATCTCTTACCAGCATCTCAAATACAGAAGCCATAAACATGAGGTATAGTACCGGCATGATCGGTACAAAAAAGCGGTAGACTTTGAGAACATCGCCACCAACCCAGACAATATATGCGACGTAAGCGAACAAGAACAAATAGAGCAGTGACAATCTCCCCCAAAGTTTCTTGATACCGAGCAGTGGAACGACAAAGATGATGCCATATACGCCCACAGTTGACAGGAAATGCCAGAGATACTCCAGTCCGGTAATGATATACTCCAGTCCCACACCACTCTTGGCATAGTAAGGGTTGGGAAAGAGTGATCCGTAGTAGGTGATCTTGAACACAGCGAACGGCAGAAGCGGCACTACGTAAACTCCAAGACAGCGCCAGGGAATTTCTCTTTCCCGAATCAGCCTGTGAAGAAACACCACTGCGAAAACGATTACTCCTTCCGGGCGAAGCAAAGTTGCAATCACAAGCAGCGCCGGAGTAAGTGCCGGGCGTCGATATTCAGCCAGCAGCGCAGCTAGTATCATGCATGAAAAAGCGGCGGTTTCGAGACTGGCGATTGACCAGTAGGGTAATGACTTATTCGACAGCATAAGCAATGAAACAGCCGTGAAATAGAACAGCAGATTGCTACGGAAGTGATATTTGATAAGATAGAAGAGCAAGACAAAGATCACACATCCGGCGGCGACACCCATTAACCGTGACGAGAAAAGGTAACTAAGCCCGAAAAGCCCCTTAGACAAAACCAGCAGAATCACCCAGAGAAAGTTGGTGTATCCCTCCACTCGCTCGCCGCTGTTATAGACCAGTCCCTCACCGTTCAGGAAATTCTCCGCATAACGAAATGAGATAAAAGCATCATCCTGGGTGAGATCAAACAGGAAGCAGAAGTAAATGAACACCCCTATCGCCGCCAACAGCACCACGTAGCTTAAGGCAGGCTGAAGTTGGAGACGACTGGGTTTCCCTCTTACTGGAGGCTTTGATTTCTTCTTTTTGGCCATGACTACTTTACGCAATATAATGCTTCAACGTGAAAACCGAATCTGTTTTTGCCTGTTGCGTGAGATCATCCGGCGACGTCTGGACAATCAATCCGACAATCGGACATTCTCGCGAAGGGTACTTTCGAGGATCTGGAATATCTCTTTGGCGATGTCTTCGATGCTACGCCTGGTGACATCTATAATTTCCCAATTCTGTTCGTTGTAGAGCATCCGGCAGAAACGAATCTTCTCCCGTACCTCATTGAAGTAACTCTCTTCGCCGGCCTTGCCTTCTCCGAAATGGTCGCCAAAGATTCCCTCCGCCCGCTTTTCATACAGTTCTGCCAAAATATCAGGCTGCATAAACAAACCAAAAATCGTCGCCGGATCGACACGCTGAAGCTTTTCCAGTAGTTGTTTTTTGGCAAACTCATCTCGCACGATCACCACGTTTGCTACTTTGACACCGTAGTTGCAAGTGAGATACATGGCGATTGGTGTCTTGCTTGTGCGCGATGGTCCAACCAGAACAATCTCAGCTTCCTCGATCTGGCTGCCAAGACCATCATCATGTTCCACCGTGAAACCGATGGCGTCAATTTTCTTATAATACTCATCATCGACTTTATGGAGAAGACCCGGCTCGTAATCAGGATGAACGCCGAGAAACCGAGAGAGGGTGCTCATCATTGGGGCGAGAACATCAAGGTGAAAAATCCCTCTTTCCTCCAGACAGGAATCGATGTGTTTTCTCAAATTCTCTTTGATGATCGTGAAGATAACGAGGTGATCGTCTGAGATACCCGCCAGAATCTCATCGACCTCCTTTTTGCTGCGCACCTGGCGATAGATATTCTCGACCACATACCGAACATCTTTTTTTGTGTACTGAGCAAGCACGGCGTCCAGTAACCGCCGCGCGGTCTTGCCGGTGCTGTCGGAGATTATTACGATTCTCTTGTTTTCGCTTTTCAAAATGGATTATCTCCCTCGATTGGAACCGATGGATATCATAGTAATCGTAGCCTCTCAGTATCTCAGCCGCAAGAGTTTTCTGCGTCTGTTGATTGAAGGCCGTCAACTGCCTCATCACAAAAATCCCGACATTTATCGGATGACGAAGCGCACGATATTCTCAGGTCTCAAGAGGTATTGTAGCGCAGGATCCCTGTGATCCTGCCAAAAACATGTTCAATACATCGATGCATGATTATTCGAGAGAAGCATTGTTGAGCGTGAGATAGTAGTCGGGAGGCGAGACGGAAAAGCGACGAATCTACGCTGGTGAGTTCTGGTACGATTTTGTTGCTATTTTCGTTTTGACGATCGATAATACTAGAAGAAGCATCAAACTGGCGAGAAAACAGTTTAAGAAGCAAGAACACCTTACTTGACATATTCAGGAGGAGCGATAACAATGCCACTAACGACACTTGAAAAGGTCTACGCAGACGCCAATGAAAAATACTACGCTATCGGGCAATTCAACGTAAACAATCTTGAACTTGCCCAGGCGGCTCTTCAGGCTGCGGCGGAGTTGAATTCTCCGATCATCATGGCTGCCTCGACAAATGCCATCAAGTATGCCGGACTGGAAACTTTGACCGCAATTATCAGGATTGCGGCAGAGTCAACGTCAGTGCCGGTCATCCTACATCTCGATCACGGTACCGATCTGGATGACATCAAGAGCTGCATCACGGCAGGCTTCACCTCGGTAATGATCGACGCCTCACATCATCCCCTCGATGAGAACATCCGGCTGACCCGTGAGGCTGCTGACTACGCTCATGCTCACAATGTCACAGTTGAAGCGGAGTTAGGTCGGCTGGGAGGCATCGAAGACGATGTCAGCGTTTCGGAGAAAGATGCGCTTCTCACCGACCCTGATGAAGCTGAGCGATTTGTTGAGGAATCGAAATGCGATGCGCTCGCAGTTGCTGTCGGCACCAGTCATGGCGCTTACAAATTCAAGGGTGATGCCAAAATTGATTTCGAGCGGATCAGGACAATCAAAGGCCGTCTCGGGATACCGCTGGTTCTGCATGGCGCCAGTGGTGTGCCGCAGGAATTGACGGCGAAAATCACCCAGTATGGGGGCAGCATCCCCGGTGCGAAAGGTGTTCCCGATGACGCCTACCGCACGGCTGTAAAATGTGGTATCAACAAGATCAACATCGACACCGACCTGCGCCTGGCCTTTACAGCCGCGCTGCGACAGGTACTCAGCGAGCATCCGGAAGCATTTGATCCGCGCAAGCTGCTGGGACCGGCACGCGACGCAGTGAAAGATATCATCAAGCAGAAAATGAAACTCTTCGGCAGCGCCGACAGGGCATGACCGAAAGGTCGAGACATGATCGAGAAACAGTTCGGTAAGAACAACACTACGCAACGACAACTCCACTCCCCTTCTCCGGCTAACAGCTTCAGCCCGTCAAGGGGATTTGTCGAACAGAATCGGATCAAACTGGACCTGACCTATATCATCAATCCGCTGGATGGTCGTTCCTTCATCACCCGGCAGGAGCTTGACGAAATCGCACCGACAGTAATCGAACAACATCGTCTACTCAAGCAAGGTGCGGGCGACTGCAAAGACAAAGGTGTCTCCATGTTGGGTTGGCAGTCGTTACCTGACAAGATAACCAGAGAACATCTCGATCAGGTAGCAAGCACCGCCAGTGAGTTGTCTGAGAAGATCGATATCTTCCTATCGCTCGGCATTGGTGGGTCCTATCTCGGCGTTGAGGCAACACTCAGGGCGCTAACACATTCTTACTTCAATCAGTTGCCCCGTGATCAACGCGGTGGCGCGCCGGAAATCTATTTTCTCGGTCAGAATGTCGATCCTGATTTCTTCCGTGATACGCTCGATTTGCTTGACGGCAAGCGCATCGGCGTCAATGTGATCTCCAAGTCGGGGACGACAGCGGAAACCGCCATCGCCTTCAGAATCATCAGGGAGTTGATGGAGCAACTGTACGGCAACAAAGCAGCCGAACTGATCGTTGCGACAACTGACAAAACCAAAGGCGCGCTGCGCACGCTGGCCGATGAGAAAGGCTACAAAACATTTGTCGTTCCCGATGATATTGGCGGCAGATTCTCGGTGCTCACTGATGTCGGACTGTTCGGACTCGCCGTTGCGGGGATTGACATCTACGAATTTGTCGCCGGTTTCCGGCAGATGATGCAACGCACCGAAACTGATGATTTCTGGCGCAACCCGGCAATGGTTCATGCTGCTGTGCGTCATCTCTCTCACCGGAAGGGAAAGAAGATCGAGGTCGTCGCGACGAATTCGGTCGCGATCTATCAGATCACTCGTTGGATGGAACAAATCTTCCCGGAGAGTGAGGGGCACAACGGACACGGCATGTGGGTGTCGCCATCGTTGTATTCGGAGAAACTACATGCCAACGGTCAGATGGTTCAGGATGGTGAGCGCAATATCTTGGAGACATTCCTGCGGCTGGAGGGAAGCGATAGCCATATCGCAATTCCGTCAGACCCGAACGATGTTGATGGACTCAACTATCTCTCAGACAACGGCAGAGATATGAACTTTGTCAACCGATTGGTCATAGATGGCCCCGCATACGCACATTTCAAAGGCGGTGTACCGAACATGACAATCGACATTCCCCGACGCAACGCCTTCAATATCGGACAATTGTACTACATGATGGAACGCTCTGTCGCGCTGAGCGGTTACCTGGCGGGTCACAACCCATTCATTCAGCCCGGTGTCGAAGCCTATAAGAAAGCAATGTTTGCTCTCGCGGGAAAACCGAGAACTGAGCAAGAAGGCAAGACCATCGAGTCAGCCATCAACTCAATGGAACGGCTAGTGGTCTAGCGCCCAGATCAGTATCCCTGATTGCACGGGAAACTGTCAATCAGACCTCAGGGTGGCCCGGACTTTAGTCCGGGTTTCACAGCCAGATATCAGGGTAGCCCGAACTTTAGTCCGGGTTTCATAGCGCTTCTCCACTACCTGGGACATCTATGGGATCAACAGCTAGCTGCGTATCGAGGGTGGCCCGGACTTTAGTCCGGGTTTCATGGCGCTTCTCCACTACCTGGGACATCTATGGGATCAACAGCTAGCTGCGTATCGTTGTCACCCAAGCGAGACCTCGCGCTTGACCACCGCCACGAAGAAGGCTCAGCTACCAAGCCACGGCGAACGGGATTCGCTTCGATGTATTCGATCGCCCTCGCGATAGACTCCCATTTGTAGAGGTTGCGATCATATCCGCCTCCCTCTTGCCAGAAGCGGTGGACATACCGTGCACCTCGGTGAACTCTAATTTGTTCAAGTTTCTCTTGAGCAGCAGAGGACCAGTAGCCAACGACCCAATGCGTGAATGGCGCCTTCAAGAACCGTAGTATTGTGGCAATTTTATATTCCGCGTATCGTGGCCAAATCAAAAGGTGCACATGCTCCGGCATGATAACATACGCCCAGATGGCGAAGTTGCCTTTGCGACGAGCGTCATCCCAGCAAGACAGCAAATGCCGGCATAGGGTATCATCTGTCAACAATTGCTGACGTCTGTAACATGAGAACGTCAGGAAGTGCGCGTGATTAGGGAGATTGAACGTAACTCGCTTCATTTGTGACCCTATGATGATTCCCCTCAAGCTCCTTTGCGCGCTCTGAAACCCGGACTAAAGTCCGGGCCACCCCCGTGGTAGGCTGCTAGCCCTGGGCACCCGCGCGGGGCACCCTTGTCTTAGTCACTCGTCCTGAACACCCTGCGGCTTTCAACCATCGAGCCAAGATACGACTGCGAGGAATGCGAACAACATAGAGAATACGAGGGGCACAGCGGCCACAATTGACCTTCCAGATGTCAGCCTGTGCATCAGCGATATTTTGGTCTGTTCGCGTAATGGGTCTTTTAGATGATAAGGTTTCACACTGACCGCTTCGAAGCTCTTTTCCAAGTCGCGGGCGGCCTCATCGAATACCTTGTGATACGAACTGAGTCTGTTTCCCGTGACAGCCCAGATTAAACCGAAAAGCAAACCCGTCGCACACAGAGCTGTGAGCAGCCACTGTTTGAGAGGAAATGGGTCGTTGGTGAAAAGCGCCGACCACGCAACCAAGAGAATTGATTCAACTATAAGGAGGCTGCCAAGGCGCGTCCACCGGCTTTGCTCTGAGTAAATTTCGAGATTCCGTAAAGTTTCGTAAATAACAGTGTCATTCATGTCCTATATTCTCCATGTTTGGGCATTGGAACTCGTACGGCACCTATGAGCGGGTACCCGGCTTTTCTTCAACCTCTGTCCGGAAAGGGTGTGGTATAGACTTGTCCGGTTCTTTTTGCGCATTACGTAGGTAATCTGTAATCCTCTCACGGAGTTGGTCTGCCCAATAAGGTTCGCGAATGTCGTAGAGTATGACGCGGAGATGCCTAAGGTCGAATGGAACATCGTCCACTTGGGGGGCCACGAATACCACTGGCTTGATTGCCGCGTGCGCTAAGCCGAGTTCATAGAACACATTTGCGTTTCTGTCACTAAGATCGGCAAGGAGCACGCGAGCTTTCCTGATCTGCTCCCATATTTGCTCGACAACGGTTCCTGTCGAGAATAACTCATCTGCACGCACTGGTTCAAAACCCGCTTCTTTGATAGCTGGGACGAAGATTTCTTGATAGTACTTATCAAACCACTCGCCGAAGGGCATCATAACGAAACACGTATCCAGGAACTCGCGAGGACGCGGCTTCTTCGCAAGTCTACGCCCATAGATTATTGATTCGGGTTTCGAGCTGGCCGCCGCCGCATCCGCTACGACAGCCTTCGGTGAATCTGTCGTCTGTGGCACATCAAAAGCTCTCAGATACTCCAAATTACTCATGAAAACTTCGGCAAATACGTCGACGCGTTCTCGAGGAACCTTGAATTCCCGTGTCAGAGTGTTCAAAAAGAATTCATCTTCCGGGATCTTTTTGTTGCCATAGAATTCGGCTGCGGCTTTGAAACCTTCCACCTTATTGAAGGCGGCCAACAATGCCATCTGTCGATCCTTTGGTGAACTGGGTGCCACTATGTCCTGTCCCAATTTCACGATCTGGACAATGGCGGTTTTTCCAGACCCGGACACCAAACCGTACAAGTTTGCCGACCGCAGCTGATCAAGAAATCGCCAATCCTGGGCTTGCCGAAAGCCCACGGCTCGAGCCAGGCCATTAGCAGTCATAGGATTGCCGGCGTTCTTCTCTTCAATAGCTCTCGGAATAAGAATGGCCTCCTCAAGAGTGTTCTTCGGAAACGTCCAAGATTGACCTTTTCCTTGGGCTGTCTTCCGCTCCTGGGGTCCCTTTCCTCTTGCTTTTTTCGATGCCTTCTTGGTTTTAGATACAACATTCCTCACGTAAGCCGCCTTGACATCTATTCCTTGCGCCGCCAATGCTTCAGCTACAGCGGCAGGCTTAGCTCGCTTGTTTTTCTTCATGTAGTCGCGAACAGCCTGCGCCTTGTTCACAGTTTCGACTTGTGACATCAATACAACTCCTCCTGCAATAGTCCGGCAAGCACCCAATACACCATTCCCTGTTCTGTAATCAATCCAGAATAGTCAGATTCAAGCCGGGTGCCGGGTGCCCCGCCGCTCGCGGTGGGTTGAGGTTCCATCCAACCTGCTAATTGAGAACTCAAAAACATCTATCTCCTTTTCCATTCGTTCTACACCAAATACTATCGGTGGTTCAATTACCGCCGGCCTTCCGGGTCATTCTATCTCTGAGTTAGCCCTGTTGTCGATCAAAGATACGATATTAAAGCAATAATACAGGCCAACGCGCCCATTTGTCAAACAAAAACCCCGCTGTTGCCAGCGGGGTTCTATATAAAGAAATAGTGTGCAAATTGAGGCTTGAAATCCTTCAATCTCAAGCATTGCTGCTTGGAATCAAAGTAAGATACGTCGACCTAGGTTTGTATAGCGACAGTCATGCCGCTAACACACCATAGCTCCTTAGAAAGGAGGTGATCCAGCCGCAGCTTCCGCTACGGCTACCTTGTTACGACTTAGCCCCAGTCATCGACTCTACCTTAGACGTCACCCTCCTTGCGGTTAGGTAAACGGCTTCGGGTATCTCCGACTCCCATGGCTTGACGGGCGGTGTGTACAAGGCCCGGGAACGTATTCACCGCAGCATGCTGATCTGCGATTACTAGCGATTCCACCTTCATGGAGTCGAGTTGCAGACTCCAATCTGAACTGAGACCGGTTTTAGGGATTAGCTCCACCTCGCGGTCTTGCTGCCCTCTGTACCGGCCATTGTAGTACGTGTGTAGCCCTGGACGTAAGGGCCATGAGGACTTGACGTCATCCCCACCTTCCTCCAGCTTGTCGCTGGCAGTCTCCCTAGAGTTCCTTGAACGAATTCAACTGGCAACTAGAGACAGGGGTTGCGCTCGTTGCGGGACTTAACCCAACACCTCACGGCACGAGCTGACGACAGCCATGCAGCACCTGTGAACCGACTTCCGAAGAAGGGGCTACATCTCTGTAGCTTTCCGGCACATGTCAAGCCCAGGTAAGGTTCTTCGCGTTGCGTCGAATTAAACCACATACTCCACCGCTTGTGCGGGCCCCCGTCAATTCCTTTGAGTTTCAACCTTGCGGCCGTACTCCCCAGGCGGGGTACTTAATGCGTTAGCTGCGGCAAGGGGGGGGGTCGATACCCCCCACACCTAGTACCCATCGTTTACTGCCAGGACTACCAGGGTATCTAATCCTGTTTGCTCCCCTGGCCTTCGCACCTTAGCGTCAGTATCGGTCCAGATGGCCGCCTTCGCCACCGGTGTTCTTCCTGATATCTACGCATTTCACCGCTACACCAGGAATTCCGCCATCCTCTCCCGTACTCAAGAAAGACAGTTTCAAATGCAGGCCCGCGGTTAAGCCCCGGGGTTTCACATCTGACTTGTCTTCCCGCCTACGTGCCCTTTACGCCCAGTGAATCCGAACAACGCTTGTTCCCCCCGTATTACCGCGGCTGCTGGCACGGAGTTAGCCGGAACTTCCTCTGCGGGTACCGTCAGGCATGAGGCATTTCCTCCTCACACGGTTCGTCCCCACTGACAGGATTTTACACTCCAAGGAGCTTCATCATCCACGCGGCGTTGCTGCGTCAGGCTTTCGCCCATTGCGCAATATTCCCTACTGCTGCCTCCCGTAGGAGTCTGGGCCGTATCTCAGTCCCAGTGTGGCCGGTCACCCTCTCAGGTCGGCTATCCATCGCGGTCATGGTAGGCCGTTACCCTACCATCAAACTAATGGAGCGCGAGGCAATCCCAGTGCGGTGGCATAGACTCAACCACCTTTAATCATAAGAAGATGCCTTCTCATGACTGAATCCGGTATTAGGCCCACTTTCGCAGGATTATCCCAGACATCAGGGCATGTTCCTCACGTGTTACTCACCCGTTCGCCACTTTACTCGTCCAACCGAAGCCGGACTTTCTCGTACGACTTGCATGTATTAAGCACGCCGCCAGCGTTCGTTCTGAGCCAGGATCAAACTCTCCGAAGAAATTCTTCAGAATTCGATTCTATTGCTCAGAGAAGTTCTCGAGTTTGTTCGATATTCTCTGTTTTTTAGAGTCTCAAATTGGTTGACAGAGCTGACCTTTTTCAAGGCCCGCTTTGCCCGTATCACAAGCTCTCAATTCTAGCACACTATTTTCTTTTCGAAGATCACCAAACCCTCATTGAGGGCGAAAAAACCCACCGTCAAAACGGTGGGTCAGACTTACAC
>Ga0255394_10064_pt1 | contig 12842 bp, 15 predicted proteins | sample ANMaggSeSYBR01D3_FD_182112 | JGI IMG/M metagenome (GOLD analysis project Ga0255394, IMG submission 182112) | Sediment cell enrichment communities from methane seep in Santa Monica Basin, California, United Staets - ANME aggregate JGI... | ecosystem: Environmental > Aquatic > Marine > Cold seeps >...
CCGGAAGAAGACCAACTTTTTGCAGCATCTCTGGCCGCGGGATATTCCCGTGGCAAAAACGATGGTATCGTAACGGTGATGGTCACCAAGGGTCGCTGGGTGGCCAAACCAAAAGGGGCCAAACCCGGTTTGGTGACGGTCCGTCAGTTTCAGACCCTGCGGGTGGCTCCACGAAGGGGTCCTGGCGATACCGGCGCCAGGGAATGAGCCTGCGCTATCGGTTGAGGGGGCAAGGAGCAGAGCCAGAGGTTAGTTGTCGATGCTCTCTCGCAGACCTTTGCCGACTTTGAAAAAAGGTAGTTTTTTCGGTTTAACCTCTATCGTTTCGCCGGTTTTTGGATTGCGCCCAGTATAGGCCTTGTAGCTTTTAACGGTCATGCTACCAAAACCGCGAATCTCGATGCGTCCGCCTTCCGCCAAGGTATCGGTCATTGATTGAAAAATAAGGTTGACGATTTCTTCGGCCTTTTTGAAGGTCAATCCCTTTTCAAAAGCCAGCGCTTCGATAAGATCCGATTTGTTCATGTTGCCTCCAGAATGCTTTTCGTTTTGCGATGCAAAGCACCTTCAGTTGGTAGGTGAACTCACTGATTTAGCTCTGGATAAATACTTTAAGAATTAGGTTATACTTAAAGATATACGGCACTTAGGGGGCTGTCAATCAAGGGGGCTGAATTTTTATTGAAATTATTCCCTTCGCTTCAGGATCTTTGTGGCTAATGCCTGCTCTGACATTGTTAACCAAATTGTCTGAGCCGGTTGACAAAACTTTCTGTCGCCTTATAATCGGACCCTGTTAACTGACTAAGTACAGGGAGTTTCATACAATGCAAAATCAAATTCGTAAATGGACTGAAAGGGTGCTGGCTGGTGGTACCCTCGATGCTGATGAAGGATTATTACTGTTGGAGGCTCAGGGATCGGACCTCGGCTATTTGCTGGCCGGTGCACAACAACTCCGGCAGCATTTCAAGGGAGACCACGTTTCTCTGTGTTCAATTATTAACGCAAAATCGGGGCGCTGTGCTGAAGATTGTGCTTTTTGTGCTCAATCTGTTCATCATACCGCCGAACCACCGGTCTATGAACTGAAGCCCTTAGAAGAAATCATCGCCGGAGCTCATAGAGCCGCTGAAAATGGATGCCACTGCTACGGTATTGTCTCTAGCGGTTCCCGTTTACAGCCCGGCCCTGAAATGGAACGGCTGCTTGAAGCGATTCGGCAGATTCGCGCCACGACAACAGTTCGCCCCTCGGCTTCCCTCGGTTTGCTCGACCGATCTGCTGCAGAGGCTTTGGCTAAGGCGGGCTGCGCCGTCTATCACCATAACCTGGAAACGGCACGCTCCTTTTTCCCCTCCATTTGCACTACCCACGATTACGAACAGGATATGGAAACAGTAAGGGTGGCCAAGCAGGCTGGCATGTCGGTCTGTTGCGGAGGTCTGTTTGGCCTGGGTGAGAGTCTGGAACAACGGGTTGAATTGGCGTTGACCCTACGGGAGCTGGATGTCGATTCGGTGCCGATCAATTTTCTAGCCCCGGTGGATGGCACCCCTTTGGCCGGTCAGCGCCAATTGTCCCCCATGGACTGCCTTCGCATCATCGCTCTCTACCGCTATGTGCTGCCTGAATGTCAAATCAATGTATGCGGTGGCCGAGAGCTCAATTTGGGTGAATTTCAATCCTGGATATTTATGGCTGGTGCTAGCGGCATGATGGTTGGCAACTATCTGACCATGCAAGGTCGCGATTTGCAGGCCGATTTACAGATGATAAAGGATGCAGGTTTAAGCTATGGTTCCTGTAACTGATTCGGGTGGACGAGGCATATTTGTTACTGGTACGGATACCGGTGTCGGCAAGAGCTTGGTTGCTGCGGCCTTGGCGCGATTCCTGGTCCGGCAAGGCATTAAAGTCGGCGTGATGAAGCCGGTGGAAAGTGGCGTCAGCGTGCCGACAGCTCTTGGACAAGACGGCGAACTACTACGCTGGGCAGCCGATTGCGATGCGCCTCTTGACCTGATCAGCCCCTGTCGTTTGACTGAGCCTCTGGCACCGTCACTGGCTGCCGAACTTGCCGATACCGTCATAGATATCGACGGTCTGGTCTCTGATGCCAAACAACTTTTAGAGAGTTACGAATTCGTCATTGTCGAAGGGGCCGGAGGTCTGATGGTCCCCCTACGGGAGACCTTTATGGTGGGCGATTTAGCTCGCCGTATCGGTTTGCCGTTGCTCACGGTCTGCCGGCCTAATCTTGGTACGATCAATCATACTTTGCTAACTCTGCAGGCGGCCAGAGCCTGGGGGTTAGAACCGGTCGGTCTGGTGGTCAACAATATGCCCGTCTCTCCCGGGCTGGCCGAGGAACATGCGCCGACCATGCTGGCTCAGTTGGGTGGCGTGGAGGTATGGCAAGTTCTCAGTCAGGTTGAGGGGTGCGATCGGCAGAAAGTAGAGTTGCTGTCACGACAGTTTGGCGATGACCTTATGGGGCTGCTGTTTCCCCAATAGCCAAGATTTTGTATTGAGTTGGACTGGGTTGGTTTGGGTGTTAGTCCTAAACTATATTGATGGGTCGGCTGGATAAATATAACGATAAAACAGTTGTTTGTCCGTATGTAGTTAATGTTTTAGAAGAGGTGCTTAGCGTGAACTATCAAGAGATTGTGCATGACGATCGGCAACATGTCTGGCACCCCTGCACCCAGGAAAAAGACCACGAAGCCCTGCCGCCCATTCCCATCGAACGGGGCGAAGGGGTCTATCTTATCGATAAGGCGGGCCGCCGCTATATCGACGGCGTCTCCTCCTGGTGGGTCAACCTGTTCGGCCACAATCATCCCCGCCTTAATCGGGCCCTTACCGAACAAGCAGGGCGCATCGCTCACCATATTTTCGCCGGCTTTACCCATGAACCGGCTGTTGAGTTAGCGCGGCGTTTGTGCGAAATGACCCCGGGAAACCTAAGTAAGGTCTTCTTTGCCGACAACGGTTCGGCGGCGGTGGAAGTGGCGCTGAAGATGAGCTTTCAATACTGGCAGCAGTGTGGCAAGCCGAATAAGACTCGCTTCGTCTCCCTTACCGATGCCTATCACGGCGAGACCGTCGGCGCTCTGTCGGTGGGTGGGTGTGATCTCTACCGCCAGGTTTATCAGCCCATGTTGCTGGATACCTTTCAGGCCCAGGGACCGGACTGCTTTCGTTGTCCCTACGGTCTACATCGGGATAGTTGCGACGCTCCCTGTTTTGAGCATCTTGAAAAGCTGGTTACTGAGCATCAGGATGAAATTGCCGCGGTGATTGTCGAGCCCCTGATTCAGGGTGCCGCTGGAATGCGCATCTATCCGCCCGTCTATCTACGCAAACTGCGTAAGCTGTGCGACGCCTGCCAGGTGCACTATGTCGCCGATGAAATCGCCGTGGGTTTCGGTCGTACCGGAAAAATGTTTGCCAACGAGCATGCCGGTGTCGCTCCCGACCTGATGTGCCTGTCCAAGGGCATCACCGGTGGCTACATGCCCCTCTCGGTGACCCTGGCCACCGAGGAGATCTATCAGGCTTTCTACGACGACTATGAGACCCTCAAGGCCTTTCTCCATTCCCATTCCTATACCGGTAATGTGCTGGCCTGCGCCCTGGCCATCGAGGTGCTGAATATCTTCGATGAAGAACAGATTCTGGCCAATCTGGCACCCAAGATGGCCCTAATGGATCGCTACGCTGCCCGTTTCGAGGCCTTGCCTCAGGTCGGAGAATTTCGCCGCTGCGGCATGGTCGCCGCCGTGGAGATGGTAGCCGATAAGCAGCAGCGGACGCCCTATCCCTGGCAGGAACGGCGGGGGTATCAGGTCTATCAGCAGGCCCTTAAGCAGGGTGCCCTGCTGCGGCCTCTGGGCAATGTGGTTTACTTTATGCCGCCTCTGACTATTGAAGAGCCCGTGTTGGAAGAATTGCTTGAGATTGCCTTGAAGTCCATTGTCGAGGTGACTGAGACTTGAGGTATGTTCAGCCGTACTTGCCCTTGCTGAATCCGCTGTGTTCCGCAGGGGCAATTGCTAGGTAACTATGGATCGGGGGAGGTCTCATGGCTCAGACGCAGGATCTGTTCAGACCGGGGGATGCGCTGCTGGTGGTCGATGTGCAGAACGATTTCTGTCCCGGTGGATCACTACCTATCGAGCACGGAGATGAAGTAGTCGCCGAACTCAATCTCTGGATTGCCACCGCACAGCAGCAACAGGTGCCGATCTTTTTGACCCGCGACTGGCATCCTGCCGGACATCCCAGTTTCGCCGTCAACGGTGGTTCCTGGCCGGTTCACTGTCTGCAGGATACCTCCGGCGCGGCTTTGCATGACAAACTACTGACTCCAGCGGTTGCTGAGGTGGTCACCAAGGGTACCCGTTTCGATCAGGATCAGCTATCGGCTTTTGACCAGACCGGTTTAGCAGATAAGTTACGCCGTGACGGCATTGGCCGTCTGTGGGTTGGTGGCCTGGCCCTGGATGTCTGCGTCTTGGCAACGGTGCTCGATGGATGTCGGGAAGGGTTCGAGGTGCAGGTGCTGGTAAAGAGCTGCCGGCCAGTAACGGCAGAAGGTGGGCGACAAGCACTGGAAAAGATGCGCCAAGCTGGCGCGGTATTGGTGTAGTAGGGCGTAACTGTCGGTATTGACTTGTCGTAAATGCTTACCTAAAGCTACAAGATGCCATCTTAACTTCGCCGGTCCCGGCCGGCAGAGGGTAGCGTAGCGGTGTTGGTTTTAAACCCAACAGCCCCTTTGATCACTGCTGGGAAGAGAAGCGGACCGATTGTTTCAGCAACCAACTTTCGGAAGAGGGGCCGCGCGAAGAAATTGCTGCCGCTGTGGACTGGCTCTAGGGTTGTTAGCCTTTTCCTTGCTGGCGTGACCGTATGCCCCACGCAGTGGCAAGGCACTTTTTGCTTCCTTTTTGTTGCCGCTTGGACAAAAAGGAAGGCGTCTGGCGGGACGCGACCCGCCGGTCTTGACCTGTCGCTAATGCTTGTCTAGTTTTCATCCGGAAACGGCTCTTTTCCCCAATCTCGGCGTCAATCCGCGCCCTTGCGTGTGCGGCGTAAACAGCTACGCCTCCGTGCAAGCGCTTGATTTCCTTGACCTTGGGAAAAATTGCTCGTTTCCCATATGAAAACTGCACTGTGTCCATCCAAAGTTTCCGGATGGACACTATCTAAGGCAAAAAAAATCCAATCAACACTACTGTTTTGGTTGTAGGTCCGCTAGGAGCCTGTCGGCCTATACGGGCCGAAGCGAAAATTTGGATGTTTGAGAACAGATTTTAGCTCGTTTGAAGGTTCATAGCTGTAGCTATGGGCCAAAAGGGAGCTGAAATATGGGCCAAACAGTCGAATTTGCAGCTGGCTCATGGATAGCCCGACAGCCTCCTGGATAACAATAAAGGCCGTTCACTGGAGTGAACGGCCTTTTTTTATGCATACGTTGTTACGGCTCTCGTCAGTCGAGCAGTTCGACGATCTCCGCCGCCATACCGATGTAGCTGGCGGGGCTCATCTCCAGCAAGCGCTGCTTGTCCTTGTCTGCCAGTTCCAGGCTTTCGACGAAGGCGCGGATGGTGTCCCGGTCGATGGTCTGACCGCGAGTCAGTTCCTTAAGCTTTTCGTAGGGCTTTTCGATACCCGCCTTGCGCATCACGGTCTGGATTGGTTCAGCCATGATTTCCCAGGCATTATCCAGGTCGGCGGCCAGCTTATGCTCATTAAGCTTCAGCTTGCCCAGGCCCTTAAGGGTCGAGCGGTAGGCGATCATGCTGTAACCGAAACCGACGCCCATGTTGCGCAGCACTGTTGAATCGGTCAGGTCCCGTTGCAGGCGCGAGATCGGCAGCTTGGTCGATAGGTGGCCGAAGATAGCGTTGGCCAGGCCGCAGTTGCCTTCCGAGTTTTCGAAATCGATGGGGTTGACCTTGTGGGGCATGGTCGAAGAACCGACTTCACCGGCCACGGTCTTCTGACCAAAATAGGCCATAGAAATATAGGTCCAGAGGTCCCGGTTGAGGTCGGTCAGAATAGTGTTCCAGCGGGTCAGTGCATCGAACAGTTCAGACATATAGTCATGAGGCTCGATCTGGGTGGTGAACATGTTTTGCTGCAGGCCCAGTTCGCTTTCAATGACCTCTTTAGACAGGGTAGGCCAGTCGACGGCAGGGTAGGCTGACAGATGGGCGTTAAAGTTGCCCACCGCGCCGTTAAGCTTACCGAGAATCTCCACCTGAGCGATGTTGCCACTCTGCTTCTGCAGGCGTGCGGCAAATACCGCCAGCTCTTTGCCGATGGTGGTCGGCGAAGCGGTCTGGCCATGGGTGCGGGCCAGCATCGGCACATCTTTGAACTCAACGGCCAGCTTTTTCAGCTGATCGATGATCTGCCCATGCAGAGGCGTCGTCGCTGTCAGGCCGTCCTTAAGCATCAGGGCGTGGGACAGATTGTTGATGTCCTCCGAGGTGCAGGCGAAATGGATAAACTCCGACAATTCCTCCAGAGAGGTACCGGAGATCTTTTCTTTCAGGTAGTATTCCACCGCCTTAACGTCGTGGTTGGTCACCGCCTCGATCTTTTTTACCTTCTGCGCTTCCTCGGGGGTGAAATTATCCACGATGGCGCGCAGGGTCTTTTCCTCTTCCGCTGTGACTGCCCGACATTCGGCAATGCCTGGCTCGGCACACAGGGCCAGCAGCCACATCACTTCAACCTTAACGCGGTTGCGCAGCAGCGCGTATTCGGAAAAACATTCTGTCAGTTCGGTCACTTTCGATGCATAACGCCCGTCTATCGGGCTGATCGCTGTAATCATAGTGGTTTCCTCCTAGTTTTGGTCAAGAGGACAATATAGCGGGGAAGGGGGGATTCTGCAAGGCTCTTGGTCCCCTGCTTCTTAGGCGACGAAGATTATTGGGAAATACATTGACCGTATAAAATTAAAGGGATATGAAAATATGGCAAAAAATGCTTCATTATCCTTCCATAGCTGTTGCGTGGCGGGTGGAGAGGCTGAGGATACTCATTCAGAGAACGAAAGCGGACCCGCAAAAAGAAAGCTGTACGTATGGCGGTGTTGAAGGCCTCATTGACCAAACGTGCCACTTGCCACACCTTCCGTCATTCCTTTGCCACCCATTTGCTTGAGAATGGCTACGACATAAGAACCGTCCAGGAATTGCTGGGCCACAATGACGTTAAGACGACAATGATTTACACTCATGTCTTAAACCGCGGAACAGCAGGTGTTCGCAGTCCTGTCGACGAGTTTTGATGTGCACTAAGTTGGTTGGTTATGCGGGTACGCCTATCCCGCCATAATAAATTTCACTATCTGTATAAGCAGCTGAAAACATATTGTAAATAGTGAAAAAAGTAATTTTTAAAAAGTTGGTTAGGCGGACGATAATTCACATTTGGGGTTCTTATAAGGATCCGTCCATTTACTGTTATGCCTTTAAAAGGAGCAATCAATTGAACTGGATAATCGAGAATAAAGAATGGCTCTTTAGTGGACTAGCTGTTGCTTTGCCACTTGCCGTTATCGGTTGGATTGTCGGCAGTAAAAAAATTAAACAGAAACAGAAAGCTGGCGACAATTCCACGAATATTCAAGTTGGCGGAAGCATAAATATTAATTCTCGAGGCACGGATGATTAAGCAAACACAAAAGACCGGTGACGGCTCGACCAACCTCCAAGCAACCGAAATAGTAGTCCATCAAGGCTTAACATATTCGGAAGCTAAAGAAGTTGCCCTCGATGTTTTCCGAGCTAATTTTTATGAAATGGCTGGGAAGGCGCAGGAAATCGCAAGGCAAAGAGCTGAGCAAATAACAGATGAATTTTTGCTGAAACTTCAAAAAGAAAACCCGAATGGTTTCTCAAAATCAGAGGACCCTGATTTCCAACATTCACTCTTCACGGTCCAAAAGGAATATGCGCGAAACGGGGATGCTGAATTAGGCGACCTATTAGTTGACCTTCTAGTGGACCGAAGCAAACAGGAACAAAGAAATATCTTACAGATCGTACTTAACGAATCACTTGAAGTGGCACCAAAGCTAACAAATGACCAACTGGCTGTTCTAGCTGTGGTTTTTTTGTTTAGGTATACTCAGAATTATAGTGTTGGAAATCATCAGTTGCTGGGCGAGTATTTCGACAAACATGTTCAACCATTTGCTGACAAATTATCCAAAAACAGTGCCTGCTACCAGCACTTAGAATTTTCTGGATGCGGCTCCTCTTCTATCGGATCAACTTCACTAGAAAAACTCATATCCATACATTATCAGGGTCTTTTCTTTAAAGGTTTCGATGTTAAAGAAATCGAAAGTAGAGAGATATCTATAGGTAATGATCCGCGTTTTTTCATTCAATGTTTTCAAGACCCAGAAAAACTTCAAATAAGAGCAAACACGAAAAAAATCCTCGAAGACCGTTGTGCAAAAGAAAAAATTTCAGACGAAGACATGCAAAAACTTGGCGAAATATTTCAGCTAAATCAAATGACAGAAGCTGAGATTAAAGGAAAATGTATCGAGATTAGACCGTATATGGAAAGTGTTTTTGACGTATGGGAATCATCAGCAATGAAAAGTCTCAACTTGACTAGTGTTGGTATTTCAATTGGCCATGCCAACATCAAACGTCTGGTTGGCGAGTTCTCAGACCTCTCCATCTGGATAAATTAGGCATAACGAATAAGGATAGATTGCGCGAGGAACGAGCCGCGATCTTATCCCGTGGTTGAACAAGCCCGGCCGCAATACAGATAAAGCAAATATGTCGGTTTGGTTTTTTGGTTGCTAAGGTGTTGATCTTCTACGCACTTTTTCGAAGGCGAGCGAGGGCCTTCACCTACTGAAGAGGCTAAAATATCCGATTCTTGCGGCGGTCATAAGGACTGCAGATCCTCCTCTATTGGGATTGGCGCAAAGCGATGCCGTTTCGGCACATTATCCCGACAGCCAGGCCGGTCGTCGGAAGGCCGTAATTAGCATGACCGCTTTACAATCAGGGCATTTAAACACCGGCCTCGGTTTCAATGGATTCGGTATCAGCATGACGCGTAAAATCAGCTGCACCAGCTTTAAGAGCCTTTTGGCGTTGCCGTGGAGAAAGCCATAATCCCGGACCCGACGGAAACCTCTGGGCAGGACGTGCTGCAGAACCAGCCACAAAAAGTCTGCCCCTTTCAGGGTTCGGTAGCATTTTTGACCTGTCTTACTTTCAATGTAGGAAAAGGTCACCTGTCCATCCCGATACGCGAGAATGTTTTTCTCGCTGATGACACCGCGATAAAGATACCGGGACAGATATTTAAGAGCCGGTAAGCCCTTGCCGACATGGGCACAGTCGACCACCCATTTTTCAGGGACACCGACCGGGATCGACAGTCCTGCGTTGTTTGCCGCCTCAAGGAATCGGGCACGAAAGACACGGGCCAGGGCGAATGCGTTAAACAGGTACTTCCCCTTGACCTTTTTCCACTGTCGCCTGCGCTTATCGACACCGCCGCCGGGCACAATGACATGCATATGCGGATGATAATCAAGGCGTCTGGTCTGGGTATGCAGTACGGCCGTCATCCCCATATCCGCACCTAGATGTTTGGGCTTCAGTCCGAAATCCTTCAGGGTGCTGATGGTACACGCGAAGAGAATCGCGTAAACCTTTTGCTGGAAATTCCAGGCCAGTGGTCGGAGTTCATAAGGCAGGGTAAACGTCACCATGAAGTAAGGCGCTGGCAACAACTTGGCCTGTTGCCGATCGAGCCACTTGCTTGCTTCATGATTCTGGCATTTGGGGCAACTGCGATGCCCGCAGGACAGAGGTCGCCATTCAGTCCTGCCGCATTCGGTACAATGCACACGAATCTCTCCCGAATCGGGCGTGCGACAGCGCTCTATGGCACGGAGCGCGTTCAGGTGACCAGGGAGCAGACGATTCGCGTATTTTGCGACAAAAGCATCCCAAAATTGCGCGGCAATAGAGGCCATATCCACCATCACAGCCTCCTTAAATCGACATGCAGGCCATTGATCAGGTTGTCGATGGCGGTCAGACTATCTTGTTCCGTGACCTTGGTCAGGTGAGCATAGCGAGCGGTGGGGGTGGGACTGGAATGGCCGAGCAAGCCCTGGATATGGCGCAGGCTCAAGCCCCGTTCGAGCAGGTGGGTGGCAAAACTGTGGCGTAGGGAGTGGATTGAGATTTTTTTTTAATGCCGCACTCTTTGACGAGCACTTTCATGGCCACCTGAGTGCTGCCACGATCCATGTGGGCTGTCGCTTGGCACACCGATTCGAGTGCGCCCCGGGCACTGGGGAACAGCAAATATGGGTGCCGATGCTTGCACCACAAGGCACGTAAAGCCTGGCAGGTAAGACCAGGCAACGGGACCAACCGATCTTTGTGCCCCTTGCCACGGCGAACATGCACCCGTCGTCGCTGAGCATCGATATCGCCAACTTGTAGCGACAGGGTCTCTTCCAGACGGAGCCCCATGGAATAGGTGGTGAGGAAAAACACCCGGTAGCGCAATTTGCGGGCCGCCCCGATAAGACGTTCAACCTCTGCCAGCGTCAGAATGTCGGGGATCGTATGAACCTTCGGTGGCTTGATAATGTTGACCCATTGCCAGTCAAGCTTGAGGACATGTCGCCAAAAGAATTGCAGGCCATTGCGGTCTACTTTGACCGTACTCCAAGAATGGGATTCAACCAATTGGCCAAAATAGATCTCCAATTGATCGGGACTCAGCAGGTCGGGACAGCAATCGAAATGCTTAGTCACCCGTCGAACCGCACGGGCGTAAACATCGATGGTACTGTCACTCTTACCCTGCAGTTTCAGCATACGCAGATGGCGTTGGTACAGATCGTCAAAGCGGGATTGTTCGGATGCATTCATGGCAAACTCCTTCCGTCAGAATGGGGCCCGGCATTGGACCATTCCAAGAAGTTATACCCTGACTGCGAAATTGATAGTGATTGGGAGTTTGTTTTTTCCGCCGCGACAGCGGCTTCGTTCAACAACGCAATCAACCGGACGGAAAATACATCTGCGCTAAATTGAAAAGAAAAACCAAATTGCGGTGGATCACTCAAGTTCGCGTCGCCGCCGGTTATCATGAACCGTTAGGAGCATCAGTTAATGTTACTAGCCCTAGGAACCATTGGGTCAATTGCATCAATAATTTCATTATTTCTTCCCGCAACCACATTGCGGCAACGAGTTATCCACGCAATCTACTGTGGCGCCATTTTCGTGCTCGCCATTCTTGTGACTAACTATCAACTTAAAATCAGACGAATTGAAAGCATCGAACGCACTGCTTCGCAAATGGTTGCAGAACAAGATAATGGCTATACGCATCTTGGCTATGTTCAAGCCTCCTTAGCTTTTCTCGAAAAAAACAAAGATCTATATCCAGATACTTATCAGCGAGCACTAGACATGTGCACAGCATACAAGTGTAGCGAACCAGGAGGTAATACCGACATAGTGTCGATGGCATTTGCGATGAGTGGCATATTAAAAGGGCTTGCAACGATTGATGGCGGCTCCTAACAATCAAATCAACGCGGACGGAAAATAGCGCTGCAAATATTCGAATACTTCGGTGGTACACGCAAGTTCGCGTCGCCGCCGGTTATCAAAACCGTTGGGCACCATAAGCATGAGAATGATCATAGTAGGTAATAGTGGAAGTGGAAAAACTTGGTTGGCCAATAACCTTGCAAAGGTTTATGGATGTCAGGTGATTCATCTCGATCACATTTTTTGGGAATCCGGTGGATTCGATAAAAAACGATCCCCAGAAATCGTGACTGAAATGATCGTTGAATCAAAGAAAGGCGAATCTTGGATTGCTGAAGGTGTTTTTGGTGATCTGGCTGAAAAGTTTGTTGAACGTGCACAATCTTTTGTTTGGTTGGATATGGATTGGCCGATATGTCGGGATAGGCTATTGAAACGAGGATCAGAATCAAAATACCACATGGGTAGAAAAGAATCTGAAGAAGGACTTCGAGACCTCTTAGAATGGGCCTCTCTGTATTATAAAAGAAAAAATACGCGATCGTACGAAGGGCACAAGAAACTTATAAATGATTTTCACGGCGAAAAGATATTCCTCAGTTCAGAATCTGATGTTGTTAACTTTGTCAATTTAGCCCAACGCCAAGTTTGTACTGGATCGCGGATAGACCGCCACGCCAGGTGAAACTTGGCGTTCTTAAATTCTAAGGAAGATCAGTGGAAGAAATCGAAAAAATACTTAGTTTTATAGTTGAAATAGAAAAGCTCAAAGATGTGCATCGAAAAACAAAGCCCGTGGGAATAGAACGTTTCGAAAATTCAGCAGAACATAGCTGGCACGTCTGTGTATCTGCTCTGATGCTAAAAGATTTTGCGAATGAACCAGTAAATATCGACCGTGTTATAAAAATGCTTCTCATTCACGATTTAGGTGAAATTGATGTGGGCGATACAATCATTTATGCAAGCGAAACAGATGAGCTAAAGGCCGAAGAGGCGACAGCCATTAAGCGTATTTTGTCCATCTTACCAAACGACGTGGGTGAGGAGTTCATGGAACTTTGGCATGAATTCGAATCAGGAGATACGCCCGATTCTCGTTTTGCCAAGGCCATAGATCGAGTTCCGCCCTTGCTGCATAATATTCATGGCGGAGGTCATAGTTGGCAAGAACACGGCGTAACTAAAGATCAAGTATTTTCCTTAAACCAGCGCATAGGGAAAGGAAGCGAAGAACTTTGGTTTGCTATACGT
>Ga0255394_10105_pt1 | contig 12719 bp, 8 predicted proteins | sample ANMaggSeSYBR01D3_FD_182112 | JGI IMG/M metagenome (GOLD analysis project Ga0255394, IMG submission 182112) | Sediment cell enrichment communities from methane seep in Santa Monica Basin, California, United Staets - ANME aggregate JGI... | ecosystem: Environmental > Aquatic > Marine > Cold seeps >...
GTGGAACCGCGGCAGCGATGGCTTTGACAGTAGTTCCAAGCTATGTGTTAGGCAAAAACGCGCCGAGTAACAAATTGAACATCGCTTGTATCGGCGTGGGCGGGGTCGGGGCGAGTGATGTCAAAAGCGTCGAGAGTGAGAATATCGTGGCCATGTGCGATGTGGATTGGCACTGGGCGGCAAAGACACTTGAGAGATTTCCCAAAGCCACAAAATATTGGGATTACCGCAAGATGCTGGAAAAGGAACGAGGTGTTGACGCGGTAGTCATCAGCACGCCGGACCATATGCACGCTCCGCAGGCAATTATGGCGATGAAGATGGGCAGGCATGTCTATGTCGAGAAGCCGATGGGCCATACGATTTATGAGTGCCGTAAGATGACGGAAATAGCGAGAGAGATGAAAGTGGTTACTCAGATGGGCAACGGGGGGCATGCGGGTGAAGGCATCCGGCTGACTTATGAGTTCATTCACGCCGGCGCTATCGGAACAATACGCGAAGTGCATAGCTGGTCGAATCGGCCTGTCTGGCCGCAGGGGATAGATCGTCCCAAGGATAGACCGAAGGTACCCGATACGCTGGACTGGGACCTGTGGCTTGGCCCCGCGCCGTATCGGCCGTATCACCCGGCTTATGTGCCGTTCAAATGGCGCGGCTGGTGGGACTTCGGCTGCGGAGCGATGGGCGATATGGCGGTGCATAACGCGGACCCTGCTTTTTTCTGTCTGGGTCTGAAGGCGCCTTATGCGGTTGAGGCACAGACCGGCCCGGTCAATAATGAAACACTACCAGAGTGGCAGAAAATCAAATACTACTTCGCGGCCCGCGGAGATATGCCGCCGGTTACGATGACGTGGTGGGACGGTAAAAAAGATGGAAAACCCAATATGCCGCCGCGTCCGGTGGGACTGGAAAAGGGACGTAAGCTGGATACAAACGGCATCTATTTTGTGGGGGACAAAGGCACAATTCTTTGCCGAGGCTGGGCCAGTCCACCGAGGATTATCCCTGAATCAAAAATGAAAGAATATCAACGACCACCTAAGACATTAAAGCGATCCATCGGCCATCACAAGGAATGGATACAGGCCTGCAAAGATAACAAGCCCGAAGACGCATTGTCGGGTTTCGCGTATTCCGGCCTGTTCACTGAGTCCCTACTGGTGGGCAACCTGGCAGTGCGGCTGGGCAAAAGGATCGAATGGGACACCAAAAACTTAAAGGCGACAAACGCGCCTGAAGCTGATATATTGATTAACAAGAAATACCGTGCTGGTTTCGAGATATAACAAGTTATCGATCTTCCGACTTTGCGTCGGTGGCGATTTAGAACAACACCCGCTTAACAGCGGGGGCTGATAAGGAAAGGAAGTATTTAATGCAAGAGCAAAAGGTAAATATCCGGAATGAAAACAAGAGGATTTCACGACGGAAGTTTCTAAGTGGAACCGCGGCGGTGATGGCTTTGACGGTGGTTCCGGCCCATGTGTTGGGCAAAAACGCGCCGAGTAACAAATTGAATATCGCGGGTATCGGCGTTGGGGGACGCGGAGCGAATGATGTTCATGGAGTCGGCAGCGAAAACATCGTGGCCCTGTGTGATGTCGATTGGCATCGCGCGGCAAAGACATTTGAGAAATTTCCCAAAGCTACAAAATATTGGGATTACCGCAAGATGCTGGAAAAAGAACGAGGTATCGACGCGGTAGTCATCGGCACACCAGACCATCTGCACGCTCCGCAGGCAATTATGGCAATGAAAATGGGCAAGCATGTCTATGTCGAGAAGCCGATGGCCCATACGATTTATGAGTGCCGTAAGATGACTGAAATAGCCAAAGAGATGAACGTGGTTACTCAGATGGGCAACCAGGGGCATGCCGGTGAAGGTATCCGACTGGCTTATGAGTTCATTCACGCTGACGCTATCGGGACAGTACGCGAAGTGCATAGCTGGTCGAATCGGCCTATCTGGCCGCAGGGGATAGGTCGTCCCACGGACACACCGAAGGTACCCGACACACTGGACTGGGACCTGTGGCTTGGCCCGGCACCGTATCGGCCTTATCATCCGGCGTATGTGCCGTTCAAATGGCGCGGCTGGTGGGACTTCGGCTGCGGAGCGATGGGCGATATGGCTGTTCATAATATGGACCCTGGCTTTTTCTGTTTAGGCTTGGGTGCTCCTTACGCGGCAGAAGCTGAAACCAGCCCGATTAACAATGAGACGTTCCCCGATTGGCAGATTATTAAATATTACTTTGCCGCAAATGACAAGTCCCCGGCGGTCACGTCAACATGGTATGACGGCGGTAAGAAACCGCCGCGTCCGGAAGAGATGACAGAAGTGCAATGGAAGAAATACTCGAACGGCATTCTGTTTGTCGGAGATAAAGGCAAGATTTTAAGCGGTGGTCACGCCGGTACGCCGCTGTTGCTGCCGTTTTCGCGGATGAAAGATTACAAGCGTCCGCCCAAGACATTAAAGCGATCAATCGGCCATCACAAAGAATGGGCACAGGCCTGCAAAGACGGCAAGCCGCAAGACGCATTGTCGGGCTTCGCGTATTCCGGCCCGTTCACAGAGTCCCTGCTGGTGGGCAACCTCGCGGTGCGGTTAGGCAAAAGAATCGAATGGGACGCCAAAAACTTAAAGGCGACAAACGCGCCTGAAGCTGATATATTGATTAACAAGAAATACCGTGCGGGTTTCGGGATATAGTAATTATTTCCATTGGGAATACCGTAGCGGCCGGACTTTGTAACAGACAACAAAACAAGCGAAAGGAAAACTAAATGAGTACACCATTGTATCTGAGCCTGAGTGTATTGATGTTTATTGAGTACGCCATTTGGGGCGCGTGGATGCCTGTTCTGGCGGCTCGACTGTTGGGGCCGTTGAAGATGAGCGGCAAGCAGACGGGCTGGATATATGCCACACTGCCACTGGCGTGTATCATCTCGCCGCTGGCAGCGGGCCAGCTTGCGGATAAATGGGTGAACACGGAATTGATAATCGGTGTTGCCCATATAATTGGGGCGGCACTGATGTTCATCGCGGCCCGCCAGCGGAAATTCGCGGGGCTGTTCGTGGTAATGTTGTTATATTCGCTGTGTTTTGCGGCTACTCTGCCGTTGGTCAACTCACTGATGTTTCGGCAGTTGGCGGAAAAAGGTTTGGATGCCGGGAAAATCTCACCGACAATTTTTATCTGGGCGCCTATCGCCTGGGCGTTGGCAGGCTATTTCCTGACGGGATGCCGCTGGATTTTCAAGACGGGCAGCGAAGGCCGTGACTGCCTTTATCTCGCTGCGATTCTGTCGGTAGTTATGGCGGTAAGCTGTTTCTTTATGCCGGAGACTCCTCCGGCCAAGTCCGGCACAGCGCCAATTCTTAAGGCAATGCAAATGTTGAGTGATACCAATTTCCTGATTTTCATGGTGCTCTCGATGATCGCCGCGGGGATGATGCAATTCTATTTTCTCGGCACAGCTCAGTTTATGCAGGATATGGGGATTTCGAGTAAGAATGTACCGGCGTCAATGGCAATTGCACAGGTAGTGCAGGCCGTGGCTACACTGTTTCTCCTGGGTCTGATGATAGAAAAAGTCGGCTTCAAATGGACATTAGTAATCGGGACAGCGTGCTGGTCGTTGTTGTATATTGCCTATGTGGCGGAAAAACCGCGGTGGCTGATTGTTGGTTCACAATCAATGCACGGGATTGCGTATGTACTTTTTATAATCGCGGGCCAGATTTTTGCGAACGCGATCGCACCGGAGGATATCCGTGGTTCGATGCAGGCAATGATTTTCGCGGCTACCACAGGTGTGGGCCTGTTCCTCGGTACACAATTAGCCGGGGTAACAATGGATACATTCAAGAAAAATGACAAATTCCAGTGGCGCCCGATCTTTGCTGTACCGTGTTTGATTATGCTCGTGTGTACTCTTGGATTTATATTGTTATTTAAAGGGTAAAGAGGAGTTGTAAGTTGCGAATTGTGAGAACTTGGAAGATTAAATTTTTAAGGAGTTATATGATGAAAAGAATAACCGCGATGATGATAGTGATGGTGGCGACAATTACTTTTTGTACGGCCGTTCATGGCAAATCGCTGACGGAGCATCCTGCGACTGACTTCGGCGAGGGCTGGCGGATGGGAGTACAGGCGTACTCTTTCAAGGAGTTCACCTTCTACGAAGCCGTCGATAAGTCGGCGGCGATGGGTATGAACTGGATCGAGGCGTATGGAGGTCAGAGGCTGAGCAAGGACAGGCCGGGTGTTAAAATCGGGCATAATATGCCGGTGGAGCTGCGAGAAGAAGTAAAGAAAAAACTGGCCGCCGCGAATGTCAAGCTGGTATCTTACGGGGTGGTACGTTTGTCGAATAACGAGGTTGAATGCCGTAAGGTGTTCGAGTTCGCCAAAGATATGGGGATCGAAAACATCGGTTCGGAGCCGAAGGAGAACGCGTTCGATCTGATTGAACGGCTGTGTAAGGAATACAAGATCGCCGTAGCCATACATAATCATCCCAAACCGAGCCGTTACTGGAATCCGGATACGGTATTAAAGATATGCGAGGGGCGGAGCAAGTGGATCGGGGCGTGCGCGGATACGGGCCACTGGATGCGTTCGGGAATCGATCCGCTGGAGGCCCTGAAGAAACTTGAAGGGCGAGTCATCTATTTTCACATGAAAGACCTGAACAAGTTTGGTGTTCGCAAAGCTCACGATGTGCCCTGGGGTACGGGCAAGGGCAATGTGCGTAAGATTATGGAATATCTGAACGAAATCAATTGGCGTGGTGCGGTTTCCGCCGAGTACGAACACAATTGGCTCAACTCAGAGCCGGAGATACGTCAATGCGCGATATTCTTTAACAAAATGGGAGCCGAACTGAATCCGAGCGGCTGGCGGAATCTGTTGGCAGACGATCTGTCAAACTGCAAAGTCAAAAAGGGCAGTTGGCAATTAAATGACAATCTGTTAACACGTGTAGGCGGGGGCAATATCTGGACAAAGGACAAGTACGGTGATTTTATCCTTGATCTGGAATTCAAAGTCTCCAAGGGCGCCAACAGTGGCGTGCTCATCCGCTGTGGTAACCTGAAGAAGTGGGTCCACACGACAATTGAAATACAAATACATGATACCGGCGACGGAACGAAACACGGTCCATGCGGCGCCATTTACGACTGCCTTTCACCAAAAAAGAAATTACCGCCTATGGCGGACAAATGGAATCACATGACTGTCAAGGCGGTAGGGCCGCAGATATATGTTGTTCTGAACGGCGAACAGATAATAGATATGGATGTGAATGACTGGACCGAACCACATAAAAATCCGGACTATGTCGGTACCAGGAATAAATTCAATACAGCGATTAAAGATATGCCGCGTGTCGGGCATATCGGCTTTCAGGATCACGGCGATCCGGTATGGTATCGAAACGTCAGGATTAAACATCTCGACAAGTAACACCGCTCTGTAACAGCTAAAAATATGTTTGCATGGAGGAACTGTCGATGGTAACGAGTAAGCAATTTTTCGGAAGACATAGCCTGTGCGCAATTGTTTCCCTGCTGATAGTTTTGTGTGTATCGGGGTTGGTAAAGGTGCAGGCGGCGGAAGCAAAGTCCTCATGGCCGTATGCTGATGAGACAAAGCAGCAGCGCGATGCGCGGATGAAATGGTGGCGAGAGGCGCGGTTCGGGATGTTTATTCACTGGGGTGTGTATTCGGTTCCTGCCGGTATGTATAAGGATAAGCGGATTCGCGGGATTGGCGAATGGATTATGAAGCACGGCGAGATACCGGTGGCGGAGTATAAGAAGTTCGCGAAACAGTTTAATCCGGTTAAATATGACCCGGACGCCTGGGTTCGCCTGGCAAAAACAGCGGGAATGAAATATCTCGTTATTACCGCCAAGCATCATGACGGTTTTGCGTTGTTTGACTCTAAAGTTACCGATTGGGACATCGTTGATGCGACGCCTTACGGTAAGGATTTGCTCAAGCCACTGGCCCTGGCCTGCCGGAAACATGGGATCAAGCTGGGCTTATACTACTCACAGGCGCAGGACTGGTGTCATCCCGGAGGAAGAACCGGGTCTAAAGGAAAACCTTGGGATAAGGCTCAAAAGGGCGATATGAATGAGTACGTCCGCAAGATTGCCGTACCGCAAGTCAAAGAGATTCTCACTAACTATGGGGACATTGCCATCCTCTGGTGGGATACATCGTGGGGTATAGACAGGAAAAAAGCCGATATGCTTCAGCCGCCGATCAGGCTCCAGGACGGTATTATTACCAACAACCGCCTCGGCGGTGATTATGAAGGTGATTTTGGGACCCCCGAGCAGAAAATCCCTGCCACCGGCATGCCCGGCAGAGACTGGGAAACGTGTATGACCATGAACGGGACCTGGGGATACAAAAGCTATGACCACAAATGGAAATCCACCGAAAAGCTGATTAAAAACCTGGTCGATATCGCCAGCAAGGGTGGCAATTATCTTTTGAATGTCGGGCCGACATCGTTAGGCGAAATACCACAGCCCAGTATCGAACGACTGAAGGAAATCGGCTTGTGGATAAAGGTCAACGGCGAAGCGATTTACGCCACGACCGCCAGTCCGTTTTCCAAATTAACGTGGGGCCGTTGTACTAAGAAGGTTCGAGACAAAGCTGTAACGCTGTACCTGCATGTGTTTGACTGGCCTGAGGATGGCAAACTGCTTGTTCCGGGACTGCAAAACCAGGTTTTGCGCACTTCGATGTTAGCCGATGGACGGTTGCTCCGGGCCGGGGAGCATAAAACCGGGGTAATCATAAATGTTCCGGATAAGCCTCTGGATCAGTATGTTACCGTGATCAAACTTGAGGTGAAAGGCCCGCTGAATGTTAAACAGGCTAAGAAACAGCAAAAAGAGGTCGGCGTATAAGCACGGCCAAGATGGCCGTGGCACAGCCACTCTCTTATGAATAAAGTTGCTCGAGTTTTGCCATAGAGCCGGTTCGGCCGGTAATAATCATAATGTCGCCGGCTTTCAGGATAGTGTCAGGGTCCGGGTTAAATGTGGTCTTTCCGTCCTTTCGTTTCAGTGCGATAACGAGTACGCCAATCTGTCGGGGCAGGTTGGTCTGTCGGAGGCTTTGTCCCACCAGCTTGTTACTGTCTTCGAGAAGGTACTGCTCGGCTTCAAGTTCAAGTCCCTCAGCGGCGAAATCGATGAAATCGACAACTCCGGGCCTGGTCAGCACATTAGCGAGGCGGGTGGCGCCGATAACCTGTGGACAGATGGCGTTATTGGCGCCTGCTCGAATAAGTCGGGAAATACTTTCGATTTTTTCAGCCCGGGCGGCAATAGAGACCTTCGGATTCAGGTCGCGAGCGACAAGGGTTGCGAAAACATTCGAGGCATCGGAATCCAGCACAGTCACCAATCCCCGTGCCCGTTCGATGCCGGCGTCCCGAAGAATAGTCTCGTTAGCGGCGTCGCCGAGAATATAGAGCAGGCCGTTCTGTTCGGCCAATGCGGTATTTTCACTGTTCTGATCGATCACGACCAGTTCCACATGGCGCTGCCTCAGGCTTTCGCAGATCGATTGCCCCATTCGACCGTAGCCGCAGACAATAATATGATTATTCGAGGAAGCGATTTTCATACTCACTTTGCGTCTCCCTAATATACTGCGCATGTGTCCTTCGACAACGATACTTACGATACTGGTCAGGGCAATCATAGCAGAGGCAATACCGACCACAATCAAAAACATAATTAATATCTGGCCGGGATAATGCAGTTCGATATTTGCTTCCGGGCCTACGCGCATACCCAGCGTGCTGATAGTAACCAGAGTCAGATAGACCGCCTCGAGCAGAGGCAGTTTTTCCAGGATAATGAAACCGAGAGTACCGATAATTGCTACTATTATCAGCAGGGCCAGGGCTAAAAATAACCGATGCAGCCGGCTAAATATATTTTCGTCGCGACGCTTATACATAAGACAATAGAACCTTTATCTCTACTAATGGTATTATAGTGAAATGGAGCCGCCCGTCAAGAAACCCTAAACCTTCCAAATCTTAAAATCTTAAATCTCATCGTGTTTGGTGATTTCTCTCAGTACTGCTGTGGCATAGCAGCCTGAATCAAGTTCGAATCGCAGTTCGAGATAGTCCCCGTTTTCATCTGTACCGCTGCCGATGTCCATATTGCGTGGCTGAAAACGCAGAGGCCGTCGGCCGCCTTTGACTTTATTGGAATTTTTTAGCCGAAAGTCTGTCAGTTCCAGATCGGCCCCGGCCAGAACAGTCTTTTCGATCTCCCCGGCCTCACCCTCGGCCTCGGCCATGGCGTAACCGAAAAGCGGACCGGTGGGGCTTATCTCGAAGTTCGTACATCGCGGCTGTTCGAGCTGGGCATCTTCTACCCGGAAGCATGCTCCGTTATCGTGTTTATAGGCCATGTCGCCCGGCAGTAGTTTGTCGATCTCAGGCATCCGGGCAGTAAGAACACGATTGAACAAATCGGACTGGAAGGCCGAGATATAAAGGCGTCTGTAGTGCTTACCGACTGCGGAGAATGCCTGCTGTTTGGTCTTGCCGCGTATAAGCAATCGGAGTGCCCGGCGATGATCGTGAAAATGGAAGGGCAACAATTCATAGGCCCGTTCGTATTTACCCTGGTCATAACAGGAGCGGGCCTCATAAATTTCGGTTTTATCTTCCTGTTGGCCTCTGCCGAGGAATATGTCCATAAACCCTTGCGGGTCATCACGGACGATAGCTTCGCCCAGTCGGTGGGTGTCTTTTCGTTTTCCGAACCGCTGCGGCCCGAAGAGATTACCAACACCGCTAATTGCGAGTTGACTGACAATATTTTCCGCCCGGCTCACTGCCTGATCTAATGGTACTGCCGGCTCACGGACACGTATGGCAAAGCGGTTGCCCGCAAGATGTCCGATGCGCAGCTTGTTTGTGTGTCGGAGGGTTTGCAGGATTTTGATCCGGGGCATGTCTAAATTTTCTACCTGTTCGGCATCAATATGTTCGAGTGAAAGCCACTGTCGCGTTACAGCCCAACTGTCTTTGAGGCCGGCGTAACCGACCTGTTGGGGTGAGACATGCAGGGCGCGGGCGATCTGGGCGATGGCGTCTAGGGTTGCCCGCCCTTCTTTTTCTATTTGGACAAAAAGATGGTCACCCCGGCCGCACGGTTCGTACAAAGGGATTTCCTCGACGAAAAAATCGTCCCATGAAACCTTTATTTTGCCGCCTGTTCCCGGCAGATGCTCGGTGAGACAGGGTATATTGTGATCGGTCTGATCATACATAACAGGGGAAAATACCTTGCCGTAAGTTGTGTGGTCGGCCTTTTAGCCCACGTAGTTTTCTTGCTCAACATGAACGTTGGATAAGTTTTTGGACGTCGCGTAATCGCGGCATAGAAGGCTGAGCGCCGAACTTGCCACATGCCAGGGCACCGGCTGCCGCCGCGAAACGGCTTGCATCATAAATATTATCTTTGCGAGCGTAGGCTGCGGCGAATGCGCCGCAGAAGGCGTCCCCCGCGCCTGTGGTATCGACAACCCTGGCGGGAAACGGAGGAATATGGAACATTTGTTCAGCCGTCAGGGACAGAGCGCCGCGGCGGCCCAGTGTAACGATTACTACCTTGGCGCCCCGTGCCAACAGAGCGGAACCCGCCATCTTGGCGGCATGGACGTCATTAGCCGGTTCACCGGTCAGGCGGGCTGTTTCGTCCTGGTTGGCTATGATAATGTCGGTATCAAACAGAGCCGGATTGATTTTTTCAGGGGCCGGAGCGGGATTAAGTATTACAGGAACATTATGGTGTTTGGCTATATGGAGTACGTAGGCAGCGGTATCCTGAGGAATCTCCAGTTGGATTAAAACGACATCGGCATTCGCGATAATTCCACTCTGACGATCAATATCTTCGGCGGTAAGTAATCCGTTGGCGCCTGGTGCTATACATATTGAATTTTCTCCATTATCGTCCACCATTATCATTGCGGTACCGGTACTGACTGATTCGCTGACCAGAATACCGTTGGTATGAACGCCGACGGTCTGTAGTTTCAGTAGGAGTCGCTGGCCGAAATCGTCATGTCCGAGCCGGCCGATTATCTCGACTTCCGCCTCGCAACGGACGGCGGCGATTGCTTGGTTGGCGCCTTTGCCGCCGGGGATGGTGGCAAGGCTATGGCCCATAACGGTTTGGCCGGGGGTGGGCATGACAGCCGTGCGAACCACGAGGTCCATATTAATACTGCCGACAACCACAATTTTCGGCGGTGGCGATAAATCGTCAGGCGAAGCGGGCGTATGAGAATGACCGTGTTGTTCATTTACATCATAAGACATATTGTGATGATACACCCTTATGAGTTGACTTGTCCAGTGTCAATCGTTAAACTACTTTTTTTAGGGAGGTTTGATGTATGAAAATGGCTCTGCCAATCAGAGATTCGCTGTCTAAGGGCTGCGATTCCATAGGTCAACAGGGAAGTTGCCAACATGACGCTAAGGAAAAATGTGGCCTGTTCGGAATTTTCGAGCATCCGGGGGCGGTAGAGAAGTGCTATTTTGGGCTTCACGCACTACAGCACCGCGGCCAGGAGTCAGCTGGCATTGCCATCAGCAACGGGCAGACACTTCATTGCCATACCGGAATGGGACTGGTTGGGGATGTTTTTTCTCCTAAGGTACAGCGTTCTCTATCCGGAATAGGCCGGACTGCCATCGGGCACGTAAGGTATTCGACTTCAGGCTCATCCCGGCTGGAGAATGCTCAGCCGATTCTGGCTGAATATTCTCAGGGTCAGATCGCGGTGGCCCACAATGGCAATCTGATCAACGCAATGTTGTTGCGGGACGAATATGAAGGACACGGCCACATTTTTCAGGGTACCAACGACAGTGAAATCATCATTCATTTGTTGGCCAAACCGACCCATATAGCCAAACCTGACCCTATAGCCCATGTTCTGGGTCATTTGCAGGGTGCCTTTAGTCTCCTGTTTTTACTGCCGGACTGTATTATAGCTGCTCGGGATGCTTATGGGATTCGGCCCTTGTGTATCGGCCGGATGCCGCAGGGATCGTATATTGTGGCCTCTGAAACTTGTGCTTTGGACATCAACGATGCAGAGTTTATTCGAGAAGTTGCACCGGGTGAGATCGTAACAATCGACAAAAACGGATTGCACAGCCGCTTTTTCGATGGGCCTGATACGACTGTGCCGGCGCATTGTATTTTCGAGCAAATTTACTTTGCGGACCCATCGAGTACAATATTCGGCCAGAACGTGCACATGGTTCGGTGCGAAATGGGCAGACAGCTTGCCAGAGAGGCTCCGGTTGATGCGGACATCGTAACTCCCGTGCCGAACTGCGCACGCTGCGCAGCCGGTGGATACGCTGAGCAAAGCGGCGTCCCTTACTCGCGTTGCTTTACTGTAAGTCATTATGCCGGACGTAGTTTCATTGAGCCGGAACAACCGACCCGCGACTTGGCCGTCAAGATGAAACTTAACGTGATAAAAGAGGTAGTGCGTGGCAAACGCCTGATTGTTATTGAAGACTCGGTTGTCCGCGGAACAACCACAAAGGGCAAAATGGGGGCTTTGAAACGTGCCGGCGCAAAGGAAATCCATCTCAGGGTGGCTTCGCCGCCGATTATACATCCCTGCTTTTACGGAATCGATTTTCCCAGCCGCGAGGAACTTATAGCCAATAAGCGAACAGTAGAAGAGATACGGGATTACCTTGAGATCGATTCTTTGGAGTATTTGTCTTTAGAGGGCATGCTCAGTTGTGTCAAAAATTCGCCGGACCACTACTGCACTGCCTGTTTTTCCGGCAAATACCCTATTCCGGTGGACGAAGCGGTTAGTAAATACGCCCTTGAGAGATACCAGAAACGCTTGTTTGACTAACACTGACGCTGGCGTCACTTTTGGCGGAGGTATCAACACTTATGGTTATTTATTATACCTTTGCCGCGGTTATCCTGTTAGTGCAGGTGATGATTCTGACCGAAAGCTGGCGAAATCTTATTTATTGCAACCGCAGATACCGTCCACGCCCTTCGACGTATCACCCACGGGTCGCTCTCATTTGCCCCTGTAAGGGGCTTGATACTACCTTCGACCGCAACATCAATTCACTTTTTTTTCTGGATTATCCTGATTGCGAGATTTTCTTTGTCGTCGAAAGCACCGATGATCCCGCTTATCGGCGTATAAATGAGATTATCAAACAGAATAATTCCAATCCCAACCAATCTCAGGCTCATTTGATAGTAGCCGGACCGGCTCAGTCTTCTTCTCAGAAAGTTCATAATCTTCTGACTGTCTGCAATTCTCTGCCTGATGATTTCAAGGCACTGGCTTTTGTTGATTCAGATGCCTGTGTAAAACCGCATTTTCTCACCAGCCTTGTTCATCCACTTTGGCGGAAAAATGTTGGTGCCGCCACTGGTTACCGTTGGTTCGTACCTGCTGACCGCCATATCAGTACTGTCGTTCTCAGTGCTATAAACGCCTTTTTCGCCTCTCTTATGGGTCCCCATCCCTGGAACTCCGCCTGGGGCGGTGCTATGGCGTTGCGGCGCGAGGTATTTGACGATATCGAACTTGCCGAGTTGTGGCTGCACGCCGTTACAGACGACTATT
>Ga0255394_10106_pt1 | contig 12665 bp, 13 predicted proteins | sample ANMaggSeSYBR01D3_FD_182112 | JGI IMG/M metagenome (GOLD analysis project Ga0255394, IMG submission 182112) | Sediment cell enrichment communities from methane seep in Santa Monica Basin, California, United Staets - ANME aggregate JGI... | ecosystem: Environmental > Aquatic > Marine > Cold seeps >...
TGTCTTAGGTGGATAAAAATCTTCGTCTGAGGGTTAAGTTATCGAAGTGCAAATCGAAGCATACAGGTGGAGGTTTGCACTTTTTTTGATAGCAATGGATAAACAGAAATCTAAAAAGTCATGGGTTATGATCAGCGTCCTGGTTGAGCAGGAGTTAGCTGAACCCGTCGCAGGTGCTTTAAGTGGGATTGTGCCCGGAGGACTGGTACTAGAGAGTAACTATGGGGGAGTTTTCCCTCATGAATTGGATAGTGTAAAGGTGCCGGTACGGGTTTACGGATATTTGCCGGTTGATAAAAAACTTGAGAATCGCCAGAAAGAAATTACCAGGGCGCTTAATAACCTGGCGGCTATTTTTCCCTTGCCTGATCCGGTTTATTCTCCCCTGGATGAGCAAGATTGGGCGACGGCCTGGCAGAAAGATTATCACCCAATTCCTCTTGGTTCCCGCTTAATAGTGGTTCCCTCCTGGTTGGAAAATCCGGCACCAGAGCGCATACCGATTTATTTGGATCCGGGTATGGCTTTTGGATCAGGAACCCATCCAACGACTCAGCTTTCCCTGATCCTCATAGAAGAATGTTTGACTGATAATCCCGTCCCGGAGATGTTTGATATTGGCTGTGGATCAGGGATTTTGTCTATTGCCGGGGCAAAGTTGGGTGTGAGCTCTGTCTTGGGACTGGATACTGACCCTGACGCAATCCGAGTCTCCCTGGCTAACGCGGAAAAAAACCAGGTGAGCGGCAATACCAGTTTTGCCCTGGGGTCAGTCAGGGAATTAATCCAGAAAGAGTTTTATCTCTCACGGTCTCCCCTGGTTGTGGCGAACATTATTGCCCCGGTTTTAACCAGGCTGTTCGAAGATGGATTAAAAGATACTGTCTCACCGGGGGGAAACTTGATATTATCCGGTATTCTGCAAGAACAGCTGCCGGGGATATTGGCTTTGCTTAACGAACATGGATTCAACCTCAAAGCCCAGCGTCAGCAGGGAGAGTGGATTGGATTATGGGGGAGTCGAGAGAATTAGCTGCCGTAAATTTTGCTGGATTTTCCCGTGTATAATATTGCATGGAAGGGAAACCCACAAACCGCGACAAGAGGAATTCCTCAAGGAGTTATCATGACCGATCTCCATCCTGATATTAAGCGAATTCTAATCACTGAAGATGAAATCCAGAAAAGGGTTGCCGAACTCGCCGCAGAAATTGATCGGGATTACCAAGGTGCAGACCTGGTTGTATTAATTGGCATTTTAAAGGGAGCATTCATCTTTACAGCGGACATTTCCCGAAAAATGACTGTACCGCATACGGTAGATTTTATGTCTATCTCAAGTTATGGAGACCAAGCTGTATTTGACGGAGCGGTTCGTTTGATCCTGGATCTGAGAAAGCCAATTGCGGATCAGCATGTGATCGTTGTGGAAGATATCGTAGATACCGGCCATACTATGGACTATCTTTATCAGACCCTGCAAGGAAGACATCCGGCATCGCTGAAAACTTGCACTCTGTTTAAGAAGGAACGCAATAGTTTGGAGGTTCCTCTTGATTATGTGGGTTTTGATCTTCCAGATGTCTGGGTGGTCGGTTATGGGTTGGACTATGCCGATACCCACCGAACGTTGCCGTACATCGCTGAGTTGAAAAAAGAAGTTTATTCCTGATCGCTGGAGCTAGATAATAATAAGATCCTCAAAGACCAGAATGATACCCTGGAATTTAATAATCCTGGTTTTTGATCCTGACCAGAAGATATCACATCAAATATGTCAATCCGAGAACGATCAATCCGGACAGAGGGAATAGTCCTACGGCGGAGGGATTTTGGGGAATCTGACCGCATCCTGGTATTGTTCACCAAGAAAATGGGACGGGTTTCTGTGATTGCAAAAGGAGCTCGAAAACCCAGCTCAAAGATTTCCGGGCACCTGGAACTCTTTATGCGGTCTTCATTTTTAATCTCGCGCGGACGCAATTTACATATCCTGACCCAGGCGGATATGATTGAGGATTTTGAGCCATTAAGAAAGGATCTGTCGGGGATCGGAACAGGGTCCTACGTGGTAGAGCTGGTTGATGCGGTTACTTATGAGGAGGGCAGCAACGTTAAACTCTACGACCTGCTGGTCTCTACTCTGGACTCCTTGTCCATCGGAAAGGACCCAGGGATCATAATCCGGTATTATGAACTTCATTTGCTTGACCTGGTTGGTTTTCGTCCCGAGTTATTCGTTTGTGTGGAATGCGGAAAAAAAACCATCGAGCAGGATCAATTTCTTTCGGGAGAATTAGGGGGAACAGTTTGCCCTGAGTGTGCCCCGGGGGTATCGGGGGCGGGTATCTGGCCCGTATCCTCAAGGACTTTAAAATACCTGAGGCATTTTCAGCGGTCAGATATCAATAACCTGATATCTCTTAATATCCCTTCCGAGACTATTGATGAGCTAGAAAAGCTAATCAATTATTATTTGACTCATACCCTGGAAGGTCATCTAAATAGCCCCGCATTTATAAAGCGCATCCAGGAAGGTCATTAGGGAGCCATTTTCCCTCTGGCCAATCTTAAATTATTCATATCTGTCTTGACGCCCCCTTTCTCATTGTGTAGAATGAAGTAAATCTACAACATGCTAATTGATATGTAAGTAGTATTACAACATATTCCTATGGCTCAAATCGAATCCGAAGCTTTTGATATGGGATCGGTCATCAGGGGGTATTACCCTTCTTTTACGCCTTCAGAAAAGAAAGTGGCGGATTTTTTCCTGGAAGACAACCCCGGGATCATTCGGATGACATTGGCGGATGTTGCTGCTGAAAGCGGCGTTAGCGACGCCAGCGTTCTACGGTTTTGTAGATCCATGGGATACAAACGCTGGCTTGAATTTAAAATTGATTTAACACGATCTCTGCACAGACCCTCTGAACAACTCCTGGATGAAGTAAAAGAAGATGATCCTCCCGGCGTGCTGGCAAAAAAAATATTCCAGTGCAGCATCCAGGCGTTAACGGACACTATTGCCGTAATCGATGAAGCGGATTTTGCGAAAGCCATCACAATGATTTCTCAGGCTGAAAGAACATTAATCATCGGCGTTGGAACTTCAGGCCCAATAGCTCATGAAATGTATAACCGCTTCTTTCGATTAGGGATAGACTGCCGCGTTCAAACAGATTCCTATTTGCAGGTGATGGAGACTGCGCTGTTGTCTTCCCGAGATATTGTGATTGTAATTTCCCAGACCGGAGATTCCACAGATCCCATCCGGACAATTGCGCTTGCTAAACAGAAGGGCTGTTCGGTGATTGTCATTACTGGAAACAGTGGATCAAAACTAACCAATTACGCTGATGTTGTTTTGTTGTCTGTATCTCATGAAACCCGGATTGAGACCATGGCTTCTCGTATCGCACAATATGTGATTACACACGCCCTGTTTGTGGGTTTAATGATGGAAAATGTTCCCGAAGCGGTCGCAAAAGATCAACTTATTTGGGACGCCATTATGGAAAAAGCATTCTTCCAGGAAAAGAATTATTAGTTTAGGTCAGGAGTTGTTATGACAGAATCTGCAGTGAGTATCAAAGGACTTCGTTTTCGGTATCGCGACAAAAAAGAACTGGTGATTGATGATTTCTCCCTTGATATTCAGGAGGGTGAATTCCTGGTTATCATGGGTGCCAATGAAACCGGGAAGAGCACCCTGGTCTCTTTCTTTAATGGCCTTATTCCTCATTATACGAAAGGCCCTATGGAAGGGGATGTTTTTGTCCGGGGCAGAAATACCAAGGATCACAAGGTCCCGGAATTGGCAGAAGACGTTGGCATCGTATTCCAGGATTTTGAAGCCCAGTTATTCTCGACCAACGTAGAACTTGAAGTGGCTTTTGGCCCGGAAAATTTTGCTATTGATCGGGAAGAAATCAAACGGCGCATTCAGGAAAACCTGGAATTCGTTGGGCTGGAAGAATTCCGAAGGCGTTCCCCGGCCACCCTTTCTGGGGGACAAAAACAAAAATTAGCTATTGCATCGGTGTTAGCCATGGAGCCCAATATCCTGGCAATGGATGAAGCCACAACCGATCTCGATCCTATCAGCAAACAAGGAATTTACGAGATCACCAATAAACTTCGCCAGCGGGAGGATATGACCCTGGTAGTAGTTGAGCATGATACGGAAGAAGTCCTGGATGCAGACCGGATTGTTCTGATGAAGGATGGCAAGCTGGCAGAATTAGGACCGGCTCAGGAAATTCTTAGACGGGGTGATTTACTGGCGGAGCTTGGGGTTATGCCTCTGGGTATCCCTCGATTCTTCGAACAGATGGGCAGTTCGACGCTTCCTCTTACCCCCGAAGATGGAAAAAAGATTTTTGAAAAAGAAAACTGGAAAATCTCCGACTCTCTCTACCGCGACCTGGTCGAAAAAGAACAGGACGAACTGTCCCAGAAAAAACAGGAACCAATTATTCAAGTACGTGGATTGAAACATACCTATCCCAACGGAGTGGAAGCTTTATCAGGTACAGATCTGGATATTTACAAAGGAGAAATTGTTGCCATCGTTGGGCAGAATGGAAGCGGAAAAACGACCTTGGCGAAGCATCTTAACGCCTTGTTGACGCCGACGGAAGGAGAGGTTGAAATCTATGGAAAAACCACAGCTGAACAGGGAGTCTTTGAAATTGGAAAGAAAGTAGGATATGTGTTCCAAAACCCTGATCACCAGATCTTTTCCGAGAGAGTCTATGATGAGGTTATTTATGGACCGAGATTACGAAATGTTCCGGATGATGAGGCTGAAAAACGGGTAAAAGAATCACTCAAGGCAGTTGGTCTGGAAGGATTTGAGGACGCAGACCCTTTCAGCTTAACCAAAAGCGGCCGGCAGCGAGTGGCAGTTGCCTCAGTTCTATCCATCCGGCCTGATGTCCTGATCCTGGATGAACCGACTACCGGGCTGGATTACGACGGACAGCGGGGGATGATGGATATGGTGGTGGAGCTAAACAAACAAGGCAGCACTATTATCTTTATTACTCATCACATGTGGGTGGTTGCCGCCTATGCCGACCGGGTCTATGTAGTAAAAGATGGAAAAATTCTTCTGGAAGGATTAACCAGAGAAATATTTTCTGAGGAAAGGATCCTCAAAGATTCGTTCCTCAGGCCGCCCCATTTTGTCCAGTTTAGCAATCTGCTCGGAAAAACTTTCCTGTCAGATTCTGAAATGATCTCCTGTATGGAGGGAAAATAAATTATGAATATTGATTTTTATCTGGACATCGATACCGTAATCCACCGTTTTGACGGCCGTACAAAGATCATCCTCTTTCTGGCTTCTTTCTTGGCGCTGGTGCTGTTCGAGGATCCGCTGTATATTCTTCCGATCGCATTGTTGATTCTTCTCCAGAATTTCTTAGCCCGGGCCTGGATGAATATCTGGCGCATCCGTTTTCTTCTGTTTCTTCTGACTTTCACAAGTATTATCATGTGGAATCTCTTTGCCAGCGGTGAAACACATCTGTTCTGGTTTGTTGATCTCGAGTCCTTGTTGTACAGCATAGCCCGGACAATGCTCATTCTTTTGATGATTATCAGCGGGTTAAATTTGCTCAGCACCACCCGCAACGAGGAACTGGTCCTGGGAATGATAAAACTTGGCCTGCCATATAGGGTTGGGTTCGCGATTTCCACCTCTTTACGCATGGTCCCGACCATTTCCACCAGCATCCATACCATTTCACAAGCTCAACGCAGCAGGGGATTGGATCTGGAAGGCGGAGGCATCCTGGAGCGATTGAGAAAATTTATTCCTATCTTAATCCCGGTGTTTATTTCCACTATCCGGGATACGAATGTTTTCGGCATGGCGCTGGAGTCCAAAGGGTTCGGAGCTAGAGAAGACCGAACTTACTACCTGGAAATGAATATGAGTCGCAGCGACCACCTGGTCCTGGCTCTTTGTTTATTGATCATAGGTATATCTCTATATCTGGAATTCGCAGGATATGGCGATATTGCCGGCTTAACAAAATTTTAGATGCCAAGCAAGGAAGATTTCAAAGGAGCTAAGTTGATAGACTTACTGGAATTGGATCAAATGCTGCCGTTTGTTTTACAGCGGGACAATGTCGCCCGTTATGAAGATGGTGTTGTTCTTATTGGTGACCGACGCAAGTACCCATTTTCTAAAGAATTTGTCCGGTGTGAGGATGTGGAAAGTGTGGCCCAGGCAATTGAAAAAATGGTGACCCAGGGTGGCGGTCCCTGGATAGCTGCTGTTTTTGCAATGGTTATGGCAGCAAAAAAAATGGAATCCAAAACCCATCAGGAAGCCCTGGATTATCTACTGAAAGCGAAAGAACGTTTGATTAAAACCCGACCCACCAATACCGCCATGGCTCGTCGATTGGGAGATACCTTATCGGTTGTAAAAAATGCCCAGGAAGAAGGACAATCCATTGAAAAGGCATTGCTGGTTTGGATAAAGAAGCTGCGCGATAAGGCTTATGAAAGTTATGCCATTCGCTCCCGATTGGGAGCTGATTTGATTGAAGACGGGGATGGCATTTTAACTATGTGTTTTGCCGAGACGGCGTTTATCCTGGCTATGGCGATGGCAAAAAAAGATGGAAAAAATATCCATGTTTACACACCTGAAACCAGGCCATACTTGCAGGGCGCCCGGTTGACTGCCCCCAGCCTGCATGAATTGGAAATTCCGGTGCAAATCATAACCGACAATATGCCAGCATTTGTGATGTCTCAAGGAAAGATTCAGAAATATTTTACGGCTGCTGACTTGATTACCATGGATGGGCATGTGGTAAATAAAATTGGCACTTTCCAGAATGCAATTGCTGCTCATCACCACCATATACCGTACTTCGTGTTTATGTGGGGACCAGATTTTGAAAGCCCGGATCGCGAGTCCGTGGTGATTGAATACCGGGATCCGGCGGAAATTCGATCCTGCCGGGGAACGCCGACCACAATAGATGATATTGAAGCCTATTACCCGGCCTTTGATATCACCCCTCCCCACTTGGTAGCGGGTGTGATTACCAGGCATGGAATCTTAAGCCCGTATGACTTGCATCCCCATTTTGAAAAAGAACTGAGCAAGGAGTAAACAATATGCCAGCAGCCATTATCGCCGGGACACTTATGTATGATATCCCGGGTATGACCTTAATCGATAAAACAATAGATACCCCTTATGGGAGAACGCTGGTTTATGAGGTGCAGGGTGCCGGAACCGAATTGATATTCTTGCCCCGTCATGGATTACAGCACGATACTCCGCCGCATAAGATCAATTACAGAGCCAATCTCAAAGCCCTTGAAATGCTGGATGTAAAAAGGGTAATTGCCGTTAATGCGGTTGGATCAATTAATAAAGGGGTTGCTCCACTTGATATCGTGGTAGTGAATGATTATTTGGATTTTACCTCTGGCCGGGAATTATCATTCTTTGACGGTGGCGAGAGCGGCGTCAAGCATGTAGATATGAGTACACCATATTGCCCATATTTAAGAGAACAAATTCTGGCGCTGGCGCCGAACTATGATCTCCGCATCCATCCCCAGGGAGTTTATGTATGTACAAATGGACCCAGGCTGGAATCCCCCGCAGAAATTCGTATGTATGAGAAGCTCGGTGGAGATGTAGTCGGGATGACCGGTTTGCCTGAAGCCGTTTTAGCGAAAGAATTAGATCTATGTTATGCATCTGTATCTTTTTCAATCAACTGGGCAGCGGGTTTTATGGATACAATAGAGTTCATATCAGATGTAGAAGGCTTAAATAAGATGCAAAAGAATCTTATGGAATTACTTCTAAAGACTGTCGAAACCACCACGGATGATGAGTGTTCTATCAAATAGTTATCGTAATCGCCTGATACCGATTTGTTGTCAGTTCTCATAATTCTCTAAGGGCGAAAAGGAGGGCTTATTGGTCAAGTAAGGCAGGAAAGCAGGACCCGGTTTACAAGCATTATTATTGTTCCTAATAAAGATACACTTGTACAAACAAGGAGAGAATAATGAAAGAAGTCATAACTATGTGGAAAAATACCAGAATGGTCATTCTGGTTGCCCTGTCGGCGGCAATTTATGCTGCCTTCCTGATTGTTTTTAAGGGCGGTATCGTCATTGTGCCCGGGATTACAGAAGTCCGCCCGGCAAATGTTTTCCCCCCAGTGTTTGGTCTGCTGTTTGGTCCCGCTGGTGCCTGGGGATCCGCAATTGGTAACTTGATTGGGGATATGTTCGGCGGTTCTTTGGGAATCGGATCAATTTTCGGATTCTTTGGAAACTTTTTCCTGGGATTCGTGCCCTACAAGATGTGGGGTTCAGTCTTCGGTTTGGTCAAGAAAGAAGACATGTCCTTGAACATGGGCAGTTGGCAAAAAATTGCAGCCTTCGAAATTGTAGCCTTAACCGCTTCCGCTGCTTGCGCGATTATTATTTCCTGGTATCTGGATCTGGCAGGAATCGTGCCTTTTGCTTTCCTCGCGATCACAATAACTGTTAACAACTTTGCTGCCGCAGTAATTGTAGGTCCCATCTTGATTGCCTTGCTTTACCCGCGAGTAAAGCGGTGGGGATTGTTCTGGACAGATGTGATGGATAAAGAGGACATCAGCAAAGGATTCGCCACCAATCTCGGCTCAATTCTTATGATTGTGGGTTCTTTGGGAGGCTTGATTGTGGGGATACTGGTTGCGACCGGTGTGGCTGGACAAGAGCTGTACGGTTTCGCCGGAGCCTCCGGTCAAACCGCCGTCTGGGCGGCAGTACTGCCCTTCCTCCTGATGATCCTGATTGCAAGCTTCATGCTTTCCGGACAAGAGCAATTCGTAGACGAAGAGCTCTAGTAGTGTCCTTTTCAGCACGATTTTAGTTGATCGGGACGGGTTAAATCATTACCCGTCCCGGTTTCCTTTTTAGCATTAGGCGGGATAGTTTCGGACAGTAAAGTACACCAAATAACCGGTTATTAAATTAATTTTTTGATGTAATGATAGATTACTCCATCTTGGTTATCTGGTATCATTTTTGGTTGATATTAAATATTAAAGGGTTGTGAATGAAAGAAAACATTAACGTAGATGTTTTGATTAAGGGTGGGACGATCCTTACAGTGGATCAGAAACACCGGGTGATTCATGATGGGGCAATAACGATAACTGGTGACACCATCAGCGGTATTTATTCCTCAGGCGAGATTCCCCAGGGGTTGGAAGCCGGGATGGTGATTCAAGCAGACGGAAAGGTTGTCCTGCCCGGGTTGATTAATGCTCATAGTCATTTGGCTATGACGCTGTTTCGGGGCTTTGTGGAGGATTTAGTTCTCCAGCAATGGTTGGAAAGAGTGTGGAAGTACGAGTTTTCTGTCCTGGATGATAAAGCGGTGAGGGCGGGATCGAAACTTGCCCTGGTTGAAATGATCAAAAATGGTATTACCTGTGCTCATGATATGTACTGGCATTTTGAGCAAACGATGGAAGTGGCAGAGGAGTTTGGCTTCCGGCTGCTTTCAGGTCCCCCGATTACCGGTTTGGGTGATCAAGCGTTTGACGAGATGTTCGCTCAGGCACGGAAAACTCTTGCCTGGCTGGACAGTCTTGAATTTGTGTACCCGATCATTCAGGCTCACAGCACTTATACAACCACTCCTAAAATGATGCACACAGTCAGAGAATTTAAAGAGGAGTATGGGATTACCTTTACAACTCATGCGTCCGAAAATCAAGCAGAGGTTGAGACTGTTTTGGAGCAATATCAACAAACCCCCATTCACTTATTGGCTTCCTATGATTTGCTTGACGAGAGCACGCTTTTGGCTCATTGTGTGATACTGGACGATGAGGAAATTGAATTATTAGCAGAGACCGGCACCCATGTAGTCCACTGCCCCGAAAGCAATCTGAAAATTGGGTCTGGGATTGCACCGATTGCAGCTATGCTGGAAAAAGGAATCAATGTATGTATTGGTACTGATGGCGCGGCTTCGAATAATGATTTAGATATTCTTGGTGAGTTAAGAACAGCTGCTTTGCTGCAGAAGGGAAGCAATCGTAATCCTGAATTGTTGACTACAAAGCAGGCATTGGAGATGGGAACCATCAATGGAGCAAAAGCTTACCGGCTGGAGAATAACCTGGGCTCTCTAGAAAAAGGCAAGAAAGCTGATCTTATAATAATGAATTTTAACAAACCGCATCTCACTCCGGTTCATAATCCAGCTGCCAACTTGATTTATTCCTCTGGAAAGTCTGATGTGGAAACGGTATTTATCAATGGAAAACTTCAGCTTGAGAACGGTCAGCTGACTGTAATTGATGAGGAACAAATCATGGCTGATGTCAGGTCGATCAGTGAGAAATTTGTGTAACAAGCCGGATGGTATTCAATTAATTAAATCAGGTACTACGGATATGCAGAAAGGAGTCAATTAGATGTCTTATCAAGATGAGAGGGAACAGCTGCTAAAGATTGTCCTACAAGCTTACAAGGTTAATTTAATCAGGATGGCTGCCGGGAATATCAGCACCAGGATAGCAAACGATTTGGTGGCGATCACCCCGAGCGGGATCGAGTACAGGCATATGAAAGCGGAAGATATATCCATCATAGATTTGGAAGGTAATTTGATTGAAGGATTAAAACCCTCCTCTGAAACACAGATGCATACTGCAATCTATAGAAATGTGCCCCGGGCAAAAAGCGTTTGCCATACTCATTCCATTTATGGGATGGTTTTTGCAATGCTTCAGGAAGACATTCCAGTGATGAATGTTGAATTATTGGTATGTGGTGCCCCCATCCCGGTAGCTCCCTGGGCTGCGTTAGGGACAGCTAAGGCGGGGGAAGTTACCGTGGAAATTTTCCTGTCCCGCCCGGAATTAAGTGTGATCCTGCTCCGCCAGCACGGACTGGTTGCGATTGGCAATTCTTTGGATCAGGCTTATATTAAAGCCTATAATGCAGAAACCGGATTAGAGACCTACTATAAATCCCGGTTGTTGGGAACCCCCCAGCCGTTTTCCCAGGAGCAGATAAATGAGATAAAGGAATCCTACGGACTTTAGTGTATTTGTTATTTTGGATCTAATAATTCTTCCTTTCCAAGACCAGGCGGCTCTGGATTAATCAATGGTAGAATTAATCTTCAGGTAGAAAAAGACAACAAATATCCTTCTAATATGCCCCCATTGAATGAGGAGGAAAACATAAAACTCAAGATATTTCACCGCACCCTGACCGTTGTCCTGTTATTAGTTTTAAGCACATCCTGTTCTGCGCTTAGCCTGGTTAATCCCCCGTCCGATGCAGGTGACACGTCCGACACAGGTGACCCACCCGCTGCAGATGCTTCAGGTGACACAGGCGAGGTATTAACCTGTTTTCACGCCAATAATTATGTGCTCTCTTTTGATCATACCTTGACAGTAAACCAGGAGGGGACCAGCCTGACCCACATTTTAAAACAAGGCGGGATAGCTTTATTAAGTGAAGCAAATTCTGGGGGACATGATGCAATAATCACAACCGCTTCTCCCCAGACGTTGAATTTTGAGTATATGGGGGTTCTGGGGCCTTGCTCCGTTGATTCGGCTGGAACAGTAAACGTTTCAGCGGAAGGGTATTGTGACGCGGGGATAATTTACCTCAATATCACAGAAGATTGGAGTGATACTGAAGGGACTATGACTTGCGAAGATAGTGTCGTGCCCTTTTCGGCTCCTGGTGCTTCATTTACTCACTCCGGAGCTTCCGGGCTGGGGGAAGAATTTTTAATCACGGATGATTCAAATGGACATACTGTTATGCGGGAATTTCTAGGTGGCGAAGGATACCATTCTTGGACCCTGATGATGGATATTTCTCTCGTCCCGTTGGTGGACGAGGACTAACCAGAAACGTACGGGAAGTTTAACCCCTTAACACAAAGGATCCGTAATCCTCGCAGGATTACGGATCTTGTTTTTAAAAGAAGCGCTATCCTGCGAGATTATCGAATTTTCCCTTCAATTGCCAACTTTGCGCTGTCCAGGGTTTCGCCTTCGTAAATAAAATACTTGATTTTAAGTAGCATCACCTTTCCCAGCATTGCCTGGGCGGGACAATATGTATCTGCTGACAACTTCATCGCCCTTGTGACTGCTTTTTCTGAAAGGTCTTTTCCTGCAACATGGTATTCAATCACGGCGTTGGTGAACACTTTAGGGTGTGTCTCGCTCCGTTCAGTAGTCACTTTGACTTGGAAATCTGAGATTTCCTGGCGCTTTTTACCCAAAATAGATATGACATCCATGGCGGTGCATCCTGCCAGGCTGAGAGCCATTAATTCCATGGGACGAAATCCATCATTATCTCCACCAACTTCTGGAGAGGAACCCAGGGGAACTTCAAACCCGGAGTCAGCAGCTCCGGTAAAAGTCATTCTGCCTTTCCACTGAACTTCAGCATTCATCGATTACTCCTTTAAGAGAGGGGTGACATATTTTTCCAGGGTTGCACCATTAATGGTTCCTAACCAAGCCAGCCGCAGATTTCTTTGCCTGTCAATTACAAATGAGTTCGGTAATGAATTCTACTGAAATGTGAGCAGGGATTTATTTTCAGGGTCCAGCAGGATCACA
>Ga0255394_10108_pt1 | contig 12451 bp, 14 predicted proteins | sample ANMaggSeSYBR01D3_FD_182112 | JGI IMG/M metagenome (GOLD analysis project Ga0255394, IMG submission 182112) | Sediment cell enrichment communities from methane seep in Santa Monica Basin, California, United Staets - ANME aggregate JGI... | ecosystem: Environmental > Aquatic > Marine > Cold seeps >...
GAATTATAACTCACTTGTTTTCCGAGCTTCATCCATTTTTCAGAAATTATATCAGAAAATTTGAGCAATAATCTGCTGATTAAGTTGGGTAAATAGGAATTGCTGTGATAGCCCCCATACGTGGGGGTAAAGTCAAGTCATCAAAAAAATGGAGTAAAGCAAAGAGATGGCAAAAGAGGCAGAAATCACAGTTCCATTGGGGATACCAGAAATACAAGTTTTGAAAACAGAGATCAACAAGAAAGGAGAGTTAATTATCACAATAGAAAGCACGAAGAAGGGAACGAACTGTCGATGGTGCGGAAACTGGATCACAAAATCACATGGTCATGATCAATGGGTACAGGTAAGACACTTACCTGTATTCGGTCGTCCGGCCTATTTGAGATATCGGCCCAAACGATACCGATGTGAGAAATGTGAGAAAAAGCCAACGACAACCCAGCGGTAATAATCAAGACAAGATCCACACAGCGCTATCCAAAAATGATTCCCGAAGATGGGTATCTACTGCGCGCCAGGGTCATGGAAATGGCCAGTGCCTATGGACGTTACGGCTACCGCAGAGTGACCGCTTTGCTGCGCAATCAAGGCTGGATTGTCAACTATAAACGAATAGAGAGGATTTGGAGAGAAGAAGGCTTGAAAATCCCTCAAAAACAGCTGAAACGAGGCAGGCTGTGGCTCAATGATGGTCCTGTGGTCCGTTTGCGTCCTGAGTTCCCAAAACACGTATAGATCTATGACTTCATGCAGGATCGCACACACAACGGTGTTCCATATCGAATTCTCAATGTCATCGATGAGTACACGAGAGAATGCCTGGCAGTCAAAGTCGCTAGAAGTTTAACCCACAAAGAAGTATTAGAAGTATTGACTGTTTTATTTCTCGAGCGTGGTGTCCCGGTCCACATTCGTTCTGATAATGGAGCGGAGTTTACTGCAAAGAATGTGCTTGAATATTTATCCAGATTAGAAATCAAGCCCTTATTCATCGAACCAGGGAGTCCCTGGGAAAATGGCTACATAGAATCTTTCAACGGTAAAATGAGAGATGGATTATTATCGGGAGAAATTTTCTATTCACTCACGGAAGCTCAAATCATCATTGAGCAGTGGAGGTGGCATTACAATCAGATCAGACCACACAGCGCATTGGGGTATACGCCCCCAACACCAGCAGCTTTCATCCCTTTCACTTCACAACTTCAGCTTGCTGGTGTAACATAACTACTGGTACATATTATGGGGGCAGGTCACTTTGTTAGGCCTTTTCAGGAGATCGATCTATAGTACAACGATATCCATCTATTAAGCATTCATCTAGATATCTAGGCGCGATGGACCATCTGAAGGCGGGGGCTGCAAGTGGGCGGGAAGCAAATTGACAGTGTACGCTTCTCCTTAGATCTTGTATTGGCTTCTCGAAGTGCATGGGAACAGGGGGGAGAGAGCAATAGTATTGATTGATGGTCCTATTCTTCCTCCCGGCCATACTTCTCAAGCACGAGATGGTGAGAGGAACTTAGAATTCGCGCCAGACCCAGCAGCCGCCCACCATGGTTCCTACCGGTTTGATTTCCAACAATTCAGCGGGGGCACAGGTGAAGGGGTCTTTTTCCAGAACTATAAAATCCGCCCAGAATCCTGGAGCCAGCCTGCCCTGGAGTTTGGATCTACCCGCCGCCGCTGCCGGACCTGTTGTGTAGGCTTCGATGGTTTTATCCCGCGCCACCCGCAGTTCGGGATGCCAGCCGTCCGGGCCAGGGAATCCGTCTGCTTTTTGACGGGTCACCGCGGCATGAATGCCCCAGAATGGATTAGGACTATCGACCGGGGCGTCTGATCCGTATATCACCCGTGCTCCTTGCTGGAACTGCAGCTGGGATGCATATGAATACGCTGTCCTTTCCCCCCAATATTTATCTGCCATCTCCATATCCGAGATGGCATGGATCGGCTGCATGGAGGCGGTGATATCTAATAAAGCCAAACGCGGAACATCTGCCGGGTCAATTAACTGGACATGCTCAATCCGGTGCGGCAGGGGAGGGTAACCCAGTTCCTTTTCAAATTCCCGGATTTTTTCCAAAACATTTAATACAGATCGGTTTGCCCGGTCACCGATGGCATGGATTGAGAGTGAGAATCCTGCCTTTGCGGCAGTAGTACCTAATTCATAAAGTTTTTCTTCCGACAAAAGCGTCATGCCCCTGTTATCACTGGATCCTTCATAAGGTTCCAGTAGGGCGCCGGTTTTTGGACCTAAAGCACCATCTGCAAAATCCTTTACTCCACCAATCCACATCCAATCATTTCCGAAACCGGTTTTTAGCCCTCTCTCGATTGCCAGGTTCAGATCTTTAGAGCGCACACTTTTTAATACCCGTAACTTCAATTCTTCCCGTTCCACCAGGGTTAATAATGCTTGATAACAAAGCTCCTGGTCAAAATCATGCAGGCCGGTCAGCCCCATTTTCCACAGACTTTCCTGGGCTTTTTGGATCTTTTCCGCGCTGGTTTCAATACTTGGTTTTGGGATGATGTTTTCAATTAACTTAACCGCGTATTCAAACAGGATCCCGGTAGGGTCACCGTTCTCATCCCTTAATATTGATCCCCCCGGAGGATCGAGAGTTTCCCGATTGATCCCGGCAGCAGTCATAGCCGCGCTATTGCCCCAGGACACATGGAGGGATTTTCCGGTCAGATAAACGGGATTGTCGGGCGCAATCAGATCCAGCTCTGTTGCTGTGCCATATCCATCAGTCCAGAAATTATGATTCCAGCCGTGTCCACGGATCCATTCTCCGGGAGGCGTGAGTGAAACCCGTTCTTTGACCCGCTCCAAACAAAGTTCTTTGGTATCAGTTTCGCAATTGATATATCCCAGGGTTTCCGCATACTGCCTCAAATGCAGATGGGAATCAATTAATCCCGGCAGGACAATTCGTCCGCCCAGGTCCAGTCTTTCTGCTGATCCAGAGCTATCATCGGGATCTATAAGAGCCACTCTTCCACCGCGGCAGACCAGGGAAGAAGCCAGGGGCTGCCTGGGATCCATGGTGTAGATACGGGCATTGTTTAGCTGGAGAGATTCCATCAATATTAAGTCAGAGGGAAATATTTAGAATAATTATTTTTTTCGGAACCTGTCAAACAGGGTGTTAAACTCTTCATCAGAGTAGTAGTGGATTGTAATTGTCCCTTTGCCAGCTTTGTTTCGGGTCAAGCGCACTTTGGTCCCCAATGATGACTGTAATTCTTCTTCCAGTGATTTGAGCTCTGGTGATTTAGGGTCTTTTTTGGGTGGTTTGGGTTTTTGTTTCCCTTTAAATTTATTGACCAGAGCTTCTGTCTGGCGAACATTCAGTTCCTGGGTCAGGATGGTCTGCAGGGCGGAACTTTGAGCTTTGATATTTGGCAGAGCCAACAATGCCCGGGCGTGACCCATACTGACCTGGTTTTTCCGGACAGCTTGCTGAACAACATCGGGCAGGTCCAGCAGCCGCATGGTATTGGTAACAGCGGTTCTGCTTTTGCCGACCCGTTTTGAGATTTCTTCGTGAGATAGACCAAATTCAACTGCCAGGCTCTGGTAGGCTGATGCCGCTTCCAGCGGATTGAGATCCGCCCGCTGTACGTTTTCAATCAATGCCAATAGTAAGTAATCCTGGCTGTCGGCTTCCCGTAGAATAGCAGGAACGGTCTTTAATCCAGCAAGTTCTGCAGCCCTTAATCGCCGCTCACCGGCAATAATGGCATATTTTTGATCCGTATCCGCGTCTTGGGTTGATAAAACTAAGGGTTGAATGACTCCGTGCTCCTTGATGGAAGCCGCTAACTCTTTTAATTTACCCTCGTCAAATCCCTTCCGGGGCTGATGCGGATTAGCCCCGATCAATTCCAGCGGGACTTCCAGAACTCCGCCAAATTCGGATAAAATTTCCCCTTCAGGATGGGTAGGAATAAGAGCTTCAAGGCCTTTTCCCAGGCCGGGTCGTTTGGATGCCATATGTTTTTGAATATTTCCCTGGTACTGATGAATAATTTGAAACTAATTGTGAACTTTTTTATTATACCTCAGGAAGCTTGTGACCATCTCCCAGCAGGAGTTCCTTTGCCAGTTCATTATAGGCATTTGCACCGATAGAACTGGGAGAATATAGTGAAATTGGAACACCGTATGAGGGTGCCTCAGCCAGGCGGACGCTGCGGGGAACAATGGTGTTAAATACTTTTTCCTGAAAATGTTTTTTCACTTCCTCCACCACATCATTGGCGAGATTGGTTCTTGTATCATACATGGTCAGGATCAAACCCCGGATAATCAGGTCGGGGGAGATCACACGACGGACTCTTTCAATGGTAGATACCAGATCTCCCAATCCTTCCATTGCCAGATATTCACACTGAACTGGAATCAAGACCCCGTCCACAGCGGCAACCAGTCCATTTAATGTCAGCAGCCCTAGCGAGGGGGGGCAATCTATCAGGATATAGTCGTATTCATCTGCCAAGGGAAGAAGCTTTCTCTTTAATAGATTTTCCCGGCCAACCTCATTCACCAGCTCAACTTCTGCACCGGCAAGATCAGGAGAGGCCGGCAGGATCGATAAATTTAGTTTGGGATTTCGCAGGATATAGTCCCGGATATCTTTTTCTTCCAGGAGAGCCTGATAAGTTCCTCCTGAGACATTGTTTTTATCAATTCCCAGCGAGGAGGTGGCATTAGATTGAGGATCAATGTCTACCAGAAGGACATCTTTTCCATAATGGGCTAAAAAGGAACCCAGGTTTATGGTTGTAGTTGTTTTTCCGACGCCGCCTTTCTGATTGGCAATTGTATAGATTAGTCCCATGGGTCAATGAACCTTTTGAATGGATTGTATCTCCGATTCCGTTGGAATTCCTTCAATTCCGGGACGGGTGACGGAAATCGCTGCCAGCGCTGATGCTAACCGGGCAGATTTTTCGATACTCTTTTTCTCAATCACGAAGTAATTCATGAAAGCTGCAGCAAATATATCTCCGGCTCCGGTTGGATTCACTTCTTCCCGGGGATTAACAGAGATGGATTTGAGTTTATCTTTCCAATAAAACTCTGCCCCGTCTTTCCCTTTGGTGAGGACCAGCAGGGGAAAAAGTGAGCATAGATAATTGAGTGAAGATCGATCAAATCCCAGGTCTTCAAAGCTCAGGAAAGCAGAAGTATTATCCGGGAACGGGTTTTTTTATCACCGGGAAGGGGGAGGGTTGAATAGTTCCATTCTCATCCCATTCCCTGAGCCAACCCTGGAGCGAAATACAAACAGCCGCATCTGGAAAATTGATACCAGTTATCCGGGTTGATCTCTTTTGCTACCGCTCCCAGGTGAATGATTTTTGTGGCTAACCATTCTTCCGGGATATGTTCCATCCCCAAATATTCGGCTCACTTGAGGATACATTGCTCCCTGCCGGAGGGTGTGTAAACGTTCCTAAAAGTTGTTGTCACATCAGACTTATAATTATAAATCTGGATCCCATTTAGCGGTTCAATCGAAAAATTCTCATTATAGGAGGTGACCAAACCCACCTCTAAACCCATTCTCCTGGCCGTGATCGCACTATAAACTGCTGTTCCACACAGACGAAGTCTATCTTCAATGACGTCCCGGGTTATGTGCCCTACAATTAAATAATCTAAAGTAGTTTTCCCCGGTCTGGGGTTCATGGTGGAATTATACCTGATAGCGAAATCCCGGTAAAAAAAAACTGGCACGGGATTTGTTCCATGCCAGTAGATTTTCTGTTCAGTAGAATTACTATGCGGGATGAATGATGACTTTGCGGTTAGGGTCCTGGCCGATACTTTCTGTGTAAACCGAGGACTCTTCCTGAAGTTCAATATGGGCAAATCGCCGTTCATTGGGAGGCATCGGTTCCAGGGCTTGCTCACGGCCGGTATCTGCCACCTGTTCTGCTACCCGGCGGGCCAACTGGCGGACCTGGAGCTCTCGCCGTTCCCGGTATCCCTCTACATCAATGCTGAGCGGGATTCCGTGTTCCAGTTCCTTTCCCAGGATTAAGCGTGTGATGTACTGCAAGGCATTTAAGGTTTTTGCTCGGCGTCCAATCAGTATGCTCAAATCATTACCTGAGATATCTACCAGGATGGGACGGAATGGCAATTTATCACTCTCTTCGCCATACTTTGCTTCTACCTTGGCTTCCAGGTTCATTTTCTCCAGTAGTTCAGAGACAATTTCTTCTGTGAGTTTTAAAGTAGTATCTTTGTCTTCCTCAGGATCCTGGGATTCGCTTTCATCTGGTTGAGCTTCTTCATCTTCGCTGAGAACGGATATCCGGACCCTCGCCTGGCGGGCTCCAATCCCCAATATTCCCTGTCCACCTTCATCCAATACGGTGATCTCTACTTTTTCCTGAGGTAATCCCAGATCATTTAATCCCTTCTCAATTGCTTCCTCAACAGTTTGAGCAATTACCTCAAGGGTTGCGCGATTGTTATTCATAATACCTCTTTGGTCCCTATCAAGCCATCTTTTTCAGGATTGGCTATCCTAATAACTTTGATGGTAGTTTTGGTAGGATATTCTTAAAATCCGCCTGACCAGTCAGTACATATTGGGCGATAGTGGCGAGATTGGTCGCAACGAAATACAAACCCAGTCCGGAAGCAAAAGTCAGCGCCAGGTATCCCATAAAGAAAGGCATATAGAGGCTCATCATCTTGGTCATCTGGGCGCCTTGTCCGCCGTCACCTGCTCCCTGTGTGGGAGGAGTAACCATCTTGGTTTGAATATATGAGGTAATCACGACCAGGATAGCGAGGACTGGAACTGCAACTCCCATAATGGGCAATCGCTCTGGCTCACTAAGCTCCATCCACCAGAAATGGCTGTTGATTGGTATCAGGTTGGCTCCATCACTGATGTGTTTGGAAAGGTTCACCAGCTGAATTGGGGTAACTGCCAGGGTTCTGATGATTGCCTGGTAGAGACCGATGATCACTGGAAATTGGATCAGCAAAGGCAGGCAGGAACCGAAGGGACTGATTCCCATCTCCTTGTATATTTCCATCTGTTTCTGGGCCAGGGCTTCTTTGTCATCTTTGTATTTTTTCTGGATATCAGCCCATTTTTTTGAATTTTGTAATTCCTGCATGGCTTTGCTGCTTTTCATCTGTCGGGCGGTCAAGGGGTAGGTAACAACCCGGACCAGCACGGTAAAGATAATGATTGCCCAGCCGAAGTTCTGGCCGACTAGATCATAAATAAAAAGCATCACGGTAATCATTAAGGTAATAAAGGCATCCCACATAGTTTTTTCCTGTTAATTAGTTAATTTTGTCCAGGACCAGTATCAGTTTCTCAATTTATTCCGCCGGGGGATATCCCCAGATTTGTGTTCCATTCGGGTTTAGTGCGATCAGGTAAAATTCCGCTTCTGAGGGAGCAAGCAGAAGAGTTTCCCCGTCTGACGCAGGGCTGGCATATAATTTGCCTTCCATTGGCAGATTGCGCTGAACAATACCATCTTTGCTAACAACTACCAGGCTGCTGGTATCAGTCGAGAAATAGATTAGATCATCTTGAACCAGCGGGGCAGAAACGATCCCGCCACCGGGCTGCAGCTGCCAGATAAGGTTACCAGTTGCCAATTCCAGGGCATAAAAAGTACCGGAAAGGTCACTGACGTAAACCTGTTCCCCATCAATAACCGGGCTTGCCCAGGCCCAATCTGAAGTAATAAAGCGCCATTCGACACTGTGTTTTACTTCATCCAGGGCAACGACTTCATTATTAAAGGTGCTTATGATTATCAACCCGCTGTCTGACACGGCAGGTCGACTGACTATTGGTCCACCCAGATCTTCCGATTTCCAAACCTCTGAACCGGTCTCTGGATTGATGGCATAAAGGAAATGATCCATGGAAGCCAGGTAAATGCATCCACAGCTCTCAGACCAGGCAGGGGAAGCCCAGATTGGATCTTCTGTTTCGAATGGTTCCCATAGCGGCATTCCATTCAGGTCAACAGCATAGAGTTTATTGTCCGATGAGGGTGCGAAAATACCCTGATCGGTGACCAGGGGAGCCGCGACGTAGCGGTTTTCGGCGGCAGTAAATGACCAATTTTCTCTGCCGTTAGTTGGATCAATGCTGTAAAGATTGCTGTTATAGCTGGCAACAATCAATTGGGTCCCATTATCTGCGAACACCGGTGCAGCATAAAAATCAACGCCGGTTTCCGTTTCTGTCGGAAACAGCCATTTTTGTGTCCCGTTTTTTATATTCAGGGCATAAACTTGAGGTCCATAAGAGAAATAGGCAACATCCTCTTTAAGGGTGATCTCGGACCAGCCAGTTGCTGCGACTCGTCGACTGCCAGAACAGGCGCCCAAAGTCAGGGCGAGCAGGGCTAAGAGAAGGATTAGGAAATATTTTTTCATTGTTTTCATATTCACTTTCTAGAGGTTATTTTATGGAACCGGGTCGAACCCACCCTGGGAAAATGGATTACAGCGAAAAATTCGCCAGACACCCATAAAACCACCCCGGAATACTCCATATTTATAGATTGCTTGGTAGGAATAGTGTGAGCAGCTGGGGTAATATCTGCAGGTATCACCGGGCAAAGCTTTTGATATCGTCTTTTGGTAAAGAAGGATTAAAGCCAATACCGGGAATCGTAACACCGTCCAAATGGTTAACTCAAGATCTTTTAATGAGGGATCATGAGTTGAGTGATTGTGTTTGTCCTGCTCCAGGCTGATTTCATTATTCATTGGTTTGGTTTAGAAACAATTTGGCTTCCCTGAAAAGAGATTCCAAAGCTTCTTTCGCTTCTCCACAATTGGATTCAGTTAAGGATCTTCTGGCAATCAGGACTCCGTTATATCCGGGTTTAATCTCCTGGATTAACTCTCGTAAAGCTGCCCGAATAATCCGTTTGGCTCTGTTTCGTTTGACTGCATTTCCGACTGAAATCCCTGCTGTGACCGCAAACCGTGAGAGCGGGTGGTTCACTTTCTGAATTATCAAAACCAGAAGCGGGTGGGGATATGATTTTCCAGATCGCCGCACCCGCATGATTTCTGTTGAACTTGTTAGGCGAAATCTCTGTTCCACAAGAATCTTGTTAAATCAGAGTTAACTGTTCCAGTTGGTTTTCTTAACGTGATTATTTTTTGTATGCGCGAGTACATAACGACCCTTTAACCGGCGCCGTTTTAGCACATCTTGTCCGCCTTTTGTGCTCATGCGAGCCCGGAACCCGTGGACACGAGCTCGGCGTCTTATTTTTGGTTGGTACGTCCGTTTTGGCATCTTCTAAAAACTCCTTCAAAGTACAAACTCAACTTCCGACGAAACATTATACCGTGTGGGGTTAGTTTGGTCAAACTCCTTTGGCAATGGATTATTGAATAATTCCTAGGGCAATTCTCTCCCGGGGATTCCAGGCAGAATGGTTGGGATGATCCGATTTGGAACCATTCAGTATTATAATTTAATTATTAGAATTATGAAAATAGGGAGATAATGTATAACAGAATTTTGAATACACTGTCGGAGCATCCAGTTGTTGAGGTCCGGATTGGATTAAATTGGACCGCTGTAGTGGTTAAAAAAGGGGAGCACCAGCAGTGTGGATTGGCATCTACCCTCTCTGAGGATCACCATCATACCGGGGAACCTAAGGTTCCCGAGCCTGGCAGGCTGGAATCTACTTCAGCGCTAGAATTGGCAAATTGGATCAAATCGGAAACTCCCTTGCGCCGGAGTTTAGGATGTGCCGCGATTAATGCCCTGCTGCCCCGGGATCCATTATCCTGGACAGATAAAAACGCCGAATCTGCAATTCTGGAGAATGGTAAAGGGAAAAAAGCGGTTCTAATTGGACATTTTCCTTTTGTTTCCAAATTAAGAGAAGAAATGGGGGAATTAATCGTGCTGGATCAAAATCCTACAGGAGATGATTTGCCGCCCAAAGCTGCCCCGGAAACTCTGCCCGATGCTGACCTGGTCGCTATTACGGGTATGACGTTCATTAACCATACCCTGGTGGATTTATTATCGTTATGTAAACCTGAGGCATATGTGTTGATTCTAGGACCTTCAACACCATTATCCCCGGTTTTGTTTGATTATGGAGTAAACCTGCTGGCTGGATCTTCAGTGGAAAATATCCCAGCTGTGATAGCCGCCCTGGGGCAGGGAGCAAATTTCAGACAAATTCATCGGGCTGGTGTCCGTTTAATAACTCAAATTCCATCTGGGGAATAAGATCTAAAGGCAAATCTTATGGATGATAAGCCCATTATATTTAACTCAATTGGAATAATCGAGACCCCGTTCACAGATTTAGCAGATATGCCTATTCAGCCCAGCGCAGCTGAGGGTGTAAAAGGCAAAGTCATTCTGCATCCAGCGCTTGAGGAGGGATTACAAGATCTGGAGGGATTTTCCCATCTCATTCTTATATATCATTTCCATCAGGCTGGAGACTCAAACTTGCTTGTTAAACCTTTTTTAGATGAAAACCTTCACGGCGTTTTTGCGACCAGGGCTCCGCGGAGGCCAAACGCCATCGGGTTTTCGATTGTAAGACTGCTGGAGATTCAACAGAACATACTTTCCATTGCAAATGTAGATATCCTGAATGGAACTCCACTGCTGGATATCAAACCTTATGTTCCTTGCTTCGATGAACCGAAAGCAGACAGAATGGGATGGCTGGAAAATTTCCAGGAAGAAATTGGGGGAAAATACTCTGATGATAGATTTCTAGAATAGAGTCGGGATATTGAAACCTGTTTCCTGGTTATTCAATCACTGGGAATTTCGATAGCTTGCTTTCCCTGAGGTCCTACCCAGCGGAAGGCGATTGTGCCCAGAAAGAGGGGGAGCCAGAAGGTCACTCCCCGGAAAGCTAATGTAATCACCAGCGCTTCGCTGACTGGAATATACATCGATCGAAAAGCCAGGGTGAGTATTCCTTCCACGATTCCTATCCCATAGGGCGTGGGGGATACTATTTCGAATAAATAAGCCAGGCTGGTTCCCGCAATTAACGTTCCGATTGAGGCAGGTACTTGATAGGCCTTAAATAAAGCAAAAAAGATCAACAAAAGAATCGTTTTATTGGAGATGGCCAGCAGAAAAGGATATATTAATTCCAGGGGACGGTTACGGATTTCGTTTAATCCTTCCACGGCATCGTGAGCGATGGATCTGGCAGCCTGTTCACTGAACTTTTTCTCCCGGGGGAGTGGTTTGAGAAGGCGATTTCCGGTTCTGGCTACCCAGGCGAGGGCATCGGATAGTGCCTGTTCGGATTTAAACCCAAGATAGACTAAAACACTCATTCCTAACCACAACAGGAATAAAATCACTGAGGCGGCAATTTCTGTACCACCTAGGATATTTCTCCGGAAGAGAACAATTAATCCTGATCCTAAGAATAGGAAAAATCCAAAATAATCAAATATTACAAATAAGGCCCCAGCCACTAAAGCTCTGGCCCCGGTATTTCCTTTTTGTCTGGCTTCAGCAATAAAGATTGCCATACCGCCTAATCCTCCGGAGGGAGCTATAACGTTGATAAAGTTCGCGGCAGTTGTCAGGATCAACAGCCTGGTAAAAGATTCGTTAAGTCCCAAGACGGTAAAGATTGTTTTGTAGGATCCTGCCAAATTGATCATCCAGATCAATATTAGTAAAACTGCCAGGAAGATGAACCGCCAATCTCCTCTTTGGAGGATGACAGCAATTTTTTCAACCTCGGCAAAATGGCTTGCAATAAAGACTACCCCCAACAGCAAACCAATCGCAATGATAAAGTTGCGCATGAAGTGATTATAGCAGATTCGCTATAAAGCCTATCTTGGGAGCTAGATTTTCAATTAGTGAGGATTGGATTATCGCCGTCGTCCCCGACCACCAGAAACGATGGAAATCCAGTAGAGCAACTGCATCACTGCGGTAAACAAGGAAGCGATGTAGGTCAAAGCTGCTGCATTAAGGACGCTGTTTACTCCATGCTCTTCTTCCGATGAGAGAATTACTCCGCTATTTTTTAGCAGCATTTTTGCCCGCGAGGAAGCGTTCAACTCAACCGGGAGAGTTGCCAGGGCAAATACTGCTCCCCCGGAAAATGCAAAGACACCTAGCCAGGCTAATCCAATCACGTTGATAAACAATCCGACCATAATTAATATCCAGCCCAGGGTAGAGCCAATATTCACTGCTGGTACAAGTATGGAGCGTAACCGCAGAGGAAAGTATCCATCCTTATCCTGCAGGGCATGTCCCAATTCATGGGCAGCTATTGCAACTGAAGCTACAGAATTGCCCTGATAAACAGCTGGAGATAAACTGAGCACTTTTTTTCTGGGATCATAATGATCTGTTAACCTTCCCTGAATCTGAATAATCTCAACATCGTG
>Ga0255394_10109_pt1 | contig 12421 bp, 12 predicted proteins | sample ANMaggSeSYBR01D3_FD_182112 | JGI IMG/M metagenome (GOLD analysis project Ga0255394, IMG submission 182112) | Sediment cell enrichment communities from methane seep in Santa Monica Basin, California, United Staets - ANME aggregate JGI... | ecosystem: Environmental > Aquatic > Marine > Cold seeps >...
CAGCACAAGGTTCCAGATATTCTCGATACCGATAGCAAGCATCAGGATAACGAGAACATACTGTACGACCCGCTCAGAAGCAGGTGGATGATTATGGATTGGGCGTGACAATCACATTTGTCGGTTTGGAATCCGTACATCCTCCGATCGAGGTGGCCCCGTCATTTGAAAAGGTCGTTGCTGCCCTGCAGGAAAAACAGGCTAAGGTTCTGGCGGCTTATGGCGAGTCGAACGCGATTATTTCAATGGCACGGGGTAAAAGTGCCGAACGGATATATCGAGCCAAAGCCTATGCAATCGAACGCTCTCAGTTGGCCCGGGCCGGGGCCGAACGGTTCGCCCGGCAGCTTGAAGCTTATCGCAAGGGCAAAAACGTGTATTTATGGCGGGAGTATCTTTCGGTATTGGACGAGATGCTACCGGATATGAGAAAATATATTATTACCTCGGACAACGTCGGCCATTGGGTTTATGAGCTTGACTTGAAAGAGAAGTTACAGCCCGACCTGTTTGAGGGGCTGGGTATTAATGAAGAAGACAAGGAGAACTAACAGGTGAAAAAGCATATCGGTTCGATTGTGATTGCTTTATTGATAGTGGGCATCCTGCTGCTCTATATGGTTACGTTCACTGTCCGTTGGCAGGAAAAGGCTTTGGTGCTTACCTTCGGCAAAATCAGTCGTCCGGAGACTGAAGCCGGCTTGAAATGGAAATGGCCTTATCCTGTCCAGACCGTGGTCAAGTTTGACGGCCGAATTCGCACACTGGACCAGCAGACCGCACAGACACAGACCAGGGACAAGACCAACGTTATTGCCACTGTTTATATCAACTGGCAAATTGTCGAGCCTAAGCTTTTTTATGAACGGTTTCGTAAGGGCGGTACGTCAGGCGATGATGTTGTTTATGAGGCGGAAAAAACCTTGCGCGGCTGGCTGGCGGGTTCGGCCAATATTATCACCGAGTATAATCTGGGCGAACTCGTTACCGAAGATGCCGAAAAGTTCAAACTGCCTGAACTCGAAAAGGGAAAACCCGGTCAGCCTGGCGGTATGCTGGCTTATCTTGTGGATAAAGTCGGTGCCGACGGTGGCTCTGGGATTAAAATTGTCGATCTGGGGATCAAGCGCCTTGGTGTGCCTGACTTTGTTAGTGGAAAGGTGTTCGACCGGATGAAGGCCGATCGTGAGGCTGTTGTTGTTACGTTGTTGTCCGAGGGCGCAAGTGAAGCCGAAAGCATCAAAGGAAAGGCCGATGGTCAGGCTAAAGAGATTGAGGCTGAAGCCAGGGCACAGGCCAAGAACATTATGGGCAAAGGGGACGCTGAGGCCGCGCAGTATTATGCCGTCTTTTTGGATAATCCGCAGTTGGCTAATTATCTCCGCAAACTTGAAACGCTTCGTAAGACTCTTAATAGGCGTACTACTGTTATTTTGGACAGTGAATCGGCGCCGTATAATCTTCTGCAAAAATTGCCCAAGGTGGAAGCGGAAATGAAAAACAAATGATGAGTAGGGGCACGGCATGCCGTGCCCTGCCTGGCTTTCTTAAATTATCATTGTTTATTTTATATTTTACATTTTTTTATTGAGTGGTGTATGACTGAGCAACAAAACAATCCGAAAGAACAACCAACACCAGAAAACGGTTCCCAGCCGCTACCGCCCGACGATGTACCGGCCGTTGCTGCAAAGCCTGATTTAGCGCCTGCTTCTTCGGTTGCTGTTGAGCGTGAGCGTCTTGACCCGGCCAATCAGGCGTTGGCTGATGCTTTGCGCATAAGTTTTATGATTCTGAAGTTGGTCATAATTTTTGTCGTTGGTTTGTTTATTGCCGGCGGCTTTTATCAGGTGGAGCAGAACCAGCGGGCGGTTGAACTGCTTTTTGGCAGGGTGCAGGGTGCCGGCAGGGAAGCGATTGCGGAGCCGGGTTGGCATTGGGTTTGGCCTTATGTGGGTGAAGTGATTTTGATCCCTTCCCCGAAAGCGGTACAGACTTTGGACGTGGATTCTTTCTGGTATTATATGACTGAAAAGGAGAAGACGCTTGGCAAGGTAACGCGTGTCGAAAAAACTTTGCAGATTGTGCGTGACGGTTACAGTCTTACATCTACTCGCCGTGCCGACCGGGCATTGCTGATAGACGATTCTGATGGTGGTGGTTTGGACAGAGGTGAAAGGGAATTATCTGTTACTGATTATAATCTTGTGCATACGAAGTGGCGGATTGAGTATTATGTTACCGACCCGATAACATTTGTCGGGAACCTTTGGGACGGAAGGAAACAGAGTTGGTTCATAGTTGATCGATTATTAAGAAGTGTGTTGTCTGATGCCGTTATTAATGTAAGTGCTCATCGGGACATCGACTGGATACTTTGGCAAAATACCAATCAGTTCACAAATGACGTCGAGGTTCTGATGACAGCTCGGCTCGAGGCGCTTGATGTCGGTTTGACTGCCGAGTTGATTTTGATTGATAAATCCATACCTCACCAGGTCAGGTCTGTCTTTAACAAGGCCACTTCTGCCCGCAGTATGAAAAACGCCATGCTTGAAACCGCTGGTGCCAAGGCCAGCGAAATTATCAATAAGGCAAAGGCGCAGGAAAAAATTATTATTGCCAATGCCAATGCCTATAGGAAAATAATTGTCAATGCCGCGCAGGCTGACGCCGCGTATATCGATGAGGTACTCGGCAAGATTAAAAGCAAGACGTGGGAAAGATTTCCGGACAACGTACCCGACTGTAAGGCTAAGCAAAAACAGGCTTTTAGCGATCTTTTGAATGAGACTGTCGATCAGTTATATCAGGAAATGTTGCGGGAAGTTATGGCCGGGGCGGACGAGACGATAGTTATGCCCGCGACCGCCGGCAAGCCAAAAGAAGTACGCGTCCAGATCAGCCGCGACCCCAAAATAGAGCGCAAAAAGCGTCAAAAATAAGGAAAAAGGAAAAACGGATAATTGTCTAAAAGTGTCTAAAAGCGGCGAAAAAGTCGCAACTTTCGTTAAAAAATGGTTGTGGTAAAAAATAATGTGAACGATTTTTTGTGATAATCAGTGTTTTTCGGCATTTTTTGATGAAAATTGAGCGGTTTTTCGCGATTATTTTTTTTGATTTTTTAACGTCGCCGGCGGCCCGCCGGAATGAGTAAAAGGAAAAATGGAAGCACATAGTCATCATCATTTATTGGAACAGGAACATCAATATCACGACAGTGACAACACACGTTCCCGTACCTTTCGAGTCAGCCTGAGCCTTTTGGGAACTCTGCTTGGCGGGACACTTCTGCTAAACAGTCTGATTGCCGAGTTGATCCCAAGCATCGATAAAAGCCAGGCGGATCTAATGGCAATGGTCGGAGCTATTCTGTTAGGGACGCCGATTATCTGGCATGCTCTGACCAGCCTGATTAAAGGGCACAGCCACATGGACGAACTCGTCGCGCTGGCTATCATAGCAGCGTTCGCAATGGGAAACTATCGGGTTGCCGGGGCGGTAGGATTCTTTATGCTGTTGTCAGAACTGATCGAGACACGCACAGCATTAGGAGCAAGGGCGTCAATCGAATCACTGATAAGAATTACGCCAACTCGCGCACACATGATCGCAGAAGACGGCACAGAAACAGAAGTAGAAGCACACCTGCTTCAACCCAAACAAATTATCCGTGTTCGACCCGGTGATAACATCCCGGCAGACGGCAAAGTAACCAGCGGACAATCAATTGTCAACCAAGCCACTATTACCGGTGAATCACTTCCAGTCGATAAAAATGTCGGCGATCAGGTATTCGCCGGAACGACAAACCTGACAGGCGCAATGGAAGTCGAAGTGGCAACGGCAGGAGGCGATACAACACTCGGTAAAGTACAAACGCTGATAATGCAGGCCGAACAAACCAAAATACCCATAATGAGAATTATCGACCGTTATGTAAAATGGTACACGCCAACAATACTAATGGTCGCGGGACTTATCTTCGCATTTACAAATATCACAAACGCAATATCAGCCCTAATTATCGCCTGTCCGTGCGCGTTGATCCTCGCTACGCCAACGGCAATGGTGGCGGCGCTTAGCTGCGCGGCACGGTTAGGAATCCTGGTCAAAAACGTGGCGGACCTCGAAGCGGCAGGAAGACTTACCGCTATTATCTTCGATAAAACCGGGACACTGACGACCGGACAATTAGCGGTGAGCAAACTAACGCCAGTCAAAGGGGTCGATCCGGCAGTTATGCTGACGGCGGCCGCGTCAGTCGAGCAGTTCAGCAAACACCCGGCAGCAAAAGCATTAGTCGAAGTTGCCAAAAAGGCACGACTGAACCTGATTAAACCAGATGATTTCCACGAAACAGCAGGAAAAGGCGTAAGCGCAACCGTCAACGGCAAAGCCGTTCTGGTCGGACGCGATAGCTGGCTCAAAGAACAAGGCGTCGATATGTCAGCCGTCAGTAGCGACGAAATGGCACCACCGGAAGGAGTCAGCCTGCTCTATGTAGCACAAAACGGTAAATGCGTCGGATGGATCGGTATGGAAGACCGAACACGGCCGGAAGCACGAAACGCCATAGCCGAACTGGCAGAAGCAGGTATGAAAAGATTGGTGATGGTTACCGGAGACCGATTAGCTGTCGCAAAACGAGTAGCAGCAGAAATGGGATGCGGCGAAGTAAAAGCAGAATGCCTGCCACATGAAAAACTGCAGTTAGTACACCAACTCCAACAAAGCGGACATCGAGTGGCTGTCATAGGAGACGGAGTCAACGACGCGCCAGCACTGGCGGCCGGAGACCTCGGCGTGGCAATGGGCGCAGCAGGCAGCGATATAGCAATAAACAGCGCATCAATCGCACTGATGAATAACGACCTTAACAGGATTTCGTTTCTGATACATCTGTCACGAACCACACGCAAAGTAGTAACACAAAACCTCGGGTTCGGAATACTCTTTATTATCATCGGTATAATCTTCAGCGGACAAGGCTGGCTTACGCCTATCGCGGCAGTACTGTTACACTTAGTCAGCTCACTTGTTATCGTCTTCAATAGCGCACGGCTTGTACGACTCGGCGAAGAACTGCCGCATTATGATGGGGCGGCAGAGACTGTGTCGGCCGAGAAGATCGATACGACAGATACGGGGGTGTTGTCGGCCGTGCCGGCGGTTTAAGAGTGGAGGGTAGAAGAAGAGTTGAACGTCCAACATTCAACGCTCAACGTCCAACGTCGAATAAAAGAAATATTGAATAAAGAAAAAGTTGGGCATCGGATAGAAAACCGCGTGGGGTAAGACCCCACCCTACTGAAATGATAGAATCGCGAGACTGGAATAAATTTTTAACATAGGAGATGGCAATGTTCAATAGAGTATCAGGCGTAGCAGTACTCTTATGTGTGATGGTGCTAATCTTAGTAGTGGGATGTTCAAGTGCACCGGTGTCGCCACAGAAGCCCTGGGTACCAATTTCGGGCAATCTGGTGTGGGTTGATTCTGCAGATATTGATACAGTATATAAGGCCGTACTTGGTACAGTTAAAGAGATGGAGCTATCGGTGATCAAACAAAGGCAGGACCACCTTTCGGGAGTGGTAGTGGCAAAAACGTCAACCGGTAAGCAAATAACAATAAAATTGCAAGCCGAAACTGCTGAAACAACGAGAGTATCCATTCGTGTTGGATTTTGGGCAGATCAAAAGAAGGCGAGGGTTATCTATAGCAAGATCAAAAAAACCCTGGTTTGAGTTTGATATAAAGGTAGATGATGAAAAAGAAGGCTAATGAAATAAAAAAATTAGGCACATTTGTCAGACATTTTGCTCCTTCTTTTCTTTTCATAGGGCCAATTCTTATAGTGGTGGGAATTGGAGCCGGCTTTTGGGGATTGATAGGTGCTGTTCTCCTTGGATTCGGATTACTTGATATGTCTTTCCGGAAACGCTGAGGCAACTGTCAATTACAATAAGGGCACCTCTCCTCCTTCGGCGGACAAGTCTGAAATACAGAAAGGTGGCACCCGATGGATAAAAAACAAAAAAAGGTACCGGACACCTTTAATTTGAACGAAAAAAGAAAATATGGCCAAGAAAACAGGTTTAATTATCCCAGCCGAGCGAATCCAGCAGTGCATATATCTTATCCGTAAGCAAAAGGTGATGCTGGATAAGGACTTAGCGAAATTGTATGGCGTTGAAACGAAGGTATTAATTCAGGCAGTAAAACGTAATATCGACCGTTTCCCATCCGATTTTATGTTCCAGCTTTCAGGCTCCGAATTTTCAAACTTGAGATCACAAATTGTGACCTCAAGTTGGGGAGGCAGGCGGTATAATCCTTACGTTTTCACCGAGCAGGGTGTGGTGATGCTCTCCAGCGTTTTGCGGAGCAAACGCGCTGTTGAGGTCAATGTCGCCATTATGCGGACATTCGTAAAACTGCGGCAAATCCTTGCTGACAATGCCCTTTTACGCCGTAAAATCGAGTCGATGGAACGTAAATACGATGAAAAATTCCAGCAGGTTTTCGATGTGCTAAAGTATATGATTGCCGAAGAAGCTAAGCCCAAACAACCTTTCGGCTTTCACAGCAAAAAAAAAGATAAAAAATGATGTGAAAAAGTGAAAGAGTGGAAAGGTATGAAAAGTGTGAAAGGTGGGAAAGGAAAACGCAAAAAAAGGTACCGGACACCTTTAATTTCGGAATAGATCAAAGTAGAGCTTTTTTGTTAAATATTTGACTCAAAAGGATATTTTTGCGATACTGAAGTATAATCTTTAACTGATAAAACAGTGAAGGCAAATAGAGAAAAGGTTAGATTGGGATAAATTATGGCTGAGTATAAACACAATTTTGTGAACGTGACCGTCCTGGGCAGGATGAATCCACAAATACTTACACATGATTGGTTAGTAAAACACAGGATTATCAACTCGCGAGATTTTGTGAACAAAGATGCAAATCAGCTCGCTTTTTCGAATTATGTCAACATTCCGCCAATGACGCAATTAGCTTACGGGCCATTAGTGTTTACTGTCGAAGAAAATAAATTTGTATTGTCGGATTTGAAAGCAGGGATTGGGAAAACTAAAATATACCGTATGGCTCGACGATATTTCAAATTGCTGTCCCATACGCCATTAACAAAGGTCGGCTTCAATGTCCAGGGTACCTTGACTTTCAAAAACGCAAGGGAAATGAAGGAGTTCGATAGTAAATATGTAAGTTGTGGGGAGGCATTGAAGCAGGTAGCTATCGGCAAAGGCGAAAAGATAAGTTTTATTGTCAATACAAAAAAAGGCAAAGCAGTTTATCGGCTGACATGTACCAAGCACCCTGAAGAACCCAAAGCTATTTTAGGTGGCAATTGCGAATTCAATATAAATGATTCTACTGGTCTATTAGAAATATTATCTGCTGCCTCGAAGTCTGTAAAGGAATTAGATCAACAGCAAAGGGAGATGGCAAAAATATGACACCATTACCACAAGAAATATGTCAGACACATATAGATAGTGTTCCTGTTGCCAATGTGCCTAGATGGGCTGAACAATACTTGTTTCCTAATATAGGTGACACCGTTACGGAAATCATGCCTATAAATACAGTAAATAGTATTTCACTTGGTATCTTGTTGCCAGAATGGGCTGATATTGTAGATGATGAGGTTAATTATTTTCTGCGATCCTATTCCCTCGAAAGGGAGCTTGGGACTTGCGTGCTGGTTATAGGTTCTATGTTAAAGCCCAGACCCAAGGTCAAGATCAGATTGGTGGATGATAGGGAGTATGGCAGGGAGTATATCTCTATTTCTTTAGTCTCAAACAGAAAAAATGTGTCTGATATGGCGGATTGTATATATAACTGCAATATTGCTATAGCTCGTTCTTTGCCGTCAAGTAAATTGCAATATTTTGTGATTACTATGGAGTAAGAATGAAAGCTATTAGATTTTTGGATACGGCTGATAACTTAAAAAACTCTTCCCATGAAGCAGACTTTCGCACATCAATTAGCCGGTCTTATTATGCAATCTTTAATTTAGTCATAGAGATGTTGAGAAAAGAAAAAGTGGGAATTGGCAGAAGGCAGACTCATAATTTACACAACTTTTTTTCCAATTGTAAGAGTGTGGATGTTAAAGCTATAGGTAAGAATATATCGACATTACAGCATGAGCGAATAATCGCTGATTATAAATTATCCGAAAAGATAAAAAAGACACATGCCGGAATAAATTACAGACTTGCTTGTAAGACTAAAGAAGACATCACATCTTTATTTGAAGGCGATGATAAAGAAGAAATAGTCGAGCAGGCACGGAATTTTTTTAGTACAGGGCCGAATTAAAGTCTGTATTTATGGGGTATGAGGGTTGTTACAAGTGTGAATGGTTATGTTTTTATTTTGCCCCTTCAGGGCGTAAAATTATATGTTGTTCTTTATAACCCAGGGCGTTGCCCTGGGCTAGTCTATTTTGCCCTTTCAGGGCGAATAAAGAGAAGAACATTTAAGTGGTGAATTGGAATGTCTGATAAACAACAAAATCCGGTGATTCAAACGATGGGGCTGGCGAAAGTCTTTCGCGATTTCTGGGGACACCAGAAAGTTATCGCTGTCGATGACCTTAACCTGGAAGTTCGGCCACAAGAAGTCTTCGGTCTGTTAGGACCCAACGGGTCCGGTAAAAGCACCACGATAAAAATGCTGCTGGGATTACTGTATCCGACACGCGGGGCGGCACGAGTCCTGGGCAATCAGCCAGGCGATATAAAAACCAACGCACATATAGGCTATCTGCCCGAAGAGTCGTACCTCTATCCGTTCCTGAATGCCAGCGAAACACTTGATTTTTACGGCCGTCTGTTCGGTCTGCCACGGCAACAACGACGCAAACGAATCGACAGCCTGTTAGAAATGGTGGGGCTTGCAAGCGCAATACATCGGCCCATAGGTGAGTACTCCAAAGGAATGATCAGGCGTATCGGGTTGGCGCAGGCACTGATAAACGATCCGGACCTGCTGATTCTCGACGAACCGACCGCAGGATTAGACCCGATCGGAACGAGACAAATAAAAGACCTCGTCCGTGAACTCGGCAGGCGCGGTAAAACCGTATTGCTGTGCAGTCATCTGCTGGCAGATGTCGAGGATGTCTGCGACCGTATCTGTATCCTCTACGGAGGGAAAGTCCAGGCCGAAGGGACAGTCGAAGAGATGCTTACACGCGGACGATTTACCGAGATAGTAAGCCCGAAGCTCTCAGAACAAGCTCTGAGCAAAATCGAAAAGATTATCCGAGACGAATGTCCCGAAGACGACCAGCAAATAACAGTAAGCACGCCACACGATAAACTCGAAGACGTTTTCCTGCATATCGTCTCCAAGGCACAAGCGGCAGAGGTGGAAACGTCCGGGGCTACGATGGGGGCCGGAGTAAGTGATTTTCTTACCAGCGCAACTCCATTGCAAGATGAATCAACAGTTGTTATCGAACAATTAGTCTCGCCACAGCAACCTACGGCCGATACGACCGAAACGGAAACACAATCAGAACCGGTCAAGGTCGATACCGTTCGTCAGGATGTACTCGAATCACTGGTCGAGTCCCCGGATACCAAAGTAACACCAACTCCCATTGATAATTCCGCCCAGCCTTCAGAGCCAGCCGTGTCTGTGGATGCTGACGAGGTGGAAGAAAATGAGACAAAAGATTCATCGGTTGATCGATCTGTTATAGATGGTTTGCTTGGGGATGAAAAGTAGGGGAGAATTTTAGATTTTATGATCTAATGATTTAATGATTTGAAGATTTAAGAGTTGAACGTCCAACATTCAACGCTCAACGTCCAATCCGCCTATGGTGGACCTGCGGCGGATCGAATTAAAGAAATATTGAATAAAGAATAAGAAAACCGCGTGGGGTGAGACCCCATCCTACAGAAGAACCCCCGCTTGACAGCAGGGGCTGGTGCAAGAAAGTGTTTGGAGTGTGAAGACGATCTGTGAATAAAATATGGGCTATAGCACGAAACCTGATTATAGAAGTTCTGCGTATGCGGATACTGATGGTATTTATCCTTGCGATTACCGCAGGCAATACCGGTTTTCTGGCTCTGTGGTTACGCGACTATTCCGGCAGAGTCGATGAAAAAGTACAAACCTTTTTGAGCTATAGTCTAAGCTCTACCGCTACGTTTCTGGCGTTGCTGACGATATTCGTCTCAATAGCCACCATTACCCGCGATATAAAACGCAAAGAAATATTTACCATCGCTACCAAGCCCATAAAACGTATCCATTTTCTGATAGGTAAATTTCTTGGAATGGCCCTGCTGAACCTGATCTTATTAAGCATCTCCGCAACAATAATCTTCACACTCGCCCGCCATTATCTGCCGCAAGGCAGTAACGTAACACTCAGCGAAAAAGCGTATCTGGAACAATTAGTGTTCACCGCACGCCAGGCTGTCAAACCGGAATATAAAGACGTGCAGGCCGATGTCAAAAAATGGGTCGATGAAAAAGTTCAGGAAAAACTCCGCAACGAACCCGACCGCTATAGAAATAATCCCGTCGAAGTCGAACAGATGCGGCGCGTACTGACCGCAGATAAAACCAAAGAATTCACTGTCCGACAGATCGCTGTACCGCCGGGCGGTCATCTGATATGGTACTTTACGGGTATTAATCTGCCGGAACAGGAAAATGGTTATCTCTTCGTCCGTTTCAAACAAGACGTAACAAACGATCCGCCTGATCTGCATACCTATAACGAATGGATGTTCGGCCCTCAAGACCCTCTTGTCTATGGCGGTATGATACGGCCACGATCACGCGACGTTATCCGTACCGTCCATGAGTTTCCCATACCCGCAGGAAGTGTTTCCGAACAAGGCGATCTCTATGTCCTATACCATAACCCCCTGATGAATCGTAGTACAACAGTTATCTATCAGCCCGGTACGGGTATCGAGGTACTCTATGTCGCAGGCACATTCACCGGGAACTTCCTGCGCACAACAGGCCTGATCTATCTGCGACTGCTGTTTCTTGGAACCATCGGCCTGGCTATGGGAGCGTGGCTGAGCTTTCCCGTGGCGGTACTACTGGTGTTGGTAGTCTATGTGCTTGGACTGAGCAGTAGCTTTATCGCTTCGGCGGTTACTTACGAGACCAGTGCCGCTGTCGGTACGTTTATTACCGTTATAATGAAATTTTTACCCAGTTTTGCATCCTGGGACCCGGTACCTATGATCGAAAAAGGCCGACTGGTGTCTGTGAACTTAGGCGGCAGCCTGCTCGATGCACTGGATTTGTATCTGCAAGGTGAAAAAATTACCCCCGAAGTGTGGAATAATTTCCTTCTGTTGAAAGATTTATTGATCGGCGTAATCGCGGGCTTCATCGGATACATAGTGTTCAGATTCCGCGAACTGGCCAGGGTCGTAGTGTGAGAGATATGCGTAGAGGATATTTAACATCTGTGTTTCTGGGGCTGTTGGGCGTCGGCTTTTTAACAGCTGCGGCTGCTCTTCTCGATCCGATCTATGCGCTTCGCAAAGAATATAAACTGCAATCGGAAAATCCACTGAAAGATAAGCAAATTTCAGCCGAACTGCGATTGCCGCCGGTAATACTTTTTACCTTCCGCGCCCTGGCAATCGATTACCTGTGGATTCGGGCCGAAAAGCTCAAGGAGGAAGGTCAATATTTCGACGCTCTTCATCTGGCCCGGATGATCTGTGTGCTTCAGCCCAATCTCGCCAGCGTATGGGATTTTCAGGCGTGGAATATGGCCTATAATATCTCCGTGACGCTGCCAACACCTCAACAACGCTGGAACTGGGTCCGCGCGGGCTATGAACTGCTACGCGATAAAGGACTCCTGTATAACCCGCACAGCCTTAAACTTTATCGCTCGTTGGCCTGGACGTTCCAACATAAAATCGGCGGCGTCAGCGACGACCATCACCGGTATTATAAACTGCAATTGGCCCTGGATATGACGCCATTGCTTACGCCACTGAACAGTCAGGAAATCAATTCCGCGGGGGACATCGCGGCTATGGCCGAAATCGAAACCGATTGGGATAAATTCAAATCCGACCCGGAAGTTGCCGATCTGCTCGGCAAAGTCCGACAGGCCGAGCCAAAATTGAGCAACAAAGAAAAATTGTTCGACGGCCTGATGAAAATCCGTATGAATCCGACCGATTACGCTCCCGCTCTGCACCAGGCGTTGGCAGACAATCGATATAACCAGGCCCTGAAGAATCTCGATGTGTTTGTTCGAGCACAGAAACTTCGCGACAACTGGAAACTCGAACCAAAACGAATGAATGAAATTAACAAAAAATACGGCCCCATAAATTACGAAAATGAAAATATTCATCTCAGTATGGATTGGCGATTGCCC
>Ga0255394_10110_pt1 | contig 12409 bp, 7 predicted proteins | sample ANMaggSeSYBR01D3_FD_182112 | JGI IMG/M metagenome (GOLD analysis project Ga0255394, IMG submission 182112) | Sediment cell enrichment communities from methane seep in Santa Monica Basin, California, United Staets - ANME aggregate JGI... | ecosystem: Environmental > Aquatic > Marine > Cold seeps >...
GTCCTCACTTGGCAAATGGCGGACGTGGAGTCGGAGGATACTTGGACGGACGTGTTCACGGAGCTTAAACGACGCGGGTTAAACGGCGTCGAATGGGTCGTGCCGGACGGACACCTGGGCATTATAGCGGCCGTCGGCAAACAATTCTCCGGCGCTTCATGGCAACGCTGTTGGACGCATTTTATGCGCAACGCATTGGCAAAAGTCGGCAAAAAACACAAGAGCGCCGTCGCCAAAGAGCTGTGCGCATCACGCAAGTTCGACGACGTGAAAATCTGCATGGACGAAGCCGAACGCATCGCCGCGCAATGGGAATCACGCTACCCAAAACTGTCCGCGCAGATTCGCGGCCAATACGAAGAAACCCTGGCAATGCACGAATTGCCAAGTAAGCAACGCCGCCGCGCATACACCACCAACATGATGGAACGCGTCATGCGCGAGATCAAACGCCGCACCAACGTAGTCGGGATCTTCCCCAACGAAGATTCCGCCGACCGGCTCATAGGCGCGCACCTTCTCGAACGCGATGAGAAATGGCAATGCGAACGCGCAAGATACATAATTTTTGACAACGAACAATTGCCGCCCGAAGAGAATTCTCCAAACAAAAAAGCGGCATAACCGCAAAGAAAGGAAGGCTCAAAACCCACCAACAAGAAAGGATTTCCATTCCCGCCAAGCTCGTTCATCGCGCAGCAGGAAACCATGGGATTGCAAACTCAGTCAAGGGCAAGGCGGCAAGCCGCCGCTTCGCGCCCTTGACAGGGCCCACAACCCCATGGTCAAGAAACAGCTGCGACGAACGGCTCCGACGGGAAAGGAAATTGGCAATTATTCTAGACTAAAACAGAATCACCAAGAATGAATTTACAGAAACTTATTGACACAAGCAACCAGTTCCCATGGTAACACGTTTAAGACAGCATATTACGTTCATAGGTATTTACAACTTTGCTGGAGTTTTTAAAAGTGTTTGAGACACTTTTCCTTCTCAAAAGTTGTCTCAATATTCAAACAAGGGTATCATATCTTTTCACGCCCGGTATTGGAAACTTTTCCGCGTTACGGGGTATTCATACAGCAATAACACGGAAACAGGAAAATGGCAAATCGTCCGAACGCATCGGTTATTCCGGTACGGGCAAAGGCTGTGGGCGGTTATAAACGGATAAATCAGGGTTTTTACAGTGGTTGCACGACATAACGTTCATGGAAGGTTCTCAACCCTTCAGAAAATCGCGGCGCTCTGGATAGGCGTCGGCGTTCTGATCATTCTCGCGGTGCTGTTTGCCCCCGACAGAACGCCGCATATGACAAACACCGGTCCAGAGTTTAAGAAGACGCCTGACAGACCTAAGCCAACTCAGGGAGGCGATAATGGCGACATTGGCGAGGAAATTAAAAGAATAAGCACTGGCGAAGGGCTGGACCCCGGCCGGCCTTTCAGGATCTATGGCACGGTGCGCGACGCGGAAACAAACAGACCCGTTTTCAAAGCCTATGTGCGCACGACGGTGGATGAGACCGCCGTGAAACAGGCCCGTGAAGAATCCACCGATGAAATAAACGAAGAAACAGACAAGCCGCGGAAACCCGAACGCCGTTACCGCCGCAATGCCAGAACGAATATGGATGGCCGCTACATCGTGGGCATACCACAGTCAGGCATGGTTATAGTGCGTGTCGTGTGCCGCGGCTATATACCCTGCACAAAAATCGTTGACTTCCCCGGCAGCGGCATACGCGAATTGCAATTGGACATAGAACTGTCGCAGGGCGCATCCATCTCTGGCAAAATAACGGAATCCGGCAACAACGCAGGCATACCCCTGATCGCCGTCACGGCGAGCGGTGAATACGCCGCTGAAACCGAATCCGCCTCGGACGGCGCATATACAATAACCGGGCTTCTCCCCGGCTCATATGAAGTGACGCTGGACTTATCGCGCCAGCCGTTCAAAGCGCCCGGCAAAATTCCCGTAAAAAATGTCACGATCAATTCTCTGGACCAGAAAATAGAGAACGTCGATTTCCAACTGTCGCCCGCCGGAAAAGTCTGGGGATTTATCCTTGACGAAAACGAACAGCCCGTCAAAGGCGCCGCCGTATTCATCTGCTCTTCGGAAAGCCTCATATCTCAGGCATTGGACATCGCCATAAACAAGCGTCCGCCCGTCAACGACAGGTCCGAAGCGGACGGCTACTATGAACTGATCGGCGTGGACCTCAACAAAGAATGGCGGGTGTATGCCGACGACGAACGGTTCGCCCCGCAGTTGAGCACCCCCTTTATTATAACCGAGGCCGAGCGCACCGTGCATCTGGACGTGTTCCTGTTCCCCGGCACAACGGTGCATGGCCACGTTATCGACGAAAACGGCAAACCTGTCGCGGGCGCCGTCGCACTGTGCATTCCCGGTTATTCAAAACTTTTCCAGGCCACCGATGAAGCGCGCGCGTTCCGGGAAGAACACACAAACCAGGATGGCGGCTTTGAAATAAAAAACCTTCCCGGCGGCGATTACCAGGTGCTGGCCAATGCGGACGGATACAAATCGAGCATCATCGGCGAACCGGTATACGCTGACGGATTTAATGATATATACGGACTCGAAATCCTCATGCCGGCCGTCGACAGCGGCGATTACGCCGTATACGGGGCCGTCACCGATTCCAACGGCAAACCCGTCGCGGACGCGGAACTGTCCCTCGTCTGTTTCGGCACTGAAACCATGAGCGCCGCCAATCAGAACACCGTATCTGATCGGAACGGACAGTACGGCTTCTTCGGCATCGAACCGGGATACATCACGCTCACCGCAAAAAAAGACGGCTACGCCACCGCGCAGCTCGACGAAGTCCGGCTCGACGAACCGACCAGCATCGTGCTTGAGGCCAGCGGCATCGTGCGGGGCAAAGTCCTCGTGCGCGAAACCGGAAAAGCCCCGGCCATATACAGTGTCCAGCCCAAACCCGTTGCTGGCCAGGAAAATATCTCGCTGGCAATGTTCACCGAAGGCGAACATAATGTGCGCGAAACCTTCAGAAATCCCGACGGTTCATTCGAGATCTTGCTGTCCGCGGGCACATATACACTCGAAGCCGAAGCAAAAGGATTCACCCCCGGCCAGCAGGAAATAACTTTAACGCAAGGACAGACACTGGACAATGTCACCCTGTATGTCAGCCAGTCCGGCGGCGTCATCGAAGGACGCGTTATTGCAATGGACGGCAACATCCCTTCCGGCGCTTCCGTGTGGATATCCAGCGCGGAAGCGCAATTGGGCCGCCTGGCCGATTTGATGGGCGGCGCATCACGCAACAGCGTCCAGATCGGCGCGGACGGCAGGTTTGAATTTAACAATCTGCCCGACGGTTCATACACACTGTTCGCGAAAGCCGCCGGATACGCGCAAGCATCCTCATCGCCCATCAGGATCGCCAATGCGCAGAAGATCTCCAACGTGGAACTCGCCCTTGGCATGGGCGGAAGCCTGGAAGGATATGTCGCCCGGAACGGCGCAAACCTCCCGGGCGCCGCCGTAACGCTCATAGGCAATGGCGTAAGCGAAATGACCACCGCCGATCAGAACGGCCATTACAGGCTCGACGCCCTTGGCGCAGGTTCATATATGGTCACCGCGATCTCCATGCAGGGCGAATCCATCGAAACCTTCGCGCCAATGCACGGCAATGTGCAGATCCGCGAAGGCGAAACAACCGTCCACAATTTCGATGGCGGAAGCGGGGCAACCGTCGAAGGCGCATGCGCCCCCGCTCCGCAGGCCGGCACTATCGGTTTCGCCGTCATCAAAATGCCCGGCGCGCCCAGCGGCATGTCAGGCGTGAACATGATGAATCCCGGCCAGTCAGGCGGCGGCTCATCATCGATCATCGGAATGTCTTCTATCGACGTGCAGGGCATATTTACAATAACCGATTGCCCGAAGGGCGCATACACCCTTGAGATATACTATATGAACCTTGGACAGGCCATGTCCGGCGCGGGCACGCCAAATGTCACCCGGAGCATCACCATCAGCGGCCAGGAAACAATTGAAATAAACATCCAGGTACCGTAACAATAGAGTAATTATGGCGATTATACGTCTTGAAAATGTAGAAGTATCATACGGGCGCACCAAAGCTTTGCGCGGCGTAAGCTGTGAAGTGGAAGGCGGCGCAATTGGGCTGCTCGGACCCAATGGCGCGGGGAAAAGCACCCTGCTGAAGACCCTGCTGGGTTTCATCCGCCCGGATAGCGGTATTGTTGAACTGGCCGGGTTCCGTCTGCCCGAAAAAGCCCTCGAAGTCCGCCAGCGCATCGGATATATGCCCGAAAAAGACATCACCGCGCGCAAAGTCAGCGCCGTGTCGTTCCTCACGTACTGCGGATGTCTGTTCGGAATGAAACACAACGACGCCATGGAACGCGCGCATGAAGTCCTCAATTATGTAGGGCTCAAAGACAGCCGCTACCGCAAAATGCAGACCTATTCCACCGGCATGTGCCAGCGGGTGAAATTCGCCCAGGCGCTCGTTCACGATCCAAAACTCATCCTGCTTGATGAACCCACCAATGGACTCGACCCCGAAGGCCGCATCGAGATGCTTGAACTCATCCGCGAACTCGTGGAAAAACGCGGCGTGACGGTCATGCTGTCCTCGCACTTGCTGCCCGACGTTGAACATGTCTGCGAGCGCATCATTATGATCGCGAAAGGCAAAATTGTAAAGGAAGGCCTTATAACAGACCTCACAACCAAACGCGACAACCTTTTCGAACTGCGCGTGCGCGGCAATGAAGAACAGTTCATGCGAAAACTAGAAAACGCCGCGTGCGAACTTCAACTCAAACCGAACGGGACCATGCTTGTGGATGACACACAAGGGATCGCCGCCGCGGAATTCTTCGAGATCGCCGGACAGTGCGGCGCACAGGTCCGCCATTTTATGCCGGTGCGCCACAAGCTTGAAGAGATTTTCATGCAAGCGATAGGAGAAAAATAGCGTGCCGATTTTTTCCCAGACATACCGCGCATACGACGGCAGCCACCGCCGCGGCTTCCGCTGGCTGATAATTGTCATGCAGGAACTGCGGATATTGTTCAGTTCGCGCTATTTTCTGCTGCTGTTGCTGCCCGCCCTGCTCCATTTCAGCTTCCGCGTGTTCCAGATCGGGATTTATGACATGCTCGACATGTCCATCGCAAATCCCGCCCTCGTGGCAATGCGGAACTCCATGCTGATGAACGTTGATAAAAAAATGTTCTTCGATTTTCTCCGCCTGCAAGCCCCGCAGGTGTTCTTAGTCTTCCTGTACGCCGGTTCAGGCATGATCTGCAACGATTTTCAGGACAACCTGATCGAGATCTATTTCTCGAAACCCATAACGCGCCGCGACTATATACTCGGCAAACTCATGACCCTCATCACAATCGGCGCGCTCATCACGTTCATCCCCGCATCCCTGCTGGTCCTGATTCACAACCTAATGGCCCCCGGAATGGAAACCTTAAAGGAAACATGGTGGCTGCCGCTTTCCATCGCGGCATTCTCCGCGCTCATTATCATGCCGTGCGCCCTATGCGTCCTCGCCGCGTCATCCTCGCTGTCCACACGCGGCAACGCCAGCATGGCCCTCTTTATGGTTTTGCTCGGCGACACAATCTTCGGCGGCATCATGTACGGTCTTTTGCGCAATCCCAATATCGAGATCGTTGCGGTCCCCCTCGCCATCAACAACGTCGGCAAGGCCCTCTTCTCCATTCGCCGCATAAGCTACGACCTGCACTGGGCGTGGCCGCTGCTTATTATCCTGTTTGTCTGCGCTATTGCGCTATGGTTAGTCACTTCAAAAATTCGCAAAGCGGAGAGCGCGGCATGAGCGCGATAGTAAAAGCATCGGAACTCTCAAAATGGTTCGGCGAAGTAGTCGCCGTTAACAACCTGAGCATTGAGATCGGGACAGGCGTCATCGGCCTGCTCGGGCCAAACGGCGCGGGGAAAAGCACATTCATGCGCCTGTGCCTCGGACTCCACAGTCCTAGCAGAGGTTCCATTGAAATCTTTGGAGAACCGCCCCGCAACAACATTGGTGTGCTCCGGCGCATCGGATATTGCCCCGAATTCGACAGGTTCCCTCCCGACACCACCGGATTCGAGTTCGTCTACTGGATGAACCGCTACGCCGGAATGGATGACAAGGAAGCCATCCGGAAAGCCGAAGAAACATGCGAACAGGTCAGCATGTCCGAACGCATGGATGATCTCATTTCCGAATACAGCCGCGGAATGAGGCAGCGGATTAAAATAGCCCAGGCACTCGCCTTGTCACCTGAATTGATCTTTCTGGACGAGCCAATGGCCGGACTCGACCCCCAGGGCCGCGAAGAAATATTCTCGCTCATACGCGATTTAGGCCAGGAAGGCCGGACCGTGATCGTTTCCAGCCACATACTCTACGAAATTGAGCGCGTCACGAACCATATAATCCTCATGCACAACGGCTGCATACTCGCCAGCGGAGATATCCACGATGTCCGCGAACTCATCGACGAACATCCCCTCGCCGTCACGATCGACTGCGAATCTCCACGCGAGATGGCGGCCTTGTTCACTGAAAAAAGTTACGTCCTCGGTGTGGAAATTGGACAGGACAGCTTGACGGTGCGCACTGGCGATCCCAATGCTTTTTTTGAGACTCTGAACACATGCATCCGAGAAAAACAGATAATAGTGAATGGATTCAGATGCGCCGACGCCGATCTGCAATCGGTGTTCGAATACCTGATACGATAGAGCGCATGGCAGCGTATGGGAATAAATGCTTGATGACTTCTGAAAACGAAAACAAAATTGCGGCAAACCAGAACCCGCCTTACATGCGTTTCCTGGGCGCTTCCATGCGCCACGCGCTGATAAATATACTCCGGCGCAAGCGCACCTTGCTAGCCGGGGCGTTTGTGCTGCTTCCCGTCGTGATCCCGCTGGCGCTTGCCGCCTTCACACAAAACTCATTCGGAAACGACGGCAACAAAATATTTGTCAAAATGCTTGAGGAACTCTATCTCAAAGCGCTGGCACCGCTGCTCGCCCTGTATTTTGGCGCGACACTCATCGGCGAAGACATTGAGAACCGTACAATACCCTACCTGCTGACACGTCCTATCCCCCGCTCAGCCCTGGTCATTGGACGATTCATGGCCTATATCGTCGTCATCGCGGGACTCTTCATCCCCGCGATATTCCTCACATTCATCGCCTGCACGTCGCTCGGCGGATTCCCGCTGTCAGCCGGCAACATAAAATTCATGCTGCACTACGACTTCGCTATCATATCGGGACTCATCGCCTACGGCGCATTTTGCGTATGCCTCGGGACCTTCTTCAAACGCCCCGCCATAACCGGCATCATCACCCTCTTCGCATGGCAACGTCTCGCGAACATAGTGCCCGGCGTTGTCGATTTTCTGACAATCGAGAAATACATCACCGCCCTGCTCCCGCCACTGGCCGAAGCGCGGCAATCCATCGACCTCAACATGGCCGGATACGCCCAGTACCAAAAAGAAGAATTCCTGATAGGCGCCACGAAATCATCAATTATGCTCCTGCTGATAACTGTCGCAATGATAGCGCTCAGCATCTTCATACTGCGCTGGCGCGAATACTCGCAAGCAAAAGCCGTCGAAGGATAATGCATTTTAAGAAATGATATGCCATTTTTGCGTAGCGAGCACGAAGTTGCCGAGGCGCAAACGCGCAGACATAGCGGCGCTACGGCAAACATACGCAACGCAGGCATCTGAAGGCGCAGTAGCAGAAAATGGGTATAGGTTTTCTTAAGATGCTCTAGGCGTTGCCGGCCTGTCGACGGGCGCGCATGGCGCTGGCCCGACGTGTGCCGCGGTATTTACGGTTGCCTCGGGCGCCTTTGCCTGCGGATTCGCGGAACAATGACAACACCGCCACTGAACCTTCCCACTCCTCACGAGGAATGTTCTTGCCCAGGGTGCGCTCAATCGCGTTCAACGCCAGATGATCTTCCGGACATACAAACGTGATCGCATCACCCTCGGCATTCGCCCGCGCGGTGCGCCCGATACGGTGGATGTAATCATCCGACGCGCCCGGGATATCATAATTGATGACATGCGTAATGCCCTGGACATCAATGCCCCGCGCCGCCACGTCCGTAGCGACAAGAACTTTGTACCGGCCCTGTTTGAAGCCGTCGAGGGCCTGCTGACGCTGGCGCTGTGTGCGGTCGCCATGGATCGCCTGCGCCTTGAATCCTTTGCCACGGATCATTTTGGACACCCGGTCCGCGCGCCGTTTCGTCCGTACAAAAACAAGCGTCGGGCCAGCTTCCTCCTCGCGCAATATGCGCGCAAGCAGTTCCTGTTTGCCGGTTTGAACAACCGTGTAAACAACCTGGCGCACAGTCTCCACGGGTTTCGCCGTAGAAACGATTTCAACATACTCCGGTTCATGGAGCATGTCCTCCGCCAGCTTGCGGATATTGGGCGGAAACGTCGCTGAAAACATCATCGTCTGCCTATCCGTTGGCAACAGCTTGATGATCTTGCGTATGTCCGGCAGAAAGCCCATGTCCAGCATGCGGTCGGCCTCGTCAAGCACCAGGATCGCCAGTTCGCTAAAATCAATGTTCTTGCGGGACACATGATCCAGCAGACGCCCCGGAGTGGCGACGATGATTTCCCTGCCCTGACGCAACGCCCTGGCCTGAGGCTCAATCCCAACGCCCCCATACAAACAAATCGAACGCAGCTTCAACGCCTTGGCGTACTGCTCTATGACTTCATTCACCTGGATCGCCAACTCGCGCGTGGGCGTGATGACAAGCATGCTGTTGCGCTCGGGCTTGTACTTTGCAAGGTCGGTAAGCGCCGGCAGTGAAAAAGCGAGGGTCTTGCCCGTGCCCGTCTGGGCGATAGCGATCAAGTCGTGCCCTTCAATGGCCACCGGGATGGCCTTCTCCTGAACAGGCATCGGATCCGTGATTTTCTGTTTATCGAGGATCTTGAGACAACGCGGATCGATACTGAATTCCCTAAATGACATAATTGTATCCTTTTCATGCGACCGGAACACACCGGTCATAGGCTGATTCTGCACAACGCAGCACCGTCAGAAAAGGGGGACAACACACAAGTGCGCCTGTTCTTCGAAGTGAGGAGAGTAGTTGGAACGTGTATTCGTTTCGCTATTGGGTTCCTAACCAGCAATCTTAATTGTCAATACTTTACACTACAAACCCATAAAATGCAAATTTCCGAGTAAAACAGAATTATGCCAAGGGCCTGTCACTGCCTTCCCTTGCGCCTTTTTGCTCTTCGCGCATCAACATTTTTTTACTGAACGTGCCAAAAATGTTATGTTAATTCATTAAAAACGTCAACTCCGAGAGAACAGTAATTTGAAACCAACCGGATACATACAGTTCAGCGACAGGACATACAGCGGCCCTGTTGAAATCGTGACGGCGTACTCTCATGACGATGTGCTGCCGGCCATGCAGCGTGTCGATCTGCTTGTGGAGGCTGGCCGCCACGCCGCCGGATTTGTCGCCTACGAAGCCGCGCCCGGATTCGCCCCCGAACTCGCCGCGCACGATCCTGGCAAACTGCCGCTCGTATGGTTCGGCATATATGAAAATGGGGACTGTGCCAGGCGAAGCGGGAAACGGGCGGAGACGGGGCCATCCCCTTTTTCACACGCACCATTTTCGCCCGGAATCTCCGAAGACGATTACCACCGGTCCGTCCAGCGCATCCGCGAATTGATCGCCGCCGGCGACACATACCAAACCAACTACACATTCCCCATGACTGCCGGATTCAATGGAGACGCCGCGGACTGGTTCAACGAACTGTCACATGCCCAGCCGACACCCTACGGCGCATTCATCGATACAGGCCGGTTCAAAATCCTGTCCGTATCGCCGGAGCTTTTTTTCGAGCTTGACGGCGAACGCATTGTCACACGGCCAATGAAAGGCACCCGGCCGCGCGGCCTTTGGCTGGAACAGGACAAACAGTTGGCCAGAGAACTTCTCGACAGCGAAAAAGAACGCGCTGAAAATCTGATGATTGTAGATCTGCTGCGCAACGATCTCGGACGGATCGCCAAAACCGGGACCGTTGAAACCGAAACGCTGTTCGACGTGGAGCGTTACGGCACTGTCTGGCAAATGACCTCCACCATCTCCGCGCAAACCGCCGCGCCCATCTCCAGTATTTTCACCGCCCTGTTCCCCTGCGGTTCCGTCACCGGCGCGCCCAAAATCCGCACCATGCAAATCATACGCGAACTGGAACCGTTCCCGCGCGGTGTTTATTGCGGCGCGATTGGCTGGATAGCCCCCGGACGAAAGGCCCGTTTCAACGTGGCCATCCGCACCGCCGTAATCGATGATAAAAAACAGGACGCCAGCTATCACATCGGCTCAGGCGTCATCTGGGACAGCACACCCGAAAATGAGTACAAGGAATGTCTGCTGAAAGCTGCCGTGCTGACACGCCGCCCACAGGAATTCCAGTTGCTCGAATCCATGCTATATGACGGCGGATACTTTCTGCTCGAAGAACACATGGATCGGCTCAGAGACAGCGCGGAATACTTCGGATTCCACCTGGACGAGTCAATGGTCCGCAAAGGTCTCAGCGATGCCGTCTCCGACTGCAAAGGCGGACCGAGGAAAGTCCGGCTGCTCGTATCGCGCGATGGCATATTCAGAATCGAGATTGAAAACAGGGACTGTCCCAATCAGAGCGGGAAACAAACGGAGACGAGACCGACCATCCGCGCCGCGTTCGCAACCCGGCCAGTGGACGAAAAGGACCCATTCCTCTACCACAAAACAACCAATCGGGCCGTCTACATCGACGCCAAGGCCTTCCGTCCGGACTGCGACGACGTAATCCTCTGGAACTCACGCGGTGAAATCACCGAATTCACAACCGCAAACATCGTCATAGAAAAATCCGGGCGCAAACTAACGCCCCTCATAAATTGCGGCCTCCTCGCCGGAACCATGCGCCGCCATCTCCTCGAATCCGGCGAAATCGAAGAAGCCATAATCACAAAAGAAGACATCACCACGGCCGATTCCATTTACCTCATCAACTCCGTCCGCAAATGGATGAAAGCAGAGCTGGCTGATTAGGCCCTGGCAATAAATTTCTGTACAAATTGACAAAGACGCAAAGATTTTTTTGCCACGGATGCGTCGAGCGTGTTCATGTCTGCTGGCGATTACCGGGGCGTGCGTTCCGGTAACGCAAACACCCAATGACCGGGCGTCGTGCCGCCCGAAGAAAAGCGGCGTCGTGCCGCCGCACTCCAAACAGTGTCGGAACTTTTGTCGGCTATATCGCTATGGGAAAAGCATTCATTTCTCCGGCCGGTGTTAATCTGTGGAATCCGCGGATAGAATCCTCTTTCTTCTTTATATTCTTCGCGCCCTTCGTGTCTTCGTGGTAAGATCCTGGTTCCGGTTTGCCGGGTCAGGCCTTGGCCTATACCTCCGCCAGCTTCTCATAGGCGTAACGCAGACACGCTTCCGTCATGTCCCACCCCATGCAGGCATCGGTTACGCTGACACCATACGCCAACTTCGATTTGTCCCCGGATATCCGCTGACTGCCAGGAAACAGGTTGCTCTCCAGCATCACCCCTATCAACGACTCTACGCCTTCCAGACGCTGCTGTATAACATCCCGCAAAACCTTTTCCTGCAATTCATGCCGTTTCGTGCTGTTGTCATGGCTGCAATCGATCACCATGCGCGGTTTCAAGCCCGCCGCCTTCAACTCCTCCTCCGCGATAGCGACACTGACACGGTCACAATTCGGCCGCCCGCCGCCGCCGCGAAGAATCAAATGCCCCCACGGATTGCCCAGCGTCTTCACTATGCACGTCTTGCCGTCATTGTCCATACCCATGAAATGATGACCATGCCGCGATGATATCATCGCATTGATCGCCACCTGCAAGTTGCCGTCCGTGCCGTTCTTAAACCCTACCGGCATCGAAAGGCCGCTCGCCATCTCCCGGTGCGTCTGCGACTCAGTTGTCCGCGCCCCAATCGCCACCCACGTGATCAAATCGGATATATACTGGGGAATGACAGGGTCCAGCATCTCCGTCGCGGTCGGCAAGCCCATCTCCGCGAGATCGACCAACAGTTTCCGCGCCATCCGGAGGCCTTCCTCAAGCCGGTAACTGTCATCCATATCGGGATCGTTGATCAAGCCCTTCCAGCCCGTAGTCGTGCGCGGTTTCTCAAAATACGTGCGCATGATGATAAACAGCTTGTCACCCAGTTCATCGCTCAACGCTTTCAGACGCTCAGCATATTTCAGCGCGGCATCCGTATCAT